>Ga0209961_1000022_pt1 | contig 61866 bp, 55 predicted proteins | sample SalPonA_B_H2O_MG_FD_185719 | JGI IMG/M metagenome (GOLD analysis project Ga0209961, IMG submission 185719) | Water microbial communities from South San Francisco under conditions of wetland restoration - Salt Pond MetaG R2A_B_H2O_MG (SPAdes)... | ecosystem: Environmental > Aquatic > Non-marine... | reverse complement strand
GTCGTTGCCGTCCGTCTCAAGCGAGGCGCGTATATTACCGCGCCCCATTTTTAAGTCAAGCGCGCACAAGCGCTTTTTTGTAAATTTTTTCCAAATAGTTCATATCGACCATTTAGCGATAGAACAGGTGGTGTTTCTTCTTGCCGACTTTAACCAAGAAGAAGCGACCGTAACGTCCCTGATCAGCCGCAAAAATTGAATCAGCGGCCATGATATCGTCGTTACCGCAGGCACGATCATTAACAAATACCGCATTGCGACCAAGCGCATCTTTGATCTGCTTACCCGAGGGAGCCAGACCGGCATCAGACAACAGCGAGGTGAGCGGCTGATCTGCAAGGTTTGCTGGTAACTCACTTGATGGCAGGCCATCAAGCTTCAACTGCTCGAAGTCAGCCTCACTTAACCCGCTGAGATCGCCCGAAAAGAGAGACTCGGTAATACGCTGAGCAGCCAATAGCGCCTCCTCGCCATGTATTAAGCGCGTCATCTCTTCCGCAAGGATTCGCTGCGCCTGGGGGCGCCCACCCGCAGCTTTATCTTCAGCTTCAATTTCATCAATGCGTGTAACATCCAAAAAGGTGAAGTAGCGCAGGAACTTGTAGACATCAGCATCGGCCGTTGCCAGCCAGAACTGATAAAAGGCATAAGGTGAAGTTTTCTTCGAATCCAACCAGATAGTGCCAGACTCTGTTTTACCAAACTTAGTACCATCTGCTTTTGTCACCAGAGGCAGGGTAATACCGAATACCTGATTTCCGTTCATTCGACGAGAGAGGTCGATACCACCCGTGATATTACCCCACTGATCGGATCCGCCAATCTGCAAAGTACAGGCGTGAGACTTATTCAACTGCTGGAAATCGTAAGATTGCAAAATCATGTAGGTAAATTCAGTAAAAGATATACCGGAACCTTCACGATCAATACGCTGCTTCACCGACTCTTTAGCAATCATTTGATTTACCGAGAAGTGCTTACCCACATCACGCAGGAAAGAGAGCACATCGACGCCTCGAGTCCAATCCAGGTTGTTGACGACCTCAGCCGAGTTTGCACCACAGTCGAAGTCGATAAAACGACTCACCTGAGCCTTGAGCTTCTCTACCCAGCCGGCAACTGTGTCATCGTCGTTTAGCTTACGCTCCTGCGCTTTGAAGCTTGGGTCCCCTATAAGACCGGTGGCACCACCAACGAGAGCAAGTGGTTTATGTCCGTACTGCTGGAAGCGTCGCAGTGTAAGCAGAGGCACTAGGCTGCCGATATGCAAGCTATCCGCAGTTGGGTCGAAACCACAATAGAGTGTTACGGAGTTATTATTGAGATGCTCCTGCAGCTCATCTTCGCTACTCATCTGGGAGATCAGGCCGCGTGCCTGCAACTCGTCAATCAGGGATGCCGTTACTGTGGTCATTTTATCTACTCGAGACTGTCACTAATGTTAAGAGGGGCGGGATTTTACTCTCTGCGCTCATAGCTTACAAACCGCAGGTTTTGATGCCAGAGATCAAAAAGGATAGGATCTAAATCATAGATACTACTTATAGAAGGGAACTTATATATAATCTGCGGTCTAAGCGATTAGACGCAGTTTACTAATCAGGATAATACCGTTGTCGAAACATATTTTTAAAACAGCTAAGCAGTTTCCCAAAGTGCATTTAGCTTTGGCAGGCACGCTAACTGCAGTTGGCGTCTTCGTCGCAGCATTGCTTCCATCTCAAGAGGTTGAGGCGACTCGCAGTCAGGTACAGCTTATTACACCTACCATTACGGCTGAAGCAGTAGCACCTGAGGCGCGCACCGAGTCATCCACTTCTGAGTTGGTCGCCAAAGTCGACCCGGATTCGGAAGTCGCTCCAGCTTCAAATACAGAACTTGATAGCGCAGCGGCGGCGCCGAAGATAGATGAGATCAAATGGAGCAAGTTTGAAGTTCGCTCCGGTGACAACCTCACTAAAATCTTTAAGCGTGCCGGGCTCACTCCACGCGACGTACATCAAGTGAGCCAAAGTGATAAAGATAAACTGCTAACCCGAATTCGCCCTGGCCAATTTCTTGAGCTGGCATTAAACAATGAGGGCGGCTTGGATCGCTTGCGTCTAGTTAAGAGCAAACTTGAATCGGTGATTTTTGTTCACAACGGTGATGGCTATGACCTTGAAACTGTCGAGCGCACTCCAGAACTGCGCACACATTTTGTTAGTGGCGATATCCAGAACTCCCTATACCTGGGCGCTCAGCGTGCAGGCCTTAGCGACAGCAAAATAATGGAACTAGCGCAGATCTTCGGCTGGGATATCGACTTCGCCCTCGACATCCGCAAGGGCGACCAATTCCGTGTACTGTATGAAGAGAAGTACCTCGACGGTAAAAAGATTGGTGAAGGTAATATACTAGCGGCTGAATTCACTAACAACGGCGACACCTTTGCAGCCGTTCGTTACACCGACTCAAACGGTGATACCAACTACTACACGCCCGATGGCCGTAGCATGCGCAAGGCATTCCTCCGTTCGCCAGTAGATTTCCGCCGCATTAGTTCAGGCTTTAAACGCGAACGTTACCATCCGGTGCTCGGAGTTAAACGCCCTCACCGCGGCACCGACTATGCAGCCAAAACCGGTACCCCGATCAAAGCATCTGGCGATGGCAAAGTGATCTGGCGCGGCACCAAAGGCGGCTACGGTAAGACCATCATTATTCAACATGGCGGTAATATCACGACCCTCTACGCCCATATGAGCAAGTACAACTCAAAAGTGACTTCCGGTAGCCGAGTTAAACAGGGGCAGACTATTGGTTATGTCGGGATGACTGGTACAGCTACCGGCCCACACCTGCACTATGAATTCCGATTAAACGGAGTTCACAAGAACCCGGTTACAGTCAAACTCCCTGATGCACAACCGATAGCGAATAAAGAGTTGGCAAAATTCAAAGCAGACACTTCGCAGCTAATCGCAGAGCTACAGATGAAGGCGGTCGAACAGCTGGCTGACGCAAGCCTAAACTCCAATAACGACGGCTGATGAGCGACCTCTACGTCGGCCTAATGTCCGGCACTAGCGTTGATGCTTTAGACATCGCGCTGTGCCGCTTCCATCCCCAGTTTGAGATTGTTGCAGCAGCAGACTACCTCTTCCAAGAGGCCTTGCGCCAGCGTATCAACCAGGCTTGTTTAGATAGGCCCATGCACCTTGATGAACTGCTTCAACTCGAACAGGACTACACCGAGTTTTGTGCCGCATCGGTCGGGAAATTTTTAGACGAGCACGCAGAGGAACGAGAGCACATAAGAGCAATCGGTTTTCATGGGCAGACCTTACGCCACCGTCCTGATATTGGCACCACACTGCAGATGGCAAATCCGAGCCTTCTTGCCGAGCATACTGGCATAGACGTCATCGCTGATTTTCGTCGCCGAGACCTGGCCGCCGATGGCGAGGGCGCCCCACTAGTTCCGGCTTTTCATCAATACCTTACAGCCCAAATGCAACGCCCGCTGGGTATTCTTAATCTCGGCGGCATTGCCAACCTGAGCCTATTTAGCGAGGACGATAAAGTCGAGGGTTTTGATACTGGACCGGCAAACACACTACTCGATCAATGGATCGGCCTGAATCTGCATCGTACTTATGATGAGAACGGAAGCTGGGCAGCCACAGGAGTTGTTAACGAGTCGCTGTTAAGGACGCTACTGCAAGAGCCCTACTTCGCAAAACCTGCGCCCAAAAGTACGGGGCGCGAGCTGTTTAATATGGCGTGGCTGGAAGTGGCGCTGGCCCAGCAGCCCATACTTGAACCACAGGATGTGCAGCGCACACTGGTGGAACTCACTGCCGTAACGGTTGCCCAATCGCTACGCCAACCACCACCCAAGCTGATTGTCTGCGGTGGCGGCGCAAGCAACAGCTTACTTATGTCCCGCTTATCTGCGCATCTTCCCCAGACTGAGGTATACAGCAGCGATACGCTAGGCTGGCCCGCAAGCCACATAGAGGCCGCCGCATTCGCTTGGCTGGCAATGTGCCATGTCAAAAGAGACGCCGGTAATCTACCCTCAACGACAGGCGCCAGAGGGCCCCGCGTACTCGGCGCCCTCTACCCGGGCTGATCAGATCGCCGCGGCGATTGCACAGCCCAGCTCAACCGTAGTTGCATTTCCACCCATATCGGGTGTGCGCGGCCCTGTGGCAAGTACCGTTTCTATCGTATTCATAAGGTGCTCGGCGGCAGCCGTCTCACCCAAATGTTCGAGCATCATTACACCGCTCCAGATCATGCCAACCGGGTTGGCGATACCCTTGCCGTAGATATCAGGAGCCGATCCGTGTACCGGCTCAAACAGTGATGGAAACACCCCTTCTGGGTTGATGTTAGCCGATGGCGCGATACCAATAGTGCCGGTACATGCTGGCCCCAAATCCGAAAGGATGTCACCAAACAGATTCGAGGCGACCACCACATCAAAGCGCTGTGGATTCATCACGAACTGTGCAGTCAGAATGTCGATATGGTACTTATCCGTGGTGACCTGTGGATAATCCTTGGCCATCTCTTCAACCCGCCTGTCCCACCAAGGCATAGATATCGCGATACCATTCGATTTGGTCGCTGAGGTAAGGTGCTTGCGCTCGCGCTTCATCGCCAGATCAAACGCATATTTGAGGATTCGATCGGTGCCCTTGCGCGTAAATACTGACTCCTGCAGTACTGTTTCGTTGTCACTACCTTCGCCAATAATTCCGCCAACAGCCGAGTACTCACCCTCAGAGTTCTCACGCACAACATAGAAGTCGATATCACCGACTTTGCGGTTAGCTAAAGGCGAGGGCACGCCCGGCATCAGTCTCACCGGACGCAGACAGACATACTGATCAAACTGGCGGCGAAACTGAATTAGCGAATCCCAAAGCGATATATGATCCGGTACTTTGTCTGGCCAACCTACAGCGCCAAAGTAGATGGCGTCATAACCTTGCAGCAACTCCTTCCAGTTCTCAGGCATCATTCGCCCATGTTCGAGATAGTAGTCACAGGAGGCAAAGTCAAAATGGTCCCATTGGAGTTCGAAACCGAAACGCTCAGAAACACTGTTCAACGCTCGGATGCCCTCGGGCATGACTTCTTGACCAATACCATCACCAGCCAAAACCGCAATTCGATAACTGTTCATAAATTATTTCCGGGAGATAAAAGTGCCGTTCTGGCACATACTTGTGCTTCGCGGCCGGAGTACAACTACACAAAAAAACACCGGCGTTGGCCGGTGTCTGTCTTAGATCGAGAAGGAGGAGCCACAACCGCAGGTTGTGGTTGCGTTTGGGTTACGCACACTGAATTGCGAGCCCTGCAGACCCTCCCTATAGTCCACCTCAGCGCCAGCAAGGTACTGAAATGACATTGGGTCCACAACTAAGGTGACACCGGAGTTTTCCACCACGGTATCATCCTCAGCGACATCTTCGTCGAAGGTAAAGCCATAGGAGAAGCCCGCACAACCGCCACCCGTAATAAACACACGCAGCTTGAGGTTGTCGTTCTGCTCCTCTTCAATAAGCGTGCGTACTTTGTTCGCAGCAGAGTCGGTGAAGGTAAGATCAGCAGACACTTTTATCGCCTCATTAAATTTAGATGCCTAGAGTTTCACAAAACCTAGTAATTTAGTCAAGAATTACGGCATCAAGCCAACTAGACCCAAACCGGACTTTTCATCCAGACCGAACATGATGTTCATCACCTGCACTGCCTGGCCGGATGCACCTTTTACGAGGTTATCTATAACTGAGAGCACCACAACCGTATCGTCATTTTGCGGGCGGTGAACCGATATACGGCAGACATTCGAGCCTTTGACCGAACGTGTCTCTGGGTGAGCACCCGACGGCAAAACATCAACGAATGGCTCATCTGCGTAACGCTCTTCGAATAGCTGCTGCAGGCCGGCGTCTACGGGATCTTTGAGTACTGAGTAGAGCGTCGCGTGAATGCCGCGAATCATCGGCGTCAGATGAGGTACAAAAGTGAGACCTACTGGACGACCAGCAGCCAGTGTTAACCCCTGACGGATCTCTGGCAGGTGACGATGCCCCGGCACCCCATAAGCTTTCATGCTTTCACTCGATTCACATAGCAGCGAACCAACGCTTGCACCGCGTCCGGCACCACTGACGCCAGATTTACAGTCAGCAATAAGGCGACGCTGATCCACCAAACCTTTCTCCAATAGCGGCAGGAAACCGAGCTGAGTCGCAGTTGGATAACAGCCTGCACAGGCAACCAACTGAGCATCTTTAATCGCCTCACGATTCACTTCTGGAAGGCCGTAAACGGCTTTTTCAACCAGATCAGGACAGGTGTGGTCTAGCTTGTACCATTTTTCCCACAGGGGGACGTCCTTAATACGGAAGTCTGCACCCAAATCGATAATACGCACTCCACGAGATACAAGCTCAGGCGCCATCGACATCGCAACACCGTGCGGTGTCGCAAAAAAGACAACATCACAGGCGGACAAACGATCAACATCGGGGACTGTGAAAGCCAAATCGTAGTGCCCACGCAAATTTGGGAACATATCCGCAACCTGGATGCCCTCTTCCGAACGCGAAGTAATAACCTCAACACTCACTTCAGGGTGATTGGCCAATATTCTGAGCAACTCTACGCCGGTGTAACCAGTGCCGCCTACGATACCAACTTTGATCACTTTGGACTCTCCAGATTGTGAAAACTACGGGTGCTGTATGATACGCTTGCTGAGGGTATAACTCCAATTAGGCAAGCAGAGCAAATAGGTAGATTAATGCAGAACGCAGACATTCAGACACAGCGTTTTAAACAGTTACCTATGCTAACGCTCATGGGCTTAGCCACAGGCCTGATAACGGGTGCGTTGATAGGACTATTCAACTGGCTTATCGAACTGCCCCAGCTCGCGCTGCACACAGCTAAATTAGTTGATACTCTGGCACAACTACCAAGCCTCTGGCGCTTTGCACTACCTATTATCGGTTCAATCCTACTCTGGGCTATCTGGAGCCGGCAAGAGACTCACTATCGCCGCGTTGGCATTACCCATCTGCACGAGCATCTCTCATACAAGCACACGCCCCTGCCGTTACCCAACCTGCTTAACCAACTGCTCGGTGCAGCGTTAACCCTGGGCACTGGACACCCTGTGGGCCGCGAGGGGCCTGGTGTACACCTAGGAGCCGCCATAAGCTCTTTGATGGGAGAGCGATTCAATATTCCGGCGAGCCAACAACGTTTACTCATCGGCTGCGGTGCCGCTGCAGCGATATCCGCGCTGTTCAGCCTGCCGCTCGCTGGAATCCTGTTCGCCATGGAGGTAGTGCTACTCGAGTACAGCATAACGGGGTTCGTTGCGATTATCGTTGCAGCCGTGAGTGCCGACCGACTCACTCAAACCCTCTTCGGCGGAGCTACACATCCAACTCTGCTTGCAGATCCCGTCAACTTCTCACAGGAGCTGCCTTTAATCTTATTGATGGCACTTGCCGTAGGGCTTTTGGCGCTGCTGTTTCAGGAGATTCAAGTGCGCACCGCACAGCGTCGCGGGCCTTTACTTTGGAGAATGCTGATTGCCGGCCTGCTCGTGGGTTCAGTAGCAACCGTGTTCCCTGAGGTACTACTACCCGTTCATCTGACAACCTTGGGGGCAATCAGTGAGCTATTCTCGCTGCAACAGATGCTTATCTTATTGGCTTGCTACCTGCTTCTCACTCCGGTGTTGCTCGGTTTGGGGATCCCCGGGGGCGTAATTGGCCCAGCCATGGCTGCGGGTGGAATGCTCGGTGCAATTTTAGCAACCCTCTCACCTGATATGCAGATACAGACCGAGGTGAGCAACTACGCCCTAATTGGCATGGCAGCCATGATGTCTGCCATCATACACGCCCCGCTCGCTGCACTCGTAGCTGTGTTTGAATGGAGCAGCAGCAGTCACATTTTAACCGCGGCCATGCTCGTGATCGTTGGTAGCGAGCTGCTGATGCGCTCAATCTTCAAGCGACCATCTATATTTGAGCGCATGCTCTCCCTGCAGGGACAGAGTCGCAATACGCGGGCCTACCGCCGAATACTCATGAGTATCGGCGTTGCAGATGTTATGAATCGCAGCCTCTCCCTCACTCCCGAGAATCTGGCTCTAGAGCAGCAGGAGGCATTGGCGCGGGAGAACACCTGGCTGATACAGCGCGTTGATGGGCGCATGCGCTTAGCGCGCGGATGGCTGACCTCAGACAACGAACCCGAACAGAGCTCAGAGCGACTCGAGCTGCCACTAGAATCACCCTCAAACTGGCAACAGGTTGCTATCATCACCGAACGCTCGAACCTGCTTCAAGCGCTCGATCTAATGCAGGAGCAGGAAACCACTCTACTGGTTGTTACACAACACGACGTTCCAGTTGGCGTATTAAGTTACGCAGCGATCCAAGCGCAGTTCGAGGCACACGAAGATTAGTGGCACATTGATTCTCGCTGTGGATAATGACCCCAGAATATCGAATTTACAGATACAGGTGCTAACCGATGTCTAAATCAGAACAGCTTTTTGCTGCCGCCCAGAAACACATTCCTGGCGGTGTAAACTCCCCAGTGCGTGCCTTTAAGGGCGTTGGCGGTACGCCAGTCTTTATTAAGCGTGCTACGGGCGCTTACATCTACGACGAAGATGATAAACAGTACATCGACTATATAGGCTCTTGGGGCCCTATGTTGTTTGGCCACAACTACCCGCCCGTGATCGAAGCGGTACGTGAAGCGCTTAACTATGGCCTCTCATTTGGTGCACCAACTGCAATCGAAACCGAGATGGCTGACCTGATCTGTGAGACGGTTCCATCGATGGACCTAGTGCGCATGGTGAGCTCAGGCACTGAGGCGACAATGAGCGCCATCCGCCTAGCGCGCGGCTATACAGGCCGCGACAAAATTGTGAAGTTTGAAGGCTGTTACCACGGTCACTCCGACTCTCTACTTGTGAAAGCTGGCTCCGGTGCCTTGACTCTCGGTGAGCCCAATTCCCCAGGGGTACCTGCGGCGCTGGCAGAGCACACAATAACGCTTAACTTTAATGACATCGACAGCGTTAAACAGGCGTTTGCAGAGGTTGGCGAGCAGGTCGCCTGTATTATCGTTGAGCCGATAGCCGGAAATATGAACTGCATCCCGCCGGTTCCAGGCTTTCTGGAGGGGCTACGCGAAGTCTGTGATCAGTACGGAACTGTATTGATTTTCGACGAAGTGATGACCGGTTTTCGCGTGGCACGCGGCGGCGCGCAAGAGCTCTACGGCGTCAACGCTGACCTAATTACCCTAGGAAAGATCATCGGTGGCGGCATGCCAGTTGGTGCCTTTGGCGGCAAGCGCGAGATAATGGAGCAGATCGCTCCACTCGGTCCGGTCTATCAAGCGGGTACGCTCTCCGGCAACCCGCTCGCAATGCGTGCAGGTATCGCCATGCTTACAGCGATGAAACGCGAAGGTCTGTATGAAGAGCTGAGTGCCAAAACAGAATATCTTACCGAGGGACTTAAAGCGGTTGCCCTGAAAAACGGCATTTCAGTTGCGACAGCTGCAGTTGGCGGTATGTTTGGCCTATTCTTCACAGACAAAGAGTCGGTCAACAGCTTCGCCGAAGCAACCACTTGTGACCTTGAAGCCTTTAAGAAGTTCTTCCACCTGATGCTAGATGAGGGGGTCTACCTCGCGCCTTCCGCCTACGAGGCGGGTTTCCTCTCTGCGGCACACACCGAAGCCGATCTAGACGCCACAATAGCGGCAGCTGATCGCGCTTTCTCAAAGCTCTGAGGTGATTCGTGCTGTTCGCTAGTCAGATACTTTTCGTACTGTTAAGCCTCTGGGCTGCACTTGTGGCCAAGGCCAAAGCCAACAAAGAGGGGCGTAACAGTACCGAGTATCTGGTGATCTCGCTAAGTCTGCTAGCAGCAGCAGTCGCAACGGCAGGTCAAGTTGTGCTTAACCCCCAGGGTTCAGACTCTGGCACGCTGATGCGAATATTCACCAACTTGGCGCTCTACGCAGCAGCCCCGATGCTGGTCACTGCGCTGGTGGCCTTAGCCCGCACCTATCCCATCAGCCGTCCCGCCTGGGGGCGCTGGTTGCTGGGACTATTTGCACTATTCGAACTCTGCCGCCGCATGGGTTACGGCGAGCAGTACACGTTGATATTAGCGCTCTGTTGCATCGCTGGGATGGCAAGTGCTCTTGCTTGGTTCAGGGGCAAAGATCTGCGCCTCAAACTGGCAAGCTCCACACTCGCTTTTGCGTTAGCCGTCGCTGCCTATTATGAGGCAACGCTAGCGCTCAGCATGCTACTTGCTTGCGCTGGCGTTACAACGCTTGGCGTAACACTAAACGCAACCACAGCAGCGCCGGAAGAGGCTTAGAGACGATCTGCTTCCGCTTCTGCCTGGGTAGCACCAGCAAAGTCACCCGCTTGGGTACGGATCAACGCAAGCTCACGCCAAAGCTTACGCTTGTAATCAGGTAGACCAGCAGCCAGTGCAATACCGCGAAGCGCTACTTGTTCCGCTTGAAGGTACTCGCCCTTTTGACGTTTAAGTGCGGCCAACTGCAGATAGATCTGAGGATCACGCGGAGAAATCCGCAGTGCGCGCTCAATCTGCGACTCTGCTCCAGAGTAATCACGTCGGTTCGCTGCCTGACGGGCATCCCCAAGCAAGGCTACAACGGCCGTGTTAGAGCCCTGCTCCACTTTAGGCATCGCCTGTTCGGCTGCCGGCTGAGTCGGCACAGGGGTGGGTTGCGCGGTTGCTGCGGGGGTAAAGCTCGGCGCATCATAGATGGGTGAAACACTCACCGTAGCAGACTGCTCCACCGGCATAACCGTACCTGCTGGAGGCGGCGTAACAGGGACCAGACTACGCTCTTCAACAGGCGCGATGTAAGGACTCGGCCCAGCACAGCCGGCTAAGAGAAGGGCAGCGAGTGGCAGCGTGAGTGCTTTAATCGGTTTTTGCAGAGTCATACAATCTTCCTGTTAGTTCAGCCCTATTATTTACCGAAACCAGCCTTTAAACCAATCCAGCAGATCTCCATCCGCTTGAGATTGCGAGCGCAACTGACCACTACACGTGAGCCGTTGTGTCGGTTCTGTACCGCGAATAAAGGGCACAGACCGTGCGCCAGAACATTGAGGCTCCGTTAGGAGATTACCGCTAGGGTCAACCCACTGGTACTCCACACTCTCAGGTTTTAACGTTATGTAAGGTTCGGGGTTCTCTAGGCGCATCAGCTCCGTCCACACCTTCAAAGCACCCCCAGAACCGGTAAAGGGGAGCGACCGGTTATCGTCCCGGCCTACCCAGACAACAGCTAAGCGATTGCCGGTGAAGCCTGCAAACCAACTATCGCGCTGCTGATCGGACGTCCCCGTTTTACCAGAGACGTTGAGATTAGCGGGCAACTGCTGATATAGCGAACGGGCAGTGCCCTCACGCGCTACAGCCTGCAGTGCATAGTGCAGCAGGTGCACTGCCCCAGGGTCAGTAATCTGTTCAAGCTTGAAGGGGTAACGCGAAAGCTCGGCGTTATTTGCATCCGTTACCCGGCGAATCGCCCGCAATGGCATCTTAAACCCGTTTGCCGCAATCGTCTGATAGATCTGCGCCACCTCGACCGGCGAGAGCGCCAGCGCACCGAGGAAAAGCGAAGGGAAGGGGTCTATCGGCTTTTCAACGCCAAGACGCCCAAGCATATCGATCACCTTATCCACACCCAACTCTAAACCCAGATGTGCGGTGGATAAGTTGTAAGAACGAGAGAGCGCTTCGTACAGAGGCACTTCCCCCTTAGGCTTGCCATCAAAATTCTGCGGCTCCCAAACCGAACCGTCAGGCTGCTGCAACGTCAGTGATCTATCCTGTAGCGGACTTATCAGGGTGTATCCTGACTCCAGAGCGCTGAGGTAGAGCGGCGGCTTAACCAGCGACCCAATCGGCCTGTAGGCGTCGAGAGCACGGTTAAACCCAGCAAATCGAGCATCACGATCACCCACCAGCGCAAGTAACTCTCCAGTCTGCGGATCAGTGACCACAACACTGCCTTGTAGCTTGTCAGCCTTAGCACCATAACGTTTCTGCAACTCGTTGAGCTGAGACTCCAGCGCTTTCGCAGCATGGTTGTGTACGATGGGATCTAGGCCGGTGAAGATTCGAACACCCTCCGAATTGAGGTCCTCCTCTCGATACTCTTTTCTCAGCTGTCGTTTAACGATGTCGAGGTAAGCAGGGTACGCCCCCTTATGACGACTACCCTTGGCGACCACCTCCAGTGGCTGTGCCCGCGCACTCTTAAGCTCTGAGCTGCTGATAAACCCCTGATCCGCCAGCAACTTCAGCACCAAATTACGGCGCTCTAGCGCCCGCTCAGGATGCCGCCTCGGGTCGTAGTAGGAGGGACCTTTAATCAATCCGGCCATCAGCGCCAATTGGTGTGTATCCAGCTCTGCCAGCGGCCGACCGAAGTAGAAAATAGCCCCCTGAGCAAAGCCGTGGATCGCGCGCGCGCCATCTTGACCTAAATAGACCTCGTTGAGGTAGGCCTCAAGGATCTCCTCTTTGGAATAGTGCAGCTCAAGCAACATCGCCATTGGCAGCTCCAATAACTTACGTGCCAAGCTCCTCTCGGAGGTTAGATAGAAGTTTTTGACCAGTTGCTGGGTCAGTGTACTGCCACCCTGAACGAAGCGACCGGCCCGCACATTTACCCACATGGCGCGGGCGATACCTTTCAAAGAGATGCCGAAGTGCTCGTAGAAATCCCTATCTTCAACCGCCACCAGCGCCTCAGGCAGAAGCGCGGGTACATCAGCGAGACGCACTAACTCCCTATCTTCGTTATCTCCGGGGTAAATACCTCCAATAAGAATCGGCTCGAGTCGCGCCAGCGCAAGCGAACCGGCGTTTTTATCAGTCATCGAGACCAGCGAGTCGCCATCGAACCTGAGCGTGATATTGCGCGAGGGCTCAGAACCTTCAGGGAAATTGAAGCCGCGCGTATAGAGCTCCACCCGACCTTTACCCCAAACCGCAGAGCCGGGACGGTCCGCCCGCTGCGTAAGCTTATATCCCAACCCTTGGAGTTCGGCTTTGAAGGCCTCCTGCGATATCTCTAGGCCAGCGTATAGTTCTAGGGGGCGAGCGTAGACCTTCGCAGGTATCGCCCAACGCTTACCTTCAAACTTCTCGCGCAACTGCGCGTCAAGATAAATAAGCCCAACGCCGGCTATCACCAGCCCCACTAGCGAGAGCTTTAGCAGAAAGAGTATAAAGGCGCGTAACCAACGTGACTTCGGCTGCGTTTTGCGGCTTACCGGTTTTTTTCTCTTTTTTGTCATCTTGTCAGTATAATCTCGTTCCCAAACCGGCAGCGCGCGAGTGAGATGGAATCAAACCTAATTAAAAATTTGCTCAAACCTGAGTGCTTCCCGCACCCGGTGAGTGAGCTCAGGGTTATCGAAACTCATATCGCCTGGCTTATTACAACCGGGGAGTACGTCTATAAGATTAAGAAGCCGGTAAACTTCGGCTTTCTTGATTTTACCACCCTTGAGCAACGCCGCTTCTTTTGTGAAGAGGAGCTACGGCTCAACCAACGCATGTCTTCGAACCTCTATTTAGAGGTGGTCGCTATCAGCGGCAGCGAAGACGAGCCTCGAATAGAGACCAGCGACTCGCCAATAGAGTACGCCGTAAAACTGCGCCAGTTTGAGGGTGGTCAGCTTCTCTCTGAGCTACTCGAGCAAGACCGATTCGAGCCCGCCTGGCTGGAACAACTGGCAGATAAGATAGCGGATTTTCACCAGCGTGCGCCGATTGTTGCCCCAGACTCCAACTGGGGCGAGGCGGCTAGCATAGGCCAGTTAGCAGAGGATAACTACCAGCAGATTAATCGCAGCTTGCTCCCTCAAGAAGATATTGAAGAGCTCTCTCGTCTGGAGCAGCACTCAGCGAGTCGTTTTAACGCCTTAGAACACCTTTTTAGAGCGCGTAAACTCGAAGGTTATGTGCGCGAATGTCACGGTGACCTTCACCTCGGCAACATCACACTGAGTGACAACATGCTGGTGGTATTTGACTGTATTGAGTTCAACCTAGAGTTTCGCTGGATCGATCACATGGCCGATCTCGCCTTCCTGTTGATGGATCTTGAGGCACGAGGTCATCAACGCTGGGCAAACCGCTGTCTCAACCGATATATCGAAAAGAGCGGAGACTACAAAGGGTTTCTGCTACTGCCACACTACAAATCCTTCCGCTCCATGGTACGCGCGAAAGTTGCGATGTTAGGCGAGCAGCCGAACTTAGAGGAGTTTCGTCGTTATCTGGATCTAACCGCGCGCTATGCAGAACCCGCTAAACCGCTTTTGATACTGATGCACGGGTTTAGTGGTAGCGGAAAATCCCACTTCGCAGCGAAATTAGCGGCTGAGATCAATGCCATAGAGGTCCGCTCGGCAGTTGAGCGCAGAAGGCTCTATCTCGAAGCCTCAAAACGTGGTGAGGAGCTAGCTCTTTACGGCGGAGACATGAATATGCGCACCCACCATCGCCTCTCCGAAATTACTGAAGTGCTTCTGCAGGCGGGACAGACGGTGATCCTGGATGCGACGTTCATCAAGCAGCGAACCCGGCGTCATTTCGAGCAGCTGGCACAGCGCTACAAGATCCCCTTGCGCATTATTGAGTGCACGGCTCCCGATGCGGTTATCCGACAGCGCCTAAAACAGCGTGAAGAGCTTGATATGGACCCTAGCGATGCAAATGAAGCGATCTATGACAAGCAGCTGAGCATTTATGATCCGCTTAGCGATGATGAGCGCGCCCTCTGCCTTAGTCTGGATACCCAGTCAGCAAACTCTCTTGAGCGAGCTATTGAGCAGCTATCAGCTCAATCGTTGATTGTGACAGCACGAAATTGAAGCCGACCCTCTTCGTCAACTTTGCGCTCAATTTCGATTTCGAAAACCCGGCTCAGCAGCTCAGGTTGCAATACCGACTGGTCACCTGAACCCACCACAGCGCCATGCTCTAGTAGGGTGAAGCTATCCCCAAACTGTGCTGCGATATCGAGATCGTGAAGCACCATCACAAGCACATGCCCCTCGGCTTTCATCTGCTCTGCATACTGCATCACGGTGTGTTGGTGCCGCAGGTCGAGTGCGGTTAAGGGTTCATCTAACAGAATTGCGCCGCCTACTTTTGCCCGGCGCTGCATCAGCACCCGAGCAATCTGCGTTCTCTGTGCCTCACCCCGAGACAGAGTGGGGTAGCGGCGGGTGAGAAGGCCAGCGAGATCCAACGCTTCAACCACCTGACTAAAACGCGCCTGTGCTTCGCTCTCATCAAGCTGCAGTGGATGCAGCCCCATACGAATCACATCCGCAACCTCGAAGTCGAAGTCGAGACTCTGACGCTGAGTAAGGACCGCCATTCGGGCAGCGCGCGACTCGGCACTAAGCTGCTGCAGATCTTCACCGCCTAGCTTAACTTCAGCCTCGGGCAATTCAATCAGCCCTGCCAAAGCACCCAACAAGCTCGACTTGCCAGAGCCATTCGATCCCAGAATCACATGCAGTTGACCCGCATTTGCACGAAACTGCGCTAACGAGATGCGCTCAGGAATCTGAATATTACTCGCCTCAAGCATGGCCAGTCTCCGTGTAACGTAGATGAATAATGAGCAGGAAAAATGGACCACCCGCAAGCGCAGTGAGAATACCCACAGGTAGCTCTGATGGTGAAATTAGATACCGAGACAGGGCGTCCGCTAGCACCATCAGCACAGCACCCACCAGCGCCGACTGCGGTAAGAGGCGCCGATTATCGGGACCACCCCAGATGCGCACCAAATGTGGGACCATCAGCCCGACAAAACCGATCAAACCCGCAAAAGCGACCACAACGCCAACACCAACACTGGCGCAAAGTATGAGTAACCAACGCGTCGCATTGATATCCACACCCAACAACTGCGCCTGCTCAGCTCCAAGTAGCCAGAGATTTAGTTTCTCGGCGCTCTGCTGCAGCATAACTAGGGTAACCAGCAGAACCACTGCTAACAGACCCACTTGCCACCAGTTGGCATCGGTAAATCGCCCCATTAACCAAAAACTTGCATCTCGCAGCGCGCGCTCATCAGCAACGTACTTGAGTCCGCCAATTACAGCTCCAGCAATAGCATTAATGGCCAACCCGATAAGCAACAGTGCCGTCATCGATATCCCCCTGTAGCGACTTGCCATACGCAGCACCAGCAGGGTTGCCAGAACACCTCCAGTAAAGCTGGCTAGCGGTAGACCAACTGCCGCCATCAAGGGGGTCGAAGCCAGAACACCAGCACCCAGCACAACAAAAGAGACTGTAGCTAAGGCCGCTCCAGCAGAAACGCCAATAAGGGAAGGGTCCGCCAATGGGTTGCGAAAAAGCGTTTGGGTAGCCGCTCCTGTCAGCGCCAGCAGGGCACCACAGAGCGCAGCGAGAGCAACTCGCGGCAGTCGTAACTGCCAAAAAACAGCCGCATCCGCACTACTGAATTCGAAAAGATTAGCCGGGTTCAAAGCAACTGGACCGATAGCTAGGCTAACTCCAGAGATCAGCAGCAGAGCCAACAGCGCCGGAGCCAGAAAACGCTGGTTAGACACCCGCTGTACCTCGCGCTAGGCTAGAGCAACGAACGATGAACAGTAAACTGACTAGAAGGTAGATCTTATGGATGCGCTGCTTTGCCATTTGGACGAGATTGAGAACCCAGGTGCCAAAGCATTTGATCTCAATGACCAAGCGATCTTTGTAGTCCGTCAGGGGGAGCAAGTCTGGGCCTATGTTAACAGCTGCCCACACCGAGGCATCAGACTGGAGTGGCAGCCTGACCAGTTTCTCGACTATGAGAAGCAGTATATCCAGTGTTCGACTCATGGTGCTCTATTCACCCTTGAGAGTGGTAAATGCATTGTTGGTCCCTGTAACGGCAAAAGCCTCCAACAGATTGAGTGTAGGGTAGTTGAGGGCGAAATTTGGGCAGTTCACGCGGTCTGACGCTCTATGAAGCGGGCCATCCGTTCAAGTGCCTCTCGAATTCGGTCTTGAGATGTGGTGTAGGCAAAACGCACATAGCGGTGCGCGTGATTATCCCCAAAATCAGCACCTGGTGTCGCCACGACTTGCGCCTCCTCTAATAGGCTCCAACACCAGGAAAAACTATCATCCGTAAGATCGCTCGCGTCAGCGTAGATGTAGAATGCCCCCTCCGGTGTTCGTGGTACTTTGAAGCCCAACTGCTTCAAACCTTCGAGAAGAAGATCTCGACGCGCCATTAACTCACTGCGACGCTCTTCAAATAGGGAGATCGCATCGCTCTCAAAAGCGGCCAGTGCAGAGTACTGTGACAGTGTCGGTGCTGAGATGAACAGGTTCTGAGCCATCTTCTCCATCTCTGCAATAGCCTTGGCCGACCCCACTAACCAACCTAGGCGCCAGCCGGTCATGCCAAAATATTTAGAGAAGGAGTTAATCACAATCGCGTCTGCATCAATGCTTATCGCGGTTGGGGTTTCCACACCGTAGGTAAGGCCATGATAGATCTCATCGACAATCAAGGTTCCGCCTTTGGCTTTCACCACAGCAGCAATTTTTGCTAACTCCAGTGGATCAATAACAGCGCCCGTAGGGTTAGCTGGAGAGGCGATCAGTACACCGCTGGTCTTCTCATCCCAAAACTGCTCAACCAATTCGGCACTGAGTTGATAGTTTTGCTGATGATCCACAGGCACTAGCTTGGCGCGCGCCTCGATAAGGCGCAGAAACTGCCGGTTACAGGGATAGGCAGGGTCTGCCATCAAAAAATTACTCCCCTGCTCCGCTACCAAAGCAAACGCGAGCATTAATCCTGCGGAAGCTCCCGCTGTAACCAACACCTGATCCGGTGTAATGACATGCCCATAGCGTTGCCGATGAAAGTCGGCAATTGCCTGACGCAACGGTTGAATACCACCTGCCGCTGTATAGGTAAGCGATACTCTGTCCAGTGTTGTTCGCGCGCGATCAACCACGGCTGGAGCTGCGCCAAAATCGGGCTCACCTGCTCCCATATGAACCACGTCCAACCCTTGGGCAGCGAGTTCACTGGCTCGTTTTAATAGATCCATCACTTTGAAGGAATCGATCTCTTGGGCACGTCTAGTCCAGCTATTGGGCATGGTTGATCTCCTCTGGTTGGGTGCATTATAACCATCGATGCTCGATGATTCTGCATCTGCTTTGTGCCCAATTTCGTGCATAACTTTTCCTTAGACCTATTAAGGACTAGCCTAATAGAGAGGCATCTGATAAGTTCTCCGCCTTCTATAAACGCATCCACAGTTATATAGCAGGCGGTCAAACCGCACAGCTACGAGAGATGAGGCAGTCAACATGCCAACTAATGCCCAAAAGAAATTTTCAAATATCGCTCCTTACCAGATAAACGAATCTGAGGAGTACATGAATGAACCGCAGCGAGCTCACTTCCGCGAGATCCTGCTGGAGTGGAAGCGCCAGTTGATGGAAGAGGTCGACATGACCATCAGCCATCTAAAGGAAGAGGCGACCAACTTTGCTGACCCAAGCGACCGAGCAAGTCAGGAAGAGGAGTTCAGCCTCGAGCTTCGTACTCGCGACCGTGAACGCAAATTGATTCGCAAAATCGAGAAAGCGATCGATCGACTCGATGAAGATGATTACGGTTTCTGTGACGACTGTGGCGTAGAGATTGGTATTCGCCGCCTTGAAGCTCGCCCAACGGCAACGCAGTGCATCGACTGCAAGACGCTGGCTGAGATCAAAGAGAAGCAGACCGGCGGCTAATAGCTAAGGGGCGGCAGCCGAGCTGGCGTCCCAGTTTTTTTTCGCTGCATGATCTATCGCGGACGTTTTGCCCCCTCCCCTACAGGCCCGCTTCATGCAGGCTCGCTCCTAACAGCACTCGCAAGTTATCTGGATGCTCGCGCTAATAATGGCTCTTGGCTCCTCCGTATCGAGGATCTAGATCCCCCGCGTACGCAGCCCGGTGCCGAAACGTCCATTCTGAAAACTCTTGAAGCCTATGGCCTCGAGTGGGATGAGACGGTTCTGCGTCAAAGTGAGCGGCTAGAGATCTACCGCGAGTTTTGTGAGCAATTGTTGCGGGAGAAACATGCGTACCACTGCCAATGCAGCCGCAGCCAACTCAAAGCCAGAGGCGCTGTAAAAAACTATGATGGCTACTGCATTCAAAACCCACCTAATTCTGGAAGTCCAACCGCTATTCGGCTGCGCGGCGGCTTAAGCACCCCTTTTGATGATCGTGTTCAAGGTGTGCAGCAGGCCGAGGCGGTTTCTGACTTCACTGTTTTTCGTAGGGACGGACTGTTTGCCTATCAACTGGCGGTGGTGGTTGACGACCAGTTGCAGAACATTAATCAGATCGTCCGCGGAAAAGATTTACTAAGCGAGACCGCTAAGCAGCGCCTGCTGATGCAAAGATTAAGTTTTTCTCAAGTCACTTTTTATGCTCACCTACCACTAATCCTTGCAGAAGATGGTCAAAAATTGAGCAAACAGACACTTGCGCAACCCGTTGCAACCACGCCAGATAGCATTAGAAAAACTTTATTTAAGACTCTCAGCCTGCTTGGCCAAGAACCCCCTAACCATCTGATTTATAACGATTTAAATGACATACATACCTGGGGTATTGAGCATTGGAACATCAATAAAGTACCAAGTGATCTAAGCATATAAAATTTTGCTTAGTAGACTTTGGTGTAAATTGTTAAAAAAAACTCAATTAAATGTTGAAAGTGGCTCAGGTGTCACATATATTCACTCCACAGAACAACAACAACACGCGGCATTTGTGACACCCAAATAAAAATAACAAGGGTGATATCAGAGTCGAACTGCTCCGAATAAAAATAACAATGGAGCTTTGACGGTTGCGAAGACTGCACAGTGAAAAATAATTATAAGCACTGCCCTATCGTAGCTTCGCAGCCCGTCCCCCACCGCACTCTCTCAGGTTACCCCCAAAACCACACACCGCTACGACTATACATCTTGCAATATCAAACTTACCGCTCTGCTGGTATGATTGCGCCTCAAACAATAAATCCGCTGATTAAGTAACGCATCGCTAATGGAATCTATTCTTCTTTTACTATTTGGCTTCGGCTTACTTGGCGCGTTCTACTGGACGACACGAGTTAAAAATCCGCCAACGTCTACTGAAACAAGTAGCAGTGTAGAGCCTGCGCAGGAAACTGAAATTTTGCCTCTTGGTCAACGCCGAGCGATACCCGAATCGATTCACCAGATCCCACGTCACGCGCTGGACGACAATGCGATGCGCGTCGTCTACCGCCTTCTTGATGCCGGATATGAAGGCTATCTTGTCGGCGGCTGTGTCCGTGACCTTCTTGCGGGCAAAAACCCCAAAGATTTTGATGTCGCAACCTCTGCAACTCCAGAGCAAGCGGAGCCACTGTTCAATCGCGCCAGACTTATAGGCCGACGTTTCAAGCTGGTGCACGTGCGTTTCGGGCGCGAGGTCATAGAGGTCGCTACTTTCCGGGCCGCACACGACAGCGAGCAAAACTCCGGCGAACATGGCCGTCAAGCCGCCTCAGGTATGATATTGCGCGACAACGTCTACGGTAATATCGAAGATGACGCTCTGCGCCGGGATTTTTCCATCAATGCGCTCTACTACAACGTCAGTGACCATAGCATCCTAGATTTCGCCAACGGCTACCCCGACCTTCTTGCGAAGCGCATACGTATTATTGGTGACGCCAGCGAGCGCTACCGCGAGGACCCTGTCCGCATGCTTCGCGCCGCACGCTTTGCGGCTAAACTTGATTTCGAAATCGAAGAGAGCACGGCAGCACCCATACACCAACTTGCACCCTTAATCGGCAAAGTTGCTCCAGCCCGCATGTTTGACGAGGTACTAAAACTACTACAAACAGGGCACGGTGTAGCGACTCTACGCCAACTTGTGCGCTTCGACATGTTTAAGTACCTCTTACCCGGTGCTGACCGCATGCTGAACTCAGAAATCTATGCTGTGGAAGCACTGGTAAATAACGCACTTCGCAATACTGACCGCCGTCTGTCACAGGGCAAAAACGTCAACCCCGCGTTCTTGTTTGCTGCGATGCTCTGGTACCCACTCGTTGAACGCATGGAGAAGCTAGCCAAGCGGTCAGAATTACCTCCACTGCAACGACTCCACGAGGCCGCCAACCAAGTACTCGCCGAGCAGATCAAAGCCACAGCAATACCTCGCCGCTTTTCTACTATGATTCGCGAGATCTGGGAGCTTCAGCACCGCTTACCTCGTAAGGATAGGGCCGACCAGATCATGGAAAACCCTCGTTTCCGCGCGGGTTATGATCTACTACTTCTGCGCGAAGAGAGCGGTGAAGATCTAGGTGGATTAGGTGCTTGGTGGACTGATTACCAACGTGGCGCCAAACCTCGTATGCACTCTGAACCACGTGCAGAAGAGCGCCAAGACGAGCGCAAACGCCCTCCACGTCGCCGGCGCCGCCGCTCCTCCGCACCTCGCCAGGGGAGCGATAGTTGATTCGGCGTTGTTTTATCGGCTTGGGCAGTAACCTTGATGAGCCACTGAAGCAGGTCTCCGATGCTCTGCGGGAGTTAGCGCAACTTCCTGAAACCAAGCTACTCAGGCACTCGCAACTTTTTCGCTCAGATCCTGTCGGCCCCGCTGGGCAGCCTGACTACATTAACGCCGTTGCCGAGATCGAGACTGAGTTAACACCAATACAGCTTCTCGACCAGCTCCAGGCGATTGAGCAAGCGCATCAGCGACGCCGGATAGTTCACTGGGGCCCAAGAACGCTTGATTTAGATATTCTGCTGGTCGATTCCGAGACTATCGCTACTGAGCGGCTGAAGGTACCTCACCCCTATATGCACGAGCGCGAGTTCGTTCTATACCCTTTGGCACAGATAGCGCCAGATCTTAAGCTACCCGACGGACGACGACTCGAGCAGCTATTAGAACAATGCCCTATGGGCACTTTAGAGCCAGTGGCTCTATAATATCCATACATTTGAACTGAAGAGATCAGACTGATGAGCAGCGTTACTCTGCAAACACTGAAACAGCGCAAGTTGAATGGCGAAAAATTCACAATGCTTACAGCCTACGATGCGACCTTCTCTCAGGTTGTCAGCGAGGCGGGAATTGAGGCTATTCTGGTTGGCGACTCTTTGGGGATGGTTCTACAGGGACACGACAGTACTATTCCAGTTACGCTGGAGCAAATGGTCTATCACACCCAGAGCGTAGCGCGTGGTAATCGCGGCGCGCTAATCATGAGCGACCTCCCCTTCATGAGCTGTGCAACGCTCGAGAGCGCGCTTAATAGCGCTGCTGAACTTATGCGTGCAGGTGCCCACATGGTCAAACTTGAGGGCGGACGTTGGCTCGCTGAAACAGTGACAAAACTGAACCAGCAGGGCGTTCCAGTTTGTGTGCATCTTGGTCTAACCCCACAGTCTGTTAACACCTTTGGTGGATACAAGGTGCAGGGTCGTGAACAGAGCGCAGCACTGCAGATGCTGGAAGATGCGCGTGTTTTGGAGGAAGCAGGAGCAGCCTGCCTCTTAGTCGAGTGTATACCTACGCTGCTAGCTGAGGAGATTACCGAGAACTCCAAAGTTCCTGTGATCGGTATTGGCGCAGGTCCGCATACGGACGCACAGGTTTTGGTACTGCATGATATGCTCGGCATTACACCTGGCAGAACGGCGCGATTCGTGAAGAACTTCATGCCCGGATCCAATAGCGTTACGGAAGCTGTGCAAAAATATGCTTCCGAGGTAAAAAACGGCACATTCCCTGGCCCTGAGCATAGCTTCGAATAAAATGAATACTGTCACTAGCATCCAAGAGTTACGCACCTCAATTAAGCAGGCACGCGCCCAAGGCAAGAGCATCGGTTTCGTTCCGACTATGGGCAATCTTCATCAGGGGCACCTAAATCTCCTGTCAGAAGCGAGAGAGAGAGCAGACTACGTTGTCTCCTCCATATTCGTGAACCCACTACAGTTCAACGCGAAGGACGATCTAGAGCGCTACCCACGCACTCTAGAAGAGGACCAGCAGAGCCTCATCAACTACGGTTGCGACCTTCTCTTCGCACCAGCAGAGTCCGAGGTCTATCCGGACGGTCGTGAGAGTCAGACCTTTGTCGAGGTACCGGGAGTATCCGAGATGTACTGCGGTGCAAGCCGCCCAGGACATTTCCGCGGCGTTACAACCATCGTCAATAAGCTGTTTAACTTAGTGCAGCCCGATATCGCCGTCTTCGGTAAGAAAGACTTCCAGCAGCTCCATATCATTCAGCGCATGGTTCGAGATCTATCCATGCCGGTAGAGCTTGTTGGTGTGGAGACCGCACGAGAGGCAACTGGACTGGCCCTTAGCTCACGCAACGGTTACCTAACGAAAGAGGAGCGCCAGCGAGCGCCTTTGCTCTATAAACAGCTTAAGCGTATTCACGAAGCGATAATTGGAGGCAGTTCCGATTTTGAGGGGCTGATAGAGCAGGCTAACCAGTCTCTAGAGAGAGAGGGGTTCAAGCCTGATTATGTCCATATCGTGCGCCGCTCAGACCTGCAGCCATGTAATAATGCCGACAGAGAACTGGTCATTCTAGCCGCAGCCTTCCTTGGACATGCTCGACTTATCGATAACCTAGAGGTTGATCGCTAGACGCTAGCGATCGCCCCCTTACCCAGCCCCTCGAAAGCTCGAACCTCAACCGCCCTAGATGGATTACGCGCGGCTGTTTCTCGGGCCATATGCTGAGCAATCTGCTCGACCGTGGACTCAGTATCGATCATATAGACGCGATCACTGCGCAGTGAAAGCTCAAACTGCCCCTGCGGCGCCTCATAACTGAAGAAGCTAACGCCCCCCTCCTGTTTAACCAGATGGGAATCGGTGCCGATGTAGATATCTCTGAACGCCTCAGCCCAAAACTGCTCCTGTTCACGGTTTCGTTGGCCATCTAGAAGCACCTGTACACGGGAGCGATGGCCATGAGCAATGCGCTGACAGTTGCCCTGGTGCTTCTGCAGACCATGCGAATAGTGGTAATACGCCCCATCGATCGATTCAGGGTAGAGCGTAAGTTTGAGCCCCTGTACCTCCTCTGGGAACAGCGCTTTGAGCCGCGACTCACACCAGCTTGCAACCGCCTCAGGCTCAATGGCATCGACATCAAGCAACGCGAAGGCTTGATCTGGCCCTTCACAGCGAAAAGGCATGCCGTCTGAGTCAGTCCAGAGCACCTCAGTGCGCCCACCAGCTTCGCGAATTTCCACACCGGGCATACCTTTGGCGACAGCGAGGGCATGATCTATACCCTCATCGAACCACTGCTTTACGCGCTTCTTAACGATACCGAAATCACAGATCATACCCTCCTCGTTCAGAGATCCGTCCAGCTCTAAGCGTACTACCCATGACTCACCAAGCAGCCCGCGCTCAGCATCAAGAAGGGAGAAATCCACATGGGTCAGATCATCAACAAAAAGTTTCACGGCACACCTCAAAAATTAATCGCTCTATTTTACCCTAACCCTGCAACCGCGCGCATCTGCAACAACACTTGGGTATACTAGTGGGAATAAATTTACCCATTCATTTCTGCGATTAGACCCCATATGCGTTTAGATAAGTACCTTGCCCAGTCGACCGGCTTTTCCCGTAAAGAGGTGAAGCGCATGCTTCACGCCGATGAAGTCCAAGTGAACGGTGAGTTTGAACGCAACCCTGCTCGAAAAGTCAGCGATGCTGATGAGGTTTTGCTGGACGGCTTACCCGTAGATACACCGCGTGACCGATACATTATGATCAACAAACCACTGGGTTACGTCTGCTCTAATGATGACGGCACCCACCCCTCCGTACTCGGTCTACTGGAGCTGCCACGCGCCGAGGAGATGACTATCGCTGGGCGCCTAGATGTAGACACTACCGGACTTGTTCTCGTGAGCGATGACGGTCAGTGGTGCCACCGCATCACTTCACCTAAGCACAAACTCGGTAAGATCTACGAAGTGACGCTCGCTGATCCGATAGATCCTAGCTATGTCGAGAAGTTCGAGCGAGGAATCTTACTTAATGGTGAAAAAGAGCTGACCAAACCGGCAAAACTTGAAATCCTCTCGGCCAATAGTGCGCGCGTCGAACTTTATGAGGGGCGCTACCATCAGGTAAAGCGCATGTTTGCGGCGTTAGGAAATCGTGTAGAGGCGCTGCATCGAGAGGCGATTGGACCGATCATTCTCGATGAGGAGCTCTATGAGGGTGAGTGGCGTGAGCTCTCTGAGGCTGAGGTAGCCAGCATCTTTAATGGTTAATTTTGAGCTCCTGATCAACCAACAGATGGGCCAATACAGCTCAGGTCTCTTGGTAGTTGATGAAAATATCGACACACGACAACTCAACCTCCAGCAGGGCTGGCAAGCGTTGACTAACCGTTTCGATCAACAGAAACAGCTACTCAAAAGTGGCTGGACGAGCAGCTTTTCAGACTTTGCATGGCCAGAAGGGTTCGCCCCCGAGGCGATTATTTATCGCATCTCAAAAGAGAAAGCAGTGGTCAATCACCTGATTAATCTTGCGGCAGAGAAGCTGACGGATGGTGCCAAGTTTGTCCTGCTAGGTGATCGCTCGGAAGGGATAAAGAGCTACTCAAAGTCTGCCCAAAAGCGCTTGAGCGGTGATAGATCCGAGAAGAAACTCGGTGGCGATAGCTGGATTGTTGAATTGACTTTGGGCGCTAGTCGCGGGGTAGAACTGGACGATCAGGATTACGCCAAGGTTCGCAGCGTGTCCCAAGTTGGTATGCACTCACTGCTCTCAAAGCCCGGTGTCTATGGCTGGAAAAAGGTCGATAAAGGCAGTGAGCAGCTTATCCAGAGACTGCCGTTTATGCTGCAATCACAACTGCCCTTGGGTAATCTCACTTTATTGGACCTGGGCAGCGGCTCAGGCTACCTTTCGCTTGCAGCGGCAGGCACGCAAACACAGATAAGCGCTACCGACAACAACGCCGCAGCAGCGCTGGCGACGCGCCAGACCCTCCAACAGGCAGGCATGGATGTAGACTTTCACTTCTCCGATGCCGGCGCAGAGTTGGACTCTAAATTTGATTTGATACTATGCAACCCACCCTTTCATAGCGGCTTTGGCGTGGATTACGATCTGACAGATCGATTCTCAAAAAATGCTGCACGCTTACTGAAGGCAGACGGAAGGGCCTGCTTTGTCGTGAACCAGCACGTTCCATTAAAACGTATTGCTTCAAACTACTTTAACGCTGTAGAGCTGGACCAGGATTCTGGCAACTTCTGCACTTACCTATTAACTAAGCCGAAGATTTAAAAGCATTTTATGGCAATCGATTATCTAAAACAGAGTTACTACTTTTTCCGCTCGAATTTCAGCTCGCTATTGAGCATACAGCTCCCTTTTATCATTGGTCTGATGCTGCTGCAGCGTACCGTTATTGGCGACGTTGAAGAGGGTTCAAACCTGCAAAATGAGCTCTTCTTACTCACCAGCATGGATCTGCTGTTTGTACCGATCTACCTCGGTGCAACTATCTTCTACATGCAATCAATAGTGGACAAGCAACCTATCAGCGCGCTGCAGTCTTGGGTATGGGGTCTGAAGAACTGGGGACGGCTATTTTTCACATTCCTTCTAAGCGCGCTCGCCATCTCCGCTGGCCTCATGCTGTTGGTGCTACCCGGTCTCTACATCGCGGTTCGCTTAGGACTGGCAAATCAGGTTTGTCTGCTCGAACGCAAGGGCCCCATGGAGGCACTGAAAATAAGCTGGGCGGGTACGGCAGACCTGTTCTGGACCTTAGCCAAAGGGCTTGCGATTATCTACGGCCTGCTGTTTATTGCTGAGCTGTTGGTTGCACCTATCGCCGAGGGGTCGGTAATTACCGGAATGGTACTGTCTGCGATCTTGGACTTCCTCAATGTCTTTGGAGCGATCTACTCCTTCCGCATCTATCGCGCGTGGCGCGATCGCGAACCTATCGACGACGAGTAGCTAGAACCCAACCACAGGGAGCGGGGCAGTGCCTCGCTCCTCGGGTTTGCGTTGCCTATCTTAGCGCCGCTATCTGGCGATCATGCCAGCGACTCATCAGCAGTAGGGCTACAAGGGCACCTGTAAGCGCCCAAGCCATATCAGATTGAGTGTCCCACACATATCCTTGAGTTCCGAGAAACGCTTCAGCGTTCTCTCCAGTCAACTCTGCAACCCACCACTCGATTAGCTCATAGAGGGCACTGAAGGCGAGACAGAGAGAAACAATAAATAGATTACGCCAGCTGTTACCGTTAACAACATTGAGCCTTATTAAAATCTCGCGCGCCAAGATAGCTGGCTCAAAGCCCTGAAAGAAGTGCCCCACTTTATCGTAGTTATTGCGCTCTGCACCGAAAAGTCCATCAAAGAGTGGCACCTCAGCATAGGTGTAGTGCCCACCAACCATCAGAATGATGGAGTGCGCCAATATCAGCAGGTAGAGCATAGGTGTTAGGCGCAAGCGTCTGTATGTGGCAAGGAGCGCCACTCCACCAACTAACGCTGGGGCCACCTCAAGAAACCAGGTGAACTGGTCCTTGGGGTTAATCCCCGACCAGATAAGCACAGCAGTAAATGCGAAAGCCCAGAGGTAAGCCATAACAGCGCTCCTTGAAGAGGTGTTCTTCAATTGTAGTCGCTTTAGACTGGGAACCTGGGCTCGCCGGATTTTGTGCGATAAAAAAGGGAGCACGAGGCTCCCTTTCTAAACAAGCGCTATTGATTAATTATCAACAGACTCGTCTTCTTCCATATCTTTCATCGACAGCTTGATACGGCCGCGCATATCAACGTCCAGTACCTTAACTTTAACGATGTCATCCATGTTGATGTAATCGGTCACTTTGTTCACGCGCTCATTGGCGATCTGTGAAATGTGAACCAGACCATCTTTACCCGGCAGGATATTAACAAACGCGCCGAAGTCTTCGATGCGCACAACCTTACCTTCGTAGATTTTGCCAACTTCAGCTTCAGCAGTGATTGCAGTTACGCGATCAACAGCAGCCTTAGAGGCCTCTTTGTTATCAGCGTAGATGCGTACAGTACCGTCATCATCCAGATCGATTGATGCACCCGTCTCTTCAGTGATAGAGCGGATAACTGCACCACCCTTACCGATAACGTCGCGAATCTTCTCTGGGTTGATCTTCAGCTGAACCATTGCAGGTGCATGGTCTGCCAGTTCTGGACGAGCGTAGCCGATAACCTTGGCCATCTCACGCAGGATGTGTACACGTGCATCGTGTGCCTGCTCCAGAGCGATCTCCATGATCTCTTCTGTGATACCGGTGATCTTGATATCCATCTGCAGTGCAGTAACGCCTGCTTCAGTACCCGCTACCTTGAAGTCCATGTCGCCGAGGTGATCTTCATCACCGAGGATGTCAGTCAGAACGGCAAAGCGGTCATCTTCTTTAACCAGACCCATCGCGATACCCGCAACAGCAGCAGATACAGGCACACCCGCATCCATCATCGCCAGTGACGAGCCACACACAGAGGCCATAGATGATGAACCATTCGATTCAGTGATCTCTGACACCAGACGCATGGTGTATGGGAACGCTTCCTGAGTTGGAAGTACCGCAGCAACACCACGACGAGCTAGACGACCGTGACCGATTTCACGACGACCAGCACCACCCATACGGCCCGCTTCACCTACAGAGTACGGAGGGAAGTTGTACTGCAGCATGAACGGGTCACGACGCTCACCTTCCAGCGCATCGATGATCTGTACGTCACGGCTTGTTCCCAGCGTACAAGCAACGATCGCCTGAGTTTCACCACGCGTGAAGACTGCAGAGCCGTGAACACCTTTGAGGGTGCCAACTTCAACGTTGATTGGACGAACAGTCTTAGTATCACGACCGTCGATACGTGGCTGACCGCTAAGGATACGCTCACGTACAGTCGCTTTCTCGATAGAGGCAAACACTTTAGAGACTTCACCAGCACCTGGTGCGCCCTCTTCACCTGTCGCGAACTGAGCCACAACTTGGTCACGCAGGGCACGCAGAGTGTCCTGACGCTGCATCTTGTCAGCCACCTGGAATGCCGCATCAATCTGAGCACCGAAAGCGCCGTTGATTGCATCAGTCAGTGCAACGTTCTTCTCAGCAGGTTTCCAGTCCCACTTAGGCTTGGCAGCTTCAGCAGCAAATTCGTTAATCGCGTTGATAGCAACCTGCATCTCCTGGTGGGCGAACAGAACCGCACCCAGCATTTCGTCTTCGCTCAGCTCTTTAGCTTCTGACTCAACCATCAGAACAGCATCGCTAGTACCCGCAACCACCATGTCCAGCTCTGAGCCAGCCAGCGCTTCGTAAGTTGGGTTGAGGATGTAGCCTTCGTCTTCAGTGAAGCCAACGCGGGCTGCACCGATAGGGCCTAGGAACGGGATACCTGAAATAGTCAGCGCTGCAGAGGTACCGATCATCGCTGCCATATCTGGATCTACGTTCTTGTCAGACGACATTACCGTACATACAACCTGTACTTCGTTCATGAAGCCTTTAGGGAAGAGTGGACGGATAGGACGGTCGATCAGGCGTGAAGTCAGTGTCTCTTTCTCAGTTGGACGACCTTCGCGCTTGAAGAAACCACCAGGGATACGGCCTACAGCGTAGTACTTCTCTTGATAGTGAACTGACAGAGGGAAGAAATCCTGACCCTCTTTAGCTTCTTTAGCACCAACAACAGTACAAAGAACCTGAGTCTTTTCGTTTACAGTAACCATGACTGCACCAGTCGCCTGGCGAGCAATCTTACCGGTTTCGATCGTTACAGTGTCGTTACCGAACTGGAACGTCTTAGTAATCGCATTAAACATCGATTAGCTCCGTTTTAAGTAAATGATCTCTGCTGATCACGAAACTTACATCTTTTAGAGCCAGTACTCAGTTGAGCTCTCTAATCGGTTTTAGAAAATCCAATTGAGTACAGGCTTGAGTGACGCGAGTTCGCAGAGGCTTGTTACAGTTTTAATGAAAAAGGGCCATACAACGTATGGCCCCCATGGATCTGGTCTTAGCGACGCAGGCCCAGACGCTTGATCAGCTCAAGGTAACGATCTGCATCTTTACCTTTGAGGTAGTCCAGCAGCTTACGACGCTGGTTTACCATGCGAATCAGACCGCGACGTGAGTGGTGGTCCTGCTTGTTTGCTTTGAAGTGACCCTGTAGGCCTTCAATGTTAGCAGTCAGCAGTGCAACCTGGACTTCTGGTGAACCAGTATCGCCCTGGCCACGACCAAATTCAGCTACGATTTCAGCTTTCTTCTCAACAGACAGTGCCATTGATATTCTCCTAGTTACGATATGCACAGGGCACTACACAAAGGAGGGCCCCGGGTTTAAGTCGCGCTGTACCGAGCATATCTTCAGTTCAGCGTCATACCCCATATGGGGTAAATCTCTCTTTTACAACGCGTTCTCTGAGGTATCGAGCAAGCGTTTCGCCCGCAAGCGCCCAGTCTCATCGACCTCGCCCAACCCCAGAAAGCGTGAATTCTCAAACAATCTTACCAAGCCGCGTTGTTCAAAACGCTCGCCCAGTTTCTGTCCTTGGAGCAGCCGAGCTGCCAAAATATCGCTTAACTCAAGCGACGGGAACCGCTCAACCGCACTCCAGGGCGCAAATAATACAGCATCTAAACGCGTTTGTATGCACTCTTGGGTTTCACCCTCTACCGCTGGGCGCGCCAAATCCTCAAGCTGCTCCAGTGTTAGCATCTGTGACGAGTCGTAGTCAGCCACCTCTGTACGGCGCAACATACTTACATGCGCCCCACAGCCCAACTCGAACCCCAAATCCTCAACAATTGAGCGGATGTAAGTACCTTTGGAGCAGTGTACTTCCAGATCGATCTCGTCAGCCCGTAAGTCGAGTAACTTGATCTCAAAGATAGTCACAAGTCTTGGTTTAACCTCTACCTTCTCACCCTTTCGGGCAAGCTTGTAGAGCGGCTGTCCGTTGTGCTTAAGCGCAGAGAACATGGAAGGCACCTGCTCGATCTCACCAAGAAAACGGCGCTCAAGCAGGGCTTCAAGTTCGGCTCTGTCAATAGCCGGTACAGGTTTAGTCTCAATTACCTCGCCGTCAGCATCACTGGAGTCGGTGCGAACACCGAGCTTAGCTGTGGTGATGTAGCGTTTATCTGAGTCGAGTAGAAACTGTGAAAACTTAGTCGCTTCACCTAAACAGATAGGCAGAAGACCTGTAGCTAGCGGATCTAGGGCACCGGTATGACCCGCTTTAGCGGCATCATAGATACGTTTGACCCGCTGCAAAGCGAAGTTAGAGCTGCAGCCTTGAGGCTTATCAAGTAAAAAGACGCCGTCGATGCGGCGTCCTTTGTTACGTCGAGCCATGATTAGTTCTCTTCAGGCTCAGCGTCGTTATCGTCTTCCATTCGACGCGCGCGCTCGATCAAGCTCGCCAAATGGCGACCACGCTCGACGCTCTCGTCAAAGTGGAAACGGAGATTAGGCATAACGCGCAGTTTTATCTGGCGAGAGAGCTCCGCGCGCAGAAAGCCTGCAGCGTTCTTCAATACCGCTAGACTGTTTGCTGTCGCTTCAGCCTCATCCATGCCGTTGAGCGGCAGTACCGTGATGTAAACGTCAGCGTAACCAAGATCCTTGGCCACTTTGACGTGGTTGATCGTCACCATGCCGAGGCGTGGGTCCTTTATCTCACGATGAATGAGCTGGGCCAGATCACGTTGGATCTGGTCACCAACTCGGTCGGTGCGTTTAAAATCGCGTGCCATATAAGCTCTTAATTACCTTGCTATTACAGCGTACGCTGAACTTCGATGGTGTCGTAAACCTCAATCTGGTCTCCGACTTTAACATCGTTGTAGTTCTTCACGCCGATACCACACTCCATGCCGTTACGTACTTCGTTAACAGCATCTTTGAAGCGACGTAGCGACTCCAGCTCGCCTTCGTAAATAACCACGTTGTCGCGCAGTACACGGATACGTTTGTTACGGTAAACCGTACCTTCAGTAACCATACAGCCAGCGATTGCTCCAATCTTAGGTGCTTTGAAGACATCACGTACCTCTGCAACACCAACAATCTCCTCACGGAACTCAGGTGAGAGCAGACCGCCCATTGCTGCTTTAACATCATCAATGATGTCGTAGATAACAGAGTAGTAACGCAGCTCCATCTCTTCACGTTCAACAATCGCACGGGCCTGCGCATCCGCACGCACGTTAAAGCCGATCAGAATCGCAGAGGATGCCAGCGCCAAGTTAGCGTCGGTCTCACCGATACCACCCACACCGCCAGAGACGATGTTCACTTTAACCTCATCGGTAGAGAGATCTTCAAGTGAGTGGGTAAGTGCCTCAAGCGAACCACGTACGTCAGTCTTAATCACGATGTTCAGCGATTTCACATCGCCAGCCTGCATATTGTTGAAGAGGTTCTCCAACTTAGACTGCTGCTGACGCGCCAATTTAACTTCGCGGTATTTACCCTGACGGAAGAGCGCAACTTCACGCGCTTTCTTCTCGCTGGATACGACAGTGAACTCATCACCTGCATCAGGCGTTCCGTCTAGACCTTGAATCTCAACCGGTATAGCTGGACCTGCAGTTTCTACCGGAGCACCATTCTCATCCAGCATTGCGCGAACACGGCCGAAGTTCATACCTGCAAGAACGATATCACCCTTCTTCAAGGTACCGTTCTGGACAAGCAACGTAGCAACTGGGCCGCGACCTCTATCGAGACGTGACTCAACAACCACACCCTGACCTGGTGCATCGTCAACAGCAGTCAGCTCAAGTAGCTCAGCCTGCAGCAGGATAGATTCCAGTAGGCTATCTATGCCTTCACCGCTCTTAGCTGAGACGTTACAGAACTGCACGTCGCCACCCCAGTCTTCTGGGATGACATCACGCTGAGCCAGCTCATTTTTAACGCGATCTGGATCTGCTTCTGGTTTATCGATCTTGTTTACAGCGACAACCAGTGGAACACCAGCCGCTTTCGCGTGCTGCACCGCCTCTTCTGTCTGGGGCATTACACCGTCATCAGCAGCAACGACCAGTACCACGATATCTGTCAAAGATGCTCCGCGAGCACGCATTGCGGTAAACGCTGCGTGTCCGGGTGTGTCCAAGAAGGTAACCATACCGTTATCAGTTTCAACATGGTAGGCACCGATGTGCTGGGTAATACCACCTGATTCGCCCGCCGCTACGCGTGTCGTACGAATGTAGTCCAGCAGCGATGTCTTACCGTGGTCAACGTGACCCATAACGGTTACTACTGGAGCACGGCCTGTCGCTTCACCTTCGTGTGCAGCAACGCTCTCGAGCAGCGCATCCTCGATAGCATTCTCCTGCATTGGCTTAGCTACATGGCCCATCTCTTCAACGACGAGCGTAGCCGTATCCTGGTCGATTGGCTGGTTGATAGTCGCCATTGCGCCCATCTTGAACATCACCTTAATGACTTCTGCAGCCTTAACCGACATCTTCTTCGCAAGCTCAGCAACGGTAATGCTCTCAGGAATACTCACCTCATGCACAATGGCTGCCGTCGGCCTTTCGAAACCGTGCTGGTTTGGCGTGTTGCGTCCTGTGTGTCTAGCGGCACGCAGTGGTTTGTGCCCTGGCTTGTTGTTACCACCCTTACCGCGACGCGACTCACCACGCTCAGCGCGCTCGTTACGACGATTATCGCGATCTTTTCTCTTCTTGCGAGGATCTTCAGCGGCTGGTTCAGCTGGCTTCGACGGCGCAGGTTTAGCTGCTTCTTCCGCTTTTGGCTGTTCTGCAACAGGTTCTGGCTTAGCCTCCTGCGCTGGCGTCTCTTCAGCTTTCTCAGCCACCTTCTCCTCAACTTCTGGAGCGGCCACAGCTTCGGCTGCCGGCGCAGTTTCAACCGCTGTATCGACTGTCTGCTGTTCAGCTGTCTGCTCTACAACAGGCTCTTCAACTGGTGCTTCGACTGGGGTCTCTTCAACCTCTTCGCGCTTAACGTAAGTGCGTTTTTTACGCACCTCAACATTTACTGTCTTGCGGCTACCAGCACCACCCACTTTAAGCGTAGAAGTGGTCTTACGCTTCAGAGTGATCTTCTTTGGCTCGCCAACATCGGCATCTTCGCCATGGCTACGCTTTAGGTGTGCCAGCAGTTGCTGACGCTCAGTTTCAGTGACGTTAGATGCGGTATCTTTACCTTCGATGCCCGCTTCCTGCATCTGAGTTAACAAACGCTCAACGGACACACCAACCACATCGGCAAGCTGCTTAATTGTTACTTCTGCCATCTGGGGGTTACTCCCTCTCCGTTGTAATTAATTACTGCTCTGCAAACCAAGGCGCACGTGCTGTCATAATCAGCTCACCTGCACGCTCTTCGGTCATATCTTCAATTTCGAGCATCTCTTCAATTGACTGCTCAGCCAGATCTTCCATGGTGATGATGCCACGTGATGCAAGAACGAAAGCAAGGTGCTTGTCCATACCATCCATGTTCAGCAGATCCTCTGCTGGTTCGTTTTCGCTAAGCTGCTCTTCGCTAGCAATTGCCAAGTTCAGCAGTGCATCTTTCGCACGCTGGCGTAGCGCTTCAACGATCTCTTCATCAAACTCTTCGATCTCGAGCATCTCATTTACCGGTACGTAGGCAACCTCTTCTAGCGTAGTGAAGCCTTCCGCAACCAGTATTTCAGCCAGGTCGGCATCAACATCAAGATGCTCCATGAACAGCTCAACCGTCTTACCAACTTCTGACTCGTGTTTAGCGGCCGCTTCCTCTTCGCTCATGACGTTGAGTTCCCAGCCAGTCAACTCCGCTGCAAGACGAACGTTCTGCCCGCTACGTCCAATTGCCATAGCCAGAGCTTCCTCAGCTACAGCGACGTCCATAGAGTGAGTCTCTTCATCCATCACAATTGAAGCGACTTCCGCCGGCGCCATCGCATTGATGACCAGCTGTGCAGGGTTGTCGTCCCAAAGCACGATATCAACACGCTCACCACCCAGCTCATTTGAGACTGCCTGAACGCGCGCACCGCGCATACCGACACATGCACCAACAGGGTCCAGACGACCATCGTTAGTCTTAACTGCGATCTTAGCGCGAGCACCCGGATCACGTGACGCCGCACGAATCTCAATCATCTCTTCGGCAATCTCTGGCACTTCAATACGGAAGAGTTCGATAAGCATCTCGTTTGATGTACGACTAAGGATCAGCTGCGGGCCGCGGCCCTCAGAACGAACTTCCTGAAGTACCGAACGCACACGCTCACCCATGCGGAACACTTCGCGCGGCAGCAGGTTTTCACGTGGAAGCAGCGCCTCTGCATTGTTACCCAGATCAACAATAACGTTGTCGCGTGTAACTTTTTTGACTGTGCCGGCAATCAGCTCGCCAAGACGATCAGAGTAGAGCTCAACAACTTTTGCACGCTCAGCTTCACGAACTTTCTGGACGATAACCTGCTTAGCTGTCTGAGCCGCGATACGACCAAACTTAACCGACTCTACCTGCTCCTCGTGGATATCGCCTGGCTGCAGGTTTGAATCGATCTCAGCGGCCTCTTCCATGGTCAGTTCGGTACCCAACGCGGGTACGGCATCGTTGTCTACAACCAACCAACGGCGGAAAGTCTCGTAGTCACCGGTCGTGCGATCAATCACTACGCGGATATCAGCTTCTTCGTCATAGCGCTTCTTCGTTGCGGTTGCCAGAGCGACTTCAATAGCCTCGAAGATCACGCCCTTGGGCACATCCTTCTCGTTAGACACCGCCTCTGCTACCAACAGAATCTCTTTATTCATAACTTGTTCTCGCTCCCAGATTCAAAAAGCGTTATTCAAATTGTGGAATCACATTGGCGCGCTCGATCAGATCGTGCGGCAACAGATACTCGTGTTCATCAACGACTAGTAGGACCTCATCGCCCTCTACGCCATTTAGTAGTCCTTTAAACTTGCGGCGCCCTTCAAATGGCATGCGCAGGCGCAATTGAACAACGTGACCCGCATAGGCCTCGAACTGCTCAAGCGTGTAGAGTGGGCGATCTAGCCCAGGAGAAGAGACCTCCAGAGTGTAGTTCTCTGTGATCGGATCCTCTACGTCCATGACACCACTTACCTGGTGACTGACGCGTGCACAATCATCTACACTAACGCCATTAGGACCGTCGATATAGATACGCAGAACCGTGTCTTTTCCGGCCGACCGAAAGTCGATACCCCAGAGCTGTAGACCCAGCCCTTCAACAACGGGTTCTATTAATTCGTGTAACAGCTTTAACTTCGCTGACAATTTATTTACCTGTATAACTTGTTTGTTGCGATGCTTGGCTGAGCCTGCTCAAAGCTCAAGCACCTACTGCGCCGTTCTCGTACTTTCTTGTACGTCCAAACATAAGGCCCTCTTGGCCTAGCGTCTCTCTGGCAAATCCCTGTGCTTCGCAACATAGGGCCTTCGTAGGCCCAGAAACGAAAAAAGGCCCCATTGGACCCATTTCTGAAAAATCTACCACCCTTTTTGGGAAAGCAGATTCAACTGTCTCCTGCTGGTAACCTTAGGGTCTCGTAGCCGCCTTCGCTTAGCTACGAAAAAGCCCCATTAAGGGGCTTCTACCAAAAAGTGGTAGCGGGGGCCGGATTTGAACCAACGACCTTCGGGTTATGAGCCCGACGAGCTACCAGACTGCTCCACCCCGCATCAGAAACAGATCAAAATTTTACGCTTAACCTGTCATTTTTACAACATGGTGCCCAGAGCCGGACTCGAACCGGCACGTCCTAGGGACACTACCCCCTCAAGATAGCGTGTCTACCAATTCCACCACCTGGGCAAAAAAGTTTACTGCTCTCCAACAGTCGGGATGTCTGATGTCCCAGTTGAAGAGCCGTTGGCTGCAGGAAGATCCTGTACAGGCGCCTGCTGCGCAGCGGCTTCAATCACCTCCGCTGCAGGGATACCCACATCGCCAACGCTTTGCGCTTTGTCCTTCGCAAAGATTGCAAGAACAAAGCTGGTTGCAAACACACCAGCGGCCAGAATTGCAGTCATGCGACCCAGCACACTGCTGCTACCTTGGCTACCAAAAACAGTCTGAGATGCACCGCCACCAAAGCTAGCACCAGCTTCAGCGCCCTTACCCTGCTGAAGCAGAACCAGAGCGATGATGCCTGCCGCGAGCAGAACATGGATGATCAGAATTATTGTTTCCATAGCGTATAGATAACAACCATTTAAAAGCTTTTACTGAGCCGGCATAAAACCTTGAGGAACCGGATCAGTTTCTAAAGAGGCGCGAATATTACCCTAGCATTTATTAACTTACAAGCGGCTTCAGCGCTTTTTCTACTTTATCTGCAACTTGTTGGCAAACCTCACCAACCAATTGCTCATCAACACCCTCAACCATGACACGTACAACCGGCTCAGTACCCGAGGGACGCAAGAGAATACGGCCATCACTACCCAAAATCTGCTCAGCCTCCGCAACCGCCTGCTCAATGGACTCAACACCCTCAATCGATACCCGCTTTTCCAGACGCACGTTGATCATCTGCTGAGGCAACTTAGTCATACCTTTCTTGAGGTCGTGCAGAGTGGAACCACTCTCTACGATCGCCTTCAAAACTTGCACCGCTGCAATAATGCCATCACCTGTAGGCAGAAGATCGCGCACGACTATGTGCCCAGACCCCTCTCCACCAAGCACCCAATCATTAAGATGCAGTTGCTCCATTACATAGCGGTCGCCAACTTTTGCACGCACAAAGGGGATATCGAAGCTTTTCAAGGCCAACTCCATCCCGAGGTTTGTCATCAATGTTCCAACAACTCCCCCCTCGAGCTCACCACTGTTATGAAGGGCTTTAGCGATGATCAGCAGAATCTCATCACCATCTACGGCCTCACCTGTGTGATCGACCAAGATAAGGCGATCGCCGTCACCATCTAACGCGATACCGAGATCAGCACCCACTTCGAGAACCCTGGCTCGCAGCGCCTCTGGCGCAGTAGCACCGCAATTTAGGTTAATGTTCATTCCATCAGGCGTGGTACCGATCTCGGTAACTTTTGCACCAAGCTCAGCAAACACCTTAGGCGCGACGTGGTAGGCGGCGCCATTCGCACAGTCTACTACTAGGTTGAGCCCCTCAAGGCTAAGGTGATGGCCTCCACTCGCCTTACAGAACTCAATGTAACGACCTGCAGCATCATTAATACGACGGACTTTACCCAACTCAGCCGAACTCACCGTCGTCATAGCCAGATCTAACTGTGCTTCAATCCTCTCCTCAACGGCATCGGGCAGTTTTGTCCCCTCTGAGCTAAAGAACTTAATACCGTTATCTTCGTAAGGGTTGTGTGAAGCGCTGATTACAATACCAGCATCGGCTCGGAAGGTACGCGTCAGATAGGCAATCGCAGGGGTCGGCATTGGCCCGAGAAGCAGCACATCAACACCGGCGGCTGTGAGACCCGCTTCAAGCGCAGATTCAAACATGTAGCCCGAGATACGAGTATCTTTCCCGATCAGAACCTTCGAGTGCCCTTCGCGAGCAAACACCCGACCTACAGCCCAACCCAACTTCAGTACAAAATCTGGTGTGATAGGGAACTCACCCACGCGACCACGGATACCATCGGTACCAAAATACTTTCTAGCCATTACTACCTTCAATTACCTACCGACTGAGCTAGAACTGCCTCAGTCATACGAACAGCGTCCACTGTCGCTGCAACATCATGGACCCGAATTATACGCGCCCCGCGCTCCACCGCCAGCACCACCGTTGCCAAGCCACCCGCGAGGCGCTGATCTGGCTCACGATTCAACAAGTTGCCAATCATAGACTTACGTGAAGTTCCCGACAACACCGGCACACCCAACTCAAGTAGACGATCCATCTGCTGCAACAGCAGCAGGTTGTGTTCCAAAGTTTTACCGAAGCCAAATCCCGGATCCACGATCACTTGGGACCGGTCTATACCAGCCGCAGCGCAACGCTCAATCTGTTGGCGCAGAAAATCGAGTACCTCAGCAACCACATCATCATAACTGGGCGCGCGCTGCATGGTGGCTGGGCTTCCCTGCATATGCATAACACATACTGGCAAACCTGTAGCTGCAGCAGCTTCTAGGGAACCCTCCCGCCCCAAAGCTCGCACATCATTGATAATTCCCGCCCCTAGCTGGGCCGCTTCTCGCATAAGCTCAGGACTACTTGTATCAATAGAGGTGACCACATCAACCTCTGCACTCAGGCGCTCGAGTACCGGAAGCACTCTATCCATCTCCTCCTGCAGGCTTACCTCTGCTGCGCCGGGCCGAGTGGACTCGCCACCAATGTCGATTATGCTCGCCCCATCGGCAAGCATCTGTTCGGCGTGCTTAACCGCTTTATCGAGCGACAGCGTGGATTGGCTGTAGAGATGACCACCATCAGAGAAGGAGTCGGGGGTGACATTCAAGATACCCATGACCTGAGTCGTATGAAGATCCAGCTTACGTTTACCGCACTTAAGTAAAGACACAACGTCTCCAGATTGTCTATTTGCCACTAAAACGAAACAGGCCCGCGTATAGCGGGCCCGTTAAAGGTACAGCCATTAAGACTGCTTCGGATTCTCGTCATCCTGCGGGTCAGCTGGTGAATCAGACTCAGATTCAGCTTCACCTGAATCTGGCACGTCTGAAACAGCTTCCGTACTTTCGGACTCAGCCTGGTTTGGCTGCGACTCAGTTTCACGCTCAGGCATGTCGCTCCACCCCTCCGGTGGAGTTACCTCAGTACGAGCCATCAACTGATCTAACTGCTCGCTACCGATAGTTTCGTACTGCATTAGCGCTTCGCACATCGAATCTAGAATGTCGCGGTTCTCTTCTAGCGTTTTGTAAGCGGTCTGATAGCACTGGTCAATAATACGACGTACCTCAGCATCAACACGCTTCTGAGTCTCATCCGACATCGCTTTAGCCGCCTGACCACCGCCGTAACCAAACGGATCGCTATCTTCATCTCCGTAGAGTAGTGGACCTAGCTCATCCGAAAGACCCCATTTGGTTACCATGTTGCGTGCAAGCTGGGTGGCCTTCTGGATGTCATTCGAAGCACCCGTAGTTACGCCCTCTTTACCTAAGGTCATCTCCTCAGCGATACGACCGCCGTAGAGCGAACAGATCTGCGAGATAATCCCTTGGCGGCTGAAGCTGTAACGATCCTCTTCTGGTAGGAACATGGTTACACCCAACGCGCGACCGCGAGGTATAATAGAAACCTTGTAGACAGGATCATGCTCCGGCATCAGACGACCGATGATAGCGTGGCCCGCCTCATGGTAGGCCGTGTTCAGACGCTCTTTATACGACATAACCATCGACTTGCGCTCGGCGCCCATCATGATCTTGTCTTTTGCCTTCTCGAACATCTCCATACCGACGGTACGGCGGCTCTCACGCGCTGCAAATAGTGCAGCTTCGTTAACTAAGTTAGCCAAATCGGCACCCGAGAAACCTGGAGTACCACGCGCAATCAGCTCGGGTTTTACATCGTCACCCAAGGGTACTTTGCGCATATGAACCTTAAGGATCTTCTCACGACCTTTGATATCTGGCAGACCAACATGCACCTGGCGGTCAAAACGGCCGGGGCGCAAAAGTGCGGGGTCAAGCACGTCTGGACGGTTGGTGGCAGCGATTACAATGATACCCTCGGTACCTTCAAAGCCATCCATCTCCACCAGCAACTGGTTCAACGTCTGTTCACGCTCGTCGTTACCACCGCCTAAGCCGACACCACGGGAACGACCCACCGCATCGATCTCGTCGATAAAAATGATACAGGGGGCATGCTTCTTCGCTTGGTCGAACATATCCCGCACTCGAGATGCACCTACACCAACAAACATCTCAACGAAGTCAGAACCAGAGATACTGAAGAACGGCACTTTTGCTTCGCCAGCAATGGCTTTCGCTAGCAGCGTCTTACCCGTACCTGGGTTGCCCGCCATCAACACACCGCGAGGTATGTGACCGCCCAAACGCTGGAATTTGCCGGGATCACGCAGATAATCCACGAGCTCCTGCACCTCCTCTTTCGCTTCCTCGACACCAGCGACATCTTCGAAAGTGGTCTTAACCTGGTCTTCGCCCATCATGCGCGCTTTAGACTTACCGAATGACATAGGGCCACCGCGACCACCGCCGCCACCCTGCATCTGGCGCATGAAGAACATAAACACGGCAATAATGACGAGAATCGGGAAAGAAGCGACCAACAGCTGAGACCAGATGCTCTGCTGCTCAGGCATCTTACCCTCGACGATAACGTCGTGCTGCAGAAGATCATCGATCAGTTTAGGGTCAGATATCGCAGGGCGTACAGTTTCGAAACGCTCACCGTTTTGACGTGTACCCTCGATCGTGTACCCATCAACGACGACGCGATCAACACGCCCAGCTTGCACCTCAGCTACAAAGTCCGAGTAGCTCATACGACGAGAATCGACCTCAGTGCTAAAGTTGTTAAAGATAGTGAGCAGCACTGCTGCAATCACCAACCAGAGCACTAGGTTCTTGGCCATATCGTTCAAACAGATTACCTCTAACTTGATTGGCTATAACTTGAAATAAGTCATACGCCTGAAATTCTTTATCCGAGCAGTGCATTCAGCTATGTCTTATCGATTTGATGCACGCCCCTGTGATTGGGCGAAACCACCAACCATCCACTAATACACATATTGGGGCTCAAAGGGGGAAAAACAACTGCACTGGCAAAGTTATTCGGATGCTAGCACGCTAGCAGCACGGCAAACAGTCCCCAGCCATGTAGAGCCCCAGGTTTTCGCCTCTATCTACTCAGCGACAGTCAAAGCGAGTAAACTATCTCCAAGCCTTAAGGCATCTATCTAAAACTCGGGACCAGCATTCTAATATGAGCTTAACTACTGATCAAAAAAAACGCCTTCGCAACGTTGCGCACACTCTCAATCCAGTCGTCACAGTCGGTGGCAACGGGCTATCAGAAAATGTCCAGTTAGAAGTTGATCGCGCGCTAGAGGATCACGAATTAATCAAAGTTAAATTCGCTGTGGGCGACCGCGACCTTAAGCGCCAACTCATCAAAGAGCTGGTTGAGATTGTAGAGGCTCAATTGGTTCAAGAGATTGGCAATATCGCAGTGCTTTTCCGCCCCGCTGAGAACCCCAATCCAAAACTTTCGAATCTAATGCGCTAACAATAACGCATGTCCGGGGGATAGATTGGGATAGGCCGATTCTCTTTTTTGGATATCCCACCCCGAAAATCTATTTTGCTTGACGATTTGCTTGACCCTAAGATCAGTGTTTAGTTGCTTCGCCTGATTAATCTAGTGTTAACCTGCAGGCGACCATAGTTGGCCAATAAACACTATCCGTTAGCGGACAAACAACGACCTCAGGAGTACATAATGATTAGAAAATTCCTTGTAAAAGCTTCAGCAGCCGCCGTAATGAGCGCTGCTATGTCGCTGGCCGCCCAAGCTGCCGATGTAACCCTCAAGTACCACAGTTTTCTGCCAGCCAAAGCGCCGGCACACGCTAAGCTGATCAAAGATTGGGCAGATTCAATCAATGAAGCCTCAAACGGTCGCATCGAAGTAAAGATGTACACAGCGATGCAGCTCGGTGGTAAGCCACCTCAGCTCGTTGATCAGGTGCAGGATGGTTTTGCTGATATCATCTGGACGCTTCCTGGCTACACCCCAGGGCGCTACCCAGCGATCTCCGCTTTCGAAATACCGTTCATGGTAACGGATGCAGAAGAGACCTCTATGGCTCTGCAGGCCTACTACGAAGCGAACCCAGCAGTGCAAGCCGAGTTCGCAGATATGCATCCACTTTTCTTCTGGGTGCATGACCGCGGCGTGGTCTACACCAAAGGTGACGCAATCGATACAGTGGCTAAGTTTGACGGTAAAAAACTTCGCAACCCAAGTCGCCCTGTTGCTATGGCCTTAGAGGCCCTAGGTGCTACGCCAGTTGGCATGCCTGTACCAGAGATGCCACAAGCACTGGCTAAAAACGTCATCGACGGTACGGTTGTTCCTTTCGAAATCGTTCCGGCACTGCGCTTGCATGAACTGGTAGACAACGCTGTTGAGATCCAGGATACCGATGGCCGTGGCCTCTACACATCAGTGTTCGTAATGGGCATGAACAAAGCGAAGTACGAGTCACTCGACGCTGACCTGAAAAAAGTGATCGATGACCACTCTGGCATGGCGATGTCTCAGCAGTTCGGTGCATTCTTCAAAGCGGCTGAAGATGTAGGTCGTAAGATGATCGACGAGAAGGCAACTCGCTCAACTATGGCGGCGGCTGAAGTTGCTAAGATGCGCGAAGCAACAAAAGATGTTGCTACTGACTGGGTGCGTGAGATGAACGAGCGCGGTTTAGACGGTCAGGCTTTGCTGGAATCAGCACAGGCACAGCTGGAAAAATACAGCAAATAAACCAAAAACTTAGGGTGATTTACAGTGTCACAACTGTTAGTTAAGACCCGGTCAATTGTCTCCCTTTACGAGCAAGCCACTATGTGGCTTGCTCTTTTAGGAGGGGCCGTTTTGACCCTCATGGCGATCACCACCGTAATTAGTGTGGCGGGCCGCTACTTCTTCTCTGAACCCATACAGGGCGATACAGAGATCGTACAGATGTTCACGGCTGTTGTTGTGGCCTTGAGCTTACCCTACTGCCAGATGCGCCTAGGTAACGTCATTGTTGATGTTCTCACAGCATCTGCTCCAAAACTGTTCCGACTGACCATGGATATTATCGGCAGTCTGTTACTTGGCACGCTCTTCGCGATACTCGCCTATTACACCTTCGAGGGGAGTTTAAGTGCGGCTAAGTACGGTAACGAAACTATGATGCTGCGTATGAAGGAGTGGCCTTTCTACGACACCATCGCGTTTGGCTTTGTTTTGACGGCTATCGCCGGCCTCATTAAGCCTATTGCACTCCTAGCAGATTACAAAGGTTCAAAATGAGTTCTGAAGTCATTGCAGGGTTAATGATCCTGTTCATGCTCGTAATAATGTTTTTGCGCGTGCCTATCGGTATCGCAATGATGGTGTCGGGTATCATCGGCTACTCCATTATCGATGATTTCAGCACGCTGACCTACTACATGAAGGGTTCCTCCTTCGCCCAGATGGCAAGCCACTCACTGGCTGTCATTCCACTGTTTCTTTTTATGGGTAACTTAGCGGCGCGTTCAGGCATCAGCCGATCACTCTTCGTTGGTGTAAATGCTTTCATTGGACACCGCCGCGGCGGTTTAGCCCTCGCTGCTGTGGGTGGTTGTGGCCTTTTCGGCGCGATCTGCGGTAGTTCGCTAGCGACCGCTGCTACCATGGGTTCGGTCGCCCTACCTGAGATGAAACGCCACGGCTACCACGGCGCACTTGCAACTGGAGCGCTTGCTGCAGGTGGCACACTTGGCATCCTGATTCCGCCATCGATCGTATTGATCATCTACGCCATTCTAACCGAGCAAAATATCGTCAAACTCTTCATGGCTGCGATGGTGCCTGGAGTATTGGCTGTAGTGGGCTACATGCTGGTTATCGCGATCGTGGTGAAACTCAACCCTCACTATGCCGATAAAGCGGAGAAAGCGAGCTGGGCTGAACGTGGGCGCGCACTAATTGAGCTGATCCCAGCATCAATTCTGTTTATCGGCGTATTGGGCGGCATCTACGGCGGTATATTCACACCCTCTGAGGCGGCTGCTTATGGGGTTGTGGGCACCATTATCATTGCCCTGATCAACCGTCAGCTTACCTGGAAAGGGTTCGCTGAGTGTATCAAGCAAACTGCAGTAAACACCGGTATGATCTTCGTTATCATCCTCGGCGCAGATATGTTTAACGCCTTTCTGAGTCTATCGGGTATGCCGCAAGCTCTGGCCGATTGGATCGTTGATGCCGACATGACTCCAATGCTAGTGCTGCTAGTCATGCTCGGTGTCTACCTGGTGCTTGGCTGCCTCATGGACTCACTGTCGATGATTTTGCTGACAGTACCGATCTTCTTCCCTGCTATTATGTCGTTAGATTTTGGCATGACCTATGAGCAGACCGCTCTTTGGTTTGGCATTATCTGTCTGATTGTTGTTGAGGTCGGGATGATTACGCCGCCCGTGGGTATGAACGTCTTTATCATTAATAAGATTGCGGATGGCGTACCGATGCGTGACACATTCATCGGTGTTCTGCCATTCCTAGCATCTGACTTCGTTCGCGTTATCCTCCTGCTGCTATTCCCAGTACTTACCTGGGGAATCATCCCGGACTAGGTACTAAACAACTCAAAATGCCACTCAGCTGAGTGGCATTTTTATTTGGGCTTAGACGTACATTTACATCAACTGTTTTAAGGAGCCCTAGAGCAGCTCCTGCAGCGAGAGTGGGTCGGGCCATATCTGACCCATGTGAGCAACCAGCTTCTCATAGTCGGTGAGGTTGAGCACACCACTCACCTCTGTAATGTCGATCACAACCGGCGGAGCCGGTTTCTCTAAGGAGTGACTGCGCGTATCTGTGATCGTTGAAACAACCAATTTTTCGGGGTGGGGTGATATAGCATAGACGACTGCCACTTCACCGCGAAGACGACGTATCAACGAACCGGGCGCAAACAGACCCACAGCCATAAGGAATAGGTCGCTCAGTCGGCTATCAATCGCTTGGCCTCGCTGTTTAAACAGCTCCTTAATCGCATCCCTCGACCTTAGCGTCTCACGATAAGCCCTCGGCCGCGTCATAGCGACGTAGCTATCCACAATTGCCAACAAGCGAGCTTCCCGGATTATCTCCTTGCCCTGCAAGCCTCGGGGATAACCCGAGCCATCTAGACGCTCATGGTGCTGAAAGACAGTACTAAGCCACAGCCTATCATCAACGCCAAGTTGATGAAGTAGCTTCACCCCACTTCTCGGGTGCTCCCGCACCTGAAGACGCTGCTCCTCTGTTAAGGGCCCCTCCTGCCTATCGAGGGTCTTTTGCAACTCAACTAAAGCAATGTTCTGAGTAAGTGCTGCCGCAACGAGTGGTACGCGCTCCTGTGGCGGCCAAGCCAACTTTGAGGCGGCAATTTCACACACCATTGCACAGTGCAGGGCGTGCACCAGGTGACTTGGCGCATGCATGATCAGCTGGGTTGACCCAAGTACCGCTCCCGGGCACTCATGGCTAAACGCTTGGATATCCAGTACCAGCGCCTCTATCTGCGCCGCAAATTTGGCGGGCGTAGCATCCAAGGATTCGCCTAATGCCACGCACTCATAAGCCGACGCCAACCTCTGAATTAAGCTGCAAACAAGCTCATAGACACTCACCGGTGCCACATCAGGCGCTAAAGGATTGTACTCAGTGAGGTTGGGCCCTGTGTAATAGTAGGCCCCGGCACGCATGAGGCTCTCGACCTGATGTTCAGCCTCTACTATTGCCCCTTCGCGAAGAAGCAGATTACCGTTTGGACCGAACAGCGCCCACTTGATGGGCAGCCCCATACGAATCTGCGTGGCCCCCAGTCGCCTTTTGCCGGATGATTGGGTCATATACCTCGCTTAGACTCTAATGGATACGTATCAGCTAACTATAGCCATAATCACCTAGATTTCTAATCTCATAACTGTTCGGCCAGGATCGACGGAATACAACTGTCTAGGGGCAAATTCAGTTTTTGCATAACAAAAAGGCCGCTATTGCGGCCAATTTATGGTGATATCCATCGGATTTCGATAGGAATCTCGATCAGAACTAGAGGTGCTTAACCTCAGCAATTTCGTATTCGATCATGCCGCTTGGAGTAGTCACCGCTGCAACGTCCCCCTCCTCTTTACCAATCAGCGCACGCGCGATAGGTGAATTAACAGAGATTTTACGCTGCTTAAGATCCGCTTCGTCGTCACCGACAATCTTGTAGGTGACCTCTTCGTCAGTCTCAAGATTTACCAGATCAACCGTGGTACCGAAAATCACCTTGCCGGTGTGCGGAAGGCTAGTCACATCGATAACCTGAGCCATCGATAGTTTGCTTTCGATCTCAGCGATGCGACCTTCAATGAAGCCCTGCTGTTCACGAGCTGCGTGATATTCAGCATTCTCTTTGAGGTCGCCGTGCTCTCGCGCTTCAGCGATAGCCGCAACAACTTCTGGGCGTGCCTTGGTCTTGAGGTGCTCAAGCTCAGAGCGAAGTGCAACTTCGCCCTCAACTGTCATTGGTACGCGCGCACTCATGCTGTAACCTCCGCATGAATGTCCTGCAGGCGACGCACTTCACGCTCTTCGCCAAACTGCAGCGCTGCAGCAACAGCTTCAGCGCCGGCTAGCGTGGTGGTGTAAGGGACTTTGTGCTGTAGAGCTGCACGACGGATATCAGCAGAGTCAGCGATCGCCTTACGACCCTCAGTGGTGTTAACAACGTATGCTATCTCGCCGTTCTTCAACATATCAACGATGTTCGGACGACCTTCGGCCACTTTGTTAACAACCTTTGCGTCCAAGCCATTATCATTCAGATGCTTAGCTGTACCGCTTGTGGCAACTAGAGTGAATCCGAGTGCTACCAAGTCTTGCGCCAGCTTGACCACAGCGGACTTATCGACATCACGCACCGAGATGAAGGCGTTACCCGGCTTAGGCATTTTCTCGCCTGCGCCGATCTGTGCCTTCATGAAGGCTTCACCGAACGTTACGCCAGTGCCCATGACTTCGCCAGTCGACTTCATTTCAGGGCCAAGAATTGGGTCCACGCCCTGGAATTTGTTGAACGGGAATACCGCCTCTTTAACGTTAAAGAACTTCGGTACGATCTCTTCAGTGAAGCCGAGCTCTTTCAGAGTTTTGCCGGTCATTACAAGGGCAGCGATCTTAGCCAGAGAAACACCGATACACTTAGAGACGAACGGAACAGTTCGCGAAGCACGCGGGTTAACTTCGATTACGTAGATCTCGCCATCCTGATAAGCCAACTGCACGTTCATCAGGCCAACAACGCCGAGCTCCAGTGCCATCTTGCGCACCATCTCACGCATCTCATCCTGAATGTCAGATGCCAGATTGTAAGGCGGCAGAGAACATGCAGAGTCGCCTGAGTGAACACCCGCCTGCTCAATGTGCTGCATGATCGCACCGATGACAACCTGCTCGCCGTCACAGACAGCGTCGATATCAACTTCGATCGCCGCATTGAGGAAGTGGTCTAGCAGAACCGGTGCTTCATTAGAGACCTGCACGGCAGTATTCATGTATTTACGCAGTTCGTCCTCTTTGTAGACGATCTCCATAGCGCGGCCACCCAAGACGTAAGATGGGCGAACCACCAGCGGGTAACCGATCTTCTCAGCTTCTACGATGGCGGCATCGAGGCTGCGCACTGTAGCGTTCTCGGGCTGTTTAAGGCCCAGGCGCTTGAGCATCTGCTGGAACTGCTCGCGGTCTTCCGCACGGTCGATCGCTTCAGATGAGGTACCGATGATAGGCACACCTGCCTGTTCGAGTGCTACTGCCAGCTTGAGTGGGGTCTGACCACCGTACTGCACAATCACGCCTTTTGGCTGCTCAACTTCAACGATTTCGAGCACATCTTCCAATGTGATCGGCTCGAAGTAGAGTCGATCAGAGGTATCGTAGTCTGTTGAAACCGTCTCTGGGTTACAGTTAACCATAATGGTCTCGTAGCCATCTTCGCGCGCAGCCAGTGCCGCGTGGACACAGCAGTAATCGAACTCGATACCCTGGCCGATACGGTTAGGACCACCGCCGATAACCATAATCTTATCGCGATCTGATGGGTTCGCTTCACACTCTTCCTCGTAGGTCGAGTACATGTAAGCAGTGTCGGTTGCGAATTCAGCTGCACAGGTATCAACGCGCTTAAATACGGGACGTACATTCAGCTTCTGGCGCTGTTTACGGAACTGTTTCTCAGACACACCCAGCAATTTCGCCAGACGTCCGTCCGAGAACCCTTTGCGTTTTAGGCGGAAAATCATATCGCCAGTCAATTCGCTCAGCGCAGTCTCAGAAACGCGTTTCTCGTCTTTGATCAGATCTTCAATCTGAATTAGGAACCAAGGGTCTACACCGCTAAGCTTGTAGATCTCGTCGACGCTCATACCCATACGGAAGGCATCACCGATGTACCAAATACGCTCTGCGCCCGGCTGCGTCAGTTCGTGGATCAGTTCGTCACGGGCGTCTTCTGCTGAAAGATCCAGAATCGGGTCGAAACCTTCTGAGCCCACTTCCAGGCCACGAAGGGCTTTCTGCATAGACTCTTGCTGAGTGCGGCCGATCGCCATCACTTCACCCACAGACTTCATCTGAGTTGTCAGACGATCATTGGCTTGTGGGAATTTCTCGAACGTAAAGCGAGGAATTTTTGTAACCACATAGTCGATGGCAGGCTCAAACGAAGCTGGCGTGCGACCACCGGTAATATCGTTGTGCAGCTCATCCAGGGTGTACCCTACGGCGAGCTTGGCAGCTACTTTAGCGATTGGGAAACCTGTCGCTTTCGATGCAAGCGCAGATGAACGCGATACACGGGGGTTCATCTCGATCACGACCATGCGGCCAGTCTCTGGGCAAACACCGAACTGTACGTTCGAACCGCCCGTCTCTACACCGATTTCACGAAGCACTGCAATCGATGCGTTACGCATCAACTGGTACTCTTTATCAGTCAGAGTCTGCGCCGGAGCAACGGTGATTGAGTCACCTGTGTGTACGCCCATCGCATCGAAGTTTTCGATAGAACAGATGATGATACAGTTGTCGTTCTTGTCGCGAACAACCTCCATCTCGTACTCTTTCCAACCGATCAGTGACTCATCGATCAGGAGCTCGTTAGTCGGCGATAGATCAAGACCGCGTTCACAGATCTCGATGAACTCTTCCTTGTTGTAAGCGATGCCACCACCTGAACCACCCATAGTAAAGGATGGACGAATGATTGCTGGGAAGCCGATTGAATCCAGCACCTGAAGCGCCTCTTCCAGCGAGTGAGCAATCGACGCACGTGGACACTCAAGGCCGATATTCTTCATCGCCTTATCAAAACGTTCACGGTCTTCCGCTTTATCGATTGCATCCTGAGTCGCACCGATCATCTCAACGCCAAACTTCGCCAGAACACCTTCGCGATCGAGGTCGAGAGCACAGTTGAGTGCGGTCTGACCACCCATGGTTGGCAGGAGCGCATCTGGTCGCTCTTTTTCAATGATTTTGGCAACAGTTTTCCAGTTGATTGGCTCGATGTATGTCGCATCAGCCATCGCTGGATCAGTCATAATTGTTGCAGGGTTGGAGTTAACCAGAATAACGCGGTAACCCTCTTCACGCAGCGCTTTACACGCCTGTGCACCGGAGTAATCAAACTCACACGCCTGGCCGATAACGATAGGGCCTGCGCCGAGGATCAGAATACTTTGTATGTCCGTACGTTTTGGCATCTGTGAAACCTAATCTCTAAAACTTACTTTAAATCCCAGTCACTCTTATAGAGGATCGCCTAGCCGTTCTGGCGGGCTGACATCATCTCAATAAAGCGATCGAACAGCGGTGCCACATCATGTGGACCCGGGCTAGCTTCAGGGTGACCTTGGAAACTAAATGCCGGACGATCCGTACGTTCAATACCCTGCAGAGAGCCGTCAAAAAGGGATTTGTGAGTCGCGCGTAACGTTGTTGGCAGAGTATCTTCCGCCACAGCAAAGCCGTGGTTCTGGCTAGTGATCATTACACGCTTGGTATCGAGGTCCTGCACAGGGTGGTTAGCACCATGGTGACCAAATTTCATCTTCTCAGTCTTCGCACCTGAAGCCAACGCCAGCAACTGGTGGCCTAGACAGATACCGAAAACTGGAATTTCAGTGGTCAAAATCTCTGTGATCGCTGTAATCGCGTAGTCACAAGGCTCTGGATCACCAGGACCATTTGATAGAAAGACACCGTCAGGATTCAGCGCTAAAACTTCAGCTGCTGGGGTCTTTGCAGGCACAACGGTGAGGCGGCATCCACGCTCGACCAGCATACGCAGAATGTTGTGTTTAACACCGAAATCGTACGCAACGACGTGAAATGGCTGCTCTGTATCGGCTTTGTCAGCATAGCCGCTGCCCAGTTCCCAGGTTGAAGTACGCCAGCTGTCAGCGCTCTCTCGAGTAACAACCTTAGCGAGGTCCATACCTTTGAGACCAGGGAAAGCGCGAGCAAGCTCTAGCGCTTTAGCCTCATCGATATTGTCACCTGCCATAATGCAGCCGTTCTGCGCACCTTTCTCACGCAGGATACGTGTGAGGCGACGCGTGTCGATATCTGCAATACCCACAATACCGCGCTGCTTGAGGTATGCATCAAGTGACTCTTCGGAACGGAAGTTACTCGCCATTAGCGGAAGATCACGAATAACCAACCCGGCAACCCAAGTACGATCTGACTCGGCATCTTCAGCGTTACAACCGACGTTCCCGATGTGTGGGTACGTAAGTGTGACGATCTGACGGCAGTATGAGGGATCGGTGAGAATCTCCTGATAGCCGGTCATCGAGGTGTTGAAGACAACCTCTCCCGCTGACTCGCCTTCGGCGCCAATCGAAACTCCCCTGAAAATTGACCCATCCTCAAGGGCTAGAATGGCTGACTGCGTCAATGTGACCTCCCCGCGAATTCGCTGACTAGTAAAACTGTGGGGCATAGTTGTAAAAAAGCGAGGCTAAACTGGTAGGTTCACCTCGCTTTACAAAACTTGCCATATGAAGGGCTGCCGCGGATCACGCGGGCAAAACCTGCGGTATTCTACTTGAAGCCCTAGATACTGTCTATGCTGAAATCTATTTACCCCAGCTACGGACGCGCCCTGTATCCAGATGCAGGAAGTTTGAACCGGTGTAGAGCCCAACGCCACCCGATTTCGCTGCTAACGCCGCTTTATGAAGATGTTTCAGGTCAGTACCAGGCAAACGCACATCAATCGCTTGCCCAAGCATATGCAAACTTTTCTTTGCAACGCCGGAGCTCTTTTGACGCAAAGCCGCATTAGTCTTTGGCGAACGGTAGCCCGAGATGATCTCAAACGAACGATGGTTGCCGGTGTTAACCTGCAGGGCATGAAGCAGATCAAGCAGATCAGGATCCATGGTGTAGCGCTCACCCGTGCGGAAATCCCGCAGAAGGTTGTTTATTTCAGCTAGAGAGTCAGGCAGATATTCGCCCTGAGCCCAGTAGGTTAGCTTGAGCTTCTCGCCTGTATGAAGGTGGTTAAAGGATAGGCTTCGCTCTGTATCCAATGAAGCCAATGCGACATTTGGAAACGCAGCTGCACTTGCAGCCAGAGTTGCGCACTTAATAAATCCACGACGCGACAACATGCTTGCCCCGCCATGGGCACTCTTATAATTGGCCATACCTCTCCCCCGGGTAACTTCCGACCATTGGGTCTTCTTTGAGGCGCTATTACTGCACCTTCTGTTTAAATATTAACCAAATATTAACAAGAGGGGTAGGCTGAGAGGACACTCCTAGCGCTGAACAAGTTGAGTGTTTTTCAATTTACTTTCGATACTAGCGATTAATTGGCGATCCGCTTTGTAGACATCATCGCGTAGCTGAAGGCGACCATCACTATCCACCCACGCACGGTTGTAGAAGAGGTAGACAGGAATCGCTTTGGGTAAACGCAACCATTTTGTCTCGTCCTGAGTCAGCAGAGCGTCTAACTGCCCTGCACTCTCGTGCATTAGAGTCCGCGCCAAATCTGCAACCCCCTCCACGCGAATACACCCTGAACTGTATGCCCGCGATGCCTCCGAAAAGAGCTCTTTACTCGGGGTGTCATGCAGATAGATCGCATGACTGTTGGGCATGTGGAACTTGATTTGACCTAAAGCATTCTTCTGACCAGGCGCCTGCACTAGGCGTAAATCTTGATCATCCCAACTAAGCGATTCCCAATCGATACTCGTATTCGCCACGTCTACCCAGTGCCCGTCGATAAGGCGTTGAGCCTGCATGTTCTGGTTCTCAAGGTAGCTAAAATCAGCACTGATTTTTGGGACTATATCTCTCATCAAAATACGGCGTGGCACAGTCCACGTGGGATTAACCACAAAGTGCTCAAGATTAGCCATAAAGCTACGCGTGGGGCGTGAGGGGCGTCCGGATATACTACTATGGCGTTCAGCCAACCCACCCTTGGTGAAATATCGAACCTCAAAACCTGGAATACTGACAAGCAGATACTCTTCACCCAAGTCACGCGGCAACCAACGCCAGCGCTCCAATACAACCGCAAGTAGCTTTTGACGATCGGATGCTGAGTAGTTCAACCAGCTTAAAGAGTCTGGGCCGATAATCGCGTCCGTCTCAAGTCCATGGTCACTCTGAAATAGACGCACCTGCTCTGCCAGCGCTTCATCGTAAAGACGTGGCGCCAAATCAGAGACAGCGTCTCGGGCCGCATAACCTAGCCAATCAAGCCGTTCACGCACAAGCTTGATATCAGTGTGAACTACACCTGGACGAAATAGCGCCGTGAATTCCAGCTTTTCTGGCTCTTGGGATGCTAGGGGTTGCTGCTCGTAGAGCTCGAGCAACTTCAAATAGTCGCTATGTGTTGGCAGAAGTGCTTCCAGAGCACTTAATAAACTTGGGGCTTGTAAAACCCTCTCACGCAGCAGATTGAGATCCAGCTCACGCTCAGGGTAGTGCCACAGCGGATCAATGGAGGTGGGCAGCTGCCCCAGACTAAACCGGCTAATTAACTCATCCAAGACGTCGTCATGCGCTCTATCGACCGCGTCGACGGTTTGCGCCTGCTGCAGGCGCAGCTTCAAGTCGTCAGCGTCGATCGCATGACGTTCAGCTAGAACCACCGCAGCATAGAGCCCTAGCGCCTGCTCGGTCACTTGACCTGTCGTCTGATCATACCACCGCCCGCTCGCAGCAGAGGCTATAGAACTCCCCAGCACCAGTAACGCGAAAAAAACTGAACCTAGTGGCCACGAAAACATACAACTACTCCTTACACCCCGAAATTCAGGGGTAAGATTCAGTGTAGTTGCTGGAAAATTGGCTGCTTGCCTTCGGAGTGAAAAACTTGCATGTCTTAAGGTGACAGCGACACCGACGTAGAATTAGCGCATACGCCTATTCTCTTTGCAGGATAGGGACTTGAAGCCACTTCAAGCCCGCACCTGCAGCGTTTTAGATCAGACTACCTCAGCCAAATTGCCTTTGGTCTCTAACCAACTCTTACGATCAGCTGCGCGCTTTTTAGCTAGCAGCATATCCAACATTTCCGCGGTGTCATCTCCCTCAGCTAGAGTAAGCTGAACAAGGCGGCGCGTATCCGGAGCCATAGTGGTTTCACGCAGCTGTAGCGGGTTCATCTCACCAAGTCCCTTGAAACGCTGCACACCAATACGGGCATTCTTACGCTCCGCACGCAGGCGCTCAATAATCGCATCTTTCTCAGACTCGTCGAGTGCATAGTGCACCTCTTTACCCTGATCTATACGGAAGAGGGGCGGCATGGCTACATAGACATGGCCAGCGCGAACCAGCGGCCGGAAATGGCGCAGGAATAGCGCACACAGTAGGGTAGCGATGTGAGCTCCGTCGGAGTCTGCATCCGCAAGAATACAGACCTTACCGTAACGCAGTCCGCTAAGGTCGTCAGAGCCCGGGTCTACGCCTACAGCTACAGAGATGTCATGGATCTCTTGAGATGCCAATATCTCACCCGATTCGACCTCCCAAGTATTCAAGATCTTACCGCGCAACGGCATAATCGCCTGAAAATCGCGACTTCTTGCCTGCTTTGCAGAGCCACCCGCCGAGTCACCCTCCACCAAGAACAACTCGGACTTCATCGCTTCAGCACCGGAGCAGTCCGCAAGCTTTCCAGGAAGCGCGGGCCCCTGCGTCACCTTTTTACGCACAACTTTCTTAGCTGAGCGCAGGCGGCGCTGAGCATTGGCGATAATCGTCTCCGCCAGCGCTTCCCCCTCCTCTACGTGCTTGTTTAGCCAGAGTAGGAAGGCGTCTTTAACCGTGCCCGAGATAAATGCCGCGATACCGCGTGACGAGAGTCGCTCTTTGGTCTGCCCGGAAAACTGAGGGTCACGCATCTTCGCTGACAGGATGTAGCAGCAGCGCTCCCAAATATCTTCAGGACTCAGCTTCACGCCACGCGGCAACAGATTGCGGAACTCGCAAAACTCGCGCATCGCCTCAAGCAAACCTGTACGCAGACCGTTGACGTGTGTACCGCCTTGCGCCGTGGGGATTAGGTTCACGTAGCTCTCAGTGGTCATCTCGCCACCCTCTTTAAGCCACTGAACTGCCCACTCCACTGCATCCTCTTCACCCTGAAGCGAGCCACTAAATGGCTCTTCCGGCAGAGTCTCGTATACCTGGGTGTTACCTTTGAGGTAGGCAACCAAACCATCCTCGTAGTACCACTCCTCTTTCTCTTTTTTGCCCTGGCTTAAGTCCAAGAAGGTGACGCGCAACCCAGGACAGAGAACAGCTTTAGCACGCAGGTTATGACGCAGGCGGCTGACGCTAAACTTTGGTGAGTCGAAGTAGGAGGCATCCGGCAAAAATCGTACTGTGGTGCCGGTGTTGCGCTTACCGCATGTGTCTATCACTTCAAGGTCTGATATCTTCTCGCCGTCTGCAAAACCAATACGGTGAATTTGGCCATCGCGCTTAATCTGCACCTCAAGCATCTTAGACAGCGCGTTCACAACGGATACTCCGACACCGTGGAGACCGCCCGAGTAGTTGTAGTTATCGTTGTTGAACTTACCGCCCGCATGCAGGCGCGTGAGAATTAGTTCGACGCCCGGCACACCCTCTTCCGGATGAATATCAACGGGCATACCACGACCATCATCACTTACAGATAGAGAGTTATCTGGGTGAAGAGTAATGTCGATCTGCTTTGCATGACCTGCCAACGCCTCATCGACGGAGTTGTCTATAACTTCCTGTGCCAAATGGTTCGGGCGATCAGTCTCCGTGTACATACCGGGGCGACGACGCACCGGATCCAGACCACTGAGAACCTCAATCGAACCGGCGTTATAATCTTTAGCCATGTTTACGCTTATCTCCTAAACCTGAGACGCTTGTGTTAGCGACACAGGATCTAATTTTCCTGCAGCAAAGTCCATAATCAGTGGCAGCATCGTCTCAAATCCATCAAAAGCGTGGCTGCCACCAGGCTGCACTATTTGCGCACTCGATTTGTAGTACCCAACTGCATCTCGGTAGTCCAGCGTTTCATCTCCCTGCTGCTGCATTAAAAGCAACCTCTCTGGGTGCTGAAGCTCTGGTAGATAGAGTGCTTCAAGCTGCTGCATGTGGGTTAGTGTCAGCTCGTAGCGCTCGCCCGTATGGTAGTTCTGGGTCACGCCTAGCATGCCTGCCAGCAATTTATGCGGAGCAACCGCGGGGTTGACTAAAACTGCGCGGCAATGGCTGTAGTTTTCCGTCAACCAGGTCGCATAGAACCCACCTAAGGAGGACCCTATTAGCACTACATTGCCGGCACGCTCAACCAAACCGACCAACAACGCAATCGCGTCCGCAGGGTAGTTCGGCAGCGCGGGGACAGAGAGCTTCGAATTAGCATCTAGCTCGGTGAACGCAGCTATCGTCTGCTGCGCTTTAAAACTTAGAGGTGAACTATTGAAGCCGTGTATGTAGATAAAATGGGTATCAGAGGGGATCTGCATGGACTCAGAAACTAACCCGCAACAGAGATTGGTAGCAGCGTTTCGCCCGCTGCAAGACAATGACTTAGCCACTCAGCAAGATGCTGATTTAGCTGAAACTTCTCATCGGGTTGGTGCATCTGAGGGTTCGGATAGTCGTAGCGACCGTCGAGCTGCTTACGCTTTTGCAGACAGACCACTTCGGCCATACGAGCATCGTGATAGAGCCGCACTACAAAGGTTTGCGGATTGAACCAAGGGGATGCGCTCTCGGGCCAGTAACTCACGACTAGCGTAGAGGTGTAGGCAAACTCCTCATCCATACGGATCGAGACACGGTAGTCACAGCGATGCCAGTCCACTTTGTACTCGCGGGTTTTCTCGCCAGCAGGAAGCAGACGGCGTAGACGCGCATAATTGGTTTCGCAGATTGCACTCTGCTTAACCAGGTCTGGCACATACTTACGCTTTGCTCGTTGCATTCTCTTTCCTTTACCCCTTTGCCTACATCAACTGCCTTTGTAGAGTCTGTCTCGGTTTAGCTCTAACCACTGCAACCCTATGATTGCAGGTGAACTATTAATTGCACCTGAAACAACCAGATCGAAGGCATCTTGGGCACTCAATACATGTACCTTAATATCTTCACCCTCGTCTGCCAAGCCGTGCAGACCTGAAGCAGTGCGACTATCCACCTCTGCATACATCAGATCGATCCACTCATCACAGCCACCCCCGCTAGGCAGATAGCGTATAATCGGCTGTACTTGATTCAGAGTAAGCCCCGCCTCCTCAACCGCTTCTCGGCGGGCGACATCCTCGGCAGTCTCACCTGGCTCTACGATGCCAGCAACCACCTCAAGCATCCAAGGACTCTCAGCAGCGAGAGCTCCCACACGGAACTGCTCCACCATAACAACAGTATCGGCTTGCGGATCATACAAAAGCACGCAGACCGCATTGCCGCGCTTAAAGACTTCACGGCAGATCTCGATAGAGTCTCCGGCAAAGGTGGCGTGGCGTACCCACAGACGTTCTACACGAAAATAGCCCTGAAATGCCGTTTCACTCTTCATTATCGCGGCATCATTGGCAGCAAATGCAGGCTTCCAACTCACGACTCGAGCTGCTCCGGTTGCTTGCTGCTCTCTAATTGAGCCTCGCCCGCGAACGTGCGAAGCTGCTGAATCTCCTGATCCCAGATCGTCTCATCAATGGTCTCAAGGCAGAGCGGCACACCGCGGAAACGGTCATCTTGCATGATGTACCGAAAAGGGGTCCAACCAATCTCACCCATACCCAGACTGTGGTGACGATCAACTCGGCTACCGAAAGCGGACTTACAATCGTTGATATGCATTCCACACAGCTTATCGAAACCGATTAGGCGTTCGTAATCACCAAAACTCTGCTCACAACTCTCCTCGGTGCGCAGATCATAGCCCGCAGCGAAGATGTGACAGGTGTCGATGCAAACACCCACACGAGACTGATCATCCACTTGATCGATAATCTCCGCCAGCTCCTCAAAGCGCCAGCCCAGATTTGTACCCTGCCCTGCGGTCGTCTCCAGCACAGCCGTCACACCCTCTGACTCAGCAAGCGCGATATTGATGGATTCTGCAATGCGACTTAGGCACTCCGACTGATCAATCTTCTTCAAGTGGCTGCCCGGGTGGAAATTGAGGTAGCAGAGACCTAATTGCATACAACGCTGCATCTCATCGATAAACGCATCGCGTGAGCGCTTGAGCGGCTCCGCCTCTGGGTGCCCTAGGTTAATCAGATAGGAGTCGTGCGGCAGAATCTGCTCCGCGAGGAAACCCTCAGCCTTACAGTTCGCCTTAAACTCTGCAATCGCCTCAGCGGTTAGCGGCTTAGCACTCCACTGGCGCTGGTTTTTGGTAAACAGCGCGAATGCATTCGCGCCAATCTTGGCGGCGTTAAGTGGAGCATTCTGCACGCCACCTGCTGCACTCACATGTGCGCCAACGTAGTAGGGCTTCTGCTTGCGATTTAGAGTTTGCACGCGCCACCTGCACAATCATCGAAGTCCATCGACTCAAGCTCGAGTCGCTCAGCGTGCGCCTGCTCAATCACTTTCCGCAGCGTACCCTCTGCTGAGCCATCGGCAGTGACACCCGCACGGTCAAAAACGTCGACAAGGATACCCAGCTCGGCGGTGGTTAGATCGTTCATGCTTCTCTCCTAATTTATTGGTAATCGCTTAATTGGTAGGAACTTTGCGTCCCTAGCCGATCAGCACATTAGAGGGTTGGTGTATCTGCCTCAGGCGGGCTCCAGCCAGTCTACCAAAAGCTGCAAATTGCGCTGTCCCCGAAACTCATTAACATCCAACTTATAGACAAGATGCACGCGCTGGATATTGGTGTCCGGCCAGGTTTCAGTATCCACATTAAAGGCGATCGCATCCAGCGCCAAGCCGGTTTGCGGCTCCTGCAGTACCATTTTTAGGTGCCTCTGACCGACAATTCGCTGCTGTAGCAATCGAAACTCGCCATGGAAGCTCGGCTCAGGGAACTGATGCCCCCAGGGCCCAGCATCACGCAGTAGCTGGGCTAAATCCAATGTAAAGTCGTGCGGCGCCAGTTGACCATCAGTTAGCAGGGAGCGTTGCAGGTCTTCTGGCGCCATCACCTGCTCTACCTGCTGATCAAACAGCTGGCAGAACCGCTCAAAGTCTGCCGCTTTAATGGTTAGCCCGGCCGCCATCGCGTGCCCGCCAAACTTAGCAATCAAACCCGGATTTTTTGCGGCAATAGCATCTAGGCCGTCACGAATGTGGAACCCTGGGATAGAGCGAGCAGACCCCTTGATCTCTCCCTCATCACCGGGAGCAAATACAATTACCGGACGGTGGAAACGCTCTTTCAAGCGCGACGCGAGGATACCGATGACGCCCTGATGAAAGTTCTCGTCAAAAATAGCGAGCCCCGTCGGCATCTGCGACTCATCGAGCCCGAGCTGCTCAAGCGCATCGAGGGCGTCGCGCTGCATCTGCTGCTCAATACCGCGGCGATCACGGTTCATCTGGTCAAGCTCGCGCGCCAATTCAAGCGCTCTCTCGGGATCGTTTGTCAGCAGACACTCAATCCCCAAACTCATATCGTCTAAGCGCCCCGCTGCGTTGAGTCGCGGAGCAACGGCAAAGCCCAAATCTGAGGCGGAGATACGCTCAGGCTGGCGACCCGCCACCTCCAACAGCGCAAGCAGGCCCGGGCGGGCGCGGCGTCGACGTATGCGTTCTAACCCCTGATAAACTAGCGTACGGTTGTTCGCCTCCAATGGCACCACATCAGCAACCGTTCCCAGCGCCACAAGATCCAAAAGCTCTCCAAGGTTTGGTGCTTTCATACCCCTGCGCTCGAAATACCCCTCCTGCTGAAGGCGACGGCGCAGAGCGATCATGACGTAAAAGACGACACCAACACCGCAGGTGGACTTGGCTACAAAGTCACAATCGGGCTGATTTGGGTTTACGATAGCGCAAGCCTCTGGGAGCTGGTCTCCGGGCAGGTGGTGATCGGTGACAATAACATCGATACCGAGTCTATTGGCGGCCGCTACACCCTCGATACTGGAGATCCCGTTATCCACAGTAATGATGAGCTGCGGCTGACGCTCAGCGGCGACTGCAACGATCTCGGGACTGAGCCCATAGCCGAACTCAAAGCGGTTGGGCACAAGATAATCGACCTTATGGAAACCGAAGCGACTGAGCGCCAAGTGGGTCGTCGCGGTACTTGTGGCGCCATCGCAGTCAAAATCACCAAGAATCATAACCGACTGCTGCTGCTCTAGCGCATGCACCAAACGATCGACTGCAGCCTCAACACCTTTAATATCTGAATCTGGCAGTAACTGATCCAGGCCTCGACTGAGCTCTGCATCCGAGCTCAGTCCACGACCCGCATAAATCCGAGCAAGCACGGGATGAAGGCGCTTTAAATCCGCCGGAATTGCTGGAACCTGACGCTCTTCAATCTGTACTGAATCAACCATTATTCGGTCCCGGTAGGAGTTCACTGGTTTTACCCGTGTAGTAGTAGACCACCAGGCCTATCCACTCGCGCATGCCCGTATGCAGATCGCGCAAGTTTTGCCACAACTTGGGATCATTACGCAGGCCATTGGCGGTCACCGAGTAGTAATCTACTGGGTAAGCTGTCACATTCCACCCCTGATTACGGAAGATCCCAACAGATCGCGGCATATGAAATGCAGAGGTCACCAACAACCAATTCCCCTTGGGCACGCCGCCGAGTAATTTCGCCGAAAATTCACCGTTTTCATACGTATTACGCGAGTTTGACTCGAATAGTACGCGATCTTCTAGGCCAAGTTGTTCAACATAGGAGGCGATCACATCCGCCCCTTTAAACTCCTGACGCAGCAACGACCCACTGCCTCCAGTAAAAATTAGTTTGGCGTCAGGCAGCTGCCGGGCTAAGACGGGTATAACCATGACACGTTCGGCTGCGGCATTAAATTGAGGCTGCTGCCAGACTCGACTCTCCTCCGCCAATTCACCGCCGCCCAACACAATAACGCCCTCGATATTAAGCGAAGTGAGATCAGGTTGAGGGAATCGACTCTCTAACGGGCGCAAAAGCAGATCGCCGAGTGGCATAAAGATCAAGGCTAGCCAGAGCAGTAAATTGATAGCGAGAAGGGATCCGCCGAGTCGCCGCCATCCTATCCAAAGGGAGAACAGTGCAAACAGCAGCATAAAGACCATTAGGTGGTCGGGGGCAGCGAGAAACCAGAAAATTTTGGAGAGGCTGAAGAAGCTTGGCATCAGCTTACCCCAAACTTGA
>Ga0209961_1000021_pt1 | contig 63876 bp, 61 predicted proteins | sample SalPonA_B_H2O_MG_FD_185719 | JGI IMG/M metagenome (GOLD analysis project Ga0209961, IMG submission 185719) | Water microbial communities from South San Francisco under conditions of wetland restoration - Salt Pond MetaG R2A_B_H2O_MG (SPAdes)... | ecosystem: Environmental > Aquatic > Non-marine... | reverse complement strand
TACCGGGCGGCCGGTAGCGAGTGAGGGCGGCATTGTATCAGCTTTTTCTTAAAGCTCAAGCGCTTAGGGTGGTGAAAATAGTCGGGCTGTACGCTGTAACGGTTGGGGGTTTCCGCTAGAATATCAGCAATCGATTTTCTGACGCTCTGGGGTATTTGATGTTGTGGCCAATATTGGCGGTAATAGCGGGTTTAGTGGTACTGGTTTGGAGTGCAGATCGCTTCGTTGACGGAGCGGCCGCAACGGCTAAGCATCTAGGAATGCCAACCCTTCTGATAGGCATGGTGATAATCGGCTTCGGGACCTCGGCCCCCGAAATGGTGGTCTCTGCGTTGGCGGCGATGCAAGGTAACCCCGGCCTGGCGCTGGGCAACGGCTTTGGCTCAAATATTACCAATATCGCCCTTATTCTCGGCCTGACAGCCATTCTAGCCCCTATCACCGTGCAGTCACGCATTCTTAAGGCGGAGTTACCAGTTCTGATGCTGGCAACGCTGGTGGTGGGCGCCCTACTCTATGACCTAGAGATCAGCCGCACAGACGCTTGGATTATGCTTGGGCTCTTCTTTGTCATTATGGGTTGGTCTATCTGGCGGGGGATGCGCCAGCCCAAAGATGCCCTTGCTGATGATATCGCCCATGAGCTTGAAGAGGACTCCATGCCGATCGGGCGCGCGCTGGTTTGGCTCTTTATTGGCCTGGCACTACTGATTGCCAGTTCGCGACTGCTCGTTTGGGGCGCTGTTGATATCGCCTCGGCGCTCGGTGTCAGTGATCTCATTATCGGTTTGACCATCGTCGCAATCGGCACATCGCTGCCGGAACTTGCCTCCTCCATTATTGCGGTGCGTAAGAACGAACACGACCTTGCCATCGGTAACGTTATCGGCAGCAATCTTTTTAACACCCTAGCAGTTGTCGGGATTGCCGGTGCTATCCAGCCCCTTGGTGTGGGTAGCGAAGTGCTATACCGCGACTGGACGGTAATGGCAGTCCTTACGGTCTCGCTATTTGTGCTTGGGTACGGTGTACTGGGTCGCGGACGAATCAATCGTATTGAGGGGGCTCTGCTAGTTACAGCCTATGCAGCCTACGCCGGCTACCTCTTCTATACTTTGGCACAAGCCATCTAAATTGAGGCGGTGCAGCGATGCTACGTTGTTTCACCATTGAGCAGAACAAACTGCGCGAGAGCGAGCTAGAGTCTGCTGATCTACTTGAGCACCTTGAGTCTCTCTACTGGATAGATCTGCAGGACCCCAGCGACTCAGAGCGTGCACTTGTCGAGCAAGCTTATCCCCAGGCACTGCCAGAGGCGGATGAGGTAGAGGAGATCGAGTCGAGCGCGCGCTACTTCATAGAGGGCCGCGATATTCATGTCCACTCGCTCTTTCTGACACAAAGCGAGGGGCGCTTTCAGACAACCACTGTGGCCTTTACGCTAACCCCAGACCGCCTACTGAGCATCCATGATGTCGACCTAGCTGACTTCCGTTTAATGCGCCTACGTGCGCGCCGCAAGTGGGTGGAAGTGCACAGCGCCTTGCAGCTGCTTACCACTATATTCACTCAGAAGGTGGACAACCTCGCAGACCAGCTAGAAGATCTCCATACCGAACTTGAGGAGATCGGCCATGATGTACTGGAGACTCAGACTAGTGGTGGCCAACAGCAGGCGCTAGATCGCCTCGCGCGCTTAGAGGACTCCAACGGTAAAATCCGTCTCTGCCTCATGGATACCCAACGCTCTATCTCCTTCTTGATGCGTCACATCCGCAACCAAGCAGAGGAGCAGGAGGCGTGTCGTGAGATGCTGCGCGACTTGGACACGCTCATGTCACACGCCACCTTTATGTTTGAGAAGATCAACTTCCTGATGGACGCAGCCCTTGGTTTTATCAACATCCGTCAGAACCAGATCATCAAAACCTTCTCTATCGCTGCTGTGGTGTTTCTACCACCCACCCTGGTAGCCAGCATCTATGGTATGAACTTCGCGCATATGCCAGAGCTAGCGTGGAGCGGTGGCTACCCGATGGCACTCGGCGCGATGGTGGTATCTGGTATCGCACCCTACCTATTCTTTAAACACAAAGGCTGGCTCTAAGCCACTCGCAAGACGACACAAGAGTTAAGAATAGAAACCCGCACCTTGCCCCACTGCTGCCTTGAGTTACAGTTCAAGCCAATTGTCTGCAACCTGTGAGCAGATGCGTTCGAAAAACATTGTCAAAAAAGTCATATTGGCATTAAATTTGCTGTTTATGTTATTAAATTTGCAATTTATGTTATGAGTAACAGACATATTTACAATAATAGGGATATTTCTAGCGATGCGAACTAAATGGACAGGATTCGGTACAAGCTTGTGGATGGTTCTGCTGGCAGCGCTACTTAGTTACTCCCCAGCCTCTGTGGCGAAAAATGTGCTCGTTATCTGGGGTGCCGATATGCAACAGCCGTGGACGGCAGAAGTGGCTGCGGCACTCCGGACGGCGAGAAATAGCACTTCGGGGGTTGATAGCCTGTTTGAGGAGAGCCTCAGTTTCACTAAGCTGAATGAGCTTCCTAACTCGCAGACTTGGGTTGAGCGGATCAACTCAAAATATGCGAAGGTCGATATCGACCTAGTTATCGCCTTTGAGCACGTGGCGGCGAAGTATCTGCACGGCGCCTTGCCCACCCTGCTACCGGGGTCGAAAAAGATAGCCATTCTGGGAAACGGAGAACTCCCTGATTTAGCAAACCTAGGGGCGGATAACTCGCTGGAGCAACATGTTCGTGATGTTACCTACCTGCTACCGAACCTGAGCGAACACCTACTTATCTCCTCACTGCCGATCGTCAAGAGTGCAGCAGCCGAACTAAGTTCAACCCATGCAGAGCTTACCCTTGCCTCAGATGCACTGAGCTTCGAACAGATGTTTAAGCGTGCTGAATCCCTGCCGAAAACCGGCGCTATCTCCTATGCGGTCATGCTCAAAGATGCTCAGGGCGAGATTAGGAATCCACGTGCCGTTCTGCAGGAGTTATTGAAACGTACCCAGGTGCCGGTATTTGTAACCTACTCTACCCTGCTTATTCCCGGAGTCGTGGGTGGACATGTTCTAGACGCAGAAAAAGTGGCACAGCTCATAATTGCTGCCATGGTTGATAGCAACCCAAGCGCAGCCACTGAACACCTAGGAACTCTCAAGCTTGATGCCGCTGCCCTGCAGCGCTGGAGCATCACTACCGATAAGCTACCCACCGAAGCAGAGATCTATAACCAGCAGAAGACGCTTTGGGATACTCACCCTAATCTTACACTGGGTGCCGCGGCCGTTTTGCTTCTTGCAATGGGCGCAGTGGTGTTTATGGCGCTTATTCTGCGCAGCCGCCAAGCGCTGCTGCGTTTAAGCGAACTTCAAAACGAGACCGCACAAAAGCTGAAACGTGAAGCAGACGAGCGCCTCGCAGCTGAGCTCGCTCACACAGATGCCGAGCACCTAGCACAACTCGCGTTAGAGTCTGCGAATATCGGCACCTTCCGCTACAACCCACAGACAGACAGCATGTGGCTGTCGACAACTGCATCACGCATCCTCGACACCGCAACTGACGAGAACGGCTTACTCCACAGCGTGCAGGAATACTTTCAAGCACGTATTGTCGAATCCGACTTCCAGAATATTAAGCAGGGGTACGACCCGCTAAATAAAGACAAGGTATCTCTAACCTACAGAATCGCGACCTCAGACGGTGAGATTCGTTGGGTCCACTCTATCTCTGAGAACAGAGTGCAGAACGCAGAGGTTGTAAGGGTCGGCGTACTACGTGATGTCACTGAGGAACAAACACTAACGGACAAACTGATGCGTGCACAGGAGCGCATGACTCTAGCGCTCGACGCCTCGCATATCGAACTATTTGAAATTGAGGTCGAGAGCGGAGAGGCGCTGCCACTCACACAAGGTCGTGGAACTTTCCAACTTGGGCAGAAGTTTGACCTAGTTCAGGGGCTCACCAACCTCTCGATGCCGCGCAGCACACGCGAAGAACTCGCCAATGTTATTCGCCAAGAGCAGCGTCAATTTGAGTTTGCCGACACCGGATTTGATGGAACAAAACATCGCTGGCTACAACTTAAGACCGGACGCTTCTACGAACGCGACGGAAAGCAGTATATTACCGCGGTATACAGCGATATCACGTCGATTCGCCAGCACCAATATCTTGTTGAGCAAAGGGCCAAAGAGAGCAAATTGGCGCTTGCTGCATCGGGCGCAGGCATGGTTCGAATCAATCCGTATACTGGACAAACCTGGATGTCAACGCGCGCACAAGAGATCTGGGACACAGGCCCGCTTGTGGGGGATATCACCTCGCTACTAAAGCTTGCAGAGCAACACCACCCCGAAGATGACGAGCGAGTGCGTCAGCAATTCAGACAGTTGCAGAGCGGTATCGCAATCGAACACCAAGAGTACCGCATTCGCCTGAGTAGCGGAGCCTATCGCTGGATCAGAGCTGCGGGTGTTATGCACCGTGACGCAGCGGGTACAGCGCAGATAGTCGCTGTATTCTTCGATATCGATGCAGAGAAACAGCAACTTGCTGAAACTGAGGAGGCACGAGATCGACAGACGCGTCTGTTTGCAATTATCGGCCATGAACTGCGCACCCCCATTGCCACCTTGCAGATGATGCTGGAGGAGCAAGGTGTCTATGCGATGGAGCCGTTTGGCGCCCAAACCAGAGACACCATGCAGCATACGCTAAGTGTGTTAGATGACCTGCGCTCGGTGACCCAGCCTCAAAATAGTAAGCGCAGCGATAGCCCGGCGAGCCCTTATGATCAGTTGGAGCAGACACTGGGATCACTCAGCGCCCTACTGCAAGAGCGAGCCATCCGCCCACACTTTTTCACTAACCCGCAGGCGCAGACTCTCTGCATGCTTGATCGGCAGTCGCTGCGCCAGATGGTGACCAACCTGATCAAAAATGCGGCAATACATTCAGGCGCCAGCGACATCTGGCTGACAGCCGAAGCGCAACCGCTGGATGATGAGCGTATTAACCTGAGTGTCAGTATCTCTGATAACGGTAAAGGCATTCCTGCCGATCAAATTGAGTCTCTGTTCCAACCTTTCAGTCGCGGGGATACCAGCGCCGACGGCACAGGTCTGGGCCTGCATATCTGTCGCGATTTGGCGCAACGCATGGGCGGCACGCTCATCTATGAGCGCAGCGCTCAAGGCGGCGCGAAGTTCGTGTTTAACTCGAGTTTCAAATTGGCAACCGACGTCCCATCTCCAAGCCAATCAGAGGAAGCGCAAATTGCACCACTGGCGGGCAAGCGCGTGCTCTACGCCGAAGATCAGAAAACACTGCAACTGCTCACCGCCACATTGCTGAAGAAGCAGGGAGCTGAAGTCGTTGTCGCAAGCGATGGTGCAGAGGCGCTTGAGCTTTACCAACCTGACCAATTCGACTTCGTTCTAACCGACATCATGATGCCCAATATGGATGGTTATGGGCTAACCACCGCACTGCGCGAGCGTGGTTACACAGGCAAGATAGTCGGGCTTACTGCCGCGACCATAGGACTTGAGACCGATCAACTCATCACTGCAGGAGCTGACGCGACGCTGAGCAAACCAGTTGATATCAAGAAACTCTGCTCATTGGTGCTCGCCCAAGAGAGGGTCTAGGTAACCAGTAATTCACTCCCTGGCGACTCGCGCGTCGCTCGCTGCGGCAATCGGTTGACGCGCCTAAAACCGGGGAATCATTGAATAATAGTGAAAATGAAAAAGATTAAATTGGCACTTATCGGCAATTCAATATCTCAATCCCGTGCGCCCCACCTTCATGAAATGATGGGCAAAATCTACAATATAGATATCGCCTATGATCTCAAAGACCCCAGCACAAACACGCGCGAAGCCTTTGAAAGCACCTTAGAGAGCCTGCGAGCCGGAGGTTACACAGGCTGCAATGTGACTTTCCCATTCAAATCCGTTGCGCTCGAGTCTGTAACCTATTCCGACAGCGCTGTGACCGAAGTTGGCGCCACTAATACCCTCTACTTTGCCGACGGTTCAGTCTGTGCCACTAACACTGATTACACGGGCTTCTGCAAGGGCTACTGCAGTCGCAGAGGAGCCAAACCCGCAGGTGAGGTGCTAATGCTAGGTGCTGGGGGTGTTGGACGCGCCGTCGCCATGGGCATATTTAAAGTTGGCGCCACCAAACTCTATATCTACGACCTCCATGCAGAGGCAGCAACTAATCTCGCTTTGAGAGTAAACGGTGCGGGTTACGACGCGGTTGTAGTAAGCGCTGAAGAGATCCCTACAATTTCTCAACGGGTTAACGGCGTCGTTAACTGTTCACCCGTAGGTCACTATTCAACACCGGGAACGCCGCTCGACACATCTCTCTTTGGTCCGCAAGACTGGGCATTCGACGCAGTTTACACTCCGCTGGATACAGAGTTCATGTGTGCTGCGAGTGCGGCTGGGCTGGAGCTGGTATCGGGGTTCGATCTCTTCTTTTATCAAGGTTTAGACGCATTCGAAATGTTCACAGGCGTCAAGCCGGATCCAGAGCGAGTCTTTAAACCCTTCGTCAAAGCGTTCGAGATTCACAGTAAACTCTTAAATATTAGTTGAAGGCTTTAACAGGCGTGCACTGGTGACCTATAAACACCACACTCTTTCACAAAAGGTGAAAAACTGAGTCTGTGGCTGGGTTGTACCGGGCTCGCCTTTGCTAAGTTCAGCATTGACCCAGATGTACTAGCCTGCTAGTGTACTAGTACATGAATACACCTGACTATTTCGACGATCTCCTAGACCACCTGCACGGCATGGACTCACGTGATGAGTTTGCCAAAGCGTTGCGCGGCCTACTTACCCCCACCGAGCTTGCGGAGGTGTGCAAACGCCTACAGATATTCCGCCTGCTTGAAGCTGGTGTGCCGCAGCGCGAGATCGCTAAACAGCTCGGTGTCGGAATAGCCACAGTGACGCGCGGTTCGCGCGCGCTCCAAGCGGAAGAGACTAATGATTAAACGCCCTGCCAAGATAGAGCTACCTCGTAAGCCAAAATACGTCGCTCTGGCTGCAGATATCGATTTTTTTGAACTGTTTAAAAAGATAGAGAAGCGCTTCGATACCTGCTTCATGCTGGAGTCGCTCGGCGAGGAGAGTTACATCTCCCGCTACTCTATTATTGGCTTCGATCCAGAACAGCAGATCTGGGCGAGCGAAGGCGCACTGCACATTGATGACCGCAGCGGTAACAGCGAAACCTACCCTGCAGAGAACCCCTACTACCTACTGCGCGATATTGTGCCGCAGGATATTATCTCGCGCCGCTACGCGGGTGGCTTAACCGGCTATATTGGTTACGACTGCATGAACTACTTTGAGTCTAGCCTTAAGCTACAGCGCTCCGAGTTGTTCGATATCTTCCGCTTTGGTGTATACAAGGATGGTTTGATACTCGATAAGATGACCGGCGAGGTGTTTTACTTCTACTACTCCGACAGCCGCCTTGAGTTGATTGAGACGATTATGAACAGCGCTTGCCCTGCCAACGGCGAGCTAAAAATCTACAACCTTGGCGACACTATGACCAAAGCTGACCACGCAGCTGCCGTTATGAAAGTTAAACAGGATATCGTGGAGGGCAAAATCTTTCAGACCGAGGTCGGGTTCAAGAAGCGTTTCCGCCTCGAAGGCGACACGATCAACATTTATGAGCAGCTGCGAGAGGTGAACCCCTCACCGCAGATGTACTATGTAAAGTTTGGCGACCAGAAGCTCATTGGCGCAAGCCCCGAGCTACTCTTTCGCCTACGCCAAGGCGAAATGGAGACCTTCCCGCTTGCCGGTACAACTAAACGCGGTGTGGACTCAGTAGAGGATCAACAGCTTGCGCGTAAACTGCTGAACGACCCGAAAGAGATTGCCGAGCACAATATGATTGTAGATCTTCACCGCAATGATATTGGTCGGGTGGCGCGCTTTGGCACCGTTAAAGTGCGCAGCCTGATGGATATCAAACGGTTTAGTCACGTACAACATATCTCCTCAGAGATTGTTGGCATTATTCACGAAGATCACGACATGTTCTCCGCTTTAGCCAGTAATTTCCCCGCAGGAACCCTGACCGGAGCGCCCAAAATAGAGGCGATGAAGATCATCGATGAGCTTGAGGCCGATGGTCGCGGCCCCTACGGCGGCGCAGTGGGTCACTTCTCGTTTAATGGTGACTGTACCTTTGCTATCCCCATTCGCACCGTCTTCGCCAATGGCGAGCAGGCTTATGTGCAGACCTGTGGTGGCAATGTCTACGACTCCAACCCCGAGGACGAGTACGAAGAGATTCGTCGCAAATTTGCCGGCACCAAAAAAGTACTGGACCAATTTATTGTGGAGGGGCAGTCGTGAACAGCGCTCAATCTATGAAAGTTCTGATTATCGATAACTACGACTCCTTCACCTACAACCTCTACCAATTTATTGGTGAGGTACTTGAAGCGCAGGTGCAACTCGGCGAGTTGCAGAGTTTTGATATTGTAGTGAAACGCAATGATGAGCTCGACCTCGCGCAGATCAGAGCACTCAACGCAGATCGCATCATCATATCCCCGGGTCCAGGCTCCCCAGAGGATCCTGACTACTTTGGTGTGTGCGCCGAGGTTATCCGCACACTTGGGCAGGCCACCCCGCTTCTAGGTGTCTGCTTGGGAATGCAGGGCATCTGCCATGTCTTCGGTGGCAACGTGGTTAAAGCTCCACTGCCTATGCATGGGAAAATAAGCCCGATCACCCATAACGGCGAAGGGGTTTTCCACAACATCCCCGACCAACTCGAGGTGATGCGCTACCACTCACTTATAGCCGAATCGGCCTCCATCCCAGAGTGCCTTGAGGTGACCTCTGCGGTGGGCGATCTGAGCCAGACCGAGCTTGGTAATTTGGAACGTATCCGCCAAGGTGGTCAGTTTGAAATTATGGGGGTGCGTCACAAAGAGTACCCCATTCAAGGAATTCAGTTTCACCCGGAATCCTTTGCGACTGAGGGGGGCCGCGAGCTAATCCTCAACTTTCTCATGCAGGCCTAAACAGAAAATCGCTGCCAGAAGCTGCGCAGCTTAGCTGCGTGGCTACTATACTTAGGTGACACCGACTAGGAGGCATCAATGGCGCGAGTCACCCGCGACTACATCAAGTCACTCCCCAAAGCTGAACTACATATGCATCTTGAAGGCTCTCTCGAGCCGGAACTGATGTTCCAACTCGCCGAGCGCAATAAGATAAAACTTCGCTTCAAGTCCATTGAAGAGGTTAAAAAGGCATACAAATTCAAAGACTTGCAATCCTTCCTCGACATCTACTATGAGGGCGCTAACGTCCTTAGAAGGTCCGAGGACTTCTATGACCTGACCACCGCCTACCTGCAGCGCTGCATGGATGACGGTATAGACCATGTAGAACCCTTCTTCGATCCACAGACCCACCTTGCTAGAGGTGTAGGCCTCGAGGTGCAGCTTGAGGGCATTGGTGCTGCCCTGCGAGACGCCGGCTCGCGCTGGGGCATAAGTTCTGGGTTAATCCTCTGTATTCTTAGGCACCTGCCGCCTGAGGAGGGGATGCAACTTTACGAACTCGCGCGCCCCATGATTGGTGAGTTTATTGGGATTGGCTTGGACAGCTCGGAACTGAATCATCCACCGCGTAAGTTTTCGCACATCTACGAGGCAGCACGCGCAGATGGGCTCAAGCTGGTTGCTCATGCTGGTGAAGAGGGTCCTCCGACCTATGTGTGGGAGGCACTGCAGATGCTGAAAGTACAGCGCATCGACCACGGCGTGCAGGCACTCAACGACAACAAGCTGGTGGAGCACCTGATCAATCAGCAGATCCCGCTTACGGTGTGCCCAAACTCAAACGTACGTCTCAAAGTGTTCGAGAAAATGTGCGACCACCCTATTCTGCAGATGCTGGATCAGGGGATGAATGTCAGCATCAACTCAGATGATCCAGCCTACTTTGGCGGCTATCTGGTTGATAACTTCATGGAGGTCGACAAGGCGCTTGAGATGAGCCGCAAGCACGCTGCGCTGCTGGCACGTAACAGCATCACCGCAGCGTTTTTAGACCCACAGCGAAAGGCACAACTGCTCGCGCGCCTTCCGCTCCAAGAGATCCGCTCTTAGCGCTTACCTTACTCGTAATCTTCAATCGGCGGGCAGCTGCAGACGAAGTGACGGTCACCATAGACATTGTCGATGCGGTTGGCAGTGGGCCAATACTTGTTGTCCCGCTGCCCGGGCACCGGAAAGAGTCCCTGCTCTACCGAGTAGCTTCGCTCCCAGTTACCGTCGATATCCGCCAGTGTATGCGGTGCATGGCGCAATACTGAAGCTTCAGCTGCCACAACGCCCTGCTCTACCTGAGCAATCTCTTGGCGAATCGAAATCATCGCATTTACGAAGCGATCAAGCTCCGCGATCGACTCTGACTCTGTAGGCTCAATCATCAAAGTGCCTGGCACTGGGAAAGACATAGTAGGCGCATGGAAGCCGTAATCCATAAGACGTTTAGCAATATCCTCTTCACTGATATCCGAAGCCTCTTTAAGTGGACGGATATCGATGATGCACTCATGCGCAACACGCCCCTGAGCGCCGCGGTAGAGCACGGAGTAGTGTCCCTCTAACGCCTCTGCAATGTAATTCGCATTGAGAATCGCCAACTCACTGGATTCACGCAATCCGCGCGCGCCAAGCATACGAATATACATCCAGGTGATGGGTAGAATCAGTGCTGAACCGAAGGGGGCTGCAGCTACCGCACCGTTATCTGGGTTATGGCCTGGCACCGGAGAGATCTTATGACTCGCCAAGAATGGCTGCAGATGCGCTTTGACACCTATCGGTCCCATACCGGGACCACCGCCACCATGAGGAATCGCAAAGGTCTTGTGTAGATTGAGGTGGGAGACATCGGCCCCCATTACTCCCGGTTTACAGAGTCCAACCTGAGCATTGAGGTTGGCGCCATCCATATAGACCTGCCCACCGTGCTGGTGAATCAGTTCACACACCTCAACTACTGACTCCTCAAACACACCATGGGTGGATGGGTAAGTGATCATAAGTGCGGCAAGATTCTCTGAGTGCTGCTCTACCTTAGATTTGAGATCAGCCACGTCGATATTGCCGAGTGCATCACAGGCGACCACCACCACTTTCATATCCATCATTGCCGCCGTGGCAGGGTTGGTGCCATGCGCCGAGCTGGGTATCAAACAGATATTGCGATGCCCCTGGCCTATAGATGCCTGATACTTACGAATTGCTAAGAGCCCCGCATACTCGCCCGACGCACCCGAGTTTGGCTGCATCGAAATTGCGTCATAGCCGGTAATCTCTACCAACCACTGCTCCATCTGCGCAATCATCTCACGATAGCCCTGAGACTGGTCTGCCGGCACAAAGGGGTGCAGGTTCGCTAGCTCTGGCCAGCTAAGCGGCGCCATCTCGGAGCTCGCATTGAGTTTCATGGTGCAAGAACCGAGCGGGATCATGCCGTGAACTAGCGAGTAGTCGCGCGTCTCCAGCCGGCGAATGTAACGCAGCATCTCGTGCTCCGCCTGATAGGAGTTGAATACTGGATGGGTAAGCACCGCGTCGTCGCGCTTGAGTTGCGCAGGAATGCCGCTAATCTCGCCCGCACAGACGCGCGCATCCAGCGCGTCTGTGTCTACGGCTGCGCCGGTGAGGAGCTCCAGCAATCTCGCAACCTTAGAACTCGTGTGCGTCTCATCTAGGCTCAGACCCAAACGGGTGGCGCTAATTAGACGTGCGTTGACTCCAGCCTCTAATAGGCTCTCATAGGTACCTGCGGCGACATCAAAACTTAGGGTGTCAAAAAAGTGCTCATTTGGATTCATGCCCGCATCTTTGAGACCCAGCGCTAGGATCGCTGTAAGCCGGTTCACTCGCTCAGCAATACGCTTCAACCCCTGCGGCCCATGATAGACCGCATAGAAACCCGCCATGTTGGCAAGTAGCGCCTGAGCAGTACAGATATTAGATGTCGCCTTCTCGCGGCGAATGTGCTGCTCGCGTGTCTGCATCGCCATACGGTAAGCGCGCTTACCCTTAGCATCCACAGAGACACCGATAATACGCCCGGGAACCGAACGTTTCAGTTTCTCGGTTGTGGCGAAGAACGCCGCATGCGGCCCACCAAAGCCCATAGGCACACCAAAGCGCTGAGAGGAGCCCAGCACCACATCAGCACCCAAGCTACCGGGTGACTTAAGCAGCATCAACGCTAGCAAGTCGGAGGCAACGGCAACCATCGCTCCCTGATCTTTAGCCAAAGCGATCTGCGCGCCCAATTGCGCTATATCGCCTTCGCTGCCAGGATACTGCAGCAGCACGCCAAAACAGTCATGTTCAGCAAGGTTGCTGGCAGGTGCTACAACCACTTCGATATTGAAATACTCGGCACGTGTGCGCACTACATCGAGTGTCTGTGGGTGCACCTGCTCATCAACGAAGAAGAGATCCGACTTTTTGCGGTTCGAGCGTTTCAACAGGGTCATCGCTTCAGCAGCAGCAGTCGCCTCATCCAACAGAGATGCGTTGGCAAGGTCCATACCGGTCAAGTCCATTACCATCTGCTGATAGTTAAGCAGCGCTTCTAAACGCCCTTGAGATATCTCTGGCTGGTATGGGGTGTAGGCGGTGTACCAAGCGGGATTTTCTAACACGTTGCGCGCGATTACCTGCGGCACTTCAGTGCCATAGTAACCCATGCCGATGCAGTTAATGTTGAGTCGGTTCTTCAGGGACATCTCACGCAGTTCAGCCAGCGCAGCGTATTCAGTAACGGGGCCATCAAGCGCCAGCTCAGCTTTAGAACGTATCTGAGCCGGCACGGTCTGCGAAATTAGCTGCTCCATCGAATCGACACCGAGGCGCTGCAGCATAAGCTGCTGCTCCTCCTCGGAAGCACCGAGATGACGGTGGATAAACTGATCGGCATCCTGCAACTGCGATAAAGGGATGTTAGACATGTGCTCAAACCTGCTCTGCTAGTGGGCAATGTGGTGGAGAATCAATGTGATTTAGGTACGAATTGTACCCCTAGAGTAGGTCAAAACAAGCTATTTGATAGGTTTAACTCAATCCTGCGCAGAGGTCTTTGACCTTTTTTGACACACCTTATGTAACTGCTGAAGTTGCTGATTGCACAGGGCACATTTGTCACACATCATTAAGTGGAGCTTGAGTTGCACCCTATCGGATGCGCTTAAGGGTTTATCCAGTGCCAGGGACATGCGCTCTGTCGCGCGAATACAGCTCATCATGATGGTATTTCGCCCTTAGCGTACCAAGCACGCTCCAGACAGCCACGGATTTTGAGCCGAGCCCGGTGCAGCATGGTCCAAACATTTTGCTGGCTGAGCCCCAAGGAGTCGCAAATCTCCTCTGTCTCGATCCCCAGAAGTTCCCGCATGGTGAAAACACGAGCAGTACCGGTGGGCAAGTGGAAGACGCAAACATCGAAGACCTGCCAAAACTGCTCGTGCAGATAGGAGCTTTCTGGCTGCACCCACTGCTCAGGCTGTTTGCCGCTGACCCAGTGGGCGCGTTCATCAAACATCTCATCAACTTCGACTACCTGGTCGGCATCAAAGCTAGTGGTGAGCTCACGCGAGCGTCGACGAATCTCGTCGATCAGCTTGTTCTTCAAAATGGCGAACACCCAGGTCTCAAATTTAGACTGACCGGCAAACCGATGGTGTGACTCATAAGCCGCCATAAGCGCGTCCTGCACCCTATCCTCAGCGAGAAACTCATCCTCGAGCTGAAGTCGGGCGAATGCCAGAAGCCGTGGCCGCACAGCCTCCAGACGTTCGGCGATATCAGTAATCACAGGTTCCATGCAGCTCTCCAAAAAAAAGTGCGACAAGAAGTCGCACTTTTAATAATAGTCGAGATCTACAGAGCTGCTTAGAACCTAGGGTCAACGCCCTTAGGCGGCGGCGCGCGCTTCAGACTCCGCTCTGTTGATGGCTGAAATAAGTGCCCGCAGCGAAGCACCCAGACTGTCGTTATCCAGCGCCATACCACCCACGCGGGCACCCTCTATATTGATTAGATAGTAGGCCGCTGCCTCAGCTGAGGTACCCTCGCCTATGGCGTGCTCCGAGTAGTCGATAACATTTACCTGCTGACCCGAGTGTTTCGCCCAAGCATCAAGAAAGGCGCTGACAACACCCTCGCCTGAGCCGTTCACCTCAACCTCTTGGCCATCAATTAGCAGCTTCGCGTGAACAATCTCATGACCATCACGTTCAATCTGGTACCCCTTTAAGCTGATCGGTGACTGGTCAACGATGAAGCTCTGTTTGAGAATATCGAAGATAGCCTGACTACTGAGTTCAGTACCTGCGGCCTCTGTTGCTTTCTGTACAACAGGCGCCAGCTCCGTCTGCATCCAACGCGGCAGGTGGATGCCAAAATCACGCTCCAGCACAAATGCCATACCACCCTTACCCGACTGCGAGTTCACACGGATAACCGCCTGATAGTCGCGCCCGATATCCTTGGGATCGATCGGCAGGTAAGCCACTTGCCAATGCTCATCCTCGCCCTGTACGTGCAGACACTTTTTGATCGCATCCTGGTGACTGCCAGAGAATGCCGTGTAGACCAACTCGCCAATCCATGGATGACGCGGATGGACCGGCAGACGCGTGCATTCGGTGTAGACCGTGATGATTTCATCCGGGTTAGAGAGATCCAACTGCGGATCCACACCCTGGCTGTAGAGGTTCATCGCCAGCGTAACAATATCCATATTGCCGGTACGCTCTCCGTTACCCAGTAAGGTGCCCTCAACTCGGTCAGCGCCGGCCAGCAGCGCCAGTTCACCGGCAGCCACAGCGCAGCCGCGGTCGTTGTGGGTGTGTACAGAGACGATAGCGCCTGCACGGTTTTTCAGGTGACGGCAGAAGTACTCAATCTGATCAGCGAAAATATTCGGGGTAGACTCCTCCACCGTAGAGGGAAGGTTTAGAATGCACGGCTTCTCTGCGGTTGGCTGCCATACATCCATTACCGCATCACACACCTCTACGGAGTAGTCGATTTCCGTGCCGGTAAAGCTCTCCGGCGAGTACTGGAAGGTCCACTCGACATCTGGGTAGGCCTCGGCACCCTCCTTCACCCATTTTGCTCCCTGCACGGCGATCGCTTTTATGCCTTCGCGGTCTTGGCGAAACACCCTCTCGCGCTGGATGGTGCTGGTGGAGTTGTAAACATGCACGACGGCACGTTTAACACCCTTGAGCGATTCATAGGTACGATCGATCAGCTCTTTGCGCGCCTGCACCAATACCTGCACAGTAACGTCTTCAGGAATCTGATCCTCTTCAATCAACCAACGAATGAAGTCGAAATCGGGCTGGCTCGCCGATGGGAACCCCACCTCAATCTGCTTGAGTCCGAGTTTAACCAGCAGTTTCCACAGACGCTGCTTCTGGTGCACGCTCATCGGCTCCAGTAGCGCCTGGTTGCCATCACGAAGGTCAACAGATGCCCAAATGGGTGCTTTAGTAATCTGTTTGTTCGGCCAAGTACGATCAGGAATATTGATCTGCACAGCGGGACGGTAACGAGTGTGGTTAAACATAGATGCCTCAGTTAGAGATAATTTAACTAATCAGTACACCCATTCTACCCTGACAGCGCGATATAAGATTGCGAAGTTTGCGTAATTTCAGGACCTGAATTATATTTAATTTCAAAATAGACCCAATATTTAGCATATTATTTCAATCAAGAGTGATAGAGCGACATGGACCGCTACGATCGACAGATTCTAGAGATACTGCAGCAGGAGGGACGCATCTCCAATCAGGAGTTGGCAGATCGCGTCGGACTTTCGCCCTCACCTTGCCTGCGCCGAGTAAAGGCACTTGAAGAGAGCGGGCTGATTACCGACTACCGCGCCATTGTGGATGCGCGCAAGCTTGGTTATAAACTGATGGCGATCATCTTAATCTCTATGGACCGCCACACCCCCGAGCGCTTCGCCAACTTCGACCGCATTGTTAGTGATCTTCCCGAGGTGCTCGAGTGCTTACTCATCACCGGACAAGATGCCGACTATCAGCTCAAAGTGATCGTTAACGATATGGATGACTACCAACGTCTACTGCTGGACAAAATAACTCGTATTGAAGGTGTTAGCGGCGTCCACTCGAGCTTCGTCATGCGCCAAGTCGTCTGCAAAACCGCCCTGCCAATCTCCCTAAATTGATCTGGCCCCTAAATCGCCAACCGCCCCTATAGAAGCCCTCTTTAGCGAGAGATCACTAGCAAAAATCCCAAATGTCGCGTCTACCGGCACTTTGGCGCATACCCACCGAGAAGGACGCCTTTGCATCACCGTTATCGGCAACGGAAGCGAGCTCGTGTGTGGAGTCGCTGGCACTGATAAGCGCTACCTGCTTGCACACCGAAAGTGCCAAAGTAGCTCCAAGCGAAGGAAGGTAAAACACTTTCATTTTTGATTTCAACATACTGATCTTATTCTTTTTCTTTGTAAAAGAGAGCCCCATATAACGAAATAGTTAACTGAGCCGCTTGCCCAGCTCTGACTATCTCTAATACTCTTGAGCTTAGACGATCCAGAGCTACCCATGGGGGTGATCTACATGAATAAAACCAAATTGACACTACTAGCCGCGCTGCTCTCAACAGCAGCAACAGTCGCTTCAGCTGAGACACCCGCAGATAAATATCCAGAGTCACTGCTCTACGACAAACCCGTTCAGGTATCAGATTCGGTTTGGTCAGCCATCGGACAGTTGAAGTTCTACACCTACGAAAACGCCGGTCACAATAATAACCTATCGTTCGTGATTGGCGACGAAGCGGTTATGGTGGTCAATGGCAGTAGCGCTTACCTACTCGCCAAAGCCCTTCACGATGAGATCAAACAGATCACCGATCTACCGGTGAAGTACGTGGTTGACGAAAATGGTCAGACACACGCCTCGGGCGGCAACAACTATTGGAAAGAGCAAGGCGCCACTATTATCGCTCATGTAGACGCTGCCGAAGAGATTGAAAATCATGGACCCCAAGGGCTAGAGCGCCTTAACGAACTCCTTAAAGAACGCATCGAAGGCAGTGAGATCATTCCCGTTGATGAGACCTTCGATGAGAGCATGGCGCTCGATCTAGGCGGTTTAGAAGTTGAGCTACTCCATTTGGGCCCCGCCCACTCAGCCGGCGATATCAGCGTCCATGTACCCAGCGAAAATGTAGTTATCGCCGGCGATATCGCCTTCCATCAGCGCATGCTGCCAGTATTCCCAGAGACCAATACGGCTGACTGGCTAGAGACTTGGGTGAATGAATTTACGCCACTGGCGCAGAACGCCATTATTATTCCGGGACATGGCGACCCCACGGACTTTACCCAGGTTGACACCTATACTCGTGGCTACCTCGAATATCTGCGTGGCAAAGTTGCCGAGTTACTCGATGAAGGCGGCACCCTTGCTGATGCTTATAATATCGATCAAAGCGAGTACATGTTCCTAGAGACTGCCGATGAACTAGCGGGTAAAAACGCCGGGCGTATTTTCGAAGCGATGGAGTGGGAGTGACCCCAAGCTTCACCCTACGCCCTTACCAACAGCAGGCGGTTGATGCGACGTTAACGCACTTCCGCCGCAGCGACTCCAGCGCCCTACTGGTTCTACCCACCGGTGCTGGCAAAAGCTTAGTCATTGCCGAACTCGCCCGACTAGCGAAGCGCAAAATCCTTGTGGTAACCCATGTGCAGGAGCTAGTAGAGCAAAACGCAGCCAAATTTGCGGCCCTTGGTCGGGCTCCTGGTATCTACTCCGCTGGCCTAAAACAGCGCGACACCGCGCCCCAAGTGGTGTTTGGCTCTATCCAATCCGTGGCTGCCAACCTTGGAGAGTTCGCTGCGCAATACTCTCTCCTAATTGTTGATGAAGCGCACCGCATTAGTGACAACTCTGAGTCACAATATCAGCAGTTGATCAGCCACTTAAAGCAGCTTAACCCTGGGCTAAAAGTGCTCGGCCTTACTGCCACCCCCTACAGGCTCGGTTATGGTTGGATCTATCGATACGACTATCGGGGCTTTGTGCGCTCAGAATCAGAGCGAATCTTCGAGCACTGCATCTATGACCTGCCGTTACGCTCACTGATAAAACAGGGCTATCTCACTACGCCCAAACTGGAGAAGCCGGCAATTGCCCAATACGACTTCTCCGCCCTTCGCCCCAATCGGGATGGGCTCTACGCCGAAGCCGATCTGAATGCCCTGCTCTCCCAATGCCCCCGTGTCACTGAGGCTATATGCCGCCAGGTTATCGCGCTAAGCGAAGGTCGCAGCGGGACCATGATATTCGCAGCCACTGTGAAGCACGCCAAGGAGATACTCGGTTACCTCCCCAGGGCGGAGAGCGCACTGGTGATCGCCGAAACAGAAGCGAGCGCGCGACGCGAAATTATTACCCGCTTTAAGGCCCGCAAGCTTAAATTTTTGGTAAACGTCTCGGTGCTGACGACAGGTTTTGACGCCCCGCATGTGGACCTCATTGCACTCCTGCGCCCTACCCAGTCTGTCAGCCTATTCCAACAGATGGTTGGGCGTGGGCTGCGCTTAAGTGAGGGCAAGAGCGAGTGTCTCATCTACGACTACGCCAACAACGGCATTGATCTCTATGACCCCGAAGTGGGCGAGCCTAAACCTGCACCTGATACGGAGCCAGTACAGGTGTTCTGCCCTGAGTGTGGCCACGCCAACCTCTTTTGGGGACGGACAGACGCGGAAGGGGAGGTGATTGAGCACTTTGGCCGGCGCTGCCAGGGGTTGCTGCAGTCACAGGAGCAGTGCAGCTTTCGCTATAAATTCAAGCGCTGCGCCAGTTGCGGCAGCGAAAACGATATCGCAGCGCGCAGCTGCCACGCCTGCGCGGCGGACCTAATCGACCCGGATGAGCTAATAAAACGCGCCCTATCACTCAAAGACCACAAAGTGATTCGTTGTGCAGGTGTCAGCACAAACGAGGAGGCAGGTAGCCTACGCCTTACCTACCACGATGAGGATGGTCAGACGCTCTCAGAGAAGTTTGATCTGTCGAACCCCAAACAGCGGGCACTGTTCAACGCACTTTTTGGTCGTCGCGCTGGCACTGCGCAAGCGCCGACCACCTTCCAAACAACGGATGAGGTTCTAAGCCACCACTCCCCACTCCCCCACCCTGATTTTGTTATCTCACGCAAGCAGGGGAAGTTTTGGCGCATCGCCGAACGACTATTTGACTATCAAGGCCCATACCGCCGCGCACACGAACTTTAGTTCAGATAGCGATAATTATTGGCACAAGTATTGCTTCAAAAATAACAGCAGGATAGCGATTGCCCACTCGGCAGGCAAAATTAAGAGAGCAACTGGATGCACCCAACCAAGATATCAATCAGCGAAGCGCAGCCTAAACCCATGCAATCTCGTGCTGAGTCCAGCAGAACCGACTTTGATATGACCGATATCCAGCAGAGGGGTATCGCGCTCTTTGCGCTAGTGCTTATCGCCGCAATACTCACTAAGGTGCTGCCTATCTATCTCGATGACGCCACAGCGCCCGTACAGAGCTTGATACTACCTCCCCTTGCCGTGCTGCTCTGCAGTTACACTCTAGTCAGGGCAGCTCAGGGGCGATGGCAGAGCGATAGGCTGATACAGTTTTTTATCTGGTTAATGCTACCAACGCTACTTGTTGGCGTGTCATTCGCTTATGAAACACCCTACGCCGCACTTCTGACTATATTCCCACTTGCATTCTTACTGGTACCGCGCAGGCTATTCAAACTATACGCAGTGATAGGGCTGGTACCAATGGCTCTGCTTGCTTATCAACTACTGCCGACAGATCTTCGCTACTTCGGTATTAATGCAGTGTTATTCACAGCGCTGACCCTAGTCCTGCTGAGGCAACTACTCGATTATCCACAGAGAGGCTCGTGTTCGCATGCGCGCCAAGTACGGCAGACTTCGCTGGCAGTGGCTGCAACTATTGCCCTGTTCGCGCTCAACGGTTGGTTGAACAATGATGGGGCCTCTGTCTATGCAGCACTTCTTCTGGGGATTGCTGTTTTATTTGCAGCAAGAGGCGCAACTCTCTCGCGGGAGAAACTACTTCACAACTCACACCAACGGCTTGTGCTTGCTATTTTTGCTGCCATCGCTGCTTTCGAAATAGTCTACGAAGGCATGACTTCTGCGGCACTCGTAGCGCCATTGCTGGTGCTGGGCTACCTGGTTGTCACTGTCGCACTTGCCCGCCTCCTCGGTTTAAGCCTCGCTGTTTTATTGGCGGTTAACCTCTTTTACTCAATAGATTTAGAGGGCGCCGCCAACGCGCTCAGACTGCTGCTAGGCACGGGTGTAATATGGTTCTTTGTTGATCAGATTAGTCAGCGCCTGTTACACGCCCAGCAGGACAGTACGAATGAGCAGCGCACCAATTGGCGCACGATTGGAATGAGAGCCGGGCAGATATTCACGGCTAGTGCGGTCCTGGTGGGCATGGTAGCGGTGCCAATTGTTGAGAAAGTTAACCGCGACCAGCTTCAACCTGCAATAGTAGGGGCCCAAGGCGATACAGACCAAAATATTGCACAGTTCACCGCGTCGCTCTCCAATCTTGCGAGCCAAGTCAGCCTGATGGCCAACATGGATGATCTACTCAACTATGCCACCGCTCCTACCCCACTTTCAGAGCGTGCCCTTACTAGCTTTTTAGTCTCTATGGCAGATATGCGACGTCAGATGGTACAGCTACGCTATCTCGACCCCACAGGGAAAGAGCTAGTCAGAATCAACGGTGGGGAGGAGATTATCATCGTTCCTCCAGCACAGCTTCAGGACAAGGGTAGCCGACCCTATTTCAATTCTGGTATGCGACTTAATCCCGGAGAGTTATATTTCACGAGGATAGAGCTAAACCGCGAGAACGGCGTGGTGTCACAGCGACCCATGCCAGTTTTGCGAGCTGTAGCCCCGGTGTTTGATCTGATTGGGAATCGCAAAGGGGTGTTTGTCGTAAACTTTGACGCACAAGCACTACTCAATGACTTTGGGAGATACGACCCGCACAGCGGTGAAGAAGAGATATATCTTCTGGACAAAGAGGGCTATGCACTCGTTGCTCCCCCAGAACAGAGCCTTGTAGCCTTCTCCAGTGGGCCAAGGGCGGATAACTTTGCTCGGTGGCAGCCTGAGCTCTGGACAGAGGTCGCATTAGCCGAGCGCGGCTATCAACTGACCAATGAGACGCTTGACACGTATAGGGCATTTAACCCTCTGCAGCACGTGATATTGGACCTGCAGCAGCGTGGCGAACTCCCCACCGATCTGAGTCAGGAGTTACAACAGCAGATTCAAGCTTTAGAGATGCACGCCGTTCAGCGCTTACCACTTTCAGCGCTTAACAGCTCTAACATACTGCTCTCACCCGCGGGTATTTTTTGGATCCTTGTAACCCTAATTTTGCTAGCAGCGTTTGCCGTCGTACTCTCGTATCTTATAGAGCGTCAGCAACGCCTTAGCGAGCAGCGCAGCCTTTTGATAAAGCAGGGAGAACGTTTGCACCAAGCACTTATCGATGCGCAAGCCGCAACTGCAGCCAAAGGGCGTTTTCTAGCCACGATGAGTCACGAGATACGTACACCCTTGAACGGCGTCATCGGTATGCTTGGGTTAGCCCAGGATGAGATAGAGGATCCGAAAACCAAACAGCGACTCACCACAATTGCGCAATCCGCTGATGCACTCAAACTTATTGTAGATGATATTCTCGATATCTCTCGCCTCGAAGAGGGCCGGCTAGAGATTAGCACCGCCCCATTCGCCCCCACCGAACTGCTAAAATCTGTCCAACAGCTATTCGCCCCCGTGGCACAGCAGAAAGGGCTGCAGTTTGAGGTAGAGGCTACAAACCCAGAGCTCTACCTACTCGGAGACACTCACCGCCTAAAGCAGGTACTAAGCAACCTTGTGGGTAATGCGGTCAAATTTACTCAAACAGGCCAGATTAGGCTTAGCTCAACGCTGACGCTAGGCGCTGAAAACCGCAAAATCTGGCAGCTTATGGTCGAGGACAGCGGCATTGGTATGAGTGAGGAGCAGATGTCGCGTCTGTTCCAGCCCTTTACCCAGGCGGACGACAGCATCACGCGCCGTTATGGTGGCTCAGGTTTGGGGCTCTCAATCTGCAAGCAGTTAGTTGAGTTGATGGGTGGCAATATCAGCGTCAGTTCAGAACCCGCAAAAGGGTCACGCTTCTGCATAGAGTTGGACGTTGAGACTGTAGAGCCGCCTTCAGAGCTTCAAGACGAACAGACGCAGCTGACCCCTTACGAGCGAACAAAGCCTATAGCCGACGCAAAGATCCTCTTGGTAGACGACTCACCCACCAACAGAGTTGTTGCCAAGGGCATATTAGAACGAATGGGTATGCAGGTAGAGTGCGCTGTCGATGGTGGTAGCGCCCTTGCAGCTCTGGCAAAGCACACGCCAGACCTCGTGTTACTGGATATCCACATGCCCGACATGGATGGCTTTGAAGTTGCACGCCAAGTTCGACAGGGAGTTTGCGGTGCGGCGTCACAGCCGGTCGCTATCGTGGCGCTCACAGCTGCTGCCTTTGAGTCAGACCGTGAAGCTGCACGCGATGCCGGAATGAATGGTTTTCTTACCAAACCTTTAAATGCAGATGACCTTGCATCTGCACTTCTTCGCCAACTTAAGCCAGCTGTACAAGGTCCAATGAAATGATGAGACGAGAGACACGTATTGCACTTTTTTGCCTAGCACTGTTGGGCTATGAAGCCTGTGCCGAGGCCGATGCTCAGCGCTTGAGAATCTATAACTGGAGCGACTACATCGCGCCAGATGCGATAGCTCAGTTTGAGGCAGAGACGGGAATTAGCGTAACGCTGGAAACCTTCCACAGCAGTGAAATTCTCATGTCGAAGATCCTCGGTGGGCAGCTCGACTACGACCTGATTGTCCCTAGCAATGATACGCTCCCTAGTGCTGTCACACTTAATGCTGTTCAAAGACTGAACCCTGAGTGGCTAACTAACCTTAATCACCTAGACCAAGACTTAACCTCCCTGCTGTCGACTACAGATCCAGATAGTCTCTATGGCGTCCCCTACTTATGGGGAACAACGGGTATGGGGGTGAACGTCGATAGAGTCCTTGAGATACTCGGACCCGATGCACCTATCAACTCCCTCGCCCTTATCTTTGATCCACAATACGCGCAGCCGCTTTCTCAATGCGGCATAACTCTGCTGGATTCACCGACTGAAGTGCTACCGATGGCACTCTCCTATCTCGGTATAGAACGCGGCACTCAAAACCGCACAGCCTTCAAGCGCGTAGATGAGCTGCTCGCCAGTATCTACCCCTATATCCAGGGATTTGAGTCTAACGCAAACAAATATCCAGACGCGCTAATTGAGGGCGAGAGCTGTGTGGTTCTGGGGTATTCGGGAGACCTTATATCGGCAGAATATAGTGCAAAGGAGCGCGGCATGGATGTGCGCTACACGATTCCAGCTGAGGGCGCAGAGCTCTGGTTTGATATGCTCGCAATCCCTACAAATGCAGAGAATGTGGAGAACGCCCATAAGTTTATAAACTTTCTGCTTCGACCTGAAGTTATCGCGAAGACCTCCAACTACCTCGCCTTCGCTAACGCCAATGCAAGTGCAACCCGCTTAGTGGACCCTGCTATAAGAGAAAATCCGAACATCTATCCAAGCTCTGAGGTGCGCGAGCGGCTATCACTGGTTGCAACGCGCCCGCTGACAGTCCAGCGCAACATGACACGTAGCTGGACGCTGTTTAAAAACGCGGTGCTATCCAATTAGAGCGCCCTACTAGAACAGCCAACGGGAGCGGCCGACTAGTTGAGCTAGCTTGCCAGATAGATATACATTCCAGCTGAAATAGCCAGTGGGGCAACCCAACCGGGGGGGTTCTACACCCCAATTAAGCGCCCCAGAGATTCCGCCTTATGAGGGTTGAACAACCTTATCGTAGACCGCACTCTCTTTGAGCATTTGATTGATGAGCGCTTGGTGTTCTGGCGCATATTCGTGATTATCCTCCCAGAGTTCATCGAAGCGTATACAACGCACATACTTATGTACGTCGTACTCAAACTGGTGACACTGGGGGTTTTTTACCGCTTCTATTTTCAGGCGCTTAGCTAACTCATCAAGATCGATGAGTGACTCAGGTTTCAGTACAACAAATACGACAAACTTCTCAGCCATAGTTTTATCCTTATAGCGGCAGTTGAGCTATCATCTTAGGGCAAGTTTGCTATTTCGCGCCAGCAATCTTCTGGCCTCTGAAGAAAAAGGAGAGAGAATGGACCCTTTCTGGATAGTTGTAACTGTTATCGCCGTTGTTTTACTTGGCTATCTGATCTCAATTTATAACCATTTAGTTCGATTAAAACATCAGGTGAGCCAATCTTGGTCCAATATCGACGTACTCCTAAAGCAGCGCCACGATGAATTGCCCAAATTGGTAGATAGCTGTAAAGAGCATATGGGCTATGAGTCGCAGACGTTACAGAAGGTGATTGAAGCGCGCAGTGCCGTCTCTGGCGCGCGTGAGTCGGGTAACGTGAAGGCGCTAGGCGCTGCCGAAACATTGCTGCGCCAGAGCCTAGGCTCACTCTTTGCAGTGGTTGAAGACTACCCCGAGCTGCGTGCTTCAGACTCCTTTGTGCATCTGCAGCAGCGTATCACTGGTCTGGAAAACGACATTGCCGACCGGCGAGAGTTCTATAACGATGCTGTCAACAGTCTCAACACCCGTATCGAGCAGTTCCCGGATGTGTTAGTGGCGCGTCGGTTCAGTTTCAATGCCGCTGAGCTATTAAAGTTTGATACCGCTGAGTTAAAAGATCACTCGATCAAGTCGCTGTTTAGCTAAATGTAATGTCATGGTTATAGAGATAGATCCCATCACGGCGTCAGAGTACTGGTGGGCATTAGTTGCGCTCTCGGTGGCGCTCATTATTGCCCTCTTTTGGCTCTTCTATCAGCTACGCGTCTACCGTCTGATTACCGGCACCCCCACCAGCCAACTGCGCTCAGCGGCACAAGGATTCGTTGAGCTTGAAGGCTACTGTGTTGCTAACGCCTACCCGATTACTTCCCCCTACTCCGGCCGCCCCTGTGTCTGGTACGACTGCAAAACCTATAAAAAAGTTAGGACCCAAAAGAGCACCAACTGGAAGCGTATCGACCGCCAAACAAGCCCACACTGGTTCAAAGTGGCTGACCCTACAGGCGAAGCCTGGGTTAACCCCGCAGGCGCCAAAGTACACACTCAGCTTACCAAAACTTGGTACGGCAAAAGCGCCACCCCACAGGCGGGCGGCGGTGGCCTTTTTGGCGACAACTACCGTTTCACAGAGGCGCTGCTTATAGCCGACGGCCCCTTTTATGGTCTCGGGCGGCTGCGCACAGTGAATCCGGAACAGCTGCGCGCCATGCAGGTCCGTGATTGGATGAAACTGAAACGCAAAGCCGGTGCCGATGTTGCAATAATCGACGATAAAGGCGAGGGAAACTCGGTTCTCTTCGGAGACAAACCAACCCTTAACCTGCTGCACAAGCCGCAGCGCTGGGGCTACCCCTTTTTAATATCCGGCACGTCGCAAGAGCGCACAGCCGCCAGCATTAAGTGGCGGATCGTCCTCGGACTCCTCCTCTGCGCAGCACTCACTTGGCTATTGGTAGAACTGCAATACGCTCCGCTGCTCTGAGCCAGTTCCTCAAAAGCTGCAGCCTCCAGAAACTAAACCTTCACATATATCTGCCGATACCCTCATTGGTACGCAACTTGCTTAGCTCTTCAACGAGCTATAATGAGTAATGTGTGGGGAGCGATCCCGAGGAGTTACCATGACTCATCCAGAAAAATATCTGCAACACCCTAAGGCTATCGGCCTCAAGATTGAACCGAGCCAAGCCTGTACCACCGCCCCAGAGTGTATGCCACTTGGGCTTATCCTTAATGCTCAAGAGCCATTTAACCGCGGCGCTTGCATCCGCATTTCCCACCCCAGTCTCTGCCCAGAATCTGAGATTCACGCCCAGGTGATCTGGTGCCGTGGGCAAGCGAGCGGCTTCCAACTGGCAGTAGAGTTCCGTACAGAGGAGGATCTTTACCGCGTGCGCATGCTAGAGCAGCTCTGCCATATCAAGCTCTATCAGGTAGAGCGACAGCGTGAGGGTGAAAAGCTCAGCTTCGACACTGCCGCCGCACAATGGATTGCACAATATGCCGCCCATTTTCCGACAGATGGCTTATAATCGGGCACTGACAACAATTCAGTTCTGATCTCTAAGGAAAACAGATGCAGCAGCGGACAATCCGCGTTGGGGATATTGAAGTCTCTAACGACAAACCTATGGTGCTCTTTGGTGGTATGAATGTGCTGGAGTCGCGTGACCTAGCCATGCAGATCGCTGAAACCTACGTTGACGTGACCCAAAAGCTCAACATCCCATACATCTTCAAAGCGAGCTTTGATAAGGCCAACCGCTCCTCTATTAACTCGTTCCGCGGGCCTGGCTTAGATGAGGGTCTGAAGATCCTACAGGAGATCAAGAGCACCTTCGGTGTACCGGTTATCTCTGATGTGCACGAGCCCTACCAGTGCAAGCCGGCTGCTGAGGTGTGTGACATTATCCAGCTCCCTGCCTTCCTCTCACGCCAGACAGACCTAGTCGTTGCGATGGCCGAAACCGGCGCTGTTATCAATATCAAGAAGGCGCAGTTTTTGGCACCACACGAGATGGGTCATATTCTGCGCAAGTGTGAAGAGGCGGGTAACGATCAACTTATTCTCTGTGAGCGCGGTAGCAGCTTCGGCTACAACAACCTAGTGGTCGACATGCTTGGCTTCAGTACAATGAAAGAGTTCGGTTATCCCGTTATCTTCGATGCGACCCACGCTCTGCAGATGCCGGGTGGCCGCTCGGACTCAGCCGACGGACGGCGTGCGCTGGTAGCGCAACTGTCGCGCGCGGGACTCTCTCAGGGGATCGCGGGCCTGTTCTTAGAAGCTCATCCAGATCCAAACCTAGCCAAGTGTGATGGCCCTTGTGCCCTTCCGCTCTCTAAACTGGAGCCCTACCTGGCGCAGATGAAGGCGCTGGATGAACTGGTGAAATCCTTCCCAGAGCTGGATACCTCAGCAACCTGAGGGCCTAAGTGGGTGCTTAGTAGCGCCTACACTAGAGTCCGTTCCGAGGTCTATACTAGGGGTGTGTTCGACCTGCAGGAGTGAAGCATCCTAACCATGAGCGACCCAGCTGTCACCGCATTTACCTCGCTTGAGCCCGGTCAAACGATCGGGCCAAGTCACCGTCGCTTCACACTCGTTAGTGCCGGTCCCTCGCACCCGCCCGGACAGCTCTGGCGAGCGCAGGATCTTGCAGCAGCGGAACCGACCGAGGTGTCGCTACTAATCTTCGACCCACGCCAGTTCAGTGACAGCGCCTCGTTAGAACGTATTCAAGCCACCCTAAACCGCACCAAAGTGCTCAAGTCGCCCTACCTTATGCCCTTCTACGGACAGTACTTCTTCCGCGGCATGCTGTTTATCGCCCTACCTCTGGTGCGTGGAGTCAATCTGGCGCAACTGATTGAGAGCGACAAACTCAGCAAACTCAGTGAGAGGCAACGCATCGGTATGATGATCCAGCTGGGCCGAGCGCTGCATGCCGTTCAGATGGGGCGAATGAATCACGGCACGCTCTGCCCCGAGCTGATCTGGCTGATACCGGGTCGCGGCGTGCAACTGCTTGGGACCGGTTGGTACAACGCGCTGGATAGCGACACAGCTGAGCTCAGTTATGCCAACTACCAGCCAGAGGATCACCTTGTTCGCGGTATCGCCAGTAACAGCGGCGATGCTTTTGCCCTTGCCCGCCTCATAACGCAGATATTTAACCGCGGAAAATTAGATATCAGCCACCGTCCCAGCATGCTTGATGACAACCAGTGGCATAAGCTCTCGGAGCTGCTAACAAATCGCGTAGAAGCTGAGATTCAAGCCCCGTTGCAGTTGGTGCGCGAACTCTTCAGTGAGCAGATGGAGCAAACTAGCGAGGTGGACACAGACGCCTTAGATGTTACCAGTCAAGACGAGCCCAAGCCTGCGCCAGAACCAGAACTTCAACAGCCAACCGTAGCCGACCGCAGTGAATCTAATACAAAGCCCGCTACTGCTCCGCTAGCGGGCGTAGAGACCGGCAGTGAAAAACCTGGGGCCGCAACAGAGAGCAAACCTCACCTAACCTCAGTGTTTCGCTTCGATATTACGCGAATTTTCAGTCGCCCCCTCTGGCTGATCACCGGATTTCTCGCCGGCATTATGGTGAGCCAACTATTTAATTTGGTGTTGCAGGAGGAGCCGCCGGTCGAAGCGCCAGGAGTTGCTGCAGAGCCCACTAAGAAACGGAACACAGTCGATGCCATTGTGACCGTTGCAACAGCAGATAGCGAAGCGATGAATCCCTTCAAACCGGAAAACCTGAACCTAATGGCGCACAACCACTTGGCGATTTTCCAGCACCCAACACCCCCGGGTGTAACAGCACCGAAGATGGTAAGCCTGCCCACAGGGCGCTTTCTGATGGGTGATATTCAGGGTGTCGGTGATGATAATGAGAAGCCTGTACACCAGGTCATTGTAGAGAGACGCTTCGCCCTAAGCCGCTTTGAGATCACCTTCGCTGAGTATGATCAATTCGCCCAAGCGACTGGACGTGAACGCCCCGATGACGGTGGCTGGGGACGCGGCCAACGTCCCGTTATCAATGTCAGTTGGTTGGATGCGCAAGCCTACGCCGCTTGGTTGGCGCAGCAGACCGGGCAAGCCTACCGCCTGCCAAGCGAGGCTGAGTGGGAGTACGCCGCTCGCGCGGGCACCGAGTCTGCCTACTGGTGGGGCGATTCGCCACAGGCCGGCATGGCGCAGTGCGATGACTGCAACACTGACGTGGCAAACCAGACAGCTGAGGTGGGACAATTCCCGCCAAACCCCTGGGGTCTTTTCGATCTCAACGGTAATGTCGATGAATGGGTGGCTGACTGCTACTCTGAAAACTACATGGGTGCAGCTAACAGCCAAACCGCTCGCACGAGTGGCAGCTGCGACCAGCGCGTAATGCGCGGCGGGAGTTGGTTTGATATCGCCCGCTTAGTGCGCTCATCCGCTCGCTACCGCCATCCAGCGGATGCGCGCCGCGATAGCTGGGGCTTTAGAGTCGCAGTCGATCTCAACTAACAGGATTTTTTCATATGCGCCGAACAGTTTTAGCCACTGCCGTTACACTCTCATTAGCAGCGCATGCCGATAACCTACAGCAGAGCGATGCATCTCATACTCTTACACTCTACCAGTCTGATATGGCGATGGTAAGTTCCACCTTTACCGCCCCGGCTGCGTCCCAGAGGCTCAATTTCAATGGCTTACCACGGGGTCTGTTGCCGCAGAGTGTTCAGTTAACCGGCAATACCCTTACCCAACAGCGTTGGACGGTAGACCAGAGCTTTGAGCAACGTCTGCAGGCGATGATAGGAGAAGATCTAACCCTAGAGCACATCGATAGCGCCCAGACCCGCAGCGGCAGACTGCTGGGCTTCAACGGTGCCCTATTTGAGTTCGAGTACCAGGGCAGTGTAATGCGCTACCCTGTGCAGGGTAAATGGCAACCACGTCTGCCGAGCTATGACCCGAGTCAAACTGAGCTGTCGCTGCAGCTTGGGCTGCCCTTGAGCCAACCAGATTTTGAGCTCAGCTATCTGAGCCGGGGATTCTCATGGGCAGCGGAGTACCAAATAGAGCTGCAGGGTGAGGATAGCGTCGATCTGCGTGCGCGTGCGGCCCTATTCAACCGCAGTGAAGCCGACTTCAGCGCCACCACCCTGAACCTACTTGCAGGCAACCCACGCACACCCCAGCAGATACAGCCGATGATGGAGATGCGTGCCCTGGCAGCTGCCCCAATGGCCGATGCGGTTGCCGTGACTCAAGTGCAGGGTTACCAGCTTTTTCGACTCCCACAGCGCTACGAACTGAGTGCCGGCAGCAGCCAGCGTGTACCGCTATTTGAAGCTGCTGGACTCAGTGCTAGCGTCAACTATCGTATCAACCATAACGCCTATCAAGGGCGACGTCCCGGTATCGAGCAGCAGTATGCGCAGCAGCAACTGAGCTTCGAACTCGATGAGACACGCATCGATAAACCGCTGCCCAGTGGCGAGGTGCAACTATTTAAACGCGATACCAATAACCAGCTACAGTTTGTTGGATCGCAGCAACTGGGGCAGTACAGCCCCGGCCAGAGCATTGATCTGAACTATGGTGAGGTGTTTGATCTGCGCGCCCAGCGCCGCCAGACCGATTATCAACGCAACGGCAACACCTATCTGCAGGGGTATGAGGTCAAACTCATTAACGGCGCCAATAAGGCGCGCGTAGTGGAGTACCAGGTCGATGTAAATGAGCAGTGGACCCTAGTGGACTCAAGCCAACTCGCGACCGCAGACGGTATGCAGGTGCGTTGGCTGGTAGAGGTGCCCGCTAAGGGTGAAACTACACTGAGTTACACCCTCAGGTTAGTGCGTTAACCTGCGCGACCTGAGGCGCTGATTGCTGCTAGGGCAATGAGCGCGTTTTGGTGCGCAGCGTCACGAACTCTTCCGCTGCGGTTGGGTGAATACCGATAGTGCGATCAAAGTCAGTTTTGGTCGCGCCGGCGGTCACCGCCACAGCAAGCCCCTGCATGATCTCACCGGCATCAGCGCCCACCATGTGGATACCCAAAATGCGTTCACTGCCCTGCTCCACGATGAGTTTCATCAAAGTGCGCTCTTGGCTACCGCTTAGGGTATGGCGCATGGCACGAAAATCGGAGACATAGACATCAATTTTATGCCCCTGCTCCAGAGCCTCCTCCTCGCTCACCCCCAGCGTGCCTATGTTTGGCTGGCAGAAAACAGCGGTCGGAATCATTTTGTAATTGGGCAAGGGTATACCGGCATCACCGTAGAGCTGATCCACCAGTGACATCGCCTCTGCCAGCGCTACGGGCGTAAGCTGCACGCGATCAATAACATCACCTAAAGCATAGATTGATGACACTGATGACTGGAAGCTGTCGTCTACAACAACCGCACCCTTGGCATCGAGTTCCACTCCCGCAGATTCGAGCCCAAGGTTGGCGGTTTTGGGAACGCGGCCAATGGCGTAGAGAATCTGGTCAACTTCGCGTACTTCACCTGATTTCAAGGTTACTTTGAGCGAGCCGTCTCGGTTTTTCTCGATGCGGTCTAGATCCTGATTGAAGCTAAGTTTAACGCCTTTGCGCGCCACCTCTGTCGCGGTGAACTTACGTACCTCCATATCAAAGCCGCGCAGGAAGAGATCGCCACGGTAAAGCAGTTCGGTCTGAGCCCCTAGACCGGCGAAGATTCCAGCAAACTCAACGGCGATGTAGCCTCCACCGACAATCAGGATGCGTTTAGGGAACTCGGCAAGGTCAAACACCTCGTTAGAGGTGATACCGTGCTCAGCGCCGGGAATATCGGGTTTCTGCGGCCAGCCTCCTACGGCAACCAAAATACGCTCAGCGCTGTACTCCTGCTCGCCAACCTTGACTGAATTAGGGCCGGTTACCACAGCACGTCCATTGATGAGCTGACAACCTGAGTTGGTTAACAGATTGCCATATATACCGTTAAGGCGGCTAATCTCGCTCTTTTTATTGTCGCGTAGCGTCGCCCAGTTGAAGTTGATCTGCTCTGCCTCAACCCCGAAACCGCGCGCCTCCTCCATCTCCTGACGGTACTCCGATGCGTAGACGTAAAGCTTCTTCGGTACACAACCCACGTTGACGCAGGTGCCGCCGAGGTGAAGATCTTCAGCGATGGCTACACGCACACCACGAGCCGCTGCCATACGGGCAGCACGTACACCGCCTGAACCGGCGCCTATCACAAATAGATCGTAATCGTATTGGCTCATTGAAAGCGTCCTCATTACCAAATTCAAAGTTGTAGCAAGCTTAACCCGCGAGATTTGATAGTTCCAATCGAACAACACTACAATGCTCATAATTTAAAACTATGACGTGGTGTCTCAATGCTTCTGATCTCTTTTAACGTAAACGGTATCCGCGCACGCCTGCACCAGCTTGAGGCTGTTATTCAGAAATATCAGCCAGATGTAATTGGTCTGCAAGAGACCAAGGTGACCGATGAGCAGTTCCCCTTTGAGGCGATCGAGGCCCTTGGGTATAACGCTTATGTTCACGGGCAGAAGACGCATTACGGTGTTGCACTGCTCTCCCGCCAGAGTGCGTTGCATATACAGAAGGGTTTCAGCAGCGATACTGAGGAGTCACAGAAACGGCTTATCGTTGGCGATTTCGCCGCTGCAAACGGCGAGACAGTGCGCGTTATTAATGGCTACTTTCCTCAGGGAGAGAACATTAAGCATGAGACAAAGTTTCCCGCCAAACGCAAATTCTACGCTGACCTTAACGCCTACCTGCGCAGCGATAACGATCCTAAATCACTGATTGCGGTGATGGGCGATCTGAACATCTCACCCACCGATCTTGATATCGGTATAGGTGAGGAGAATCGCAAGCGCTGGCTTAAATCAGGCAAGACAAGCTTCCAACCCGAGGAGCGCGAGTGGCTCGGTGAACTGCACAGCTGGGGGCTACTCGATAGTTTCCGCGAACTACATCCGCAAGAGAGCGGCTTCTACAGCTGGTTTGATTACCGCAGCCGAGGTTTTGAAGACGATCCGCGCCGCGGCCTGCGTATCGACGCTATCCTAACCACCGAAGCACTGCAGCAGCAGTGTGTCGAGGCGGGTATCGACCTCGAGATTCGCGCAATGGAGAAACCCTCCGATCACGCACCGGTGTTTGCGCGCTTTTCGCTATAGATCATGCAGCACCAGAACGTCACAACCTACGCGCGTAAGTAGGCGTTCTGTCGTGCTACCAATTAGCAGCCGCTCAAGCATGCTGTGCTCTGTGGTGCCCAGTATGAGAATATCAATGCGCTGCTGCTCAATGAACTTGGGCAGCTCCGCCTGCACATCGCCCTCTATCAGCTGCATCATCGGCCCACCTACGGGGCGGTCGATGGTGCTCAGTAGTGCCTCTATGCGCTCCCTATGCTCTTCGCCCACACGTGCCTGTAGGCTGGCGTAGTCGGTTACAACTTGCTCATCAAAGATGGCGGTCTGCGGTAAGCTTTGGAAGCAGTGCACCACATGCATCTCAGCGGTTAGGGTCTGCGCCATCTGATCGGCCGCCTGTAGAAGCTTGCGCTCGAGACTATTATCACGCTTGTCGAGGTGAAATGGGTTGAGCGCTACAGCTATCCGCGGGTGAGTCGGCCAGGGCTGGTCCGCTGCAAAGAGTAACGGCGAGCTGAGCTCACGCACCAGATCCTGCTCGTCGCCACCGATTAGCCACTCGACCAAATCTTGATTCTGACGTCTGGGGATCACCAGCAGGTCTGGAGAGTAGCGCTCGGCTTGACGCACAACCGCCGCCAGGAAACTGGGGTGCCAACAGACATCAGCAGCGATCTCATTTTCCAGCCCCAACTCATCTATCAATCGGTCAGCTTGATTCTGGCGGTGGCGCGCATAGAGTTGGCGCGCCTCAACCTCTGTCGCGGGATCATCACCGATCGCAGCCTCGAACGCTGGGTGGTAAACCGTCATGAACCATTCGGTATGCCCCTGAGGATCCGCCAGCGCGACCCCTTTACCCAGTTGAACTGTAGATTGAGTCGCCTCCTCAGAGGTGACTAGCACACGCTTGTACATCTGACTCTCCAAAACTCGCTGAGTAGTTTCAGTATAGGCAGAGACGGCAGCTGGCGCTCAAATGATTTACTTTAATAGGTTATGCGACTACTATATTAGCAATATTGCATACACAAGCCGCGAACCAGGCTGTAATACAGGATTTAACCTCATGAGCGACCTCGGCACCGCATCCCTACCACCCGATACCCTCCAGCTAATGCGCGAGAATGCGGGCAATGCAGCTAGGCTCATGAAGGCACTGGCAAACGACAGTCGTCTGCTGATTCTCTGCTACCTTGATGGTAAAGAGCTATCTGTCAGCGAACTCAATGAGAACCTCGACCTGAGCCAGTCTGCTCTTTCGCAGCACCTAGCAGTGCTACGCCGCGATGGCTTGGTAAAAACCCGCCGCGATTCACAGACCATCTACTACTCGCTCGAAGGCGATCAAGCGAGTCGTATCATCTCCACCCTGCACGACATGTTCTGCCCCGTTTAACGCTTGCTCTCACCTAGCAGATATCGGCATCTAGCAGAGCTATTGAGTGAAAACTGCGAAGACTAGGGTCCCCACAAAAATGCTCAGCAGTGGGTTACGCAGATACCACTGCAACAGCGCCACACTCAGGGTTGCAAGAGTGACAGCCAGCAGGGTTGCCGGCGCGGATACAAGGTCGGCCCCGGCATAAAACACCAACAGCACCATCATTACTGGCGGCAAGAAGCGCCCGAGAAACTGCAGTAGGGGATGGTTGGCGTAGCGCGCCAGCACCAAGAAAGGCAGCGCTCGGGTGGCAAAGGTTGCTAAGGTACCCACCAAGATCACTCCCCAGATATAGGCGTCCATCGGCCACTCCTATAGGTCATCAGCAAAAGGCTAAGTGACAGCGCTATTGATAGCACCAACATCTGATCTGCCCAGAGCCAGAACGCCAACAGTGCTAGAGCAGCTGCCGCAAGCATCAAGCCCGGTGCACGCACAACGCGGTACTGTTCAACGCAGAGTACGATAAAGAGTGCGGGTAGCACGAAGGCTAGAGGCTCTGTGGGTATATCGACGCCAGCACCCAAGAGCGCACCAACTGTGCATCCAAACACCCAGTAGCTCTGGTTGATCGCGGTTATCTGCCAGAGCCGCTGCTGCGGGCGCTGCTCGGGCGGCAGCGCGGTTATCAGCGAGTAGCTCTCATCGGTCAGTGCGAATATTAGATACCATCGTCGCCAACCGCGCAGACGTAACTCACTAATTAGACTCAAACCGTAAAAGAGATGACGGGCGTTCAGGAGAAAAATCGCGATCGCCACCTCTAGCAACCCGGCTTGATTCGCCAACAGCCCTACGGCCAAAAATTGTGCGGAACCCGCGAACACCAGCAGCGACATTGCCGTTGCCATGTACCAGGCGTAATCCAACTGGCTGACAAACAGCACGCCAAACGCCATACCCAGAGGGACATATCCAAGGGCAACGGGCAGTGTAAGTGATAGGAGCTGTCTCAACGGTAAATCTCAAGCCTAGAGTGAGATCGCCATCATAGGGTGCAGATGCAGCCAATACAACCGCTCTAAGCCGCGTCTGATGGCAGCTGTAGCCGCCTCATGGCAATTGCAAAAATATTGATTTTTTGGCCTTTTTAATAAAAAAAATTAATTTTTCTGTCACGAAATGAGTGGATTATATTTCGCGATATGCGGTTGTGTTGGTGATTTTTTGATCAGCGCAAGCTATTCCTTAACTTAATGTGAGAAATTTAGATGGGCACCAAAGTACGTGTCGATCAGAGCATCGATGATATCGAAGACTGGAGCGATCAGTTTGAAGAGGACGAAGAGAATACACGCTCTAAAGTCCGCTACACCTCCAAGCGCCGTCGCGATATTGAAGATCTGATGGAAGAGCGCAGACTCGCACGCCAATTGAGCGACGGTTGGGACGAACTCTACGACTAAGGCGCAGTTCAATCTAAACACGTCATTCTAAAACGGGCGACTATTAGATTGAGTTTGCATTAGGCGGGCTGTTTTCAACAAAACGGTTGCTACCAGCCCGTTTTTATTGTTTCCTTGAAAAGGTCCGAACGGCTGAGCTTCAAGCCCTGGCGTTTGGGCGATACCGGTCGGTGCCAGTGATTGAGCTGGTACCGGCCACCACTCACCGCTTCTTTCAGCACCAGCCTTCTGCTAGCATTGCGACTTTCCCTTCGAGCGACTTTGAGCAGTTAAATGAGCAAATTTTGGAGCCCACAGATTCACGATCTCGTGCCTTACACACCGGGTGAACAACCCAAGATCGCCAATCTGACCAAGCTGAACACCAACGAAAGCCCCTACCCACCGGCACCCGGCGTAGCCAAAGCGGTACAGCAGTTCGACACTGACCGTTTTCGCCTCTACCCAGATCCGGAAGCAGCTGAGTTAAAGCAGGCCCTGGCCGATACCTACGGTGTTGCGACCAACCAAGTATTTGTAGGCAATGGTTCAGACGAGGTGCTAGCGCACGCGTTTATGGCGTTTTTCCGTCAGGACAAGCCGCTAGTTAAACCCGATATCACCTACAGCTTCTATGAGGTCTATGCCGACCTCTATGGCATTGAGCTAATCAATATGCCGCTTACAGCTGACTTCGAGATAGATCTTAGCGCCTATCCGACTGATAACGGCGGCATCATCTTCGCAAACCCTAATGCACCTACCGGGCGGGCGCTGCCGCTCGAGCAGATTGAAGCGCTGCTGCAGCGTAACACTGAGTCGCTGGTATTGGTGGACGAGGCCTATGTCGATTTTGGCGGCGAGTCAGCCATCGCATTGGTTGAGCGCTACCCAAACCTGCTTGTTACGCAGACCTTCTCCAAGTCGCGTTCGTTGGCGGGGCTGCGAATCGGTTTTGCGATTGGTCAGCCAGAGTTAATTGACGCGCTAGAGCGGGTAAAAAACTCCTTCAACTCCTACCCCATGGATATGGTCGCTATAAAAGCTGGGGTCGCTTCGCTAGCGGACAGAGCCTACTTTGAGGAGTGTACCCAGAAAATTGTCACGACCCGCGAACAGACCGTTGCGCAGTTGCAGGAGTTGGGCTTTAAAGTACTCCCCTCAGCGACCAATTTTCTCTTCGCCGAACACCGCTATCTTGAGGGTGGTGAACTCATGGGCTTTCTGCGTACCAAAGGTGTTCTAGTCCGCCACTTTAGCCGCCCTGAGATTGCCAACTACCTGCGAATCACAATCGGTACCGATGCAGAGATGGAGACGCTTATTAGCACTCTCAAACAGCATCCAGATATCATATCGCTGCCGGTTAACGCTGAGTGAAGGCCTACACCCAGGGGCTGCTACAAGGGACCGGAGCCTATACTATTTGGGGCGGCTTTGGACTCTACTTTACACTGCTGGCAGATGTCCCCTCTGATGAGGTACTAGCGCACCGTGTAATCTGGTGTCTACTCATTGTGGCAGGGCTACTGCTGATCACTGGAAAGCTACAGTCGACGTTGGCCATCATGCGCCAGCCTCGCACTCTCGCCTGGCTCACGTTAAGTTCGATCTTAATAAGCCTTAATTGGTGGATCTACATCTGGGCCGTGGCGCAGAAAGAGGTCATTCAAGCGAGTCTGGGTTATTTCCTCTCGCCGCTGATCGCAGTCATTCTGGGACGAATTTTTCTCGGGGAGCAGCTCAATAATCTGCAGCGTATCTCGGTGGCACTCGCAGCCATTGGCGTGATTTGGCAGTTGATTGCGCTGGGACGCGTGCCTTGGATCGCGCTGTCGCTCTCAACCCTCTTCGGTTTCTACGGTCTGATCCGTAAACGCACGCCGGTTAACTCACTTTCAGGGTTGGCAATAGAGTCTATGCTAGTGGCCCCCATTGCTTTGGGATTTGTCTACTGGCTCGTATTGGAGGGGCAGAACCACTTCGACTCACACCCTTGGGCGTTAATCGGTTCGGGCCTCATGACCGCTGTACCGCTGCTACTATTCGCCTCAGCGGCACAGCGACTGCCACTGAGTACACTCGGGTTTCTTAATTATCTGGCGCCTACCCTGCAGATAATAAGCGCCATATTCATCCTGCAGGAGCCCTTCCCTCTGCAGCGTATGATCAGCTTTTTGTTTATATGGGCGGGTCTACTGATCTTCTCAGTGAGCATCTACCGGGAACTAAAAAGCCGCCGCTAGGCTTGCCGAGTGCGGATCTCCTGCTAGGCTCTAGGTAGGACTACAGGAGATCTTTTGGATGAGCCAAGCTTTCAATGCTACCCCCGAGAACCGCGCGCTGGTCAGTGCATCCCCCGATATTCTCTTCGTCGTGAAGCACGCAAAGATAGAGCCTGTCTCTGTTGGTGAGAACGCTTGGTTAGACAGCTCGAAACTGAACGACCTAACCCTGGATGAGCTTTTTGATGAGGCGCGTGTAGAGGCGATACGGGAAGCTATTGAGAACGCCAAGCGGAGCGACACACAACGCGCCAAAATGGAGCTTTTGATTGGCCCTGACTCACCCAAAATTTGGGGCTACCTCGGCCTCACCAAAGCACAAATCTTCGAGCTGACGTTGGTTCCGCTAGAGGAGCAGCGTTGTCTCTTCGCAATGCGCAATACTACGGAGCTCAGTCGCCTGCAGCAGGCACACTTGCGTGACGTGATGCGCGACCCACTCACAGGTCTGCGCAGTCATCGCGCACTCATCACGGTGCTAGAGAAGTCCTTTGGTGAAGCACAACGCTTCGACAATATGCGCTTTGCCTTGGTAATTGCGGACATTGATAACTTTAGCGATATCAACGATCAATATGGTTGGGACGCTGGCGATCAGGTGCTCAAGCGCTTCGCTGAGAAGATTGCCCTGACACAGCGCAGTTCTGATTTTATCTGTCGCTTCGGCGATGACATCTTCGCTATGCTGCTGTCGGAGGCTGATATCGGTGATGCCGTCGGCATGGGCCACCGCCTGCAAACCATCGCTGCAGAGCTGGAATTTGAGTTCGCCAAAGAGCCGCTCAATATCACCTTGAGTATCGGCACCAGCGCCTATATTCCTGAAGAGACCGAGACCGTGCACCAGCTGATTCATCAGGCTCAAGACAATCTCTTAATTGCGCAAACCCACGGCGGCAACGAGATCATCTCACCTGTGTGAGGCGTCTCAATTCATCTGTGACTGATTAGCTTTGGTTCAGGTCGATTCTACTGGTCGCTAAAACCCAGAGTTGCGCGGACTTTGAGCCCACCCAACGCTGAACGTGAGAACTCCAAACGCCCCTGGTAGCTGGCCGCTATGGATTGGCAAATGGAGATACCTAAGCCGCTTCCCGTCTCTGTTTGCTGAAGTTCATCAAGCCTTAGCCCACGAACCGAAAGAAGTTCTAACTGTTCTTGCACAACACCCGGACCATCATCCTCGACACAGAACTCAAAGGCGTTCCCGCCTTCGATTGGCGAGATATGGAGCTGAACCTCTGTTGCTGCAAAACGCCAAGCGTTATCGAGCAGATTACCCAGCAGCTCTAAAATATCATCCCGATCAAAGGGGAGTGCCCCCTTGGGGTAGCGACTCTTGAAATGGATCGGTTTTTGGTAAATACGCTCGAATATTTCGGTGAACGTAGCCAGATCCTCAGTGGGGTTAAAATTGCGACCCGGGGTCGGATTACCGGCGATGCGCGCGCGTTTGAGTTCGCGTTGGGTGATGTGCGAGAGTTCGCTGGCCAGTAGCTCCAGTTCATCTTTAACTGAGGCCTCTTGCGCATCTTTGGCGATCCATTTTAGACGTTGAATTGGGCGTTTTAGCTCATGTGCAAGGTTGCCAAGACTGGATCTGGTACGCTCAACTTGCACCGTGGAGCGCTTAATTAGCCCTTCGATCGCCTTCAGCAGAGGCGCAACCTCGGTTGGCACACGGCTCGGCTCGATAAGATTGGCGGACTCGCCCGCTTGAATCGACTCACGCACGGGGTCGAGCTTGGCAAAGCCATAACGGATAACCCGTCCCTGCACTACGAGCATAAGGAAAATGGTTAGCAGAAGCAGTGTTGCTATCGCACCTACTACATAATTCTGCTGCAGCAGTACGTCCTGAACATCCTCAGCCACCCATAGGGTCATCGCTTGCCCCGCACGTTCTATACCGACACCTCGAACTAACCAAACCGCTCCGGAGGCCTGGACTATCTGCAGTTGCTCCGTGGCCCCGATAGGCAGAGTCTTTACCTCAAATGTGGTGTCCCAAACTGAGCGTGAATAGTGAACTCGCTCGCCAACACGAAGTGCGTAGTAGTGGCCGGAATCCACCCTATCGTATACCAGAGGCAGGTGGGCTTGATCGACAATCCAATCGCCGTCCCCGCTCTCACCACCCTCCTCAGTCTGCTTTAGCGCCGATATAAGAGACTCTATATCGTGATCTATGCGCTGCTCTATGATGCCAAGCGAGACTTGGCGCAGCCCGAAATAGCTCACCAAGAGCACCGCCAGTCCCAAGCAGAGCATCAATATCAGCAAAGAGCGGCGAATCGTTCGTTCAATTGAGAGCTCTACCATATCTCTAGTTGCTCTGTGGCTCGAGAACCCAGCAGTAGCCTTGCCCACGCTTAGACTGGATCTGCTGCTTTCCAAAGGCTTGGCGCAGACGGTTTATATAGACTTCAATGACATTGCTATCCTTGAGTTGCTCCTCCTCGTAAACCTGCTCACTAAGCTCAGACTTCGAGATGAATCTACCAGCATTCAGCATTAGATAGCGGAGTAAGCGGTACTCCTTTGCAGTCAAAGTAATGCGCTCTCCTGCACTGTTTGTTGCCTCTTGGAGATCGGTATCGAGTTTGACGCCGCTAACGCTAAGGTTATTATCGGCACGGCCTCGGTGACGCCTCAGGGTCGCCTCGATACGCGCGAGTAGTTCCTCGGGATGGTAGGGTTTAGTGAGGTAATCGTCGGCGCCAGCTTTGAGACCATCGACCTTCTCTTGCCAGGTATCGCGCCCAGTTAGAATGATAACCGGTACTAGGTTACCCGCCGCACGCAGGGCCTCAAGCACCTCCAAACCGCTTAATTTGGGCAACCCCAGGTCGAGAATAATGAGATTGAACTGCTCCTCCTGCGCCCAAAACAGCGCCGACTCGCCATCATGTGCCTGCTCAACCACGTAGCCATCGCGTTCAAGTTGCGGCTTAATACGCCGGATCTGCTCAAGTTCATCCTCAACCAGTAGTAGGCGCATTACTTCTCCCACTCCTGTTTCAAGACTGCTCCGGTCACGGCATCGATCTCAAACTCCAGAACTCTGCCATCTTCAGCAAGAATCTCAAATTCGTAGATAAGACTCTCGCCCTTGTGCTCGAGTTCGGCATCGAGTAAGCGCCCTTTAAAGAGGTTTTTGTGCTCCTCGCGCAGACTCTGCAGTGAGCGTACAACGCCCTGTGCAACCCACTCTTTGATCTGCTCTACGTCCACACGCCTGTCATCATCAGCCTGTACCGGGGCGCCAAGCAGCAGTGTACTAATCGTCCCAGCGGCCATAGCCCGGGATATTAACCCTATCATCATCAAAATAGCCCTGCTGAGCCCCCTCGCCATGACATACATCGCACTGACTAAAACTTCCTACTTCAGGATTACCACTAACCAACCGGTCTGGAATCTCATGATGCTTACGCTTGAAGTATTTAAGCTCCGTTATACGCAAAGGCGCGTCAGCAGCCGCGATGCTACGCAGAAACTTCTGCGCGCGTCGGTTACTCGTGTATTCACCCGCATTAGCGCTCAGATAGCCTTTAATCTGAGCTAGCGTATCAGGCTCGACCTCTGCGTTTTCGCCAAAATGGTCATCTAAGTTTGAGAGTAGTCTATTCCAGCTTCGCTCGGGAAGAAAACCCGCCGGATATGCCATATGACAAGCGCTACACTCCTCTATGTAGGCCTCGGCTACCGGTCCAAGCGGTTTAGCAGACGATCTAACAGAGGATCGCTCATGCTCGCTCTCATCCTCGCCCCACCTATCACTGGCATTTGCCAACCCCAGAACACCACCACCCAGCACCCCGATAAGTAACACACCGCCTGTAATCCAACGAATTTTACTCATATCTTCACTCCACATCGCTATTGAGTTCTCAGCCAAACCAAAAGGTCACCCTTCTCCTGTGGCGTGCACTCGCGGTCAAATGTCCATTTACAGTTGCGTAAGAACCACTTTTCTATTTTGCTGACCTTGCTCAGCCGTTCAGAGTTTACGGAGGGCGCCATCGGTTTTATCGCACGCTTAGTCTTCTGATGTTCGCCCACCTCTGTAAGGTCTGCCCCGTGGCAACTGGTGCAGCTACGACCATCACTTTCGACCATCCATAAGGCTTCACCCCGCGTAGCATCAAAGCTTATCGCGCCAGCCTTTTGGTACTGTGTAAGCAGCTGATCGACCACCATCTCAGCCTTTACTGCGCTTACCAACACCAATGACGCCACCAGTGCTAGCACTCTCAATTCAGTAGGTTTCATCGCTCACCTCCGTATCTCCTACCTGTTTTTTACCTGTAACCATCGCCTTCACTAAGTTTTCGGCGTGTAACAAGCTGCTTACCAGAACCCCCGCTACATGAACAAACACCAGTGCAAGCGCAGAATTCGCAAAGAACTCGTGAACTTCTTCGACCCAGCCATCAGGCAAGTGTGCAAGAAAGGTTCCGGCAAGAGGCCCTTGCCCCTCGATCGCATAGAGCGTCATGCCACTTAAACAGGTCATGGCTAGGACTAGGATTAATAGCAAGACCATCCAGCTTCCGGCAGGGTTATGTCCGAGGTAGTGCTTGGGTCGGATAGTCAGCAGTGAACGCAGGTACTGCTTTACCTCTGACCAGCTGTAGATGAAGTTGATGAAGCGGGCATGGGTGGTGCCGATTAACCCCCAGACCAGACGGAAGCCAAGCAGTCCGGCAAGGGTGTAGCCGGCCCAACTGTGCACGGCATCCCACTCATCCGCTGTGATCCAGGCAAGCGCGAAGCTGAAGACCAGTGACCAGTGGAAGATGCGAATCAGAATGTCCCAAACCGGGACCTGTTTTGTGAGAAGAGCCATCAATCATGACCTCAATTGTTGAAACTGAAGTCATGATTGCAGAGTGAAGATAAAGTGAAGCTTAAATTGAGCCCGCTTCAACCATGTAGTTGTTCGCCGTACACATAGCCGCATCATCGGACGCAAGGAAGAGCACCATGCGCGCTAGGTAAACCGGTTCAATTAGCTGGGGTAGACACTGGCGCTGACGCTGTTTCTCCAACGCCTCAGGCGTTGCCCAGAGCTCTTTTTGACGCTCAGTCATAACCCACCCAGGTACAACCGTATTTACGCGGATCATATGTTGGCCAAAATCCCGAGCTAGGGTACGTGTCATACCGTGCACGGCCGCCTTAGCGGTTGCATAGACAGGGAAGCCACCACCAGCTTCCCACCAAGAGTTGGAGCCCATATTGATAATACTACCACCGCCATTTTCGATCATGCCCGGCGCAACGGCCTGACAGGCGAAGAACATATGGCGTAAGTTCGTATTGATGCGGTCATCGTAGTACTCGGGAGTGACCTGCGACCAGTCATGACGATCATCGCGTGCAGCGTTGTTAACCAGCACCTCAAAAGCGCCGCCCTCTGCTATCAACTCGGCTACTGCTCTTTTAAGGGCGTCAATATCTCGCAGGTCTAGCTGTCGATAGTTAAAGCTCTGCTCACCTAGCTCGGCCTGCAGCGCCTTTGCCGCTTTGGCATCCATATCGAGGGTTGCCACGCGTGCACCCTGCGCAACAAATGCCTTAACAATTTCAGCACCTATACCACTGGCACCGCCGGTCACTAACACATGTTTATCTTTGAGGCTGGGGTAGATTGCAAAGTTGTTGCTCACACCGGGCTCCTGTTAACAGTTTCCGTAGTTGATTGGTTAAACTCCTCCGCCAAGCGTTCAATATCGTCCACTATACGGCGGTAGAACATTTGATAGACACGCCCCTCGCGCCTGTAAGTCTCCGTGTAACCCACTAGCGACCAATATAAACACTCATTACCCGTGACGTCGAGCGTTCGCACCAGTGAACTCTCACCGGGCCGGTCGCGCAGTACTCGTAAACGCTGGTAGTCCTCTTTGGAGTGAATCAGTTGCTGCACTTTATCGACACTAAAACTGCGATAGAGTTTTTCATGAGGTGAGCGACCGCGCACAATTTCGCCTCGCCCCGTATCGAGGTCCACTTCAATCAGCAGCATCTCGGCGGTATCCATTACAAGATCAACAACGCGCTCCTGCTCCTCTAACTGGCGCAGTTGCTGATTAATTTTTGCTCGGTCACGCACCGTGTCACTAACGTCGATAAGCACACCACAGGCCAGCCAACCATCGGATGAGTCAAGAAACTCAAACTTAAGTGTCACCCAGCGATGAATACCATCCCAGCCGTGCACATTGAGTTCGAGCGCCTGAGTTCCCCTGGCTTGCTCGTGGAAGGATATAGTCTCGCGCAGTTGCTTGGCAGTGGTTCCCACTACATATGTCAGCAGCTTGTCTGAATCAACCAGCGGATATTGATTCAGCGGCAGCACCAGTAGCTTTCTGGAGATCTCATCCAGTTCAAAAAGGTCTTGAGACAGGTCGTAGGTAAATATCCCGACCCCTCCCATCTGAGTAGAGCGACGCAGCTGCTCATAGGCCCTCTGCTGTGCAAGCTCTGCCTGTTTCTGCTCAGTGATATTTTTCACCAACAGCCAGCGTATTCTCTCGCCCGACTCATTGGTGAAATTACGAAAATTGGTCTGGCGAATCCAATCGGTCTCGCTGTGGCCAGGCAGCATCGCTTCAAATTGAACACTTGCCCCCTGTTCCTCAAGTAGAACTGAGAGCTGAGGGTCTTGATCTTTACGACGCTCGCCGGCTTGGGCGGGGACCTGACTCGGGTTCTTCGAGTATTTGAATAGAAATTTCGCTTGCCCGGTATCGAGATTCTCTTCCACGATATTCTCTCGATCGGTGTCGAGTGCTTGCTCAAGCATCAATTCGAGCTGCTTCGACTGTTGTATACGCCGGGCAAAATAGACCCGCAGCGTCTCCCCGTCCTCATCTTGGCGCTCTTCAATGAGAGCCTGTTCGAACCATTGATAGTCGAACCACTCCTCCTGCTTGTAGGGGAATTGCACCAAGACGCCAGGCTGAGCCAGCGCCTCTTCGAATTCAGCATGGTACGCCTCGGGGATCCGCTTCAAGCGGCTCTTACCTGTGCTGCATCGCATCGCTCCATTGGGGTAGAGCTCGCTAGAGATAAAGCCAGACTCTCCAGTACTGGGCTTCTCCCAGAACACCTCTATATCAGCATCCTGCAGTACCTGACTAAACAGTAACTCTTTATCAAACTTCACAAGAGACCTTTAAACGTCTTTTTTATTATGATGCGCTCATTAATAGTTCCAGTAAAGCGCTCAACTCCTCACTCAACTTTACGCTCGCATTACCCTAGAGAAGCTGCGAACTTGCCCATAAAAAACGCCCCACATAGAGTCTATGTGGGGCGTTTTTCTCATGACGCAAGGACGCAGCCAAAGTGCGCGATAAACCGAGGTGGTCTATTCACGCTGGTGCTGCACTCCTACACCAAGCGCTAGGCGCTAAGTTCGAGCAGCAGTTTGTTCATACGGCTAATGTAGGCAGCAGGGTCCTCTAACTGTCCGCCCGCTGCAAGCTGTGCCTGATCGTGCAGGATGAGAGCGAGATCAGCGAAACGGTCTTCATCCGCCTCTTGGTCGAGCTTGGAGATCAGAGGGTGTTCAGCATTGAATTCGAACACCGGCTTAGTCTCCGGTACCGCTTGACCTGCTGCTTCCATAATACGGCGCATTTGCAGCCCCATATCGTAGTCACCAAGTACCAGACATGCTGGTGAGTCGGTTAGACGCTGGCTGACACGTACTGATTCAACCTGAGACTCCAGTACCTTACCAAGACGCTCAATTAGACTCTCGTAGGCTTTGCTCTTCTCCTCAAGCTCAGCCTTCTGCTCTTCACTCTCCTCTTTGTCGAGTTTGAGCTCACCCTTGGTCACATCCTGGAAAGATTTACCGTCGAAGTCGAAAATGTGGCTCATCATCCACTCATCGATACGGTCTGTCATCAACAGAACCTCGATACCCTTCTTACGGAAGATCTCCAGGTGTGGGCTATTCTTAGCGGCGTTGTAAGAGTCAGCAACGAGGTAGTAGATCTTGTCCTGACCCTCCTGCATGCGTGAGATGTAATCTTCAAGCGAGACGGTCTCTTCGCTGTTGCCGGTCTGAGTTGAGGCGAAGCGCATCAGCTTAAGAATACGTTCACGGTTAGCATGATCTTCTGCCGGCCCCTCTTTGAGAACCTGCCCAAACTCTTTCCAGAACTCTTTGTAGGCCTCTGGGTCTTTTTTACCAAACTTCTCAATCATGTCGAGAGAGCGTTTGGTCAGCGCCGACTTGAGCTTATCCACCGTCGGATCTTTCTGCAGAATTTCACGTGACACGTTCAGCGACAGGTTACGCGAATCCACTACACCTTTAATAAAGCGCAGGTAGAGCGGTAGGAACTGATCCGCCTGATCCATAATAAAGACGCGCTGCACGTAGAGCTTCAGACCCTTGGGTGCCTCACGGTTCCACAGGTCGTAGGGAGCTTTGGATGGCAAGTAGAGCAGTGATGTGTACTCTAGGTTACCCTCGACACGGTTGTGCGCCCAGCTAATTGGCTCCTGGAAATCGTGCGATACATGCTGGTAGAAGCCTTTGTAGTCTTCGTCATTCAGCTCAGACTTGTTACGCGTCCAGAGTGCCGTAGCGCTGTTTACGTTCTCAAGCTCTGGCTCTGGCTTCTCCTCGGAATCTTCGTCCGCACCCATCTCCTCTTTGAGCATCTGCACCGGCAGAGCGATATGGTCAGAGTACTTCTTCACCAGGGAGCGCAGACGCCAGCCGTTAGCAAACTCAACAGCATCATCCTTGAGGCTCAGTACAATTCGCGTACCGCGATCAGCTTTCTCAACCTGCGCCAGGGTAAACTCACCCTCGCCTTCAGAAGACCAGTGCACACCCTCTGTCGCCGGCAGACCCGCGCGACGAGTGTAGACATCTACTTTTGATGCAACGATAAACGCTGAGTAGAAGCCGACACCAAATTGACCAATCAACTGGCTGTCTTTCGCGGCATCGCCGGAGAGGTTTGAAAGGAAGTTGGCTGTACCGGACTTAGCAATGGTACCGAGGTGAGCAACGACATCATCGCGTGACATACCAATACCGTTGTCGTCGATGGTGATCGTTTTGGCCTCTTCATCAAAGCTCACCTGAATACGTAGATCGCCATCGTTCTCGTAGAGGTCAGCGTTAGAGAGCGCTTCAAAACGCAGTTTCTCCGCCGCATCAGAGGCGTTGGAGATAAGCTCTCGCAGGAAGATCTCCTTGTTTGAGTAGAGCGAGTGAATCATCAGCTGCAGTAGCTGTTTCACCTCTGTCTGGAAGCCTAGAGTTTCGGTGTTCTGGGTTTCTGTTGCAGTACTCATAATCTAAAACCTGAATATCCCTTAAGTAAGTCTGTTTAACCTCTCACTGATATGGGGTGTTCAGATTAGATTTCAAGTGCGTGATTTAATTTCCTCGGTATGCCCAAGGGTTTTGAGCGTGGATGAGGTGAACTCTCGGTTGTAGAGAATCCATACAACGATCAGCGTAACCGCCATAAACAGAAACGAATGAATTAACCACGCAAGCATGGCGATGGCAAAGTAGTAAGAGCGCAAGCCGATGTTAAAGTTATTTGCCGCCATCGATGCCATCTTGGCGATACGATTCGCGTGTGTATCAATCTCTTTGGCCCTATCGGCAGAGAGATGCGGAGCACCGCCTATCATGACCGATACGAAGCCGTACTGGCGCAGACTCCAGGTAAACTTGAAGAAGGCGTAAACGAATAGCACCATCATCGCCAGAATACGCAGATCCCACTGCAGTGAGGTTAGCACTTCGGAACCTGGTACTGAGGCGAGTAGCCCCATTGCAGTTTCACCCCGTGTGATAAGTGTCATCAGACCCGCTAAGATCAGCATTGTTGTGCTGGCGAAGAAGGTGACGCCGCGCTCGAGGTTTGCCACAGTGGTGGTGTCAGGCACACGCATATCCCGCTGCAACATCTCACGCATCCACTCGGTGCGGTAGAGATGCATTACACTGGCGAGGCAAGGCTCGGTGTAGCTCGCTTTGCGGGCGTAGTTAGCGTAGCCATTGAAGAAGATCAGAAACCAGACAAGCGCCAAAAGGTCGAGCCCGATAAGTTCGATCATATGGGTGATGTCCATGCTTAGTTCCTGATTTAGCTGTGCTTTTAACCCAGTATCCTGCCTTCTTGCTGGGCTGACAAGTGTTTAAAGTCACTTAGCCGACTCAGTGCAGGGTGATACTCCTCTAAGTGTTCACCAATCGGATTTTGCGGGCTGTATTCACTGTATAAGAGCTGCTGTGAGACGCTCGAGGCGAGTGTTTCGCCACCCAAAGGGGTGAAACCTATAGGACGGTAGTGGCGTGTCGAGCCCAACGCGTAGATACCTGCCAAAAAACCTCGCCAAGAGTCAGTGGGGCGCAGTGTCAGCGAGTAACTTGCGGATACGGGTCGCATCGCCAACCCCAGAGACGCCAACTTTGCTTGCATCCAGGCTAAACTGCGGGTCGATAGCGGGCAAGGGTCGCAGCCCCCGCCCACATCAGAGTGGGCGCCAATAAACCAGCGCTGCTCTATCTGCTGCTGCGACCTGAGGGATTTAGGTGTCCATAAGGTTGGCGCAAAGCGCTCGCGATGTTCATCTATTGCAAGCGCCTGAAAGGCGTGGCGTACATTTGAGCCTAACTCTGTGTCGTGGAACTGATAGCGATAGAAGTTAAAGCTGTCGAAGATGCCCAAAGGTACCCCGAGGGCACCCACTGTATCCCAGACTGCGATAGCCTCTATTGCAATCTGGCGGCTGTGACGTAACCGAAACAGGCGCTGCTGCGCAGCCGTGCCATCCCGATAGAGTTCATAGGCCTCGGGCTCAAGCCTTGGATCGCGAACCAACCCCAGGCGCTCTATCATTCCAGCTAGACTGCGCGCAGTGTAAGCTCCGCGACTGAAGCCACTCAGGAAGATGCGGTCACCTTTGCGATACTGTTTAACCAGTGTGCCGTAACCCTGGGCGATCTTCTCATCAAGCCCCTGACCAAGAACGCCTCCACGGAGGCGATTCAGCCTTCGAGTCCCAACACCCTGAAAATACCAGCAGAGCTGTTTAACACCTGCAGGCGACTCCGGTAGCAAGGCGTCGGCGAGGCGCCAGACGTTGGTACTTTCATCACCATCGGTCAAGTCTCTATCGGGAGATTGCCAGGTTCCATCAAAAGCAAGCAGCAGGTTACGCACTTTTTCACCCCACTTTCGAACTTAAGTGAAGATGAGACAAACCGCAGCAGCCCGGTAGAGGGGTTCCCACGTACCGCTTTTTCAAGGGTACACTGCCTGCGGGTTGTGGCTAGAAGTGCCAAGGTCTGCATCACGGAGTGCCCCATCCGTCATGTCTTACCTACAATATAGACCGGATTCACCACTTCGTTTGATCGCTTGCTAGCCTGTACTGCCACAATCGCTACAAATCTTATGTTAGCATCACCCAAAGAGCGTGGAGGGACCGGATCGCTATCCCCTCTGGAGTAAATCTATGTATCTCGAACTTCTTGATCTTTTCTGGTTGATGTTGATCGCAGGGGCGGTAATGTTTTGGTACCGCGGCTTAGCCGTGCGTGAGCGGGCGCTGGTAGCGGTTCGCAAACATTGTGACCAGATGGACCTTCAGCTGCTAGATCAAACGGTTGCTCTGCGCTCGCTCTGGCTGCAGCGCGATTCAAGCGGCCGCTTGAGGCTGCGCCGACGCTATAATTTTGAATTCACCAGTACGGGCGCTGAGCGCTATCTTGGACAGGTGGTCTATCTTGGCAACCAGTTAGAGTCGGTGGAGACTCAGGCTCACAGGCTCGGCTGACCCTCGTGCGCGCTGGGCTGAGATTTCATCAGAGCGATTTGACGTAAGCGGCGATCTTATTCGCTTCCTCATCCGGCATACCCTTCCAAACGGGCATCTTGCTGCCCTCGCGATGAGCATCGCGCACAAAGGCTGCGATTTGCGCCTTGCTCATACTGGTGTCTTTATTGGCTGGAACACCGGCCAAGAAGTTGCCATTACCGGCATTGTGGTGGCAACTGGCGCAGTGGAACTCAAACAGCTCTTTACCGGTTGTCAGTTCCGGGTGGTTGTGATCATCACTGTCACTGCAGCCAGCCAATAGCACAGCAGGCAAAAGCAGCAGAAGTTTTCTCATTTGATATCTCAAGCTCCGGTTCCCCTACGCCTCAGTACAGCCCAATCTAAAGCCATGAGGCGAGTTTAGAGGGAGCCTTGAGCAGCCCGACAGATCGCTGCAAAGTCACCCGCTTTAAGTGAAGCACCACCTACTAGACCACCGTCAACGTCAGGCATTGCAAATAACGCATCAGCGTTTGCGGCGCTAACCGAACCGCCATAGAGGATCGTTGTACGCGCTGCAATCTCAGCACTCTCTTGAGCAAGCAGATCACGAATAAAAGCGTGTACCTCTTGAGCCTGCTCCGGTGTCGCGGTTTCACCCGTACCAATAGCCCAAACCGGTTCATACGCTACAACTAGCTGAGCAAAGGCCTTAATAGTTGAGTGTTGCAGCACAGCTCGAATCTGCGTCTCTATCACCTGCTGCATGTCGCCTGACTTGCGCTCTTCCAGCGTCTCTCCGACACAAAGAACCGGAACCAGCCCTTTCTGCAGAGCTTTCTCAACCTTGGCGGCTACCTGCACATCGGTCTCACCGTAGATTGCGCGACGCTCAGAGTGGCCCACCAGCACGTAGTTGATGTCGAAGTCGCGCAGCATCTCAGCACTCACTTCACCGGTAAATGCGCCCTTGTCTTGGTCGCACATATTCTGCGCGCCCACTTGAATCGCACTACCTTCACAGATTGAACTGACTTGAGGGAGATAGATGTGCGAGGGGCAAACCGCTATATCGATACCACTGCACTCAGTCGCAACTGGGGCTAGTGCGTCAAGCAGTGCTTGATTTGCCACCAAAGAGCCGTTCATTTTCCAGTTACCCATTACCAATGGACGACGCATGTTCTACTCCTGTAAAGACGATCCAAAATATGCCGGGGGCTTTGCTCCCCTAATCAAACCGCAAGCTTAGCTTGCCTGAGGGCTAAGATACAACTGCACGGTCCCAATCGCGCGATAGATCGAGTTCCCACCCCTGACCCTGTGGCGAGCCGCTATCAAAAAGGCTCAATTGAACTGCCCACCAATTGAACGGCCCCGAAAGGAGCGCAGATTTTTTGCGCGATATGCGCGGTGTAGCCAGCTAAAAACCATCTTCTAAAGCATGGCGACCGGTTTTTATCGCCTCTTTATCGATTAATTCGATGGAAAAGATCAGTACATATCGATTCCATTGAACCGTGCGGGTCGTAAAATAGATAGAAATAAGAGTGGAGGCATTATGGGATTATTGGTAGACGGCGTTTGGCACGACAAGTGGTACGACACAAGTAAAACCAAAGGCAAGTTTGAGCGCTCTATCGCGCAGTTTCGCAACTGGGTGACCGTTGATGGTTCTGCAGGCCCAAGCGGAGAAGCGGGCTTTAAAGCGGAGCCGGGTCGTTACCACCTCTATGTCTCCTACGCCTGTCCTTGGGCGCATCGCACACTGATGATGCGCCAACTCAAGGGGCTGGAAAATATTATCAGCCTCAGTGTTGTGCATCCGCTAATGCTCAATCATGGCTGGACCTTTGATACCGACTTCGACGGTGCCACTGGAGACCACCTCTTCGGCCACAAATATTACTATCAGATCTATACCCAAGCCGATCCTCACTACTCTGGGCGCGTAACTGTGCCCGTACTCTGGGATAAGCAGCAGAACAAGCTCGTATCCAATGAGTCATCGGAGATCATTCGCATGTTCAACTCAGCCTTCAATGAGGTAGGTGCAGCCGAGGGAGACTACTATCCCGAGGAGCTGCGCGAGAGTATCGACTCACGCAATGAGTGGATTTACGAGGCGCTCAACAACGGCGTCTACAAAGCGGGTTTTGCTACATCCCAAGAGGCTTATGATGAGGCAGTCACTGGGGTTTTCGAACGACTCGATGACCTTGAAAAGCTGTTAAGCCAACAGCGCTACCTCTGCGGGGAACGCTTTACCGAAGCGGATATTCGTCTCTTTCCTACGCTACTGCGCTTCGACCCAGTCTATGTGCAGCACTTCAAGTGCGACCGCAGGCGCATTGCCGATTATCCCGCACTTTCAGGCTACCTGAGGGATATCTACCAGATGCCCGGTATACGCGATACAACCAATCTCGAGCACAACCGGCACCACTACTACCGTAGCCACCCAACAATAAACCCGCACGGTATCATCTCTACCGGACCTATCTTCGATCTTGATGTCCCGCACGGGCGTGGCAACATCTAACAGCGCAACTCGAAGCTACCCCTCGGCGCAAAAGCGCCGGGCGCTAGCGTAAAATAATGACAACCAACTGACTCTGCGCACCAAGAACGCTAGGCACTAGATTTCCGACGCCGTAGGCATCTAAGCGCTCTGCCGAAATCCCCTCTTCTATCAACTGTCGCCGCAACGCTACTGCGTGCGCCTCGGACTCACTGCGCGCCAACTCGCTATCGCGACCCGCTTGATGTACCACCAGGCGCAAGGCTTCAGTGTTGTCGCTCATCCAAGCGACCAACTCTTTAACGGCGAGTTCAGGCGAATCAGGCCAGTGCGGCAGCACCATATAACCCTGACTCTCCAATGGCGCGTACCAAGCATTTGCAAGTGGCGCTTCGCCCTTCAACAAATCCAGATGCAGATAGACACGCTGGTTGCCGCGACGTACAGCGTAGAGCGCATAGTGATTGCCGTTCAACTCTGCGGCCAGATAACGCTGTGAGTCATCGCGGCCATAAAGCGTGGAGTACCCAAACAGATCGTTGGCCCAGATATTACTTGCCCCACACTGGCGACCGCTGCACTCATAGAGTACCTCCGCGCCGCCATCGCGCAGCTGCAGACGCAGATTTTCGAACGCTTCTGCCGGTTCGTGACTACGCGGGATCTCCCAAGTAAACTGCTGCAATTCACCCTCGAGACGCAGCTCTGAATCGGCACGAATCTGACGATCAATCTTTACCGCAGCACCCAACAGCAGCCGGTAATCAGAAACCGGACGGCTTCTATAGCGGTCGGGTTCGGCTAATTCGTAAACACTCAAACTGTCTGGCAGCGCCGGCATGGTTACCGCGTGAGCCAAGATCGACGAAAAACCTAATACAACAGCAAGTAGAGCTTTTAGCATTCTGACTCCGTGAGTGACGAAAATTTCAATCAGCCATCTCAGCATAGAAGGCTTCAAGCGCGCTAGCCACGGCTTCGACCGCTTTGTGCTCCATATGCAAATGGTGTCCACCTTCAAACTCGAGATGCTTGATCTCTCTTACGCACTCAATTCTGGCTTGGGTCAGGGGGCGTTTGAGCCCCTCGGTGCCGCTGATCAGCAGCACGGGTGCTAGGATACGTGAAAGCGCCGCACGGACCTGGGGTTCTGTTAAGCGGATTAGCGAGGGTAATTTCAAACGTGGATCGCAACGGAAGTGGTAGTTTTGCTCGCTATCGCTTTCGGTGTTGCGCAACATTAGTAGCCGTGCAGCATCTTGCGGCACAGGAAACTGACTCTGCGAGCGCGCGCGAATCCAAGCATCCAGCGCGCGGGGTTTGAGCTGGGCCGGCAACTCTAACTGCTGTTCAATAGCACTGCGTAGGTTGTCTGGCAGGGACTCCTGCTCATCGCTCAGAGGGCCGAGGTTTTCGATAACCCCAAGTTTTATCACTGCCTCGGGCCAACTCGCAGCAAACAGGCTGCAGACACCGGCACCGAGTGAGTGCCCCAGTAGAAAGAAGCGCTCAAGGCCAAGTTGGAGCTGAATCCGATGCAGGTCCTCAACATAACTCCAGATGGGGTATCCCGCATCACGACTGCGCCAGTCTGAGCGTCCATGTCCAGCCATATCGAGTGCAATAATACGATATCCCTGAAGTTTATCAGCGAGAAGTGCGAAGCTGGCAGCATTATCAAGCCAACCATGCAGTGCCAAGATTGTGGGTTGACTGGAGTCTCCCCAGCTGAGCCCGGCGACTCTGCGTCCACCGAGATCAAAGGATAACTCTTGCCCGACTCGCATTAGAGATCGAACCCGCCAACTCGGCTCGCTAATCCTGCTGCGGGGTAGTCGAGCTCTAGCACCTCAACCTGAGCCGGCATAAAGCTGAAACCTGGGCTACCCGCACCCGCTTGCAAGTAGCCGCTAAGCCAACCCACCAACGGCATATGGGTAACCAGCAGCACTGTCGTGGACTCTGGCAGTGTCTGAAGTAATTTACACACCTCAGCCGGATTCGACTCAGGTACCAGTGCATCGCTAAGCGTAGATTCGAGTCCCGTCTCCAGCCGCTCAAAAGTCTGACGCGTCCGAAGATAGGGGCTAATATAAGCTCGGTCGACCTGTTGCAGCTCAGCCCGCAGCGCTAGCGGTAAATCTGCCAAGGTGCTTAGGCCATAAGGGGTAAGTTGTCGCTGCATGTCGGGATAACCCGGTGCAGCCTCAGCGTGGCGCATTAGAATGAGACGCATTAGAAGCCTACCGTCTCGTGCGGCAGGGTAAACTCCACATCCGCACTCTGACTGCTTGCCATCATCTCTCGCACAATGTCCTGCACAGGGGCTTGTTTAAACACCACCTTATAGAGCCCTCGTACCAGCGGCATATAGACATCCTGTTGTCTCGAGTGTTCTCGCACCAGCTTCAGGGTATTAACGCCCTCCGCCACCTCACCAAGGTCCGACACGATTTGCTCAAGAGTCTGCCCTTTGCCCAATGCATAACCGACGCGGTAGTTGCGGCTCAGCGGCGACATGCAGGTCACAATAAGATCACCAACACCGGCCAATCCAAGGAAGGTCAATGGATTGGCTCCCATACTCTCGGCTAGACGACTCATCTCAGCCAATGATCGGGTGATCAAAAAGGCTCGGGTGTTCTCCCCCACCTCCATTGAAGCTGCCATGCCGGCAGCAATGGCGTAGATGTTCTTCAAGGTACCTGCCAGCTCAACACCGTAGGTATCTTCTGCGGAGTAGACACGGAAGTAAGGCGCTTGCAGTAGACCCTGCACCGCGCGGCGCAACTCAGGATCACGGCTTGCCACAACTGTAGCGGTGAGGTCGCGTTTGGCAATCTCCTTAGCGAGGTTAGGACCACTAAGAACACCTATCGGGTTCTGGGGAAACTCCTGCTCAAGGATTTGACTCATCAAAGAGAAGCTAGACGCCTCTATACCCTTGGTGGTGCTGATGAGCATCTGCTTTGGCTGAATGTAGGGCCTAGCCTGCTGGACTACAGTACGAAATGAAGCGCTGGGGATAGCGATGAATACCAGATCGACACCCGCCAGTACCGCTTCAAGGTCAGTTGACGCTTTGACACCACGCAACAACCTGTACCCCGGCACATAGCGGCTATTTTCGCGTGTCTCGTTGATCTGCGCGGCAGCCTCAGGGCTGCGCACCCAGAGACGGGCCTCTAATCCCTTCTCTGCCACCATATTGGCTATTACGGTGCCGAAACTACCACCACCAAGCACCGCTACAGAGGTACGCGAGCTCATGCGTTGGTCTCCTTTTTATCGTTTTCTTTTATGCTGGCTGTCTGCCGTTAGCTATTTTTCGTTATCGAGGGAGTTAAGTATGCGCTCAATAAGCGAAAAAAGCAGATGAACGACGCCAATCGAGAGCAGCGACAGTCCGAGAAACAGCAGTAACTGAACCGCATCGCCTGTCTGCTGAAAGCCGAGCACACCAAGCACAGCAAAGAGCGCGCTCAGCACCAAGCTAAGCACGCGTTTAAAGCCGTTCAGACGATGTGGATCGGCTGCGGGCATTAGCTCTCCTTGGAGGGCTTATCTGCCTCAGCGTCCTCTGCCGATTTAGGCGCTTCTGCGTCCACAGACTCCGCTGCAACCTCAGCACCGTCGAGAGTCGCCAGATCTGCTTGATCCATCTGCTCTTCAGTCTCCTCGGTTGTCTCCGCCGTCTCAGTTGATGCGGCTGCTGCGGCAACTTCGTCGGCCTGAATGAGCTCGGCTTGCTCAGCCGGCGCTTCAGGCTCAGACGCCGCTGCTGTTTCTGCGACTTCAGCGGCAGCTTCAGCCGCCGCAGCGGCGGCAGCAGCTGGCGTTACATCTGCAAGCAGCTCTGGTTCTGGGTGGATACACTCAAGTTTCACACCTGTCTGCGCTTCAATGTCCGGAATCAGGAAGGAGTCATCTTCACAAGCAAAACAGATGGAGGTGCCGGTAGCCCCCGCACGACCTGTACGGCCGATGCGGTGCACGTAATCATCCGAATCTTCAGGAAGCTGGTAGTTAACGACATGGCTCACACCGTCAATATGAATACCGCGGCCCGCCACATCTGTCGCAACCAACACCTGAATCTTGCCACTGCGGAAGTTCTCAAGTGTTTTAATACGTTTATTCTGCGGAATTTCGCCCGACATCATCTCAGCCTTCACACCATCCTTCTGCAAGCGCGCCGCGAGGTCACGAGTCTGATGACGGCGGTTACAGAAGACGATAGCACGCTCAATACCGTTAACGCTGAGGTAGTTGCGCAGTAGGTTATATTTCTGGTCACTGGAGACCAGAAATACCTTCTGACTGATGTTATCGGTGGTCTTTTGGTCCGATTCGATCTCGACCGTCACTGGATCACGCGTCCACTGCGCCGCTAGGCGCATAATCTCATCAGTAAAGGTAGCGCTGTAAAGCAATGTCTGGCGATCGCTACCCTTGCGCGGGGTGGAGCGAATAATGGTGCGAACATCTGGAATAAAGCCCATGCTCAGCATACGATCGGCCTCATCAAGAACCAGGATCTCAACGTTGTAGAGGTCAATTTCACGGTTACGTACAAAGTCGATGAGACGTCCCGGCGTTGCAACCAAGATATCCACTGGGCCTTCAGCTAGAGCCTTGCGTTGGATCTCATAGTCCATACCGCCTACCAGCGACACAACACGCAGGTTGGCATACTTAACTAGACCTTCAGCATCAGATGCAATCTGCAGCGCCAACTCACGCGTTGGCGCAATGATAAGAGCTCGAGGTTCAGATAACTCGGGCTCTTCTTCAAGTTTGAAATCGAGCAGATCGGTGATTACACCAATAAGGAACGCAGCGGTTTTACCCGTACCCGTCTGCGCTTTGCCGATAATATCCACACCCTCGAGTGCCGGCTTGATAGTGGCCGCTTGGATAGGTGTAGCGTATTCAAAACCGAGGTCGGCAATTGCGTGCATCAGAACATCGGGAAGGTTGAAGTCATGGAAGCGGTCCTTGCCCTCTACTTCAGCAACCTGAAATTGGTCGAGGCTCCAGGCTTCAGACTTGCGCGAACCGCGACGGTTACCGCCTTTCTGACCACGGGGTTTACGGTTACCGCGCGAGCGGCGTTTATCCGATTTTTTCTCGGATGAAGAGTTATCTCCACTCTTCTGTTCGACGCTCTTCTGTTCTACGTCTTTCTGTTCACTCGTCAAGTTAGTGCTCTCTTACCTTATCTATGAATGATACGCTGGAAGGGGGGCAATGCATTCAACAGTGCCTGCCCGTAACGGCGAGTTACAACTCGCCTATCCAGCAATACTACGCGCCCGCTATCCGTCTCTGTACGCAACAGACGACCCACCGCTTGGGTGAGTTTTACGGATGCCGCCGGCACGGAAATATCCTGAAACGCATTACCGCCGCGCTCTTCAACCCACTCTGCTAGAGTGGCATCGACCGGATCATCCGGCACGCTAAACGGCAGCTTGCAGATGATAACATCTTTTAGGTAATCACCGGGTAGATCTACACCCTCTGCAAAGGAGGCGAGACCAAAAAGAATACTTGGCTCCCCCTTATCTATGCGCTCACGATGCGTCTGCAGCATCGCCTGTTTGCTCAGGTCGCCCTGTGGGATGACACGCTTTAGCAGGGTCTCATCGAGCGTCTCGATAATACGGTTCATCTGTCGCCAGGAGGTGAACAGCACCAGAACAGCACTGAGTTTGGGTAACTCCGCCGCTAACCACTGTGCAACCTCCTCAGTATGTTCGTCCGCCTTACCCGGGTCTGAGCGCATCATCGGCACCTCAAGGCGGGCGTTTGCGGCGTAGTCGAATGGGCTCGCAAGACGCATACCGGGAGTATCCAGTGGCAGGCCCAGTTGAGTAAACAGCGTGTCGAACGAACCCAAAGCCGTCAGGGTTGCAGAGGTGAGAACAGCTGCGTAGCAGTGATCCCAGAGTAGATCTTTAAGATGATCACGCGCTGAAACGGGCGCACTATGTAGCTCTGTATCCACACCCATCTCGTTATCATGTTTTACAATCCAGCGCGCTGTGGGCGGGGCGCCTGGTTCGTCGCCATGAGCAAAGCTACGGGCCAACCAACTCATGCGCTGTATACGCGCCCAATGGCCACCAAGCACGGGCGTCCAGCGTTCGGAAAAGCCCCTATCAAGCTCAGATTGCTCCCCTTCTAGCCCCTCCTTAACCTTAGCAAGCAGCGACTCGGCCAGTGCATCTAAGCGTGTCAGCGCAACGCTGAGTTGTAAGGCGAGTTCGCGAATATCGCCAGGTACCTCACCACGCTCATACCGGCGGCGCCGTTCGTGCTCTTGCAGCAACAGCAGCTCTTCATCTAGCCGCTGATCCAGCGCCCCCAGCGCGTGTTGCACCTCCTGCACCGGACGCTGCATACGCTCAACGGTATCTTTGATAACCAGCGCGTTATCGGACTCATCCAGCAACTGCTTGAACATCTTATCAAAGCCGCGCAGCTGCTTATCACTCGCTTTGGTACGCATCGACAGCGCAAAATGGCCGGTCGCCTTCTCTCCGAGGTGGTGCGCCTCATCAAACAGATATATGGCGTCACTAGGTTCCGGTAGAATAGCGCCGCCACCGAGAGAGAGATCTGCCAAGACTAAGTCATGGTTGACCACAATAAGATCGGCCTGCTCTAGCTCGCCGCGGGAACGGAAGAACGGGCAGGCATTGAAGTTTGCACAACGACGGTTAGTGCACTGGTGGTGGTCTGAGGTCAGCGGCAACCAAGCTGCTTCATCTAGCTCAACGCTTAACTCATCCTTGTCACCACTCCAGCGCCCACTAGCGTACTCATCCATCAAGCCTTTATAGAGTTTTAGATCCTCAGGGCCGAGGCGCAGCGCAATTTCATCTTCATATAACGCCATCTGATTGAGGCCATCTTGCTGCTCCAGCGATGACTCCAATTTATTGATACAGAGGTAACGGCGGCGACCTTTCGCGATCTCAAAGCGAAAACTGAGATCGGTCTTCTCTGCCAACTCTGGTAGATCCTTGTGGATCAGCTGCTCCTGCAGCGCAACAGTGGCCGTAGAGACAATTAAGCGCTTGCCGCGTGCCTGAGCAATTGGCAGTGCCGCTAGCAGATAAGCAATCGTTTTACCGGTACCCGTACCCGCCTCAACGGCGATCACATGCTTCTCACCCAGCCGATCGCCAGAATCATCCTGCATCACTTCACCAAGCTGGCGGGCAACCGCCGCAATCATCTGCTTTTGGGCGTAACGCGAACGCAGCCCCTTGGCATCGAGAAAGCGGCTATAGGATCCCTGAATTCTGCTTTTGAGTTCGTTATCGAGCACCGATACCCCCTGTGAATATCGCCGCATCATAGCAAAAACACTGGATAAATAGACAGAAAATAGTTGACGCGGGACAAACCACTGTATAAAACTACAGATAGTGGATAAAAACACAGGCATACAGAGCTTCAACTAAGTGAGTTGAGGACAGCCTAGTTAAGGGGAACTCCATGAAACTGACAAATCGCCAACAGGAAGTACTCGATATTATTCGTCGACACATACACGAGACGGGCTATCCGCCAACCCGTGTAGATATTGCCAACGAACTTGGCTTCCGCTCTGCTAACGCGGCTGAGGAGCACCTCAAAGCGCTAGCGCGCAAAGGGGCGATTGAGATGATTCCGGGAACATCACGCGGTATTCGCCTCGTTGGCGAAGAGGCTGAAGATGAGGGTTTGGCGATTATCGGTCAGGTTGCTGCGGGTGAGCCCATCCTTGCGCAGCAGCATGTCGATGACTACTGCTCGATTAGCTCAGACTTCTTTCGTCCGCGCGCAGATTATCTGCTGCGTGTTCGCGGCATGAGTATGAAGAACATCGGCATCATGGACGGAGACCTACTGGCGGTACATCAGACCCGCGATGTTCGTGAAGGCCAGGTGGTCGTTGCTCGCGTCGGCGAGGACGTCACAGTTAAACGTTTCCACCGTCAGGGCCACATGGTCTACCTCATTGCCGAGAATGAGGAGTTCGATCCGATAGAGGTCGACCTACGTGAGCAGGAGCTCACGATAGAGGGGCTGGGTGTCGGCGTTATTCGCCAGCAGACAGACCTTTAACAAAATCGCCCTTGTAGTGATTCAAAATAGAGCGCGCCCCAGATTTAACGCACTAAAAGCACGAAGCGCAATATGACGCGCAACAGGATGCATAAGGAGCAAAACAATGAATGCTAGGGTTACGATTCCTTTCCAGCAGTTCGACTTTGAGCCGGCGTTTAAGCCACTGCAGTTAACAGAGATTGTACAGCACTCAAAAGATGCTGACTGTAACAACCTGCTCCTTCCTATGCTGGCAGGTCTGAGCCAGCGCTCTAGCTGGCTCGTGCTGCTAGAGCCGCCCAAGTCACTTGATAAGCAGCGTCTGCAAGAAGCGGGTGTTGACCTTAAGCGCGTCTGGATTTTGCGCCGCGACCAGCGTCACGGCATCGACCTTCTGGCGCAACGCGCCCTGCAGGCTGGCACCTGCCATACACTGATCTGCTGGCATCAAGGCGCATCAGATGATGCCCTAGTTGACCAGCTTAAAGCGACCGAGATCGCTTCGCAGACCGAGTGCCTATTGGTTCGCACCCAGCGCTAAACCCTATTTTCAGAGACTCCAAGCCTCAGGATTCTCAACCGCTCCCCCGTTTGTAGTAACCCCCTACAAACACCCAGGGCTACCCTTAGGTAGCCCTTTTTTTATGGAAGCTCGCTTGGAAATCCAGTACTCAGCGCTTTAAGAGAAAGCTACTGGAGGTAATAGGCTACTGGAGGTAATAGAATAGTAGGTCGGTTAAGTTGCAGATTTAATCATCTTCCGGACGGCTTAGTGGTAGGCAGCTCAGATTCTCCGGCAGATCCTCCTCGCCTCGGCGCCCTTCTATCAACATCGACGCCTGAGTTGGCTTTAGTTTCCACGGGGTGTATTGATTGCAGTCAGCACACAATAGCGCGTCAATACTGGTCAAACGCACAAGCGCAGCGGAACCACAATGAATACAAGTTTTGCTGGTGGTGGACATACTCTTCCTTAACGATCCATCTATAACGGCGGATAGAGACTGGGATACCTCTGCCTCATCCCTAGGCTCTACCTTTTACACTCTAAGCCTAGTTCAGGGAAGCCCAATTTACCTCTGTCCCTGATTCTCCTTATAACCAAGCTACATATTTCTGCATAGACGAAGATAAGAAATAATCTTAGTGACATTTATACATTGGCATGACATTTGTATAGAGCTTTGCACTTATACATGACGGCACCTAAGCGGTCCTTGAACATACCCCGGAGAAGAATAATGAAACTAACACCAGCCGATCACAGCTTTATGACTGTTTGTGAATTCGAGGCAATCGATATGTCCACGTCTGGGCTGATTGAGGCGATGAAGGAAGAGACAACCTTACTAAATAGCAGAGCAGACTACTCAATGCATGCTGTGCGCAGATCATACCTGCGACTCGCCGCCTACCGTGACGTACTGCACACCCGCCAAAACCAGATTGCTCGGTACGCCTAGGTCTTAAGCAGCTTAACAGACTTTAGTAACAACCCGCCTTTGCGGGCTACAGACCGCGGCTCAACCTAGGTACACTTAGCCTGAATCACAATTTAGCTAAGTACTGGGAAGCCGCCTGTGGCAAGCATAAACCTTCTAGACGATCTTCGAAGCCGTATCCAGAGTGTTATTGTGGGGCAAGAGGCGCTTATCGATAAGATGCTGATCGCCATGCTTGCGGGTGGACACGTTCTGCTAGAGGGGCCACCGGGACTTGCCAAGACAACCCTTGTACACGCCTTAGCTGCAGGTGTCGATGCAAGCTTTCAGCGGGTTCAGTTTACGCCTGATTTAATGCCATCGGACCTAACCGGCAGCGAGATATTCGAGCCCAGCAACTCAAGCTTTCGCTTCATCGCGGGACCTCTATTTCATGAAATTCTATTAGCGGATGAGATCAACCGCGCACCACCCAAGGTCCAGTCAGCACTACTGGAGGCGATGGCTGAACATCAGATCACTATTGCGGGTAAGACCCACCGGCTTCCCGATATCTTTATGGTGCTTGCAACGCAGAACCCTCTCGAGCAGTCTGGCACCTACCCGCTACCTGAAGCGCAACTCGACCGTTTTCTCTTCAAGATCGTACTGCAGTACCCCAGCTTAGAGGAGGAGGTTGAGATTACTCGACGTGCGCGCCGAGCTTATGAGGGGCACGTTGAAGCCGGAGTCCAAGCGCTGTTTCAGCCCGCCGATCTACTGAAATTGCGCGAGCAGTTAAACGCCATCCATATCGACGAGCGTATCGAGCGCTTCGCAGTAAAGCTGGTCGCAGCAACCCGCAACCTGGGCGACTATATACCCGAATGGAGCGATCACCTTCGCGCCGGAGCATCACCGCGCGCCTCCATAAGCCTTCTTCGAGCCAGTACAGCGCGTGCCGCACTGCGGGGCCGAGACTATGTGTTACCTGAAGATATCATCACGCTGGCACCTGACACCCTGCGGCACCGCATCCAACTCAACTTCTCTGCCCGCGCCGGAGGCGTCAGCGAAGAGGCCCTGATTGCTGGGCTGATTGATGTGCTCCCTGCACCTTGAGCGATGAGTGATCTGGGTTCGAAACAGCCCCTGCTGGATCAACAGAGCCTCAATCGGCTCTTGGCAGGACGCGCTGGCCTGACGCCGATGTTCCCTAAGGCCGCATCCCTTCAGGGGCGTGCTGGAGCTATTTCCGCAGATCGCCCAGGAAGCGGTATGGAGTACGATGAACTGCGCCCTTTCCAAATAGGGGATGATCCTAAACGTATAGATTGGCGTGCCACAGCGCGTTCCCAGCAGACGCTGGTGCGCAGTTACCTTAGCGAGTTTCAGCAGCCGATATACCTGTTGGTGGATCGAGGCGCGAGCATGCGTTTTGGTACCGAGCGACACCTCAAGGTAACTCAGGCCGTACGACTAGCGCTAACGCTTGCGGGCATCTATCACCAGAGTGGTTACGAGGTCGGTGGCATCCTGTTGAATCCTACACCGCGAGGGTACAACGCCAGCCACAGCCTGGACGCTCTGCGTCAGTTTGCGCTAGAGCTAGCCTCTGCCTGCCCCCCCATAGAGCCAAGCAACTTAGATTGGAGGCAGATCTTTGCGCTGTTAAAGGAGCTTACGCCCCAAGGCGCGAAACTCATCCTGCTGTCGGACTTTCTCGACCTCAACGCACCTGCCGCAAAGATGCTGGGTGAACTTGCCCAGCATAGGGATGTTC
>Ga0209961_1000020_pt1 | contig 65262 bp, 85 predicted proteins | sample SalPonA_B_H2O_MG_FD_185719 | JGI IMG/M metagenome (GOLD analysis project Ga0209961, IMG submission 185719) | Water microbial communities from South San Francisco under conditions of wetland restoration - Salt Pond MetaG R2A_B_H2O_MG (SPAdes)... | ecosystem: Environmental > Aquatic > Non-marine... | reverse complement strand
GTACCATCATAATTAATAGCTGGAGCTGCACCCGAGGCAACTTGTTCTCCATTAATATAAATGACTTTAGTATTAGTTGATGGGTTATGAGTACAAACTACATGCTGCCACACATTTGCTGTTAAATTAAAATTCACAGTAGATCCGGTTGTGTAAAAATAATACTGATTGAGCGTAGTACTGTTTTGTTGAATAACCCAACCTCTACTGTTAGTATGATTATTATCTATGATATCAGCATATTGAACCTGTGAAGATCCTGGCTTAACCATTAATTCGATGGATAGTGTAGTTTCTGTAAATCCTGAACCAACATCTAAGTAATTCGATGACCCATTAAAACTAAAGGTGTTATCACTATTATAAGTTAAAGAGCTGGTGGTAATACTATTACCACCAGCCCAGTCAATTAAAGCTTCTGTGTTTGGGCGCTCGTTATATATAAAGGGCGACGGGAAATTACCTTCTTCTATCTGAACATCGGTTAAGTATCTCCAACCTGTCGTTCCGCCAGCAGAGTATCCTAAATACCAACTAAAAGACCCATTAGCTAATGCATCAGTAGTCCAAACATAATATCTTCGTTCCCATACTATACCAGCAACCTGTTTAGTTTCTAGTAAAGTACCGCTACCGCCTATAGACGAATTAGTACCATCTGTTTTCCAGTATCTAGCATGCATTATCTGAGTACCGCCATCCCAATCAGGGGTATACCCAACCCAACAACTCAACGTGTAAGTTGTGTTTGGTTGTATAGGATAACCTGATTTAAAATGCATCTCGTATTCGCCAGTAAGTTGCCTTAAAACGTATTCTGAGCTTCCCGGATTTGGGACAATAGCTATATTATAAGTACCCCAGCTGCCACTTTCACTCCCTGCATCTTGTCCGTTGGCAAAATTTCCATTCAACAGATAATTATGTCCAGGCTTACCTTTCCAGCTTTGTTTACTGCCCATATCATAAGCAAATACAAGTCCGTCTTTTACTATTTTTGCTCCGTGTCCTAAACTCATATATTCCTCATCCAATACCAAATGACACCTGGACTCTGTGTATCAGTAGTTCCAGAAACAGCACTAGCCATATAAGGAGCAGGACCATAACCACCAGGAACAGTACCTTCAATGAGCGTACCCCACCAAGAGGATGTGGGACTAACAGAAGTAGTTAAGAATCCAGAACCTGATCCAGATCTCCAAGGCATCCTAGCTTCTATCCCGCTGTCGTTATATGTCCATGTACCAAATGTCTCTAACAGTGTTATATTTGTTTTAGCGTTGCTAGTATCAACAAATGAGTATGAAGAATCATTAGCTCTCCAAATACCGCCCCAACTTCTTCTTTCAACACCTTCAATCATATATTCAAATGGACGATTTGGGTTCTTGAGACCGTCTGCCCAACCAAGGATAGAGTATGATGTTGTGACGTTAGCTCTGCTGCTAGCATTTGGTGGTGATGTTTGATTGAACAGTGAATAGTTGGTGCTACCCAATTCTGTACCAGCAATGGAGCTATTCTGCATTATAAGCATCCAACCACCACCATCTGTTTCCATATCACAATAAACTTGAATTGGGTTGCCAGAATTAACTGCTGGGTTTACTATCCAGTACACGCCGCTGGGTACACCACCAGTATTTCTTTGAATGGCTCTAGCCGATGGTGCTGCCCTTTCAGGCGAGCTTCCATCGGCAGACAAGTTAATCCCATAACCAATTGCCATTACGCTTCAAACTCCACTTCCAACTTATCAACATCTTTACGTTCGCCGTATACAACATAGAAGCAATCAGTGTTGTTGCTGAACCATGAACCATTACCAATAACAACCTTGTTATCTTTAATGTCTTTCACGTATAGTTTCTGGAATGAACCATTAGCAGTCAATTGTACGGTGATAGAGTCTTCGTGTACAAGTTCTGGCCAGTATTCAGGCAACTCAATAACATTACTACCCTGTAGACGACCACGAACGTATACACCATTCTCTGGACCCTCAAGAGATCCGTAACGTAGTTTGTGACCTTCTTTAGTTGGGTGATCAATGGTGAATGACTTAGTAGTAGCTGTTAAGAGACCGTTAATTTCTACAACACCTGCGGTAGGAGTTGTCGTATCAGATTCTCCAAACCCGATACGAGCTCCATTAGCTAGTGTTAATAGTCCAGTAGTAGTTAGTGCCATTGCACCTTGTGCATTACTATGTCCACTGTCGCCCCACCAGAAACCACGAGCCGCAGTATCACTCATCTGGAATGACATTACATATTCATTATTGATACCACCAAAGGTATAACCCGCACCCATACCAATACCATATGTGGTAGAATTCCACACAGATAGTTTCACGCGTTGCTGACTAGTACCAGTAAATACGTTACCACCATTTATATACGCATCACCAGCTTGTACAGTATTACCATTGTCAAGGTCACAGTTCCAACGATCAGTACCAGCTCCATGAAGCTCAAATGTGTTATTAGTAGTATCCCAATATACACCCCAGTTAGTGGCAGTTCTTAGCCAATAACTATTTGCATCGTTGAAATCAATACCGCCATTGTTGTTAGTGATGGAGATGTTACCGCCAGATACTGTTAGGTCACCTCCAACAATCATATTACCTGAGGGATCAATAAGAGTTGTTTCTCTATTCAGACCGCTAGTTAAGTTATCAGAAGATGCATAAACTTTTACGCCATTTTCACCAGCAAGACGAATAATTTCATCGTTAAATGAAGTTTCCGACATAACCGAATCGGCTTCGCCTGTTGTAATGGTCAAATCTTGATCTGTACGACAGTTTATCTGATCAACAAATAGTTTACCATTAACAGTAAAGTCGCCAGAAGATGAATTGTGGTTGTGACTGTTATCAGCAACCGTAGTAGTAATCGTGTTAGTCCAATCACCACTACCATCTACTGATACACCAGCAGTACCAGTTACATCGCCTGTCAGGGTTACTGTATGAGTTCTAGCAGTAGTCCATTTGTCAGCATTGGGGTGATAGTTATCTGCAAATACTCGCTGGCTAGTCCCCCATGTGGTTCCATCAAATGCGCCTTGCCATAGACGAACAGCAATCTCAGATTTATCAAAGGTAATTGCGTTAGGATTACCACCACTAGCGTCTGAATAAGTATCTAAAACTAAGACGTCTTGATAATCAGTGTTTGCAGTGCTAGTCATCCCACCCAAGCTAGAGAAGAACGCTTTCACACCTTTTACGTTGCCGGAGATTAATGAAGTATTAGGCTTCATGTCTCGGTCGTCTACTGCTATTAGGCGAGTGTGGTCATGACTGTTATCAGCAACAGTTGTAGTAATACTGATCGAACCATCTGCAGCAACAGTAGTAGAACCTGTGACGTCACCAGTAAGAGCTACTGAATCCCCTGAATGTGTAATCGCCGAGAGTTCTGAGCCGTCTAGTTTATCTGCGTCTAAACCTGACCCAGATCCATCATTACTTGTATTGAACGACTTTCTGTATAATGGCATTAGGTGATCTCCGTTACTAGCGCAGCCCCGTTAGCAGCAGCCCATATTCCTGTAATAATACCGTTGTATTTTGCTGGGACTTCATAATAATCATCAGGTTGCATTTTAACTGTAAATGAGGAAGCTGAAGCCGAAGAACCAAGTTTGACATAAAGAATCTGTGTGCTGTTATTGTAAACAGTACAACCTCTCCTCAATGTATTAGCTGCCTTTAAGGTTACGACTGTAGCAGAAGAGGCAACTGACGTCACGCTAGAAGTATCGGCACCCGCTTCAACCGTCCGCAGCGTAGTTGTTCCGGTAGTACCAGAATCCTTAGCCCAAGCCTCGATGTTATTCAGTGATGTATCAATAGCCGCAGTAGAAACTCTGATAGCATCAATGTCTGGAACCATCAAAGCGGTATCCGCCAGGATCTCGTCCAGTACAGCATTATCTGTTGCTGATAGATTTGCTGTGACTGTACCGTCAACGGTTATTGAACCAGAATTGTCTGAAATATTGACATTCCACGTACCAGATTGAGTAACAGCACCAATAACATTTGAACCAGTAGGAAGTGCTGAGGCAATATCAACATTACCGATATTATTGTCCCCAGCTGGTAGAGAAGCTACAACGTCGACCTGCATCTCATTACCGGAGATAGCATTATCGATTGTTTCAACCGCAACTCTAATAGCATCAATGTCTGGAACCATCAAAGCGGTATCCGCCAGGATATCGTCCAGTACAGCATTATCAGTTGCTGATAAGTTAGCGGTAACAGTCCATGACCCAGATTGAGTAACACCGCCTATAACATTAGAGCCAGCTGGGATAGAAGAAGCTAGGTCAACATTACCAATGTTATTGTTACCAGAGGGGAGGGACTCAGATACTGCAGTTCGTAGCGAACCCTGAGTTGTTAAGCTCAAGGCGTTGTCTGTACCGTTAGTGTATGCTGGCGCAGCTGTTGTAACTGATCCATAAGGTTTATTGAGGAAGTTGGAAGCTGTTGATTGTTGAACAGTAATTGTCTCAAGAGCTTCAAGGGAAACTGTGCCAATATCAACCGTGCCAGGAATTGTTACAGAGATATTCTCGAGAGCTTCAAGAGACGTTGCCCCTAGTTCAACTGTACCTGTAACAGTAGCATTCAAGTTTGAGGCTGTCGCCTGAGTTACCGTCGTGGTCCAAGTTCCGGCTTGATTAACCGAACCTATTGTGTTAGAACCAGCCGGAATAGCAGAAGCTAAGTCAACATTACCAATGTTATTATTACCAGCTGGAAGCGAACCGACAACGTCCACCTGCATTTCGTTTCCAGAAATAGCGTTGTCGATTAATTGTACCGCAGTTGCTGTATTCGCAGTATTGGTTGCGATTGAATCTAAGACGGCATTATCGGTAGCTCCGAGGTCAACCGTCCAATTACCTTCTTGTAAGGCTTTGGTCTTATCTACGCCTATGTAACTCATATTATGTTATCTCCAACACGCTGATAACAGCATCAACTGATATGGTAGAAGTAACAACTATTGTATCCGTGTCGATCATAACCAACTTTTGGTCACCACCGATCACCACCACAGCAGAACCAACTGGAACATCAGCACCTTTTATCAAATAAGTTCCATTCAATTGTACGTCAACCGAAGCATCCGAAGCGCCTGTGTTAGCAATCGAAAGACCTATGACTGTAGTTGTAGTTGTAGCAGTCAACACAGTTGTCGCAGTAGTAATTCCTGAACCTGTGTACCTTGTAAATGTATTTGCCATCTTATTACCCTAATGCTATAGCCATAGCTGTTGCATCGTCTATTGTTGCAACATTCACTGAATTGACTGTAAAACTCGGGGCTTCCAGATTTCCGGAAAGGGTTCCCCCAGTTAAATCTAATTTAAGTTGCTGAAGATCGATGAAGTTCTGATCGATCTCAGCGTTAGTAAGAGGAGCCCCCTTATTGGTAACCCCAGTCGCGTCTGTTTCGCGTGTTTTGATTGCCATTAGGAAGCCCCTATACTATTAGTTGATTGTAACAGTCCAAGTGATAACTAGAGTATCGCCTGAGCCTTTTGTTACTGAACCGAAAGTTGTACGACAAAGCATGATACCACCAACAACTGAATCTACAGTCGTAGCAGGGGTAGCAGCATTGAAAATACCAGCTTCCTGAAGCACGCCATCACCAACGCCTGGAGCGAAAGTACATTCGTATACAACTTGGTTATTAGTAACAGTACCGCCAGCAGTTGCTAGTGCTGTACGTGAACTAGCTACTTCAGCAAGTAGGTCAGTTTGAGCTACATCGCCTACAGAACCACCGTTAGTACCAACTGCCATATGAGTCATCTGAGTAGTGATACCAGTGTCTTTCATACGAGCGGCAATCCACTCTTTACCAACAGTTACAACTGTGTTAGGAATATGAATTTCTTCCTTCAAGTTGCCGTCTGGTCCGATAAGCTTGACGTCAAGTTCGCCAGTAGCTTTTAGAAAATCGTTAATCATTATGGGTTTCTCCATTAAAAATTTGTTTAAAACATGCGCATGTTGTTGTCAACATAATACTATTTATACTGTAAATGTTCCGCCAGTGTAAACTTCAGCCCAGTATGACATATCTTCGGAATACCCTTGATATATGCCACTAGTTGTGTCCGAAGTTGTTTGGACAGATACTGGCACCAAGCCAACATTTAATGTAGCGTTATCGCTAGAATTTCCAGTTTGAGACTGGTAACTAGTCACGAACTCTTTCTCTGGGAAAGATTCTACAGAAGGTTCCGATGAAAATATCTTCGTAAGTTCAAATATGTCAGAGTCTGAGCTAACAGCTATAGAAGATTCTACTTTGCCTATGCCCATTGAATCTATAGCAGAAGAAGCTGAACTCGAAGAAGAGATAGGTTTCCTCAATTCCATAGAATTAAGGGAAGAAGCCGTAGAAGAAGAATCTAGATTAGTATCTAAACTAAAGATTAACGAAGATATTGCCGAAAGTTCTGATGAAACTTCTTTAGATAAAGACAGATTACTATCGTCGGATGCGCTTGCTGGGCTTAAATCAAATTTGACACCAAACGCCAAAAGGTCTTCAACCGTTACAGAGGAAGATATATCTTTTGACAACAACATAATATTATCGTCAGTATTTACAACAGAAGAAGATTCCGTTGACCTAAAGTCCAACGCATGAGTCGATTCAGCCCCAGCAGTAGAACTGGCCACAGGCTTCTGATATTCAATTTCAGCTAAACTAGCAGTCGTAGTAGTTTCTGCTATCGGTCTATTAAAATTAAATATTTGCGTTGAATCAGCGACAACTGGATCGTTTATTGACTTTTGAACTTCTAATACATTTATATCAGAAGGGTTTATCGTCTCAGGGAAATCCCTTACAGCATTGAATATCCTAACAAACTCGTCTGAGGCGCTCGTGTTAGAAGAATTCTGTGTATCGTTGAATTGATATTGTAATCCATCAGTAACGCCTATCAAATCTAAAGCATTAACGTCACTAAAGAAAACCTTGGTTAAGTCAAATATATGCGAATCAGAAGGCGACGTCGAAGATTGCTTAGACAATATAGGTTTCAATAAAGCAACAGAAAGCGTTCCATCAGTCTCGTCGAATAGAGGTTTTCCGTACGCAAGTTGCGCCAAAGAATCTGGGGTTATATCATCAAATTTTGGGGCACTGACTGAAAATATATTAGAGTCATCAGTATTTGCGGTATCAAATTTTGGCGCAGTTATTCTGAGCGTGTTTAGGTCTGACGATTCAACTTCATCAAATTCAGGTTTAAAGAGCTCGAAGGTTTCAACATCTAAAGATACCGCAGAACTATCGATTTCCTTAGAGAATAAAAGTGTATTGACGTCTTCTGGACTTGAATCGCTTGCCAAATCCGGTCTAACGAGGTATAATGTAGTTAAACTGTCAGAAACAATCTCCGACGAAACATCCTTCCCTTGCCCAAATATTATACTGTCTTCAGCGGATGAAGCGCTTGTAATTTCTTTTAAGAAGTTAAGGTTGCTGAGGTCAATAACAACATTAGAACTGGACGGCAGAATTTTACGAAAGCCGCCTTCAACCAATAATGAACTTATTACATTTTCATTTTCAATGTCAGATAAAAGAATAGGGTCATTATATTCTGACGAGCTTTTTATAGATGATGAAACGTCTACGGAAGCGCTCGTATTACCAAATGGATTTAGAACCTCTAATGCTGCCTTAATCTTTTTGATAGACATGGGTTATCTGGTGACGGTAGGTGTTACAGTAACAATCCCTTCGATTGCTCGATATCTTCTGCCATCAATATCTTCAACATAAAGGTCGTAAACATACCTTCCAGGCTTTAACACCATAGTCTCTTCATCCGTCAATGATATAGCGACTTTGCCTTCTTCTGGGGTTACAATATCACAAGTGAATATCGCAGCAGGCGATTGGGAAGTAGGAGACCTCCTCATTTGAGCTTCTGCCGTGTAATCTGTTAAGACGAATGGGTTTCCAGCATCGTTTGAGATGGTGATAATGGCTCCGAACGTAGAACCTTGATCGATTATTAGATTTCTGATTGTTGCCATCGAATTATTCTCTAAAGTTTTTAATATTTATACTTTACTTTTCATTAAAGTCGTAGTATAATAGAACTACTGTTCGGGGCGGGGTGAATATAAGGGGTCTTTCGACCCCTGCTACGCTATTAGATTTTAGATTTAATATCGTTTACTTCAGCACGTAGTTCATTAATTGCCTCAATCAAAAGACCTACCATATTGGCATAAGCAACACCCTTATAGCCATCTTCACCTTCACTTACAGCTTCTGGTAGAACCTTTTCGACTTCTTGAGCGATTACGCCTGTTTGACGAACATTGCTACCTTCCTTCATAAAGGTGTAACCAGCAAGCTCAGATACTTTATCCAACGCATTATCTATACGCTTAATATCAGTCTTCAAGCGTTCATCTGAAGATTCGATCAAAGCGCCAGTCGCTAGAGTCAAGTCTCCGGTATCAATATCAAAAGTGAACCTTGTAGCGTTTGAGCTATTACCATCACGTAGATACCAATTCATACCGTTATTGATATCGGTGTAGAAGTTACTTCCATTACAGAATATTTCAATATCAGAACCTGAACCAAAATTAGCATTGACATTATCATTAAATATTAAAGCGCCACTGGTTTTAGTATCCGCTGTATCTGAACGTAATAAAGAAGAGGCATGGACACCGTCTACAGTATCGGCATCTAGTGTCGAACCTGACCCATCGTTACCCGCATGCCATATTTTACTGCCCTTCCATTCGAAGAAATCTTTGTCGATGTAGAGAAGCTCAGTATCGGCATCTTCAGCTGTTGTGTTATCGTGAGATATTATCAACGCGCCAGGATTACCATTTTCAAGGTAGTCAATGAGGTTAATATGACTTGTAAGGGTTGGAGTATGCCCACCGAGAGTGGCGCTACTAGCACGGCTTCCGCCATTTAGTATAGCAAGACCGCCACCAAAACCAGGGAACTTAAGCTGTCCATGCCCAAGTTCCATTGCCACACTAAAAGCCTGCAGGCTGCTTGAGCTTGATCCTGAAGGTATAACAGTATTGAACTGGTATTTTGAACCAACCGCAGTTCCGGTCCCTCGACCTGTGCGGAAAATTATGTCACCACCTGTCCTGTCTGTTCCAACCGCATCTTCACCATAAATTGTTGAAGCTTGACCGTTTGCCGATGACCCAGCTGCTTGTCCGCCAAATACCCTTAATTTACCAGCATTTAGGGTTAAGTCGCCTCTCCCCGAGTATATGTTAGCATCCGCACTACCAACAGCATTTAGAGATATACCACCCCTATTTACAACAATTCCGCCACTAGCGTTGGCAGCAAAAACTAGTTCGAGAGGATTTGTTGTGCTGCCTGAAGATCCAGAATAGGATGAGTATACTTTAAAATCACCGCCAAACTGAGTACCAGTACCCTGCCCGCAGTTGACTATAACATCAGCGCCACCTTGGTTAGTGACACCTGATGCGCTACTAGAGGTGATGGTTACACTACCACTTTCTGCTCCGTCCGCACGACCACCGTCGAGCAATATTTCTGCATTCGTCCGACTTGTTGAACCGGAAGAATTGATACCAGCACCAGCAGCGATATATGCCGCACCGCCTTTAGGGGTAGTATTTGGGTCTGCCCCACTAGCTTGGATAAGGGCTCCTGAGCCACCATTAATACCTACTCGGGTGCGTCCGCCAGCAATTGAGGAAGAACCACCAGTTGCGTACGCATCAGTTATTACAATCTGCCCTGCGCCATGATTCCTTGTTGAATCAATGTTTTTCCCGCCATTAATAGTTAAGTCTGACGCTACAGTAGTTCCGGTTGTATCCGGAACTTTAATGTCAGTGATATAGATCGTATCGTCTAGGTCAATAGTCAATGTGTCAGTAGCGCTGGCGGCTGTTGTTATAGAATTCCCGCCAAGGAACTTGGCATTGTTTCCGGAACCTATAGTTTGAGACCCTGTATCACCAGACAACGTCCAAGAAACATAGTTATCGAGGGTTGGTAGTGAAGGAATAGTAACAGTCTTAGTTGTTGCGGCTGTTACGTGACCTTGCGCGTTGACAGTTATCCCAGAGATAGCCGTGAATGTTCCACCGAAGGATGGCGCTGAAGTAGTGGTCCCAGTTAGGTTACTTGATACATCATCATGTTTAACTGTAATTGTTCCAGCAGAATGTGACGTGGTTATCACATTTCCGCCAGCAACTGTCAATGTATCGCTGGTTTTTAGCGCAGTACTTCCGGCTCCGTCTGAAGTGATAGTTATGGAAGTATCTGAACCTGGACGGAACATGTTGTATGCTTTAGCCGCTCCGGATGTTCCGCTTATATCCTGGAAAACCCAACGGTCAGCGCTTTCATCCCAATAGATTGAAGTGTTAGTTCCAGTTCCGCGCTCAACTTCAATGCCCGCATCGTTCGCGTCGACTGGAGCATCGGTATATTCGGAATTTAACAGGATCTTTCTATCAGATACATATAAGTCAGTAACGTTTATGCGATTTATATCGCCCGTTACAAGGAGATCTCCGCCAACTGTTAGGTTGCCACCAACGTAGTTTTTAACGTTGTCAGGGATGTATAAGCCGTATGTATTGGCGTTAGATAGATCGGTTATAGTACCATCGAAATCGCCATAGAACAACGCTGTGAGTGAAGAAGCTGGAGTAGCATTGTAGTTATTTGTTATTCTTGACAGTGTACCAATAACATTTGTTGATTGAGCAGTTCCCGCCTCAAGTACAACATTGTTCATCGCACCGTAGATGTTGATTCCAATATCTGCGTTCGTACCTTTCTTAGAAACAACTACTTGTGTACCATAAACGTCGGTAAAGTTGTCTCCGGACAAATCGATGCTGACCTTTGTACCATAAACCGCAGATATAGCATTGTTACCTTGGTTTAATGATAGGTATGTGTTATCACCAATAACTAGGTCAGAGTCACCAGTTACTGATATATTCTTATCAATACCATAGATCTGATGTTCGTTTGCGGTAGTACCGCCAGTCGCCGAACTATCAATGTCAATGAATATAGACTTGTGAGCCCTGTTGCCTGTGAAGGTAGTTGAGCCACTCATATTGTGGTCTATTGTAAGACCAGTGAAGTTGTTCTGCGAAGCATTATCGGTAAAGGTTATTGTTGAAGGCGAAGACTTCGAAACCCTATTTGAGACATCTGTTTCCAGCTCAATAAGGTTTTCGTCCATCTCGATAGTATTCAATGGGGTAGTTTTAAAGGTATATCCTGTTGTATCGGATATAGTCCCAATTTCCGCCTCAATATTTGCCTTTGAGTTTCTTAAAGTTAAATTTGCCATTCAGTCTATACCTTTTCCAGTAAATTCTTCAGCAAGCATTTTATCTCGCTTAATTCTGTCTTTAGGTTATTTATATCCTCTTCAACAGCTTTTGCGCGTTCGGCTCGAGCTTTTGCGATTTTATATTCCTCGACAGCTTTTTGGTATGCCTCTCTATCAGTATTGATTATGGCAGTGGAATTAACGTCGCGCCCCAGATCGGGGCGCTCCTTTACTGGTAGTATTTTATTTTTCATATTATACCGCCAATGCTATTGCTCGTAAATTCTTCAATTGAGGAGGACGAGCAGAGTTAGTACCATTCATCTTGATCTTAACAGCAAAAGAGATAAATTCAGGAAGTTCGTCTTCTGTGAACTCATATTCTTTGTAAGTCAAAAGATCGCTTACTGGCAATACATTTTTATCAGGACCACCAGTTCCGTTGAAGTAAGTCCAACCGATTTCATCGAAGTCAGTAGAGTCATCAGAACGTAGAATCTTGTACATAACTTGAACTTCAGCAGAAGCATCTCGAATAATATCAAGAAGTACCTTGATTGAAGTTGCTGGAGTTTCTAGCTGAACTCGTTTAGTAATGTAGATAGATTCGCCGCTATCGCCTTCTGGCTCAGTTGCTTCAACAAAACTTTCTGCTGGGAACACATCATTAGCACTCTTAATGTTATCCAAACGGTTAGAGTACGTGGTGATAGATTTACGCTCAAGGTCAACGACTGGAGATAAGTTATCTACAGTAGATTGAAGAGTGATGCGGGTTCTGAACGTCTTATTGCCGCCAGCTGATTTAGCTTCGTTAGTAGTCGAAGCAATCATATGCGGATCAGCGAACTCAACACGATCACCGACAGTTGTTTCAAAGTATCCTGTGCTTATGTATGGCGCCTGATTGCCGCTCGGTGAAGTAGCCGTTACCATCTGTAGTTCTGTGCGAACAGAAGTTTCAGGGTAATTGATAATCGGTATCATCAACTGATAAGCGTCAGCCATAGCATTAAACGTTGCTCTCACTTCCCTTTCGCCACCGATATTCTCAGTGATAGAAGGAACTGCGCCAGAATAAGAATCAACGTCTGAGATGTCAATTGTGTAATAATCCAGACCATGGTCGATAATTTTATGCGTCGCATTAATATCTGACAATGGTATTCCATTATATTCATAAAGCTCAACCGGAGATCCAGCGTACAAAGAACCGTCGCCATTAACATCTATCAATGGGAATGTTAATGCTAGTGTCCCGAATAGACCACGTTGAGTAGCTGTAATCTTGTAGCGAGTCTGACCACTAGTCGGTTCAGTATCCAAAGAAACAGTACCTTTGATAATCTCAGGTTGTTCTTCAAACTGAGCCAAATTGTATATTTTAAAGTAGTGTTCAGTCACTGTATCAGTAGGGTCTGGCATTCCATTCCAAGGAGATGTCACAGTAGTTGCGTCACCCACAAAGAAAGAAACTCCGGAAGATACTGAGTCGATTTCAGTGATCATCTGTTGAACTACGTTAGAAGACAAGCCAGAGAGCGTCACATAATCGCTACCGCTGTACATACCGTGGTCGCTGTGATTAACTTTCACCACAGTGCTTCCAGCAGTAAGAGATATTGGGTTAAAGTTTCGAATTTGCTCGACCATTTTATCACTATCGTTTTCTAGGACAATAGTTGCAGGCTGAGAAATATCAAACTTGGCGCGATATACTCTAAACTTGAGGTCTTCATAATCATAAGCAGTCCAAGTTGAGTTGTTCTGCGATTTAAACAACACACCAAGGTAAGGCTGTTCAGAAATCGTACGACCATTAGTATCCTTATCACCCATTCGACTAATCCAAGTCAAGTATTTGTCGGAATCGGTCCAAAGTACAATAGCAACTTCTACGTTCTGAGGTAGGTAGATCGGAGAATCGAATACGAAACTCGTACCAACTTCACCTTTCAATGGGTCAGTATATACTTCATCAGGAGTAAGAGTCTTAGACGCCATTGGAAGAACTTTGGTTGTTGGGTAACCATTAACCATCTCGCGAAGTTCACATGTTACTGGTAGGCTAGGGTCTTTACTATGGAAGAATACTTCAACCTTAGTGACGAACTCGCCACCTTCAGTAGAAGGCATGATTGACTGAGCTAGAGGGTCCCACCAACCAATTTGGGTAGTAGTTCTGTCAACTACTCGAGAAACGTTCACCGTTTCACTGACGTCCCTAGTTGTCACAACACCGTTACGAGTGGCTGTGAAAGTTTCTTGGCGCGTTTCCAGAATACCTTTAGCAGTATATGGAGCCTGAGCGAATGTTTCAACACCTTCATCGGCATTAGTCGGAGATGAAGATAGGCGGAACAGACGTTCACCTGTCAAGAACGCAGGATTACCAGCTATAGTAGAGTCAGGGATTGTGAATACACCAGCAACTCGACCGGCACCGTCAGTAACCAGTGCGCCATCGTCGAGAGAAATATTATCTGGAGATATAAACAACTCTTCTGCAGCACCGCTTGAAGAAACGCCACCGCGCATCTTCCACTCAACCACGATATCATGTCTAGAGTTAGATGCATAGGCTTCAGATAAATTTGAACGGTTGGAGTCATAGTTTACAACGCCATCGAACAAGTTTTTAGCTGAACCAGACTGGTCGGCAAGTTTAGAAACCCCTGGGTATCCTCTAATGAAACTATCGTACCATGGTACGATCCATTCCCAACTCTTTTTCGATATATTGAAAGTGGAAGTAACTTCAGCGCGAGTAGGGTTGTCCAACAAGTAGTAGTTTGGATCAGTGCCTTCTTCAGCTTCAGCAGGGTTTTCCAATACAGCATAAGAACGTATTTCACTTAACTGAACGGAAAGGTACTCAGTGTAAGCGCCACCATAGCTGCCGTCTGAGGCAGGGATGTTCATGTTACGACGGTTAACAAGTACGCGGAAGTAGACCAACCCGTTCTCGTTTGGTTCTACATAGCTATCTGTTCCCAGATTAAACGCAGCAACATTGTATCCATTAGGAGAAGCGACACCGCCTGAGTTTTCGGAAGCTACACGCCCAATCAGACGCCAATCGTCGTCTGGGTTCTGTTTCCATTGTAGGTATATTGTATTAACAATTCTGTTACCGTCATAGAAGATCTCGACTTTAGATATCTTAGTCCACTTCTTATCGCCGACAGTAGCAACTTTCACTGCATTAGGATCTATAGGTTCATACGCGCCAGTAGCACGTTGTACATAATTGCTAACATTAACTTTATCGAAGAATGGGTAAACACGAGTGAACGGTTTAAGACCATTTGCTTCAAAGTAGATATCGCGAGAGCGCATGTATGGGATAAGTTCAGATGACAACAGAGCATCGCCTTGAGACTCAATATCGATCTGCTGCACTACCTGAGTAGAAACACCAGTCCGCGTTGCGGTACCAGTTTCTGTAGTAGTTGTAGTTCTCAATATTCGACGTGGGGCACGCGCACCGTTAGGACCATTACCGAACTGTGTTTCTCTCCATTCCGTGGAAGATGTTGTGGTATTTCCGCTCCATTGTAGTGTTGGGGCATCCCAGATTGTACCAAGGGCATTCGCGTTCTGAGCCAAAACTGTATTGAAGTTACCTTCCTGGTTGATTGTAATATCAGGTAGGCGGTTAATTTCAAACCATTCGTCAGAAGAAGGTTCTAATTTAACTCGTCCAGCCCAAGAGAAATTCAATACTGGGTTTAGGTTTTCAATACGAGAAGCATAAACCTGTTCTATAGAAACAACGTTTTCGTAATCGAGAGTAGCGATATTGCCAGTGACCTTGTAGTTAGATCCTTCAAGATCATTTTCTGTCAATGCTATATTTCGCATCGAATACTTAGGTCTCAAAACTCGAGAAGACATGTCCATAGCACAGCGGTAATCGCGAGCTAGAACGTCACCAGTCGCATGACCAGCAAAGTTATCAACTACAAATCCAGATTTAAAACGGTCTAGACCGTTCGCGTCTTTAACCTGTAGAGAAGCAGCGTCTTTTTCAAGTAGAGTCAAAGAAGTGTAATATTCAAGGGTGCTGATTCGATCTTCAAGGCGACTAATATCCTTCATTGTATAACGTTTATGTCTAGTCTTTTTAACAAGGACTTCATTATAAACATCAGAAGCATAAGGAGCCATGTCGATATCAATCAAGCGGATAGCATTCTCTATATCAAGAGGACGGTTAGGTTGTTCGCTTGGTATACCTTTTACGTGGACGAATTTACCTTTCTTAGTCAAGAAAATTGAATCATTCCTACGCAAATAGTATTCATAATCGTACAAGAAGTTTGAGTTATCTGCAGGAACTAGGCTTACAGAAGACCCCAAGCCTGAGAAGTTACGGTTATTGAAGTCCAAAGAAGGCGCATTTACGTATTTGAATCCGCTAGTCCCATCCACCGCAGTAATAGCGTCAGCAACACGTGGGCGGAAGTCAACACAAGATTCTAGGTCATAGTTACCGTCAGGGTCACGAGTTTCGGTATCAACGCGAGTCGAGTTATACTGAGGGATCTCAGAGTAATCAACAGAACCGAAGTAAGAGTCGACAGTAAAGAAATCGCCAGTACCATGAGAGAACGATTTAAACAATACAACAACATCGCCAGTAGGTTTGAACGAAACGTTCTTCTTAACAAGTTTTGCTATATCGTATATGTTATCGCGCTGTCCAGTGTCAAGAAGGAACTGGCCAGTAATATTAGTACTTCCCTTTTCGTAAGAAGTGACGTTGAAAGTGATACCGCTCGATTGGGCAGTAACTAACTCGCCAGCAACGAATCTGGTGTTACTCTGAGGCACAACTCTTAATGTACTATTGACATTTTCAATGTACATAGCAACTGCGCCAGAATCTTCACCTACAAGGAGCTCGCCTTGCTGGAACTGACTTCCAGACAAATTGTTGTATACGATGTTCGGAATAGTAGGGGCAGTTCCGACAGTACCAGAATCATACACAGCCAACAACTTATAAACGTCAGCAGTACCAAGAGACCAATCTCTATGGTTTGTGCTAGTACCATAGTCAGCAACTCCAGAGATGTTACGGACCAATAGTTTATTGATTGCTGCACTCTTAGATTTCGGAGCAGCATTGGTTTTGGTGTAAGTTGCGATTACTTTTACTGGTACAGAAGAACCAGAACCGATAATGCTAACTGGTACATTGATTTCAATTTTGCTGCTACCAGTATCGGCACCAGTAATTGACACACCAGCATTTTCCATGTTAACATAATCGCCAGCAGAAGCAGAAGCCCCAACACCAGGATTTAATACAACAACTTGGTAGTTGTAGTTGGATTCAGCAGAGAATCTACCTGCCGCGCTTATTGAAATTTTACCTTCATTAGCAGATTCAACGAATTCTTCGCGAACTGTAGCCGCAATTGTATTTACGTTGATTCCGTCTGGTTTAAGCGTTGAGATGTAATCGGTAGCAAGTTTGCGAACCAAGATGTTTTTATCTTGGTCGTTCAGTACTGAACGTCTGCGATAAGCAGCGACAGAAGATACGCTTACATCTGGTAGTCCGTCTGGGTTTTCGGTAGTAGTTGATGTTGCGGCATCAATTGTCAAACTGGTGTTAGAATTAATCTGAGAGATATAGAATATCTGATTAACGCCACCAGCCCCAGAAGGTATAGAAATTGCGTCACCGACACGAAGGTCTTGCTCAAATAGGGTATTGAAGCCGTTGATTGTTGCCGAAGCAGCCGTGGTTGACACAAACCCTGAGATTTGAGTTGAACGTTCTAGTACAGAATCAGCTTGGAATGTTGTTGCCCCAGCACCAAGACCGCCTGAAGCAACGTCTTCTGCGTCAGAAAGAGAAAAACTTTTAACATATTCAAACGTATTGTAAACAGCAGAAGAAATCTTCAAGGCTGTTGAACCGGAGTTTGTGACTAGGTTATTAGTTTCTGCGCTATTATTTGAAGTTATGTTCTCGCCATTAGTACCAGTAATGAATTTACCTGTGGCTGAGTTGACCCAAATAACGTTGTTGTCAGTATCGATCTCGCGGACATAACCACTTGACCTAGAAGTGACACCAGTAATGTAAGAACCGACTGTAAGCTGCGATGCAACAAGAGAATCGTTCATCACAAGTTTAGTGCCTATTTTAACATCAAATAGGAAAAGCTTGAACTGATCGTTTTCGCCGAATACATCGTTGTCGGAAGCTTGGTTTCCGCTATCGAATTCAAAGCCACGTACACGCGCCTGTCCGATTATTTCACCAGTTGCTCCAGGTTGGTCATAAAGGTTCACGACTGGGTAGTCTTGAATCTCAGAAGAAGCGCCAACAGTATCAGGCATACCAACTACTTTATTGACTCGAATGTAGTTGCCGACTTCCATAGTAGAAATTGCGCCATCAACACGTTTCGTGTCTCGAGGTTTTTCGATATCAATGAAACGAGGTACAACTGTTTCGATTTCATAACCTCGAACATACGCTTTACCTGGAGAGATTTGAAGCGTCATCAAATCGTTCGAAGGCGTATTCCCGTCTTCAGTAGTCTGGTCCACTTCATATACACCGCCATTAATACCGTCGTCCAAAGATTCTCTGATCTTGTACGAGAATGGTTTGACAATGTAATCCCCTGATTCGTCGAAAGTTCGGCGAGCAAGGTTTTCTTCAAGTACTGAATATTCAGTTGGTTTAGCTTTAGCTTGTTGGACACCATTAACAACTCGAGATAGTTCGATAAAATCGGCATCATCAGTGGAATCCAGAGGAATATGCGTTAGCACCAAATCTAAAGAGTAACGGTCTGCGCCTATAGCAGAGTTGTTAGGAGTACCACTAGCATTATCTAGAAGGCTATCGTCCTCAGAAGCAGTAACAATAGACTCTACGACCTTTAGACCAATCCTTGCGTTTGGTTTATTGTCATACTTAGAAATTACAATGCGCTGTTCGTCTACTAGTACAAAGTGACCTTTTACGAAGTAAACGCCTTTGGTGATAGCAGCAGATGAAGCGACCGCTTTTGCGTTATTAGTAGCAGTGACCGCTACAGTAAACCCTTTGGCGATACCGTTGATTGTAGTTTCGCTTGTAGAATATAATTCTTCGTTATCGGCAAATGTAGATGTTACACGGTCTTTAGATGCGTTGACATACGAAACATATATTGTTGGTGGGTCGGTCTCGGTGCGCTCTTCGTAAGTAATCACTCGGGCAACAATACCAGTTTCTCGACCAACAATAGTCTTTCCGACTAGTTGATCAAGGTATTCGTTTACGATAAAAGAACCGTTTGCGGGATTAAGTTTTACCGCATTAAAGTTGTTTACATACGAAAAGGTGCCGTCTAATACAGCCGCACCATCTTTGAAAATATGCCTACCATGACGCTCGATCTGTTTTTGTATGATCGTTTGCATCTGGGTAAGCTCTCGCGCTTGGACGGAAACTCCAGGTTTAAACAGAATTCGGTAAAACTGTTTATCCTCTAAGTAATCGTCATAATATGGCGCACCTTCTAAATTTACTGCCATCTACATTTTCTCCAATGCTCATCTTAGAATTTGATGAATGTTCTCAAGTTTACAATCTGTGCCGCACTTTTACGGAACGGTGTACGGTTATTTATAAACACCATCGAACCTGAAAATTTATCAATCTGAGGGTATACAATATCACCCTCATTAGAACCAACGGTGACAGCGATTGTGGTTAGGTCGTCCCTCAATAGGACGTCTCCAGCTTCCGGTGGAATATCATCAGCTTGTTGTACAAGTAATTTAACACCAATAACATTTGAAGATCCATCCTTAAGGTCTTCAACCGCAACAATGTTATAAGGCGTTCTTGTAGCGGATTCGTATAGAATTTCATCAAGCTCAAAATCTTGTTTTGATAGTGATTGACTTTCTACGTTAAGTAGGAAACAACAAGAACCTTCAGAATAAACAGGTAATTGCGTCTCGTCAGCAACTACATATTTCCTTGGATAAAATATCAACCCGCTTTGACGGTAATCGTTCCTCAAAGCAACGCCTTGGTTGCTGTCGTTTTCAGTACTAACCTGGAAGCCAAGTATTGATGCGTAAGACTCTTCTATGATGTTTCGACCATGTCCGCCAACCGGAGATATAATAACGTCTATTGAAGCGCCAGATCCAGTGCCAAGAGGGTCATATATTTGAACTTCCGCTTGAGTGTATTTTTCGCCATGATCGGTGATTGTCACTGAAGTTATAGTCCCAGTTTCAGGGTCTATAACTGGGGTACAAGCACCATTAACACCGTTTCCTACAATTGTTAGGGTTGTTTGGTTTGAATAACCTGAACCACCATCGTTGACGTAAACAAAACTGATGTCACCATCAACAGCACCTAATTCAACACCAGCCTGAGTGCTAGTCACATCACCTTCATTGAGGTCAAGCGTTATGCTACCGCCAGTACCAGTGACAAACCCCTCGTCTTGGTTTATATTCGCTGTTGCCGAAGTATAGTTTTCACCAGGATTTAGAATTGTTACTGCTGTTATAGTACCTGGATCCCCAGGACCGTTAGATTCGTCGATAGTGAGAGAGATCTCAGCGCCGAAGGCTCCAGCATTACCGCTAACTGTCACATATGTGTGTTCAGACTGATATCCTTGACCTCCAGTAAAACTGCCCAATTCAATCCTTTGAGTTAGGTAGCGACCAGCAACGGCTTTTTCTACTGGAATATATTCTGAGGTTGCGAATTTAGATCTAGGGATTAGACCTATAGTCGCCATGTACTTCCAAATGTACCCGTCTTCAAACGGACCAATATAGTCTGTATCAGTACCTGTAGGTTTGACAGTCGATGGTTTGCCGTAGTTGTTTGATATACATTTGTAAATGTTATATTCGTCAGTAACAACAAACATTTTAGCGTCAGCGATATCTTCGGCTAAAGAAGGTGCTGGGAATGATGCCGAGTATCTGGTATCATACATATCGTATATTGTACCGGATTTCCAATCTTCCCTTGGGATAACGAATGAGACGTCAGTAGATGTAATTGGACGCATGCCAATTATACCTTGACGTGTTTCATACTCAAACTTTCGGTCTGCTGTTGGTATGGGGGCTAGTTGATCGCCATCCCCTTCCCAGGGCAAAGGACGCCCCAGGAAGAAGAAAGCCCTAGTCGTGTTTGTTCGAATACCTTCGTAGACGATAGATGCTATATTAGCATGTATATCATTCTTTAGTACCGTTGGCATGACTATTTACTCCAATCTAAATTATGGGTTTGGAGTAATCTGGATAGTCCAAGTGATAGTGATAGTATCGCCTTGCTCTTTAGTTACTACAGGGAAAGTAGTACGACAAACCATACAGTTATCTACAGTTGCGCCACCAGCGTTATCTGTAGTGCTAGTAAATAGACCAGCTTCTGTTAGGGCAGCATTTGCTTCATCAACACCAAAAAGTGCTGAAGCGATGATGGTGAAGTCATCGTCGACAGTTAGTGATACAGGTGACTGTAGAGAGTTGCGGTGAACTTCAGCGATAAGTTTTTGCTGACCTTTTGCTGCTTCAACGTCGCTTGTCCCCACCCCCATTGCTGTGATATCTGCCGCAGAAGATAGACCAGTGGTCATGCGCGCAGCGATCCATTTAAGACCTATATCAACGACAAGGTTCTCTGTGTAAACAACTTCAGTTTCGCCAGTACGTCCACTGGTTTTGCTAATAGAAAGTTTACCATTAGCACTTACGAATTCTGCTTTTTTCATTTAAGAATTACTCCGGTTTTAAAAGTTTTGGTAGTCGGTCGCGTAATCAAATACATCTTCGAAATACGATCCGCCTGATTGTATATAGGGGCTAGAGTTAGTGCCAGCGACAGAACTTCCTGCCGTAACAGCTGGACTGCTATATGGTTTATTTATACTCATTTCAGCAACACTTCCAGGGATTGAAGTAGATGAAACGAGCGGTTTATTTACAAAATTGTATGTTCCATTATCAACGAATCTTGTAGGATCTATTAATTCTGGACCAAGAAGTTTAGTTCTATAGAAGGCAATGACATCGTCAAACCTGCTATTATCAATTGTATCTATAAATTCTGATTTATCTTCAGCAAATATGAAGTCTTTCCCAAGAACAGAACCTGTAACAGCCTTTGAATCCCTATTGGCGCTTGGGTTCAATCCGAATGTTATGAAATTAGTTTGAGTTTCCACACGAACTAGGACAGCTGGGTCAACAAGGGCTTTACCCATACTCCAGTAATCTTCTTGTACTGGATTATCTACTTCGTCTCCTCGACCAGTAGCTTGAGTAAGTTCTTTCTCAAATTCCCAAGTTTCGTCTTGAACAACTCTTTCTGGGGCAATACGGTCGCCCCTGTTGGTTGCCTCAGTAAGGTCTTTCTCAAATTCCCAAGTTTCGTCTTGAACAACTCTTTCTGGTGCTATACGGTCGCCTCGACCAGAAGCCTCCGATAAGTCCTTAAGGATAATTAATGTATCGTCGTCGACAGGGTTATCTACTTCGTCACCACGCCCAGTGTCTTGTGTAAGGTCTTTGGTGAAGTACCAAGTTTCGTCTTGAACGATATCATCTACATTATCGCCACGCCCAGATTCTTTGGTCAGGTCTTTCGTGAAGTACCAAGTTTCGTCTTGAACTATGTCGTCTACATTATCACCGCGACCGGAATCTTTAGTGAGGTCTTTGGTGAAGTACCAAGTTTCGTCTTGAACTATATTGTCTACGTTGTCCCCACGATTATATGTGTGGGTTAAATCTTTGTAGATAGCAAAGGTTTCATCGTCATTGTTATCGTCAAAGAATACTGCTTCACCGTAGCTATCGACGCCATCAACTAAAGGCAATTCTAGTGGGTTGGAGTATGTGAACAACAGGTTGTAATGGAAAGCCAAAGCCTCGTCGACACCAACTTCAACGTCAATGCTTTCGTTTATGCTTTGTTGACCAAACACTTTCATACCAGCCGGATGAACTGAACGAAGAACAATATCTTCAAAGTCAGTAAAGTCGACCGAAGTATCAATTACATAAGAATAGTCTTGGTAATAGAAATTATCATGAATTTTTACTATATCTGACAAGAAACCTTGTCGGTCAACGTAAGCTGGGTTCGTTATACCTACAATATCATTACTGTACGCTATTGTTGCTGGGGTGCCCGATAGTAATTTAGGCGAAACGCTTGAAGAAAACGTTTCGGGATAATCCCAACCAAAAGAGTTGAAATCTAGGCTAGTTATTGCTCCATTAACATCGACTGAACGGACAACAGCTTTCGCTCCGCTACCATTACCTTGTTGTAGCAATGGGTTCCATATCGAACCGATAAGTGGTTCGGCAATGGTCTCGTCGATCCAACGTAATTGTTGAGGCTCAACTTCTAAACCTGAAGCTCGACGCATCAACAGAATCATATCGTCTGTGCCGATAAATCCATCGTTGTTTATGTCGCCTCGACAGAAACCTGGGAAGTCCACGTCTTCTTGTAGTAGGAACGATTTCAGTTTTTCAGAAGAAGTATCTTCAAAGTCTGGGAGTGAAGCAAGAACTAAGTTAGTGAACTCTACTTCAGTCACGTTTAAGTAATCTTGGAATGGTCCACCTTCAGCTAACAAAAACGTTTCAATATTATCTTTATCTGCTTGAGAGTAGAACCCATCAAACGTGTGTACGCCTGCTTGATCGTATTCATAATAAGCGTAATATGCGAGCTTCTGTAGGTCGTCGGCATCAATATTTCCGCTTTGACTTATATCAGCACGTTGATAAACACCGCCTTCCGGAATTCCAGTAACCCAGTCGTTGACTATTTGTTCTGGCGGTGTATCGTCATCTAGACCTACCGCAAGTCGAAGGATGCTCAATGCCAGAGACAACTCTCCGACATTAGGATACACAGCCTGTATTTTTGCTACGTTGGTCGCAACTTCCGCAGTAACTGTTAGCCCAACTAATGCTTTGAGGGCGGCAAGCGCATCGGAAGAACTGACACTACCACTATTATTCAAGTCACCGTATCTACGTGGAGGTTCTACCGATGTATCTAAGCTTCCTAAGAATACCGCAAATTCGTTCGCAAACCCTGTGTCAACTATTCCTTCGCCAGTTGGGTCAAAATTAGCCAAACTTGTTAAGGCGTCTGCAATAGCATCCCAGTTGATATCCAAGTTAGGGGTTACAGAGCCACCTTCAGGAACAACGATAGCTTGAATTACAGCACCGTCACCTTGGTCGGATTCGATAGTCACAGTTGTTCGAACTGGGTCGTAACCTTGACCTCGTACAACAACCTCAACAGATTCTATTGAAGAGTCGACCGAAGAAACGACAGGGTAGATTGAAGCAACTTCGTTTATTTCAACATTTCCGCCAACGCTAATTACCGCTCTAGGGGAGTAATTGGTTCCGCGCTCAACGATGGTAGTGCCAACGAGGGAACCGCCTGAAGTTTCTGGAACTATTACAGCATCAGTCCCTGTGACTTTATTTGCGGAGATTAGTGTTATTACTGGGGTGTATAGGCTCCCAGGATCTGAAATAACAACGTCTGTTACATATCCGTTTAGTGTGACTACATCTAATAAAGCGGGGTCGGTTGTGAACCCTGAAACAACAGCTTCTGGGCATGAATAACCTGAACCTCCAGATGAAATTTCAACATCGAGAATACTGCCTAGATAAACTCGAGGATAAACGACTGCTGTTACTAAAGGCGTGCTTGCGCCATCATATAATGAAATAGAAGGGGTGTCTAAACCAGAACCTGGATCAGTCACCTCAACGTTTGTGATTGTTCCATTAGAATCGTAACTGAAGAATAGTGAAGGTTGAACAGTGAATCCTGGGATGTCAGCAATGCCAGTGTTTCCTACATTATAACCTGTACCACCATTTAATACAATTATTTCATCTAACCCACCGTTTTTGTAGATTGGGTATATTCTAGCACCCGATCCTGGGTTAGCGCCAGAATCTTCTACTGTCAATTCAGGGTATAGATATCCAGAACCAGCTTCATCAACTTCAACTGCGCTTATTACACCGCCAGTAATTTCAACACTGTAAGAAGCTCTTCGGGTTGGAGTACCAGAACCCGATTCAATAGCATCTACGCCTTCGTACCCGTATCCAGTAGATATAGAAGATAATGAAGCAATACCACCAGTAGAATGGTCAACGTTTAATGTAGCAGTTGCTCGAACGCCACCTGACACGTTTTGTGCTGGTATATAAACGCCTGCGGTCGCAGAAGCGTAGTTTGTACCGAACGTGTCCATCACCACAGCGGTCACGCTGCCGTTTAGGTCGAACTCCACCTTAGCGGAAGCAGTTACGCCATCATCGACTGTACCTGTAACAGCGCTAGTTCTGACGAATGTGACACGATAGCTTCTTCTATTGTTAAGGTCATAATTGTAACCTGGATATACAATATCAACGCTGGTGATTTCACCATCAACAATAACAGGCTCTAGGATAGCGTTATGTTGATCGGTCGGCAGAGCCATTGTAACAGTCGGAGCAGAACTGTAACCACTACCACCGTCAGTTACGTTAATTGCCGTCACAACGCCTCTAGAGTTAATTACAGCCTCTGCGCGAGCGCCTATGCCGTCCCCTGTGATATTCACATTAGGTGGGTATTTGTAACCGAAACCGCCATCAACAACAGCAATACTAGTAACAGCGTCGCCCGTGATAAAAGAATTGGCAGTAGCGCCAGCTGTATACGGGGCATCTATTGTGACTTCTGGGTAATCGTTATAACCTGCGCCAGCGTTATCTATGAAAACTTCATCCAACGAACCGTCTTTAAGCGTATAATCAAGTTCAGCTGGCGTGGTTATATTCCCGCCACCAGTTATAGAAATTTCAGGCGGAACTGTATAGCCAGTACCTCCGTCCAAAACTTTGACGTAACTGAAGTATCCAGACAACTCTTCATTAACTTCAGTGACTGTACCATTAGGGTATTTTACACGAACGGTTTTATCATTACCGCGAATGATGTTAGTGACTTCAACCGTACCCAAACGAGTTTCAATCTGAATCTGTTCAGTCAACGTACCGTCAGAACGAACGTCAATATCAACACTTTCGTTTGTTATATCTCTTGTATATTCAACAGGGATTAGGCGATAGTACGTGCGCGAACGTCTGCCCCAACGAGATCTCCTGGTTATTTTCTCTCGCAAGTAAATGTCAGGGATACCAAGAACGTCATTGTACGCATTATCACGTTCGTAAGAAACTACATCAAACGTTTCACCAACCCTGAAACCTGAACCCCCATCTTGAATGGAAAGGATTTTACTCAATGAAGGTTTATGGATTAATTTAACATCGCCGAGACGGATGATACTCCCATTATAAAAGAAACCGACGAACGAGCGGTTGAAAAATATTTGGTAAGTATTGTTGCCTTTGTTTACAACACGGTTTACCTCAACCTCAAAAGTCTGTGGAGGCGAACCAGGAAAGTTAGTTTCAACTTCAGCGAATTTACCGATTAACTCATAAGGGTCTCCGCTGGCTAGGTCAGCCATAATTGAATATTCGCTGAGCCATGTACCAGAAGAAGGTTTTAGGATGTAATCTTTTGGTAGGGTAATTTCAACTTCTTCTCCGAACATAATTCGGAAAAGCATTTTGACTGAATCTAGAGAACCTTTCGTCGCGTAAATGCGAGACATATTTTGAATAATATTTACACGATCAGAATCTTTGTTGATCGGATATCCAAAACCAAATTCTCCGTGAACCGTATCTAAGAAATTGTCAGCGGCATCCGTCAAATCCCTCTGTATAGAAGGGGAGTTGATTATGTCAGAAGGCATTCCATCTTGATTCAAGAACTCATAATATTTCTTAATGAATTCAACGAAAGACCCGCCAACATTGACAAGGTCTTCAGGTATGACTGAGGGTACTCGGTTTTGTTCTTTATTCGCCATTATTAATGTCTCGAGAATGTAGTGTAACCCGACAAGCCTGTTGAGCCGAGGATAGATACTGAATCAGATTCACCTTCGACAACTATTTCAGCCGGAACGATACGAATTAGCTGTTTATATTTAGGGGCGATATCAAAAGAATCTGGCTTGACTGTTAATGTTATTTCGTTCGACAAATCAAATTTCAAATTATTTAATGTAACAGTACCTTTGGATGGGTTGACAGTACCTATGGAAGTTGCGCCAGTGACCTTATAACCAGTGGTGGTGTCTACCATATAGATATTGCGCAGAGGCTCTTGCCCGACCAATGGTTCGTCTTTTAGCGCACACAAAACTCCGTTATAGAAGAAAGTAGAAGATTCCAAGGTTGATTCTTCTTCAGAAGAAACGTAAATTGGGTTGGAGAATGTAATAATATAATCTTCATTTTTTAATGGGTTTGGTCTAAACGATTTAAACATTTTAAGTTTAATTATTGAGTTGAGTATGCCTGGATCAGCATCGTCAATATCGCATAGTAGGTTTGATGAACGCAAAACCCCATTAAATCTATTCAAGTTCTTATCGTTATGAGCGACAATAGTGTCGTATACAATAGATTTTAACTCGCCAGCGGTTTTTACAGTTTTGTTCAAATCATATTTGTATTGAACTGTAATAGCTAGGTTGGTGTATTCAGCAGGAACTACTTCAGTTGTAATCGCGCCTATATTTTTGGTCTTCAAAAAGTTTTTGATTGAATTCATAAACGCCGAAGTGACACGCTCTTCGTTCTTTAGTGCTGGAGCAATAAAGACTTTACCGTAAGCTGGCGGATCGTTATCTTCTCCACCCCAAACAGCAACGTCTTGAATATTCTCAAACTGGTTTAGAACTAATGAACGGTAATCGTCTGCTGTAACTGCTCGGTTCTGGGAAGAATATTTTATAGGAGCGTTGAAACGTATAGAGTCAATATTCTCGCGTTCTGCGCCATTGAAAGTTTTTGTAAACCCTTCTGACAAAGATACAACGATTGAACTTTCACCGTCTATTGAATCGTTTGCTGAAAGTGTTCGGATATTGTTAGCTTCTTTACCATTACAATCTACGTATTCAATTTTAACAACAGCACCAGAAGGAGGTGTACCGCCTAAGAAATTATCGCCGAAATATACCTCATAACGCCCGAATGAGTTTTCTCTGTAATAGAAAGCTTCCGAATCAGAACCTATTTCAGTTATATCTTCATAATATGTGTAACTAGAGAATTCTTCAGTGTTTGGGTTGGGGAACACTTTAACACTCAAAGTCGTCATATCTACGTTATCGGAAGGGATTTCGTATTTCGCGAACTTATTGAGACCGTCTATTCGATAACTTATACTTTTCAATTCACCTTCGTATAAATTAACGTTGGAAAACTTGAATGAATTATCGGTCGCCTTTATCGCTGAATATGGCGTTAGGGTGATAAAAGTATATGTCTGGTTGTTTATTTTACCACTAAACTTTTGCCCACGTTTAATTGTCAAGGGGCTATTAGAAGATTCGTTCCCCTGAATGTGGACGTCAACAGATATTTCTGAGGAAGTTCTTGACTTGGGAATGTAGCCTAGTTGTTGTGCGTGAGAAACAACGCTCGAGCGAACCTTTGCGGTATCCAGAAAGGTTTCGTTTAAGTTGATGTGCGCCAACATAGCATTATATTGCGTATTGTAAGCAAGCACGTCTAGCATAACTGACAAGCCCGAACCATCAAAATCGTAATCGGTGAACTCGTCCTGAGACTCCATGAATTCCTTTAATTTAGTTTTTATGGAATCGAAGTCTAGCTTTGATAGGTCGGTTAAGTTACTCATTTATCGTAATCTCTCTAAGTAAAGTTCGATGTCAAGTTCGCGTGACGAACCGACAATAGACACCGTTATTGTAATTTCGTAAGAGTTTTTGTCAGCATTATATGCTACAATTAAATCAATAATTTTGACTCTTGGTTCTTGTTCGCCGATCGATGTCCGGATCTCGTGTTCGATAGCATTCTTCGTGAAGCCGTCAGCAGGTTCGAACAAATACTTCTTAAGGTTACATCCGAGTAATGGATTAAACGGACGTTCGCCTTTTTTGGTTAGCAATATGTTCTTAACGGAATTCTTTATTGCGTTCAAGTCTTTTACTGGACGAACGTCACCGAACTCCGGATGTAGTTTAAATGCGAGGCTGAGGTCTTTGTATTCTTGTACAAGACCCGTGACCGATGACTTGCTGTCACTAACAGCGTCTGATAAGTTTCTAATGCTCATACGGTTATTTATACCTTAATTAACCATTTGCGAATACGTTTGGAGAACCGCCAGTCATAGCGCCAGCGTCAGCACTATCCCCTATTCTACCCATCGGACTACCTTCGCAAAATACGTTAGGTGAACCAGCGTTAAGAGCAGCAACGTGAGGTACACAAGGTGGATCAGCACCAATGGTGTGTACCGCAGTTGGTGCTCCAGGGACAGCAATCAAGATACCGTTAGCGTAGACTGATCCTTGCGCTGCGCCCGCCAAGGTTGTTGAGCCAGTACAAGGGTGACCAGTTGATAATGGGTCGCCTATTCTTACAGTTGCTGGCATAGTGTACCTCTTAGTTGTGGTGAATTGTTGGTGCGTTATCCGACATTTTACCGCCTGAGTTTCGAGTCTCAGTGGATCCAATATCTGTTTTACGTGAACCGCCAATATTTTTGGTGACGTTTTTACCGACTTTAGAAGTTACGTTCTGGTCGATTTTTTCAGTCCAGTTTTTCTTAACATTGATATTTACATTACCGTCCACATCAATGTTCCAATCCTTTTTAATGTACATATTACAGTTGGCGTCTATTGTTAGATTGACGTTACCCATCACATGGACATTATCATCCTTTGCCACAATTGTGTAGTTGTCTGCGACTATCTTAGTGACAATAGTTCCATCTGGGTGAACTTCTCGGAACGTACCTGTTCTATGGTATTCGTGGATACGCTCTGCGCCTTCGGTATCGTCTACTTCAAATATGTGACCCGATGTAGTTTGGTGTACACGGTTGTAGGGGTATTCAGCAGCAAACTCTGTAGGTGGTTCATCCCAAGTCCCGACCGGAGTTTTAACTGATTTGTCAACACCATCCTTCTTAGCCTTAACTATTTCATCTTCTGTATCTTCACCGCGAGCAAGTTTGTTAACATCAGGCTCGCCGATATACTTTTCTTTCGGGTAATTGCCATCAGGGTCTTTGAACCCAGATGTACTAGGTTTCTCTTCAAACTTAGAAGCAATAGAACCCATGACGACTGCGTCTTGATACGCATTATCCCTGAAGAAACCAACTACCCAAGAACCTTGTAGTAACCCATGAGGAGATTCCATTAGTCCGGATATACCCGAAGAAGTTGCGGGCATCATCACAGTTGACCAAGGCAAATCTTCGGTAGGTATGAGAGTGGTGTCTTCAGTATGGATACCGAACATGCGCACGCGAACCCTATTCATTTTTTCTGGGTCGTGAATATCTTCAACAACTCCAGTAAACCATTCAAAATTATTCATTATCCACCTAAATTATCATATCGACCTTCAATCAAGGATCTATTGATTGAGTCTTTTCGAACTGTTAGTACGACGTCATAAATCCCCTTTCGGTTGAACTTATGTACGATGTTGTATACCACATATTTACCTGACATCAAAGCATCTTCATGTTCACTGACAGTCCCAGGGTCCAACGCAGGCGGAACTTTAATCTCTATCGTCTTTCCGACAGACAGGTTAGAGTCACCATGCAAGGTTACGGTATGCGATACAGCAAATGCGTTTTGACGTATGGTATTTTGTTTGGCTATAGAATCAGCAATTTTGTTGTTAAGGTTATCCGCACCTTCAAACGCCATCGTGTTTTCGTTTATAAAAAACTCAACTGGGTTGATATAATCACCCATCGACTTTCCGGAAATAGTTAGCGCTGAAGTTCCGGTGTATTCCTTATCCATTTTGGGCACACTTTCCGAGAACGCATTATATTCAACCTTTGTATACTTTTTGGTTGAGATGTCGACCTCTTTTATGATGCTATTGTAAGCTCCGTTCTTTACATTCTTATATTGAGAAGAACCAAGTTTACTGTCTATAGACTTTATTCGTATCTTATTATCGTCGTATGACTTTTTATTATGAGCAGAGTCGGAACTATTTTCTGAGCGCAATTCATACTTATTGACTGGTTCGGAGGATATCATGGTGTCATACGAATTTAATTGTATGTCGTTCCACAAGGTTTCGTACATGAAAAACATAGAACCGTTGCTCTTTTGTGCCCTAGACAAAAGCATCTTAAATGTGTCGATGTACGTTTTATTAGGGAGAACTGCTTTGTAGTTACCTTCGATAGAACCGTCTAAAACATTCAACGCCAATTTATTTTTAATATGTCCATACAATGTGTTGAGTATATCAGTTAAATTGCCGTTGACTGACTGAGAGATACGTTTAGATGAAGCCGCAAATGATTCTTCAGAAATAGCTTTTAGTTTGTACGCCTGACCTTCATTACTTGGTCTTGCGTATGCGCCTATGCCCAGCACAATTAGGTGTTTTGTTTTTTGGACCGGATTGCCGTCATATTCATCAACCTTAATCAAGGTCAACTCTATCTTTTCATTACCTGTTATGATGTATTTTTCAATAAGGTTTACAGCATCAACTATGGTAAATTCATAAAGGCTGAAGAGCGATGTTATTCCTTCGGTTACAGTAAACTCATCAATTATTTTGCTAATGTCTATACGCTTGCCAGCGTAATTGACCAACACAGCTTCGTGGAGTTTAAAGTGACCAGGAGTTATTTTATACTTATCAAGCATTTACAGCCTTCCTGAATTCAATAGAGAAGTCTTCTATGTACTCTCGCTTCAGAACCCGAATAGATCTTCTTTCATCATTCATTCTTTTTTCATAATCATAATAAGAAATTTCTCGCAGAGGCAAACGGTAGTTTTCAAAGTTGCTGATTAAATTACCATCTTCGTCTTCATAGTGGTGAACCGATTCAGCGTAAGGGCGGATCGTGAACCCAGTCCCTTCAGGATTACCGAAGAAAGTTGTGTTCGGACCATAAATGTTTTCCGTTTGCGTGAATACGTGATTTCCGGTGTATTTAAACGCTATCTGATTCACTTTTGCGTTGCGCGCAGTAACAATAGCATTTGGCGTTATCGTACCAGCATTATCATAACTTAAAGTAGAACCTATGGCAAAGAAACCTTGTACTGAGTTTAGGTTCATATCATCTTCGACAGTGCGATGTCCTGTTATAGCATACCCTTGATACTTTTCGCTAACATACTCTTCAAATTGTTTATCCGTCATTGGCCAATCTGTGTGACCATATTTCAAGTGGTTGTTAATTATAAAGAAAGTCCAATGAAAATCGGTGGTGCCGTAAAGTTCATACGAGAGTTGGTCTGGGCGCTGATCCGCTATTTCTAACAAACGATATGGCGTTATAGAATCAAATCTTTTATCAACAATCCTGACTTGTTTGAATATGTCCGGAATCTTGCTCTTCAGGTTGCGCCCAAAGATGTCGTACTCTGTAGTTGGAAATTTATTGAAAAAAGACATCGTTATACTCCAGACAAAGTTCTAATTTCATCACGACTCAATGCCTTAGACTCACGGAAAGTAAGCTGACATGAAACTTCGGTAGGCGCACCATCATAGTGGGTCATATTACCGCTTGCGTTGTAAACTGTATTCATCGTGGAAAGATAACATTCATAAATCATAGGCAAGTAAGGATTTGGTGCTCCGTTACTGTAGAACATAATAACCCAAAGCCAAGGGTATTTTAATGTCAAATTTTCTTTTTCGGCATACATGTTTATCCTAAAAGAATCAACAATTTTCTTTATTGCTTTGGCTTCGTCTGAAGAAGTGGCTACCATTTTAAACTCAAAGGAGAACGAACGTAGCTCTGAGTTGGTGTACTGTAGAACGGTGTTAGGGTTAATTGCCCTTTTTTGATCATACAAGTACATGTCTCGCGCTCTATCTACTGTGCTCGAACCAAGTCCAAAGTTACTGAAAGACTTAGAAAGAACTGCCGCGTCCATACTTGAACCGGAACCAAATTTGGTTCTTAATGTATTCTCTAAAGCTTTAGAATCTTGGGTCAACAGCGCTTCCCCGACTCCGTCGCCGAGTACGCCGAGGTCGAAGTTACCGTAAGAAGCACCGTCTCCAACTTGTAGGTTGTTGGGGCAGTATAAGTGAATCCACTGATTCTCGCCTGTTGTTGGGTCAAAGCCCAGTATCTGTACTCGGTCAGCAGAGTCGCTAAGGTTGAGCGGATATTTTAGAATTGACATTTTATGAATCCGTTGAATGTTCTTTTGTTTATTTATAAGGATAAATATAGAATAAAGGATTCGTTATGGGACAATATTACAAAGGTACGTACAAACTTAAGAAGCCCGAGAAGTACAAGGGCGACCCAAATAAGGTAGTCTACAGAAGTAGCTGGGAGAGGGCAGTCTTTAAGTATCTCGAAGACAACCCAGACGTGAAAGAATGGGCTGCTGAAGAAATAGTGATACCATATATATGTTCTACTGATGGCAAGCGACACCGTTATTTCATAGACATATACTTCAAAACAACGGCTGGTAAAGTTTACTTGATAGAGATAAAACCTGACAAAGAGACTATGCCACCTAAGACGCCAAAGCGTAGGACCAAACGCTATCTCACTGAACAACTAACCTATGTCAAGAACCAATCCAAGTGGAAGGCAGCGAGAGAATTCGCGGCAGATAATGGGGCAGAGTTCTACGTATGGACAGAAAAAACGTTGAAGTCATTAGGAATTAAAATTCTGTAGTATAAATATATAAAAGAAATTAAGGTATTGTATGGCTGATTCAATTTTCCAAAAAGTAGAGTATGAAGCGTTCCGTAAGGGTATCGCCCCACGCACAGCGCAATCAAGGGATTGGTTTCAAAACCGCCTCAAAGACATGAAGAACATCAACCGTCAGTCATTATTGAAAGACGAAGCATTGAAGAAGCGTCAGCGGTTCGGTATAGGAAACATGTATATGTTTTTCTACGATGCCAAGCACCGTAAGACTTTGCCGTATTACGATATGTTTCCGTTGACTATTATGGTTGGTCCAGCTCCAGGTGGGTTCTATGGTTTGAACCTTCACTATCTACCGATCAAGCTCCGTGCGACTTTATTTGATAGACTGTTGGAAACGACTAACAACAAACGGTATGACGAATCCACAAAGTTCAAATTGAATTACCAGATACTGCAGTCGGTTAACAAATTGAGCGCATATAAACCTTGTTTTAAACATTACCTGACGTCTCAAGTCGATTCGTCTATCGTTTTAGTTGAACCGCCTGAGTGGGAGATTGCCGTGTTTTTGCCAACAGAGCACTTCACAAAATCTACTCGAACCGTATGGGCAGATTCTAGGAAGAAAATCTAATGGCTTCAATAGATAACCTTATAACAGTCATAAACAGACGCGATGGTGTCGCTCGGTCAAATAGGTTTCAATTGAGTTTTGCGCTCAAGCCATTGGCCAACTCTTACCTTGGTGGTGAAAACACTAGGGATCTAAGGTTTTTATGCGAATCGGTTACGCTCCCAGGCAGGAACTATTCGACGTTTGAGTACGAGGCAGGCGGTTTCCAAAAAGCTCAACCATATACGTTTATAGACGGTGACGTTAGTGCTACCTTTTTAGTCACCAACGACTCATACGCCCGAAAGGTATTTGATGCTTGGCAACGTGCCATTGGCGACCCTGAGACATACCGCTTAAACTACAAAGAAGAATATGTATCCGACGTCTACATCGATATGCTAGACGCAGAAGGGAACTATAAATACGGTATGAGGTTGGAAAACGCATACCCTGCCACAATTTCAGATACAGAACTAAGTAATGCGTCAGAAAACGAATTTGCTAGATTGACTGTTACTTTCAAATATGACAAATATGTTTCCCTATACGAAGGGAAGTGAAACTACCATGAGGTGATATGAATGGCTTTACCTAAGTTAAATGCCCCAAGATATGTATTAACTATTCCTTCAACGAAAGAAGAAATTGAGTTTCGACCATTTGAAGTTAAGGAGCAGAAAGTTCTACTATTGGCTCGAGAGTCTGACGATCAGAAACAAATGATTCGGGCAACTCGAGACCTGATTTCAGCTTGTACTTTCAATAAAGTTAATCCGAACGATTTGACTATGTTCGACTTTGAATACGTATTCCTACAGATTCGAGCTAAGTCGGTCGGCGAAACTTCAGAGATTAAATTAGGTTGTTCTGAATGTGGTCACATGAATGACGCAGTTATCAACCTAGAAGATGCGCAGATTAAAGGCGATCTAGAAAAGTCTATGCGCATTAAAGTTACTGATGAAGTTGGTATCGTTTTACGCTACCCACGATTCAACATTGCGGATGCTTTAGGTAAGGTAAACCCTGAATCAGCAGAAGGATCAATTCTGGTTATTGCCAATTGTATTGAATCTATCTATGATGCGGACGATGTTTACCCTGCCGAAGAACAAACGCAAAAAGAACTAGTAGAATTCGTTGAGTCCCTATCGACCAGAAGCTTCCAACAGATTGTAGAGATGTTCCAAGATCTACCGACTGTTGCTATTAAGCACGACTTTAAGTGCGAGAAGTGTGGACATGATAATGACATTTCGGTAGAGGGGCTGAATAATTTTTTCTAATTGGCCTTGCCCACGAGTCCATAGAAAACTACTATAAAACAAACTTCGCAATGATGCAATTCCACAAGTATTCGCTTGATGAAATTGAAGGAATGATACCGTGGGAAAGGCAGATTTATGTCGCTCTGTTGACTGAACATATAAAAGAAGAAAACGAGCGAATTAAACAGCAACAAAAAAGGTAAGCGAAGTGGAAAACTTTAACCCTGACTTAGATGGTGATGGTGTAGTGACTGAACAAGAATTTAAAATGTACGAAAGAAAGGTTGTGGCTAAGAGACGGATGGCAAGTGGATCCGTGATAGCTATGGTCGTGTTCACCGGAATTCTTATGTCGCCGATCGTTCCTGTAGAAAGGGTTGACGCGCTTTCCGATATATTTTCAATGTTTTATATCACTATGGGTGGTATTGTAGCGGCATTCTTTGGTGTGTCTGCTTGGATGGGAAAGAAGTAAATGGCTAACAATCCAACTAATATGCCAGGAATGGCTGAACTTATCGAACGTGTTCGAAAAGAAGGCAGCTATACCAGGAACAGTAAAGACAACTCGCTGAAGACTGTTAAGCAAGCAGTATTGGCTCAAACCAATGTCTTGAGTAACAGCTTCTCGATGCTGAATACAATGATCATCGATCAGACAACTGAGATAGTTTCCGCTATCTCAGGTATGACCGTAGATTTGGGCGATAAGTTCGAGAAACCTAAAAATGAAAACAACGACCCTGCTAGCAAAGAAGAAAAGCGAGAGCAAAACAAGTTCTTCGAAGGTATATCTAAAGGGTTTGATGGATTAGTCAAAGGCGTTCAAAACATAGAGAAAGGAATATCCAATCTTTTGGACCAAGGCGCAAAGGCTGCTTTAGGTTTGGGTCTATTGACACTTTTCTTTGATCCAATGACAGTTATCGATGCTATCGTGGAAATTAGAGATTTCTTTACTGGCGCTTTCGATAGCATCAACCAAGCGTTGGCTGGCGATCTAGAGCCCGCAATGCAATTCATGAAAGATAATGTAATTTTGACTTCACTTTCTGCGTTGTGGGTGGTATCTAAGTTTGCGTTTGTTTCAACATTATTGCTCAACGTTGGTAAATTCATCGGTTCTCTTGGTTTTAGGGTATTCCAGTTTGGGTCATTGATTTTTAGTATCGGCAAGTTTTTCTTTATGCGTATCTTGCCAGCACTTTGGGGTGCGGTCGCTTCACTAGCGACTACCCTGTACACAGGCGTTATAGCGCTTTGGGGTGGATTCAAATCAATGGCTGCTACGCTATTCAGGACGATTATACCTGCTATTTGGGCTGGGATAACCACTTTAAGCGCATCGCTATTGGCAGGGATTACTAGCTTGATCTCAGGGCTGATGGGTATAGTAACAACTACTATTGCGCCAGCCATCGTAGCTATGGCGCCATTCGTAGCTATTGGCGCACTTTTAGCATTGACCCTCGGAGCTTTGGTAAAATCGGTTCAAGATGCTTACGATACATTCAAAGAAACGGGTTCTATCGGCGAGGCGTTAAAATCACTGTTTAGTAAGTTTACTGGATATTTTCTAGGTTGGCCAATAAACCTACTCAAAGAAGTCAGTGTGTACTTCCTCGATATGTTTGGGTTTGATAAATTGGCAGCTGAACTTGATGCTATGGACCCAGTTGGTGCTATTAGTGATATGATGAGCGATGTTATTGATTACTTTTCTCAACTAGCCGATGACGTCATTTTCTATGTCCGTAAGAAAGCTCCTTCTTGGTTGGGTGGCTTAACTGATGAAGAGATTGAGGCTGAGGAAGCTCGTCGCGCTGCCGCTGAACAGACTCGTATCGCTAAGAAAGCTGAACGCGAAGCGGCTAAAGCTGCTGCCGAACAGGATCGTTTGAATTCCGCTGAGGCTACTCGACTAGAGCAAATTGCTATTGAAAATGAAGCTGCTAGGCTAGAGCAAGAAAAACATCAAAAAGCCATTGATGAACAAAACAGACTACGTCAGAAAGCTGAACAAGAGTCTGCTGAACTCAAAGCATTCGAAGCTGAAATGGAAGCTAAAGGCTATAAGATGGGGGCTGACGGATTTACATATGAAGATCCTAATGCTTCTTCAATTGCTGACAAGATGGCTGCGATTGAGCAATCTATGGCAAGAAATAGCTTAGAAGAAGATTCTGTAAGAGCTAAGATTGCGGCAGCAAATGATGCGGCACAAGCTGATTACAAAGCTGCTATTGAAGCTGAAAATAGAATGGGCATTCCTAAGATAGAATCGCCTATGATTGGCAAATCTGCTGACGATCTTATGATGGAGTACCTTGGCGGGAATAGTGCTTTGAGAGATAACCAAGCAGAGAATAATGACCTTAGTGGTACGGGAATTCTCGGGGCAATACTAATGAATAGAGGTGGGGACACAATCTCTAACTCTTCAGTTAGCGCCCCCACCATACAGATGACCACTACGCCATCAAACGATAACGATGATTACTTCAGAGAACAATCAACGTTTGCTAATGGCATATTATAAGTAGTGTGCGTAAGTTGAAAGGATGTACTTCGGACCAGACTTAGGTTTGGTTCCTTTGTGGGGGTACATCCACAATGGCGGGAATAATACAACGTTGCCTTGACGGGCAAGTGATACAACCGCCCTCTCTTCATCATTGTCCCAATCAAATGCGGTTTCACCGCCTTCCTCAACATCGTTCAAGTAGAACAAACACACCATAAACCTTTTTGCTGAAGCGCGGTCGCCAACGTCAACGTGCCAGTCAAACTGGTCTTCATCGTTGGGGTCGTACCTCTTCATACGAAATTGTTCTAGGTCGAATTCCTTAGGAAAATACTTTATACCAAGTTCGTGCTTGTAATGTTTTAATACATGTTCAGCGCTATTCTTGATGACTTCAATTTCTTCCTCAAACCCACCGTGTTCATGGAGGTTTATCTCTTTGAACTTGTAATACGACTCATCCCTATCGATTTGGTCTTCTGAATATTTCTCAAACTTTTTGATGAGGGATTCGCACACACGAGCGGGAAGAGCCCTTTCAATTGCCATTATAAAGTCTAGAGTGTGCCTCATATCATTCCTAATGCTAGTTCAGTTGTTTCGTTAACCCGACGAGTCCAACCACGACCGAAGGTTTCAAAATGTTTTAGGCGTTCATAATAAGACTGACGATCCGCTTGGTAATGTTCAACAAGATCTTCTACAGTATGCTTATCAAGATAATCGCCCAAAAGCTTAATAGTCCTAGGACCGATAGCGCCATCAGCTGTTGCCCCGATAATTGACTGGAGGTACTTAGCCGCACGCCCAGTGCCAGCGTTGACCCCAAAGTCAAACACGCAAAGATCAAGCCCAGAAGGAAGTTCATCACCTTTCACCTTATCCCAATAATTACGTTTATAGATTGGTGCTACATCATCAATAGTCAATGAACGCATTACTGATTCATCAACGTCATGACCGACCCACTCTTCATATACACGTTTAGTCACGCCAAGATTAGTCATACCGCCAGGATCGGATGGATGGTTGACATATCCCCCTTCGTGCTTTAGTATGATATCGAGGCATTTGTTAAAATTTGATTCCATCATATCCTCCGGATAAATGGGAGCCACTGGGGCTCCCTCCTAGTCTTAACTGTCAGAAGCCAGTTTAGCAAAGTACGATAGAGTGTCATCGTCTTCTTCAACTTCTTCCTCAACAGCTGGCGCTGGTTTTGGGGCAGCTACCTTTTGCACTGGCGCAGGAGCAACTTCATCAAGGTCGATTGACTCAGCAGTAGTCATTGGGGTAGAGTTACCGCCGAGAACCTGATCAAGTTTCTTCTTCAACTCACTGTACGATTTGTAATTAGCTGGGTCGGTGAACTCAGAAAGTTTATACAGTTTGTTGTATACTTCTTCTTTAGACTCATCGTCGCCTTCAAATAGTTCAGAAGGAGCCGCAAATTCAGAAGAATCGTAGTTAGGGTATCCGGAAACCTGACGAATCTTAATCTTAAATTCAGCACCTTCCCACATATCGAATGGGTTCATTGGCTCTTCACCCGCAAACTCTGGCTGCATCTTATCCATGATTTTATCAAAGATTTTCTTACCAAAGGTGTAGAGTTTTACCTGACCTTCATTCTGAGGATTAGCTGGGTCGGAAACAACAAGAACGTTTGCTACGTAGTGTAGTCGACGTTTCTGCTTACGAGCCTGTTCTTTGTCCTCTTCAGAACCGCTATTCCAAAGCGTTGAGTTGTATTCAGAGACTGGGTCAGTTTGACCGATTGAAGTCAAAGAATTTTCGATGTACCATTTACCAGTTGGACCTTGGAAGCCGTGTGACCAGTACTGGACCCATGGAAGGTCTTCACCTTCTGCTGGCGGTAGGAATCGGATTACAGCGTAACCATTGCCGCTTTTATCGCGAGTTGGTTTCCACTGACGGTCGTCACCATAAGATTTCTTTTCACCACCACCTACTTTTTCTGCCGCTTTAAGCAGTTTGTCCATAGAAGATGAGCGAGATTTTTTTAGAGATGCAAATGACATATGTATGTATCCTTGTATTGCTTAGTATGTTTTAATTATCCACTTTATTCATAACGAGAGCCTATTATATAGGGTTTTCATTAAGAAGTAAATACCTTTAGAATAGATTTTTTGACTTTATTTTGGTCCACCGATAAGAAGGGACTATACTTTTCGATTTTGGTCTTTATGTCTGGCCACATTATTGTATCTGTAACCTTCTTATCGGCTTTCCTAACGAAACCAAGCATTTGATCTAAGACTACGACAGTCTCGAGCATGATTTCATCGGCGAGATAACTCTGGATGATTGGGGGATACTGACCGTCTTCAACTTTGAATAAGTCGTCGAACGAGCCGTGCGAAGATTCTAGAGTATAGAGATCTTGTTCCACCAAGTAGCCAAGAGATTCAACTTTCTTTAACCATTTCAAATATGTATCTTCGTCCTTTAGCATATCACCGACCCATTTTGAGTCATTGACGAAGAATGATACATAGTAGTTGATCAGGTCATGCGGATCGTTGAACTTCTTGGCAATTTTAGCGAAGAAGAACTTGTCCTTTCTCTTCCAAAACGATTTCTGGTTAGCGCTCGTCTTGTATTGATATTTTATGGCGTCATACGTTCCACCAAAATGTAATTTGAGAGCGTTGTAAAATCGGTAAGCGTCAAAAGGTTCAAGTGCCATAGTCATATTGGTAAAGTGTTACCACCCTTCATATAGTTAAGTTGTATTGCCTCAGCTTCAATTTTACCTTTGATCACATTAGTAATCAGGGAAGGTATGTCCTCAAAGTCGAGGCTCATTTCGTCGCAAAGTTCCATAATGGTATCAAGGTAGCCAGTAGAGCTAACCTTGACACGCTGTTCCACTAACATGGAGAACTTCTTGGGATTGAGAAATTGTTCTTCCATTTTACCCTTTCTTCTCAAAGATTGTTACTTTGTCAGCACGGAACGAACGCCATTCCTGCTTGCTAGTATCAAACGCTGGTACTGCATGTCCGCCTGGAGCGGTGATATTAGCGTCACCTTTAGGACGTTTGTCTTCAGGGATGCGATCAAGTTGGCGAGTACAAGTCATATCTCGAGTTTCCCCATTAACCTTCTCAAATACTACACGGTAAATTCCAGTAGAGAGGGCAGTAAACATTTCATCACGGTTAAACATTTCAATTCACTCCTTTGGTTGTTTCGAATACAGTCAATATAATATGTTTCATTTATCACCTCCGCATCGTTGCGTAATCTTTCGGATCAATTCCTCTTGAAACTGGAGCCAGTCCGCTTTTGTGGACGATTGTGATTCCGGTGATGTAGTCTCCGGTGTATCGCTTATCTCCTGGTCTAGAAGTATCGCACAACGTTGTCTTGAGGCTTTCGTAGCTTGGCGTTTCACGAGCGTAGCTCTCCGTGGGCACATATTCTTTGAACTCCGTTTTGCGTTTTTTGATACGGGTTTTTTCGTACTTGGCGCGAGCAGCTGCAGCTTTCATTTCTCGCTGCCGCTGCTCCTTCTTGCGGGCTGAGGTGCTCATATTAAGCCACCTCTTCAGTCTGGGCTACATTGAATACAGTGAAACGTTTTGGCAGCTTTTTCTTTTCCAGCTTACCAGTCTTTTCGTTTCGAACTTCTTTCTCAATGACGCGCATCAGCTGAATGCCTTTAGAACCTTTAAGGACTTTGCGTCCACAGCTACGTGCTTGGTTGAATGTCATAAAACGCTGGTCAGAAAAACCTGATTCCGCAAGGATCATTGCGTTTTCACCAGTGTAAGGTTTTCCAGTTACAAAGTTAATCATGATATATTCCTCAACTCAATTTATACATGTATTATAGTTGAAGGTTGCTGGAAAGTAAAGCGATTTTTAAAAATATTTTAGAATATCGTTATAACATTTAAGTATATGTTACAATCGGGTCCCGACAGCGAAGCTATTGAACCCAACGCCAGTCGATTCGACACACGCAGCCTTTACAGTTTTATTCACAAGCGCAGAAGTCCAAGAACCAGTTTCGTCGTTGACAAATACAAGCTTGAATATTTCATGGTCTGACTCGATCATAACTTCGCCCATGAATACGGGCTCTTCGTTATACTTCTTCATCCCTTCTAGGAAGTCGGCGAGGGGCATGCAAACAGCGGGGAGTTGAGCATTAGGTTGAGAAGCAAATGTTACAGAAGAAAACAATGCCGCAGCGAGGATTAGTTTTTTCATGACTTAATTCCTATTTTGTTAGATCAAGAAAGGATTTCCTCAATCTTTGCGATTAGTTGGTGACCTGCGACAGGTTTATACAACCAACCATCGGTTAGTTCACCCCTTCTGATAGTTGTAACCATCCTGGCGATTCCTTTATCGCCGGACACTATCAGTACTGGTATATTGATTTTCTTTTCATGTAAGTACAACACAAAATCAAATCCACTTACATAAGGCATTACCATATCGACTATCGCGATGTCGACTTCAGGTATGTTTTCAAGGTCCGCTTTACGAGGGGAACGCATCACTATTGGTTCATACCCGTTCTTAGCGAGGACTCGTTTATATACATTAATGATTGTTAAATCGTCGTCTACTATTAGGACTTTCTTTTTCATTAGGGGTTTCTCTTTTTAGAAAACAGACTGTACGTGGTCTTCTACGTACTCGCTGAACCTTACCACGCTTTACGCAGCCTGCTTTGTAAAAGTTACTGGCTCCCGACCTTTCGATCCTTATCCAGTATTATCAACCTACGTGCACATAGGAATTACAAGGAGGTTCTTCTCAGGATAGGCTTAGGCTCTCTATCTTCCATACACTGGAGTAGTGGAGCCTGATTTGAGCATCACTGTGAATTAGAAAGTACACTGATCCGCTTTCCTAGAACACCATCCCAAACTGCAGCCATGTAAGGGGATCTAGTTGCTGTGTTTTCAATGTACTTTAGAAAGAGCACCACACACTTTATCAGATGTGCTCCAGACTTAACTGGGGTGATGCTCTTTAGAAAACAGACTGGACCATGGCTGAGAGAAGCCGTATCGGTACTTCTCGCTGTGGAGGCTAGCACACTTTCCACGCTTTACCCAATCTGCTTTCTAAAATTGGCCTCAGGGCACCCTTAGGAGCTAATCATATTGGACTTCGCTTTACGTTACGACAGCTTTTAACTGAGAGATCGTAACAACTAAGACCCTGAGATATAGTGCTGACCTATGGGAGTCATCAGCATCGCAACTTCCAATCCCAACCTAGTGATCTTAAGTAGATAGTCTATGGCGTTTTACGACTAACTTTAACTTGCCAACATGTCACTGAGGTGTTGCTATTTGTCTACCTGTTTCCTTAAATGGGGTTTGAAGCCCACCGCTTACACTCTGCTTTATTTATAGGGTGATTGGCCACACCCATACGGAACGACTGTTTTCCGGAACGTCCCACCGTCGACAATACGGATTTCAGTTCCTTCATTTGCGACATAAGAAGTTGACTCACAGGTCTATTGGGGATATTAACCCCTTTTAAAACACCAACCTCTATCTTCGTCTCGTGTCCCCACCAACCTCTCGGAAGATTTCTCTTCACGCCAACCAACACATGGGGGACTCAGGGATCCTTTTGTTAATATGCAATGTACTTAATTGTAGCTATGCAAATTAAAATGTATGCTACGAGTCTTATGAGTTCGAACACACCATTTGCAATTACTTCTTTGTCTATCCGTGTCATTCAACACCTTACTGTTCCATTGTAGTGTTCAATTCAGAATAATTGGTATCCTCGATCTTAACGATCTGATCTTTAAAGGTTTCCTTAACTTGCTCTAAAGCAACTTCACTACGAGTGATTAATGTACCACCAGACTTCAATGTAATTCTTTTCATCATAAACATAATATAGTTTCCTTATTAATCAATACACACAACTGACACTTTAGAAGTTCCGTAGATCGCTTTAGCAATCTTCACTGCTTCCGCGCGAGTATCTGCTTCAACGATCTTTCCGATTGCGCGATTCTGTAGGCTGATTTTAAAAGTTTTCATAACAAATTTCCTTTCACTCAATTTATACATGTATTATAGAGTAAAGTTGGGCAAAAGTAAAGCCTCCGAAGAGGCTTTTTTTATATCGTTTTAGAATATGCTTAGAAGTTAAACGCGGCATCCTTTACATCGTCATAAGAAAGGCTCGAAGACTGAATAACGATTACAACCCTTTTCGCTTCTGTGTCAGCAAAATCAACAGAATGAATTTTCGAGATGTCTAGCAAGTAAACATCGCCTTTTTCGGCAACAAAGGAAGAATCAACATTCAACGTTGAAGCATCAAACAGAGCACCACCGTCAGATTGATTTTCTAACCTTTCGGCAATGTCAGCCGATTTCGGGTCGTCGCTATAAAAAGTTGTGGTCGCGCCAGCGGTTTCGACATACATATTGATAGTAACTTTAGAGCCATTATCAACATGAGGTGGGATATTAGGGTAATCTAACACCATTATCTTAGCATCAAAAAACCCGACTAGTTCTTCTGGAAGGAACCGCTCTATAAACGCTTTCTCATAATCTTGATCAGCGAATTCGTAATAGTGTGAACCTCGCTCAACCCCATCAAAATCCTTAGTGTAAGAATCTACCTTGTCTCCGTAGTCTTCTTCAGATATAGTTAAGTCATGAGTTCCTAATTTTTTAAACATGATAATCCTCTTTGGTGTTTAGTCGTATTTATATCAGTTCCACTCATTATCGAATTTTGTGGTTTCCTGGTACACATCACCATAATATTGTTTGGTGTAACTCGATGCGTCGTTCCAATACATATGAGTGTTGTCGTTTAACTTCTCGAGAGCCTTATCAATCTTTTGTTGTTCGCGTTCATAACGCTCTAGATCGTTTTTGCTTGCCTTCCGCACGCCAGCAGATTTCTTTTTCATCTTTGACTTAAAGTTCTCTTTCTGAACTTTCTTCGCGGCAGCTTTGATCATTTCGTATCGTGTCATGTATTACTCTCCAACGATAATATCGTATATTTCTTTCCAGTTGTTGACCACTTTGGCTTCACCATTGTAGTCAGAATTATGGCTGTGGCTCATAAGGATACTGTCTAACCCAAGATCCCAACCAACGTCAGCATTCTCTGGCTTATCTTCTATCCAGTAGCATTCGGTATCTCTGTACGCCTCAAGAACTTCATCTTTATCAGCCCCAGTATCAAGGTAGATAAACTGATCGAACACACCATTACCAAACAACTCGCGAAGATTCTTAGTCCGAAGGTGCTGGGCATATTCGTCGGTGCTCAAAGAACTTATTACATGAAAGATGTAACCGTGTTCTTCGTGTAGTTTCTTGACATACTTAACAGCATCCCGTAACGGAGACAACTTGCGAATCGTTGCTGACTCATTGAACATACGAGTCAAACGTTTCTTCTCGAGGGGCTGCAGGTCATACGCCTCCATGATAGAATACACGTCTGGGTTGACAAGGACATATTCATGTTTATTCATCCACTGTTCAAAGTGGTACTGCCAGTCAAGAAGGACGCCATCAACGTCAGTCAGGATTACTTTATCTCTACGCATTAGTGGAACTCCTCATCGCAAAGTTCAGACATTACTAGGGCAAGCTCTTCGGCTGTAGCGATTATTTCGATACGAGTGCTTTCATCATCAAAGAACCCCAAACCCTGAGCCAGCGTGCGGAAACCATCTGCCTTGTTAGGGTGGGCATATTCCTCACCAGCAAAGAAAGATTTGATCATATCACAAACGATGATACCACCAGCTTCGATTTCTTTTACTAGACCAACCATGTAGCATCCTGGCTGCAGTTCAGCAGAGAAATCGTAAGACTTGATCAGGTCACCAGCTTTAACATTATTCATAACAAATTTCCTTCATTCAATTTATACATGTATTATAGCAATTGATTGATCAAAAGTAAAGCTTTTTATTATACCGATTAGGAATAAAAAAGGGAGCCGAAGCTCCCTTTAGTTATTTGGTCGATTGCTTGGCTTTTGGATCGCCCCAGAACTCCATTCCGGTCATGGTAATCCACTGGCGATTTTTCTCTTTATCAGCACGCCAGTTAGGGATAGTCACTTTGGTGCGCTTACCCTTAAGGTGCGCTTCAAGTTTGCGTAGCATTTTCTTCGTGTAAATTTCATTTTGTTCCATAGTGTACCTCACTTCAGTTTTTCATATGCCTCATCAACTGAGACGTTCAAATTATACTTATTAGCAATAAATTCAGCGAACTTGCGGCGAATAGGTTCTACACCCCATTCAACATACTCAAGCTGCTTACGATATGCCTCAACCTCACATTTAAAACGGTATTTCTTCGACAGATTGTAGAAGATGCCGTGTAGACCTAAAGACCGCCAGAACTGTTTAACATGAACCTTCTCATGTTCTAGTAAACCTTTGTCATCCCTGTACTCTGGGCGGATAAAAATAAATGGTCCGTATGTTGTTCCGGCAAACCCTCTACCAACAAACATATTGGTATAGAATTTTAAATATAGCATTATTCCCCCTTATACAGATTATAAAGAACTGTTTCGAATTGTTCGACTTTATCAGTTCTATTTGGCCAATAGATATATTCTTTCTCTGGATTGGCTTTTAGGTTATTTAACAACGGTTGAACTGCGTTGTACAGTTTATCCAACCTTTCTTGAAGTTCTTCAGCCGTGCTAGAAGTTTCGGTGATTGCCGCTTGCGCTTGCTGTACCGCTTCCAGTTCATTTTCGTCGACGGCAGTAAAGCCAAAATCAAACATTTCGCTCATAATCATCTTTCCTTCTACCGTATAATATTGCGCCTTGTCTTTCTTCTCTAATTACCATGTCAACCCTTCTCCTATGGTAACGGTGCCGACAATCCAATATTGACCTAAAGAATAAACTTGCGAATAATAGGGCAAAAGCCACAAGATATTCTTCTACCAACCACATCAAGTCAACAAGGCTACCTATTTCCTCACCGTGCCCGTCAAGTATCCATTTAACTTGAAGGTACGAATACATAATACCAATAGCGAAGGAAAGCATACTGAAACCTTTTATCCATACAAACGTAACCCCTACAGTGCTGTCAAAGAATATTCGTTTCTTTTGTGTATAAGCAATATAGAGGGTTTTGGTATTTATGAAAATTAAAGCGGCGAAGATTACCAGGATAGACCACTGAGCAACTTCTAAAACGGTCATACTGGTGCCTGCCCGAACAAGTAGGTAAGCGCCATCACGATAGCTGTACCGCCAACAGCAACACCCAGCCACTGAACCGCTTTACCTAATATTTTTTGGTTTATCATATCAATCTCTAGGTCTCTTACCCGAGGACCGATATCGTTCATGTTTTCAACCAGTACACCCAACCTGTCGATAGTCTTCTCTAGAGTATTCACCATATCGACTATTTTTTGTTCGCGCGATTCTAATCGACGAATTCTTTCTCGAATATCTTTTTCGTCCATCACATTTTCTCTTCTTGGTTTTAGTCATTATGTGATGTTTATAATTCAATACTCATATTTATAATCTAACGAAGGTGTGGTTGCCCAGAACTTTAGAATGAGTTGCGGCATCTTTCCAATACGGTTCTACTTTATTGTGGGCATAGTAGTGGTCAGCACCGCCAGTGTTGTCGGCAAGACTATCGTTAACAGCAAGTAAAGCAATCCTTGCGGACTCTTTAAAACTTTCTTCTTCAATTTTATTCTTCAATACTAGGGTTGGTTTACCGTCATCGCGGTATGAGAATTGCCTGCGTTGAGTTACCACACCACACACGTCGCCAGGAAAACCGCTATGAGCGACACGGTTTTTAATGACGTTAGCAACTGCGACTTTACCTTCATAATTTTCTCCTTTCGCTTCAAAATGAATCGCTTCAACCATACACACATAATCGTTAAGAGAAACCTCTAAGGCAGGTCCAGTGTGTAGGGTTGAAGCGACAATAAAAGTGGCCATAGCACCAAAAGACATACGTTAATCTCCCATTAATTTACGGTCAATTATATAGCCTTTTGGTGTTGGCGTAAACCCTTATTTTATATCATTTTAGAATAACGATATTATCCATCATAATGGAATGGGTTGGAACCAAATTTTATCTTCAGTTCTTCGAACTCTTCTTTGGTGTACTTACGATCTTTTTCTTTCTTAGGTTTAGTCGCTTTCTTAGGTCGTTTAGCTTCAGCAATAAAGCGAGAGAACCCTTTTGGCTCAGTGTAGTTAAACTCTTCCATGCGTGCGCGAGAAGGTGGTCCAACAATATCATATTCAATAAACCCTGTAATCCGCCCATCATCGGAGAAAGACAACCAATAATTTACAGCTTCCATCATAGTACCTCGAGAAAGGATAATTTCTCGCTCAGTTTCGTATTGGGAAATCTCTCCTGGTATTACACACTGAAGCTGAGAAAAGTCTTGACGGCTGAACATGATAATATTCATAGAATTAACTTCATAAGACAGAGTTGTACCTTTCCACAACTCTTTATCCGGTCTCTGGCTCTCGATCCAAGCAACGGCATCAGCACCGCTACTAAATTGGCGATAGTTATCCTTATCACCGCCAAAGAAGTTACGGGCTGCCCCTGCGGAGAAATTGCCAAAGGAGCAAGCAATTTCTACTCGAGTGGTGAACGAAGTATATGTCGGTAGAGCAGTTTTATCCTCAACCAAGAAACGGCGAATCCATTCTTGTTCAGCAGAGTATCCGCTGATATCCACGCCACGGAAGAGATACCCTTTGTAAAACTCAAGGTTGTGACCGATACTATCAAACGTAGAATCGAGACGCTTCATATTTTGAATAGCGGTGTCAACGGTTTGTTGATCATAACCTGACGGTGGATCAGAATATGCCCCAAACACCATCTTACGCATATCTCCGTACTGTGAACCAGTGAACGCCTTGATTGCGTTGATATGATCCATATCTTTAATATCTGTGTGGAGCTCGTCCTCGATCAACCAATTATCAGAAACCGACCTTGAGATAGCATATGCCCTAGCTTCTTCATCCTGTATATCCATCTTATCGAATTCATACTGAGCATAACCAGCCTGCATAGCTGGAGGCATTTTATCCGGAGAATGGTCGCGCGGAGCTCGAAACTCTTTATTATAAGATGTTGTTGTTCCTGGGTAGTATAGCTCTTCGAAATTAAAACGAAGTGCTCGGGTTTTGGTCGCAGCTTTTTCGTTATTATTAACAAAGGCAGCGACCGCCATATCGTTCTCGCCAATATCATCAAGCTTATACACACCAAACTTCTTGATCTTCTTCATGACGCCAGTGAAAACTTGTTCAGCTTCCAATGCTTTGGTGTTAAAGAAAATCATGCTTCCGTTCGGGTTTAGTTTACCGCCATCAACTCCAGAAAGGGATATTGTCTTAGACTGCATAATGCGGAGAGCCGAAGAACGCTTCGCCACACGTCCGATGAAGTTAGTAACCTTCTGAGCCTTTGGAGGCATGAACGTCATGTAACCAAATACAACAGTATTGTAATTGTAGTGCTTTTCAAGAGCCTTAAGCGCACAAGCAACAAACTGAAGAGGGTGCCTAATCTTGGAAATACGTTTGGAAGTTGACTTCTTGGGGTCACCAAGGTTCATCTCATGGAACGTCATATTCCACGTATATTTGCCAATCTTTACGCCACCCTCATGCCATTTATTTTCAAAGCGGAAAATGTAGTAATAATCTTTCCCACTTTTCTCGTAATGACCACCAAAATACTGAAGGGTTGGTGTCCATTTTTCCTTCATCATTGGCGCAGCATTTACGCTTTGAAGGTCAAGGCTCTCAATTAGTTGCTGTACAGACATCCTTAAATTCCTGAATAATGTTCTCTATTTCATATTTATAAGGTATACAACTTGGTACTATATCAGTGCCAATTAGCTGCCCGACTATACAAGCGTTTGTGTCTGTATCATACCCTTTAGCAATAGCGTCGAGAACAGAACGTTCGTACGATTCACCTTTTTCAAATATATCAAGAGCGATATTCCAAGAACCCTCACAGAATCCTGATGAAGTTCGGTCGTCGGACATGGTACGGAAATTCTCAATATCTTCGAAATTAAAAGTTCCGGACCAAAGGCACTCGAGCATTATTCCCATCTTGTATGTGGTGTCGTTAGCTATACCGCCATGAGTTAATGTCGTGACGCTATCGTAGTAATCCGCTTTATCCTCGCCAGCTACGTTATGAAGAGACCAAAATGCGTATGGAGCCAAACGCATAAGAACACCGTTACCCCCAGAGTTGTACGGAGGGTTATAAGTACCACCGTATTCCCACATATTGTATGCTTGGCTTGTAGCCATACCAACGTCGAAGCAACGTCCATCCGGAGTAAATACACCACGGACAAGATAGTCGCCGATGTGTTTCATCTGAGAGTTGCGTTCAAACTTTTTACTTTCAATGAACGACTTCATGGCGCAAAGCATAAGAATACCGTCGTCAGTGAACTGCCCGACCTCATGACCGAAAACGTTCTTGACTTGAGTTCTCTTAATTTGCTCTAGAGAATCTAATTTAGGTATTTGGTGCGGGGCTTTAAATTCAAAGGCAGCACCATAAGCATCGGCAACGATACCACCCCAAACAGAGTCCCTAAAATCAATAAGTTTCATTATAAATCCAACGCCCCTTTAATGCTATTAACAATAATAAAGATTTCGTGTAATCGAGTCAATTCAAGTAATGATAACACGTTAACGTTCGGCGAAAGCAAACATTTAATAACGTCCTTATTCGCTACTAGTACAGATAATCCAGACGAATCCACCAAATTCGTTCCAGCTAAGTCAACCACCACCAATTCGGTTCCATTACCAAGTAAAGCTATCTGCTTTTTAACAAGGGCAGAGTTTGCCATTGTAAGTTTTTCTGGAAGATGTATTACAGGGTTTTCACCGTAATAAGTGACCGTTGACTTTTCCATTTAAGTACCTTTTTTGTTTCGCCAATGCCTAGAACAGTCTCCCTGATGACCTGTCACTCTAGAGCCACCGCATTCTGGGCATGGCCATTCTACGTTAAATATCTTTTCGTAGTTCTCTGAATATTTCTTTTGGTCTTTTTTGTGACCTCCAGAATCGTATTCCCAACTCATAATCTCTCCATGAATATTAAACTTTCTTGAACTTGCGCCCACGCTTATCAAACATCATAGGTTTGGTGAATAACTTCTCCTCGCCTTTCTCATTTAAAAACCCAACGAGCTTACCCGCTTCGTCTAGGTAGTAGACGTTTGATGGGTAACGGAATCCGTCTAAAGTTCCGGTGGTCTCAAGTAGCTTTTGCATAATATAATCCTCAATTTCAATACCCTAATTATAGTTGATTGAAATTCAAAAGTAAAGCTTTTTAAAAATTATTTATCGTAATGGCGTCTTCCTGGTCCTTTTCTGCGGTCGGGGAACAGAGTAACCCTTTTGCGCCTATCAACAGGGTGACGACGATCTACTTCTGTAGACCGCCTCCGCCTTTCTGGTCCAGTATATTCTTCTTTCTCAGTTGTCATAATATTGTTCAGTTGGGCTCAATAATCCATCTAGGTTGTTTTCAGCGTTGTTGTGATCTAGGCTTCCGCCTGGAGCTTCATCGTCGCCATTACCCCAACCATTGTCTTTACCCTTGTTAGGATTGTCTTCTTTATCCTTACCTTTCGGGAGTAGGTCGTCGAGGGTTTCTTCATCGTCTAAGAGGTCAGATGGAGATAGAACATCGTCATCTCCGCTACTATCACTATCAGTGCTATCCGTATCTCTTGGACCTTCATCGTCGTTACTGGCTCCTTTGTTGCCATCAAACTTACTGTTGCCTACGTTCTTATCATTTCCTGGATTTTGGCCAGTCGAAGTGTCAGGAATATCCTCTTCTGAATTGTTGTCTTCACCCACTTCGCTTCCATCTCCATCCTCAGGAGATTCGGGTTCTTTAGGCTCATCTTCGCTAGATTCGTCTTCAGGGTTATCGCTTTGTTCATCGCCTTTATCCTCTTTATTATCAAGCGGAGACTCATCGTCGTTAGAGTTCCCTTTATTACCATCGTGAGGGCTGTTGCCTACATCCTTATCATTACCAGGATTCTGACCAGTTGAATCATCTTCTTCGTCTTCAGGTTCAGGATCAACGACTGGCGGATCAACTGGATCATCTTCGTCCTCATCCTCAGGTTCCTCCTCAGGTTCTACAACAGGAGGTTCCTCTTCTGGTTCAGGCTCATCAACTGGCTCGTCAGGAACAACAGGAGGTTCTTCATCTTTAGGAGTAATTGATATCGTTGGCTCATCTTCAACTGGTAGAGGTATGGTATCAACTTCCTCTAAGGCAATGGTCAAAGGAGGCTGTTCCTCTGGGTTATCAAACTCACTAGAGAAGGTCGTTGTTTCATATCCTGCGTATGGATCTATTTCACCGTTTGTCCTATCAAGGGTAACGAAGCTAGATCCACCGCTATCCTGAACGCCTTCCCCTGCTGCTGGTGCCCCTGCGGCAGTTGGTTCTGTTACTTCAGTCGGATCGATACCAGCAAGAATGGCTTCTTGTAAAGCCGCAACCTCGGCATCGACTTCTTCCGGAACTTCTTCGTATTCAACGTCACCAATTACAGTATCGGTTGGATATACTTCCATCCCTTCAAATAGTTCTTGCTCTACGCCTTTCTCGTCAATGAGGACAGCGTATGGTCCGAACGATTTTACAATTTTATTAGCCATGGGTATCCCCTTCATTAATTACTGATATTTATAATTCATCTATGTCTATAAGGAATTGCTCAGTTGTATCTGTACCTTCCCAATATTTCACCTGATCTTTAGCTTCCTTAATCTGCTTCTTGAGGTCGTCGACCATTTCTTTAGTGAGGGTCATTATATTCATACGAAGCAAACGTTCAGCATCATCGCCCTGAATAGGCACTTGCGCTGACACCATCTGATCAATTACCTTGTCTTTAGTCTTACCTTTAAAAATAATCTTATCGTCTAACACGGCAGTAATGAAGGCAGCCTTTACTGATAACCAACGCTGGCTTTCCTGCGCTTTCTCGAGCTCGCGCGCGATACGCTTATCCAAAACGCCAGATCGGTAATCGCAGAAGTCTTTGATCAAGTCGCGCTCATCCGTGTATTCTTTGAGTTTGCCGTTCTCATCGATTACCGTTAGGTTTTCAGAGTGAGCTTTCTCGAGCTTGAATTTGGAGATTACCTTAGCGTCACTGTTGAGTACCTTTGCTGTAGAGTTGCGCAGCTTGATATCAAACCTAAACCCATCAGAAGAACACTCGTCTTCATAGCCAATAATATCGCCATCGTCTTCAAGTTTATCGAGTATCTTTACATAAGCCTCTCGGTCATAACCATACGGAATCTCAGTGATTATGATACGAGTGCTTGTGGGTCGTTGGAATACTCCGCGACAAAGGAAACGGTCAGAAGCCGCATCATACTCGGTCGTTCCGTTAAAGTCGGGGAACGATACCGCAAGACGCTTCTTAATTTTACCAGTTTTAATGTACTCTTTACATGCCGCAATCAAGTCCTTTTCGGAACGCGGAAGAATATTCGTAGCGAATCCTGTAGCAATTCCTTTCGTTCCGTTAGCCAAAACCAATGGTATGACAGGAATGTAGAAAGCAGGAGGAGTGTGCTCGGGATCCTCGTGAACTGGGGATAATGATATGTCTTTAATATATTTTGAGAAGTTAGAATGTAAACGAGTGTAAACATACCGTGCTGCTCCTGCCGCTTGTACTTGGCGGGTGCCAAAAGAACCTCGCCCTTCAACCAAACAAATGTTATTGTTCCATGTGGCTGCCATCAGCTGACCAGCGCCAGCAGCACTTGCCTCACCGTGTTGATAACCGTAGTCGGATACAACGCCAGAGACCGCAGAGACCTTCTTAAAGTCCTTTGGCGTGTTCACTATAGAACTATACAAATAGAAACGTTGGACTGGCTTGAGCCCGTCTATCATGTTAGGAATAGCGCGAGACTCGACTGTGTACAACGCAAAGTCACGCATTTCGTTTTGCGCAATTTCTGACAAATTATAGAGATTCATAGTTTATCCTTTAGTAAATATGGGTGCTATTGTACCCTAAATCGAATGGAAAGTAAACCATTATGTTAACCAATCCTTTCGTTTTTGTACATCTTTACCGTAACCAACATCAAACCAGGAGTCATCGTCAATAACGACAGTGTCTAGATTAGGTTCGTTGATTATCTTAGAGTACTCCTCTTCAGTATGAGAAGCAAGTCCCTTAATGTACCGCAGCTTGTGTCCTGTCTGAGTTTGTTTGAACTCACTAGCTTCATCGTAACTGTAGAACCACTTCTGGCTATTCCCTTTCTCAGCAATAAGGATAGGGGTGCGAGCGATATGAATACGCTTCTCAGTGTACAGCCTTGGCCAGAACTTATAGAAGAACGCAAGTAGTAAAGGCATAATGTGACCGATACCATCGTGGTCGGCATCAGTAAGCGTAGCCACGTTCTGGTAAATCATATTATCAACTGAGTCAGGGTCGTTGATATCAAGCCCCAGCACCGCTACAAGCTCGCTCAGTTCTTTGTTCTTAAGGACTTCAGCGGGTTTCATATCCCAGGTGTTCATGATTACCCCGCGTAGTGGATAGCCACCGACTTTCTTCGGGTCCCTAACCTTAAGGAGAAAGCCAATGGCTGAGTCCCCCTCACATAAGAACAAAGTCGAATCCGTAGTCGTAGCTGCAATATGCTTGGCGACTTTGACTTTCTTAAGTTTCTTTTGAGCCAACGTAGCTGCCCGCTTGTCAGCTGCCATCTTCTTGGCCAGTTGGGCTTCGATGATCGGACCAATGATGTCCTCACTAGCCATGATCTTCTTTGCAATCTTTTCAAAGTCATCGGCATCGTAGTGTTCTTTAACAGCGGTGACACTCGACGTGAGCCTTTCCTTAGTTTGAGAGTCATACTTTGGATCTTTAAAGTTACGAGCAAATAGAACGAAGGTTAATCCACTCTTTATGGTAGACTTTGCTACATCGATCTTATGCCTTCTCTTAACCATTGATACAAGAATATCCACGACAGAATTGACGATATAATCAACATAGGTTCCACCGAGACGAGTATTAACACCGTTAATATAAGATGTAGTTCGGAACCCATCAGGAGAACTGGCAATGAAATAACTAACGTTGTCACTAGAAGAGACAACAACAGAAGCGCTATCGTCCTCCACAAATAATCCAGCGTATTTTTTAATATTCGAAGCATTGATTCTTTTCCCATTAAACTTAAACTTGATTTCTGGGAAGGCGATCTGAAGCGAAGTCAGACGATCTTCAACCAGTTCTACCGTGTGAGTGTCACAAATGCTATCAATACTAAACAGATTGTAATCAGGAGTGAACTTGACTGAAGTACCTGAATCAGATTTAGATCCTGTTTTAACTGAGATTTTATTCGCCCCGTCGCTACATTGGACTGTGACAGATTTACCATTCTGCCATGTAGTGCCGATAAACCTCGTTGACATAAAGTTAGTACAAGCAGAGCCAACACCGTTGGCACCAATAGTGGTTCGATCGTCATTGAAAGAAGTCCCCGCATTAGTTTTAGTCCATGCCGCAACAGGGCGAAGGACTTTGTTACCCTCAGCGTCTAGAACCTCTTCTTGAGGGATTCCGCGCCCATTATCGCTAATTTCTACAGTATCGCCTTTAATCGTAACCGAGATCTGATTAGCGTGTTTATAGTTAGTTCGAATTGCTTCGTCGATTGAGTTGTCAATGATTTCGTCAATCATTTTGTTTATGGCAGGAACGTACTCGACATTCTGCCAATTACCCATGACAAATCGTTCTACCTGCTCAACCGAAGTTGAACCAAGGTACATTCCTGGGCGCATGCGAACGTGGTCGCGCGCAGATAGAATTTTAAAATCTTCTTTACTCATCTTATGCTCCGAACGGGTTAGAACCGAACTTTTCCTGTTTATCTTTATTGATCAATGTTTCTATATGGTACCAACATTTATCGCATACATGGGCACAATCCGTCTGCTCTCCAGGGACGCAGTTTTCCCGAATAATAGTTTCGCAAGATGTGCAGAATAATGTAGTACCTTCTTTAAGTAGGTTAGACATTCTTACTCTCCTTAGTCGCTACGATTACGGTTGTGATGATTATGCCAACAAAGGTAGCTACCAAAAGCGCCTCAATTGTTGAACCGTAGTTGGTGCCGAATTCTATAAGTGTGTTTAACATGATAAATCCCTCAATTTCAATACACCAATTATAGCATATGAAATGAGGGAAGTAAAGTGTTATTTAATATCGTTTTGGAATAAAGATATTCTATTAAGTTATCAACTATTTTCGCACGACTTCGATCATCTTACGGATAGCGGTTTCAGTAGTTGAATATGCCGTTATGATATCCTCAGCAAGCATTATATTCTGAAAGTCCGGTTCAGGTGAGTCTAGTTGTTCGTTGTATAACGATATTAGGTCTTCAATTTCAAAGGGGGTCTCCGTAAAGACCCACTCCCTATCGACTACATCAATTGGTATCCCTAGAACCCAACAACTCCTCTTCGCTGGTCTCATCAAACAGGTCGCTTTGTTGTCCTTCATCGCCATTAATCTCTTCAGTTTGATCTTCGTACTTTTTAACCTTTTCACGTAAGCGATCTAGAATCTCGTCACCTTCCATCCATAGGTCTTTATTATTTAGAATAGACTCTATTTCTTCTTCGGTCAAGAAATCCTTATAAACTTCGCGCAATAACCTCTCAGACCATTTACGTTCATATACAATATTGTCGTACATCTCGCCACCCTTACCTACTGTTCCACCAGAGTAATTATGGAACATAAACATAGAGTGAGGGGAGATTTCATAAGCATCGCCACAAAGCATAATCATCGTAGCAGCGCTCATACAAGCACCTTCTACGCTAATCCAAACGTCAGCATGACAGTCGGTGAGCACTCGCATAAACTGCACAGCAGTAAATAAGTTACCGCCCTCAGAGTTGATATAGATCTTTACTAGGTCATTCTCGCCAGCATGACGAATGGTATCAAACCATTCAATATAATCTTCAGCTGATGTTATAGTTCCGGTCAAGTAAAATTCGTGCGTATATCCAGCAGGTCGATGAGTGAACGCACCTTTGGGTTGACCCAGTTTAATGATATTCTCAAGCCCTTCCATTTTCGAGTTCCTCTTCAAGTTGTGCGATTTTTTCTTCAAGTAATTTAATGTATTCAAAGACTGGCTCCATCTCAGCTACCGTTTGGCAGCAATAACTTATTTGTTGATAGGCATCATTCGATGCCGTTTCTTCTTTTGTATTCACGTATAGTCTCCAGTAATTTATCATCCCAATTATCGCGATGCTCGATAAACACCTGAGGCGGTTCATTATCAACAGCTATAATAGTGACCAGTTGGGTTATAGGCAGCTTAGTGCGTTCTTCCCAAGCAATAGCATAGAATGTCTCCTGAATGAAGTAGTTCTCGATCCACTCAGGTTTCTTAGGTTTCTTGCTAGTCTTAAAGTCAATTATAGAAAGCTTGCCGTCAAACTCAGCAACGCAGTCGACCCTTCCCGCCACACCAAGGTAATCCGAATACAGCGCAGCTTCCTGGGCATATACAGTACCTATACGCTCGTCGAGTATGGGTTGGACAGATTTGAAGTTTGCCAAGATATTAGGCATAAATCGGTTTGGTTGTAATTTATTGTTTATATAGTCTTCAATAATAGCATGAACCGCAGTGCCTCGGGTAGAAGCTCGGTACGATATTTTGTTGGCTTCTTCTTCACCAACACGTTCACGCCATTTCTTGATATGATCTTCGCTTAGGATAGATAATACTGTTGTAATCGAAGGGTACTTATTAGAAGAAGGGGAGACATAACGCCTCCCCACTTCTTTACTTTCTATTACTTCTAGGTCATCGTATCCGAGCAAGTTTTCCTTATGTTCGAATATCCTCGTCATACGTTTTCCCTACAATATGAATTTTCTTGTCGTTAAGACCCTGTTTAACGCGATTCTTGTGCTTATTACGTTTCTTGTTTCTTGGATCGAAACGAGTGTACTTAGCCATTAGAATTTTACTCCAAGTTGTTCTTTGGTCATTATGTAATCACGAACTAATCCGCTCCGGACGATATCCTCCCAATTGAACTCTATGATAGAGAATCCTGTAAGGTGAGACACTACTTCCAAGAACTTAAGGATCCCGTCCTTATCATTATTCTTGTGGAAGTCTGACTGATAGTAATCGCCACACAATAAGATGCGGCAGTTTTCGCCAACACGAGTAATGACTGAGTCGAGCTCGTGGGCAGTTAAGTTCTGCATTTCATCAACTACAATAATACAATCATCTAGGGTTACGCCACGAATAAACGAAGTCGTCATAAACTCAACGTCGTTTGATTGTTTAAGTTTTTCCCAAGCATCGTTAACACCAAAAAGATTTGCGCAGATACCGATATATGGTGCCTCATACACAAGTTTCTTTTCTTCTTCATCACCAGGAAGGAATCCGATATCTCGGGTCGGTACAATAGATCGAACAACAATTAGTTTTTGATAGGGGGTGTTCTTATCTAGCACTTCCTCTAGACCGAGACCGAGTGCTAGAAAGGTTTTACCAGTACCAGCTGAACCTGCTAGGACTATGTTATCACCCTTCCCGAAAGCCTTGCAGACCTTCTCCTGGTTCTTTGTCATAGGTTCAATTTCTTTTAAGTCATCGAGCCTAAGTTTTAATTGTTGCCGAGGTTTCATCGCCATACGCTATTTCGTCCATTTGTCGATTTGAGGTCCGCGAACTGCGTGACCTTCTTTTATTTTACTCATTGTTTCTTTAAAGGAATTAGTCACCTTTGGTCCGGAACCAACTCCCGAAACAATCATTGGCGCACCAATGATGCGTTTTAATTCAGGGTGTTCTTCTAGAAAAACTTTAGATTCTTCCCAAGACATAAGTTCTTCAACAAGTTCACCTGTTTCGGTGTTTTCAAATTTATATAGAGGCATTAGAACCACTCTGGTTTGTTACGTTTAGTCCAGCGCATATCAATAGTCGCTGCTTTGGATTTATAGTATTTGCGGTATGACTCAACATAGTCGCTTGTCTTATACTCGTCAGGCATAGCTAGTGTGACCGGAGTACAACCTTCTTGTTTAATATTTACAGGAGGGCGAACAAGTTGCTTAAGTAGCTTCTCTTCGCACAAGTGTACCTTACCATATCTAGAGGTGTACTCTTTACACAGAGCTTTGAAGTGGACATACAACCAAGTGTAGTTACCTTTAGTCTGACGACACCAAATGGCTGATGGGTGGTTTACGTGGGTTGCTTTATATAGTACGTTGTCGCGATCGTCTCCAATCAGGTACTGTTTCTGTTTGCGACCTGATGGAGATTTACCTACAACTTCTTTACCGTCAATAACTCGATGAGCGGTAGAGAGCAACTGAGCGCTCTCTAGAATCATCTTAACAACGTGTTTGTCGCACTGCTGTTGGGCAGCGATTACTGGGTCTTTATCGATAGCAAAGATATTCATATTTAAACGTTCTCAACGATTGTTTTAGCCAGTTTGAAAGTAAGGACGACTTCTTCTTTCTTGCCATTAATGTTCTTAGCAAACACTAGACCAGAGTTGCCGCGACGAGCCGCGAACTGAGAAGATGTACGCTCGAAACCAGCTGACTCTAGAGTACGGGTAGCTTTAGCGAAGATAGCACGATTAGACATATTTTTCATTTTCAGTTCCTCATTCAATTTATACATGTATTATAGAGTATTGGAGCTAAAAAGTAAAGCGGTTTTTATATCAATTAGTTATATGCTTATTCCGCATTTATATAAATTGCCGTCCCTGGCTATTTGTATCCTAGTGTAGTAATTCCCCTTCAATGTCAGTTATCTTCGAATTTAGATACTCAAGTTTTGCCTTCATCTTGTGAGCGGCATGGGTGTTTCCCGATTTTTCTAGCCTGTACATGTAATGCTTAAGCTCTTTAGAATCTTTCTTGAGACGTTCGATTTGTGGACACATATGGTTGCTACCTTCTGTAGATGAACATAATAGTTAATCATAACGAAGATTTCTAGGTTTACACCTCCTTATTAACAAAAATGCCGAGTCACTCTCAACGAATGCTCGGCTAAGTTTATTATTATTGGATTTTATTTTTATTCATTTGATTAAGTCCGGAAACGCATCTTTGACTACTTTAAGAGTCAGACCTTTCACCTTGAGATTTTTGTCTTTCATCGCAAGCATTAACTTCGCGTCTTCGGGGTGTATGGATTGTAACACCTTTATGAAAGTGCCTTCTCTCAAATGGGTTGGGACTTGTTTGCCCTGTCTCTTAATAAACTTAGGGAACTGGGGCAAATAAGATTCCAGAGGAATAGGTTTACTATCGTCTTTGAAATCGAATGGGGTGTATGGAGGCTCGCCTTCAGGTAGAGCAAACTCTAACGATTCATCAAACGAACCGCGTAGAATACCCAACAGGGCTCCGGAAACGTTTGACTGTAGAATTTCTAACCGTTCTTTTTTGTTTTTCGCCTTTGCCACGGCTTCTAGAACTGTGTAGACATATTTTTTATCAATACTCATATCATCCTCAGTGGAAGTCCGCCACGCTCTCAACCAATAATCTGCAGCGGTTCTTAATTAAGTAATTTAGGATCTTCATTTTCGGAGCAACTTTTATTGACTCATATGTATTTATAATTTCTTCTTTCACAGAACTAGGTGTTTCACTTAGGTCTATCATGCGCTTATTGCGTTGGAAATTGCGGTACGTATCCTGATCCATAATAGTATCTAGGGAGTCAATATTATCCATCCAAGCTTCTATTTTCTTTTTAGTAACGGGTGACTGTCTGATACCATCAACCAAGTAATTGTCGCCAGATAGGACGTTAGGTACACCGTCACCACTGTCGCCTTTAAATATGTGTTCAAGTAGGTATGCACGTGGGTTTTTCTCCGTTACTAGTTTCTTTGTGTATGGGCTGAATTGTTTAACGTTACCGTATTTCTGCAGTTGAACAAAATCCTTGTCAGCAGAAATAATCATAACATCTTGGTGTTGCCCGAACTCCTGGGTGTATTCAACTAGGGTGCCGATAATATCATCAGCCTCCGCAGTGCCTACCTGAACAACCTTATAGTGAAAGTTTGCTTTGATCTCTTCTTTCACTTTATTGATACATTCAAATATAAAGCCCCAGTCAACTTTAGAATCGTCTCTGCTCTTACCTCTATTGGCTTTATATTGAGGGAAAACGTCTTTGCGCCAAGAACGCCCTTCGCAAGCGATGACGACCTCTCCGTACTCATGACGGTACTTAAGGTTGTACATTCGGATAGAGTTTAGGATAGTGTGACGAATAAGATCTTCGTTCATATCCTGACCTTTCATAGCCATAATGTTAGCAACGGCAACTCCGTTAAAATCAATCAGTAGCATTTCGTTGGTTCTCCAATTCATTCATAATTTCGTCCATCATCTCGTGGAACTGGTGGTGCTGACCATCATACCTTAGCATCGTGGCGTATAGTATATGATATACTAAACCGAGATCTTTTTCAAGCCCCTCGTCCAAATTAGGGTAATATTGATAATCAATAAGCGTTTTGACTACAGCCTTCATACATTCCCGAGCTATATCTAGCTCATGGTCCATAGGTTCTTCAGGCTCCTTAAATGGAAATTTTATGATATCAGCCATACCCTAATCCCATAGGTTTTGGAAGTACTTCCCGAACAATGTAGTGCCTCTCTTGATTCTATCGTGATATGCTTTGAGACCTTCCATGTCTACTTCAAATGTATCGTTGGGTCCTTTACGCCATTCGAAGAACTCTGCCCCTTCTTCAGGAACCTCATTGCCATCTTTATCAACTGGAACAACAATACGGTCTGACTCTCCAGAATAGAATTGGCTATCGTCATCTTCAACGATCTGTTCAAAAGCCCAGATCATCTCATCCATAACCCAATCCCAACGCTCGAAGAACTTCTCGTCAGTATGCCCATTACGATTGTAATCCAACTGCTCTGCTTCGGATGGCCAGAGTTCAGTAGGCACATCTTCCAGATCTACATGGGGAGCTCCGTGCTTGGTTGCTTTTAGTTGCTTGAGCATAGGAACGATAATCATGGCTAACGTGTGATCCATACCCCAGGTGTCATAGTCGTCGATTTGGATGTTAATATCACGCTCGCCCTCATCGACGTATGGACCTATTTTAATTTTCATGCTATACCTCTATGTTAACACCTAATCGACGAACTGCTTCAACCAAGTTCATTTTACGTTCTACTAACCCGCCAACCATAGCATCCTTTGCCGCTTGAGAAGGAGATATCTTTTGATACTCAAGGGAAATATTGTAGTTATTAGAAAGCATAGACTCGATTAATGTATCACACTCCTCGATAGCGCGGATAAATTTAGATAGTTCTTTAATATTCATGACAAAATCCTTCAATTAATTTATACGCCAATTATAGTTGATATCACAAGTAAGGTAAAGCGCTTTTTATACCGTTTTAGAATAACCTTATTACCATTTTTCGCGCTTATGATATTCATGAGCTACAGCCTCAAACTCTTGCCAACAGTCGTTGAACTTCATTTCGTATAGCTGATTCATGCCAAGCAAGATGTTCATAATCTTGTCTTTGTGTTTAGGATCCATGTCTTCAAACTCTGAACTATCACCAATATTGCGGTACAGCAGGTCAATGTCATCGGCGATGTTCCAACAACGCATGATTGATTGCTCAAGGTCAAAGATGTTTGCTTCTTTAGTCATTCGTATTCTTCCTTCTGGTAGGGGTGGGATATCTAACCACCACTTTACGCACTCTGTTGGATCTTCTTTCATAAAGCTGACTGGACCAGTTCCGACATGGTAGATATGGTCAAGCGGGAACTTAATCTCATATTGTGTATCAATAATAGATTTAATAACGCCATACCCAGTCGCAGCATCTATTGAGATCAAGTTACCAACGACCTCTTGACGTTCACGAATGGCAATACCATCACCTTCCCATGCATATACTTTATCGCCGACTTTCAATTCATAATCTCTCATTATCTTTCTCCAATATACATATTATCTTGCGTCTTATCTCAAAGGGCAACAGCTTTTACTCATTCTTGACCCACCTATTACCCAAACAAATATATTGCATCTTTCTCCAGAACCAGTTTGGCTCTTTATTTTTTTCTGGAGTCCATGAAATTCCATTATTACCGTCCGAACCAAACAAATGACATTGCCATTCTGAGTATTCAGGCGGTCCAATCGCTGTAAATATCAGCTCATCAGGGTATTTTACTTCTCCGTAAATCGCTTTATGAGAAGGATAACCTTTTTCAAATACATCACTCATAACAAACCCTCATCAATCATTCGCTTGGTAACAGCTTCTTTGAACTTGCCATTAGGTAAGCACTCGCTGACAACATAATCATACTTTTCACTAGCATCACCGAAGTCAGGATAAACTTGCTCATTGACATACGACTCGATAATGTCACAATCGTACTTGCCACCTCGCCAGTATTCCTCAGCGATAGCGTAACGAGTTGCCGTCCATGGATGATCATAAACTCCTACGAGGTAAGAGTGCTTGTTATCATCGCCACCACGATGTGCGATTACAGTATAGAGCAACATCATTCCACCTCGATGTAGATTCCAGTTTCATTGCTCTTGATGTGAGTCACTTTAGCTGTTGTGTTGTCGTCCAACCAAACTCCAGCACCAACAGCAACGAATGGTCCACCGCTTGGATCAAACATACCAAGGTCGTTAGTATCGAGCTTCTCTTGACCTTCTTTGCCACCGAAGCGCATACCAAATCCACTGGTTTTCTCTTCCATATGGAAGCGATAGGTTTTGACATCAACCTCTTCGAACCAGTATTCTACACCGTATCTATTTTTCATTTTACATCTCCATTATGAACACACTGTTCAAACGTCTTAAATGTACGGTCAAACTTGAGTCCATACATCTCTTTCATTCCCAACAAAAGGTTCATGATCTTAGCTTGGTGTTCAGGTTTCATACCCTCAAAGAATACATCATCTCCGATAGATTGAAACAACAGGTCAATATCATCAACAACCTGCCAACATTCCATGATTTGATGTTCTAGTGTAAATCTGTTTACCTTTTCCATAATATAATTCCTCAATTCAATATAGTAATATTATACCATATCTGAAGAGAAAGTAAACTATTATTTTCACTATTTTTATATCATTTTGGAATATGGATATAACTTTTTAGTCGCCTTCCCACCATCTTATCTTTCTATCGTTTAGCACTTCGCCTTCAAATATGCTAATCAGCATTTCATAATCCCAGACTTCAGTTGTCTCAAGATCCCATAACCAATCACTGAGTAATGCCCAGTCTTCGCTTCGCATTGGTGGGACAGCGTATTCATCCCAACCATCATAACCTTCTTTATTACTATCACGAATGTCTATGCGCCCAGCGCTGTAGTTGGTGTGTATTTCTGTTATCTCATATGTATCACCAATCTCAATATCTGGATATTTGAGTTTAGGACTGTTGCGAAGCGTATTACGAATAAGATCACTTTCAACCACACGCCGAACTTTATGCGTTAGTCCTCGCTCTTCGTACCATGTCATAGTGACAGGACCCATGAAGTTCAAGAAATAAGTAACACTCACTGTCCGCTTCTTCCTACTTTTTCTTTACGGTAAATTGCGGTTGTATTCTCACCCATATGAGGGCATACTAGAATAATGTCAGGTAGCCCATGCGAATCCTGTTCGCCGCCTTCACCACAAATAAAGTATGAATTACTCCATTCGGGTTTAGAATGGAACCAAATCTTTTTTAGTTTCTCAAAGAGTTCATATTCTTTATCAGTTATTTCTTTCATCACTCAACTCCGAAATGTTCTCTAATCAATTCACCCTTCGTCTTACCACCTTCAGAAACAATATGATTAACTTGTGCGGCACATTCTCGCACAATCAACTTCGCAAATCTCTCAATAGACTCTTTGGCATAATCATCAAGTTCATCCCAGCAACCTTGTGCTGTCAATCCAGACTCATACAAGCAGTGTTCAATAAGTTCATTCATCACTCACTCTCCATCTCAACCCAATCATACTCATCTAACGGGTATGCTTTTACTGCTTCACTATAAGTGTATTTGTATTCATCCCAAACACCGTTAGGATAAAAGTTATATACTGTGTCTAATCCAATGTCGCTGAATCTTGCTTCATATGTAACATAGTTAATCTGTTTCATCACTCCGTCATCCGGATCATCAGGCAAACCATAGTTTTTCCACACATCTTTCATCACTCACCCCCATCCGTTACTGGATATTGTGTAACCTAATGTTATTCCAAGTCCAAATCCAAAAATGAAGCCTATTGCTAATGTTTCTTTCATCGCATATCCTCTAGTATCTCAAAGAATTCT
>Ga0209961_1000018_pt1 | contig 68155 bp, 60 predicted proteins | sample SalPonA_B_H2O_MG_FD_185719 | JGI IMG/M metagenome (GOLD analysis project Ga0209961, IMG submission 185719) | Water microbial communities from South San Francisco under conditions of wetland restoration - Salt Pond MetaG R2A_B_H2O_MG (SPAdes)... | ecosystem: Environmental > Aquatic > Non-marine... | reverse complement strand
TTCCTAATCAATCTGCTGGGGCAAGTGGTAAAATCCGCTTGGGTTGGGAACCTCGGTCAACAGACTTAGCTGGTTTCGATACCCGTTTTCGGATCAAGTTTGCCCTTCCCTCGTTAAAAAACCGCGTTGATCTTTTACTCAGTGATGATGAAGATGAAAACCTAGAAGACAATATCCGCACCAGTCGGGAGATCGATTCTCAAAAACAAAATACCACACTCGCCTTACGTTTTTTCAGCCCTAACTTTGAACATGTGAGCTATCGCATTGGTTTTGGCCGCAAAGACCAAGTATTTGCTCGTGCTACATATCGAGATTTTTACAAGTTAAGTGAAAAAGCCACGTTGTTGTATGACACCCAAGCTTATTATTACAATCGTGACCGCTGGGGCACTGAGGCTGGTGCGTCCATTTTGTATGAAAGGAGCGGTAAAGTATTAGACCGATTAAACCACCGCTGGTACTTTTCTGACAAAGATAATGAGTTTAAATGGCGTTTAGAAGCCCAACGCTATACCCGCTTAGGCCCACAATCGACTTGGATCAACACCGTTTATTTCAGTGGATATTCACGTCCTAACCTACATACTGAACAGGTACTAATTAGTACCAAATTACGTAGTAATCCGCTACGGAATTGGTTGTTTTTTGAAGTTGAGCCTTATGTATTATGGCTCAAAACGGAGGATTTTAAGGCAACCTATGGGATTGCCTTAAGATTTGAAGCGTTCTACGGCAAAGGTAACGCTTTTAATTTCTAGGATTGGTATCTAAAAGCTTGTCCAAGCGAGGTCTACGAACATATCCCAAAACTGTACTTCACTACAGGGTGATATTGTTAGCGCCCAACGCTGTTTCAGTCCTGCACCTCAAAATGCATAGCTTCGACTTCAGCTAAACTCGGTAATGCGGACATTGCACCGATCTTAGAACAAACCAAACCACTGACCTTACCAGCAAAAGCAATGCAATCATCGATACTATCAGCATAGAATGCATCTGTTTTCGGTAACTCTGCCATTTTATATAACAAGGCACCAATAAACGAATCACCGGCGCCAGTAGTATCTACTGCTGAAATTTTATAAGCAGGAATAACTCTGGTTTCACCGTTTTGTGAAATAAAGCAGCCGTCAGCACCCAAAGTTACTAACACCATCTTCACGCCATATTTATGAATATAGGCGCAACCTTCAGCATAGTCATCTGAGCCACTTAGGAAAGTTAACTCTTCATCACTGACTTTAACAATATCAGCTTTACCAAAGTACTCTTCACAAATAGATTTGAACTCAGCATCACGGCCTTTCCACAAATCAATGCGGTAATTAGGATCAAAACAGATTGTGTTACCTTGAGTTTGCGCAAAGTCAGTGATTTCTTTATACGCCTTCCCTAACTCGCCACCCAACAGTGCAGTCGCCGAGCCTAAATGTAGAATATCATCGGTTTTTAATACCTGTGCAAGTGGACGAGAAATCGCATACAACTCATCTGCACCACGGTTAAATACGAATTCGCGCTCACCGTTTTCCGCTAAAGAAACAAAAGCTAAGGTCGTGGGCGTACTTAACTGCGCGACACCTGAAGTATCCACACCATACTGTGCGACTTTTTCAATTAAAAACTGACCAAACGGGTCTTTTCCTACGGCACCTAAAAGTTGAGTTGCCCCACCCAGTTTAGCAATAGTCGCTGCTACATTCGCCGGCGCTCCGCCAGATTTTTTAATATAATTTGCACCTGCTACCAGACCGGCATCCTTATCCGTGCACACAAAATCTATTAGCATTTCACCAATACAAACAATACTCATAATTTTCCTTTTTAATTAGTTAACTGCGCGATTTAGCGATCGCTTTTATCCAAAAATATGCACCAAATACCGCTAAACCGATTTCATATTCGATTGGCATTTGGTTTGCAAACATTAATAAAGCAAGGATAAACCCGGTAGAACCAAGCATACCATACAAAGTAGACTTTTGGTGTTTACGCTGTAAAGCCTGTTGTTCTTTAAACTGTTTTTCTTGTAATTCAGGCAATGCTTTTAATTGTTGCAGGGTAGAAAAAAATAAATCCGGCATATCGGGTAACTTTTCCGTCCAGAAAGGCGCATTGTTTTTGATTTTAGTAAACATGGCTTTTATGCCGATTTGTTCGTTCATCCAGTTTTCCAAAAACGGTTTAGCCGTGGCCCAAAGGTCTAACTGCGGATAAAGCATACGTCCTAAACCTTCTACGTAGAGCAGGGTCTTTTGTAACAAGACTAATTGTGGCTGTACAACCATGTTAAAACGGCGAGCCGTGTTAAAGAGTTGCAACAATACATGTCCAAAAGAAATCTCATTCAATGGCTTTTGGAAGATCGGATCACACACAGCTCGAATGGCTGTTTCTAATTCGTCTATATTCGTATCCGATGGCACCCAACCAGAATCACGATGCAATTCTGCTACTTTGCGATAATCGCGGTTAAAAAATGCAATAAAGTTTGCCGCTAAATAATGCTTATCCTCTGCATTCAACGTGCCGACAATCCCATAATCTATCCCAATATAATAAGGATCATGGGGGTGATCAGTACTGACAAAAATATTCCCAGGATGCATATCGGCATGAAAGAAACTATCGCGAAACACTTGGGTGAAAAAGACTTCCACACCGCGTTCAGCCAGCTTTTTCATATTGGTGCCTTGGGCTTCTAACGCCTCGACATCAGATACTGGAATGCCATAAATACGCTCCATGACAATCACATCTTTGGTACAGTAATCACTGTAAAAATGCGGGACGTATAAGGCATTCGAATCTTGGAAGTTGTGTTTGATAGCCATGCCATTAGTGGACTCACGCACCAAGTTTAGCTCTTCAAAAATCGTTTTTTGATACTCTTCAACGACCTCTATTGGACGCATGCGCTTGCCATCTGGCAGCCATTTTTGAACTACAACGGCAATTGATTGTAATAACTCTACATCCGATTCAATAATGGGCTCAATATCCGGACGAATAACTTTTATTACAACATCTGCATTGTCTGCTTTGAGTTTCGCTGTATGCACTTGAGCGATGGAGGCGGAAGCAAGTGGTTCAGGATCAAAGTCGCTGAATAACTCATCTAAACTCGTGATATTCAATGAACGTAGTATAGAAGCTTCTGCAGCTGCTCCCGAGAAAGGTGGGACATTATCCTGTAGCACAGCAAGTTCATCGGCAATATCTAGGGGAATCAAATCTCGACGAGTCGAGAGCATTTGACCAAATTTAATAAATACTGGACCTAGAGATTCTAATGCTAAGCGGGCTCTCATCCCACGACTTTTATCTTTGTGCTTGTTGCGGATCCAAAAGATCCCAAAGCGTCCTAACCTGGCATACCACGGCAATAAAGATTTAGGCAGCAGATCATCCAAACCATATTCTAGAACGACTTTTGCTATTTGATAAAAACGTCTGGTGGCCATAAGGGCTTTTGTTTCCTATTTATACTGCTGCTATATGCCTTAAACGGGCTATGTTTAGCTATGTAAGGCGCATTGATATTCTGTTAATTTACTGGCTGTTAATTCACTGACTTTATTATTGCTTTTCTGCGTGTTGCGCCGCCTGTTTTTCTAGTAAAGCAATACGTGCTTCTACCCGGTCAGCTTGATATCTGACTTGGGTGACATCCTCACAATACAACGCAATACGCATCGACGAAGCCACCAGTTTTTTTTCTTCGACTAACGCTTCCGCCAATGTGACTTGGGCTTGGTCAAGCCAATACTCACCCATTGTTTTGGCTTTTTCTGCAAAGGCTAAAGTATATTGTGCAGGAGTATGACCTAAATACGTCGTCAGGATTTTTTCTAAATCCAAATCAAGTGCAGACAATAAACCGGATAAATTTTGCAAGACCTTTAAGTCGCCTTGTAAGTCGAGCTTGTCGGCTTTAATCAGTTTGGTTAGGTTATTGGTATCACGAATTTGGTCTAGTGCAGACAATGCCACTATGACTGAACAGTCCACAGCGTCTTCTTCAAGTTGCTGTTCGGGTAAAGAAATATCGATTTGTGTATCTGAAAAATAGAGCACTAAAGGCCACTGGATGGGCGTCAATACTAACTGCAACGATTTACCAGCCAAAGGCTTTAGTAAATGAACGTGTTCAGGGTCGAGCTTTAATAACGTATTCGACCCTTGCTCTAAGAGTGCCGCTGCGAGCTGACGCAGTGGCATTTAAAACTTATATCCTTTGTGCAAGGCAACAATACCGCCGGTCATGTTGGTGTAAGTCGTATTTTCAAAACCGACTTCTTCCATCATGCCTTTCAACGTTTCTTGGTCTGGGTGCATACGGATAGATTCAGCAAGATAACGATAGCTTTCTTCATCGTTTGCCACTAATTTACCCATTTTGGGTAACAGATGAAAAGAGTACGCATCGTAAATTTTACTTAAGCCTTCACTGGTCGGTTTAGAGAACTCCAACACTAACAAACGACCACCTGGTTTCAATACACGATAAATCGATGCTAGCGCTTTTGACTTGTTCGTCACATTACGTAAACCAAACGCCATCGTTACGATATCAAATTGGTTATCTGGGAAGGGAAGTTCTTCTGCATTGGCTTCGACATAATCGATGTTTTGCACTAAACCCATATCGCGCAATTTGTCTTTACCCACTTCCAGCATAGAAGGGTTTATATCAGATAAAGTCACTCGTCCTGTGGGACCAACAATGCGCGAGAATTTTGCAGTCAAATCACCTGTACCACCGGCCAAGTCTAAGACTTGCTGACCTTTGCGTGCGCCTGCACTGTCAATCGTAAAACGTTTCCAGATACGATGGATCCCCAAAGACATCACATCATTCATGATATCGTATTTGGCTGCCACATTATGGAATACATCTGCGACCATGGATTCTTTCTCTTGCGCATCCACTTGTTTAAAACCGAAATGCGTTTTACCGTTTTCAATATCCGGTGCAGTAGGTGTTTGCGTTTGATTTTCCATGTTTATTCACTCAAATAGATTCTTGGGATGATTGTAACCAAATTTATTGTAATTTTATAGTTTTACCGCGGGTTAAGAGGATAAGCAAAATCCAGTCGCCGCTGATAGGCCTGGAGATTTTGCTCATACAACAAAGTCTTTCACCCAGTTGTGTCAGGAGCTAAAGCTTGTCTAACGCTGTAACCCCATATAGTTGTCACCACAGCTTAGCGCCACAATCTGGCTCAGCTCGGTAAAAGAACGTCCAGATTGAGCTTGCCATTCGATGAAGGCATCTTGAATCGCTTTGAGGCTGCGTTTGGAACGCGCCGACCCAGTAATGATTCCGTGTTGGGTGAAGTAGTCCTCGACATCCTTGGATAACAAGAACGTATCTACGCCTAAATAACGCAAGGCATACGGACCAGTATTACCGCCTAAACGCTTACCGTTTTTCTTCAAAAACTCCCACAAGCCAGTGATATCATGCGCGTCCCAATCGGCAACAAAATTACCGAAAGACCCATGCGAATCTTGGATATCGGAGATCATGTAGGCATTATCTCGGATAGTTCTCACTTTATTTAAGTTGCGAATAATAGCTGGATTCGTGGCTTTTTGTTCCAACATTTCATCCGGCATCATCAGTACTTTTTCGATAGCAAAGCCAAAAAACACCTCTTCAAAATCGGGCCATTTGTTGCGCACAACACGCCATACGAAGCCCGACTGAAAAACTTTTTTAGTAAACTCCGCTAACCAACGGTCATCGGGGATCGCTCTTATATCAGCGGCGCTAAGAGGCTTACTTAAAAGGCTCTCGAGCATTGCTCTTGAGCCTTTTCTTTTGATCGCACGCTGTTCAAGGTGCGCGTAGGTTTCTATGGTCATGGCTTACCTGTCGGTTAAGCAGCAATCCCAGAGTGTCGTAACAGTGCATCCACTGTCGGTTCTCTTCCTTGGAACGCAACAAATAACTCCATTGGCTCTCGGCTACCACCCATTTCTAAGATGTTAGTTAAAAATTTATCTCCAGTAGTACGATCAAAAATGCCGTTTTGTTCAAAAGCGCCAAACGCATCTGCTGATAATACTTCCGCCCATTTATAGCTATAATACCCTGCTGCGTAACCACCGGCAAAGATATGACCAAAGCTATTTTGGAAACGGTTAAACTCTGGTGGTTTAATAACGGCTGTCGTTTCACGCACGGCATTAATAAACGCTTGTACATCTAGATCAGGCTCAGCCATATGAAGTTTAAAATCAAATAAACTAAATTCTAACTGACGTAACATTTGCAGTGCTGATTGGAAGTTTTTCGCGGCCAACATTTTATCGAGTAAGTCTTTCGGTAGAGGCTCACCAGTTTCCACATGCCCCGAAATAAAAGACAGCGCTTCTGGTTGCCAGCACCAATTTTCTAAAAACTGACTCGGTAACTCAACCGCATCCCATGCGACACCATTAATACCTGAAACGCCTGCCACATCAATCTTGGTTAGCATATGATGAATACCATGACCAAATTCATGGAATAAAGTGACTACTTCATCATGCGTGAAACAGGCTGGCTTACCATCTACTGGACCAGAGAAGTTACACGTCAAATACGCGACTGGATACTGCAATGAGCCATCAACACGGGTGCGTCGTACTCGACACTCATCCATCCATGCCCCACCACGTTTTTTCTCACGCGCATATAAATCCAAATAAAAACTACCGCGTAGTTCACCACCTGCATCGTGGATGTCGTAAAACTTCACGTCTTCATGCCAGACATCAACATCAGTACGTTGGGTAATACTCAAACCATAGAGTTTTTCGACGACTGTAAACAGTCCCGGTACCACTTGTGTTTCAGGAAAGTATGGGCGCAGTTCTTCATCGCTGATCGCGTACTTGTCTTGCTTCAATTTTTCTGAATAGTAAGCAACATCCCAAGCATTAAGATGGTCTTTACCGTAATGCTCTTGAGCAAAAGCTGTGACTTCTGCAAAATCAGCTTTTGCTTGTGGTGTCGATTTTTCAGCTAAATCAGTGAGGAAACCAATAACTTGATCTGGTGTCTGTGCCATCTTGGTTGCCAAAGAACGTTCTGCATAATGCTTAAAACCTAATAATCCCGATACTTCTTTGCGCAACTGCAAGGTTTCTTGGATGATACTCGTATTATCAAACTCTCCCGCATTAGGTCCTAGCTCAGACGCACGCGTCACATAGGCGGTGTACAACTCTTCTCGTAGCTCCGCATTATCCGCATACATCATGACCGGTAGGTAACTCGGAATATCTAATGTAAATACCCAACCGGCTAAATCTTTTTGTTGGGCGGCTTGTGCGGCGGCAGCCTTGGCTGAATCCGGTAGTCCCGCCAGCAACTTTTCATCTGTGATGTGTTTTTGAAAGGCCATCGTCGCATCGAGGACTTGATTAGAAAAGGTACTTGATAACTCTGACATCCGTGCTTGAATTTTTGCGTACTGTGCTTTTTGTTCCTCCGGTAATGCGACTCCAGACAAAGTAAAATCACGCAGAGCATTCGTCACAACCTTTTGCTGAGCAGTGGTTAAGGTTCCAAACTCAGCACTATCCGCCAAGGCCTGATAACATTCATACAAACCTTGGTTTTGCCCTACCCACGTCCCGTATTCAGATAACAAAGGTAAACAAGCATCGTGCGCTTCACGTAACTCATCATTGCTGACCACAGAGTTCATATGTGATATAGGTGACCATAAGTTACTTAACTCAGTATCGACCTCATCAATCGCTTGCACCAGATCGTTAAAATTCGATGCTTTGGCTGCAACGACTTTTTCGATCACAGCTTTACAATCAGCGATCGCGGCTTCGATGGTGGGCTTAATGTCAGTGGGCTCTACCTGTGAAAACATAGGTAGCTCGTCCCTCGTATTCGATTTAGTCATAAATACCTCAAAATAATTCACTCAATATAAGTTGTGCCATTTCATACAAATGCAAGTGCGATACTTTTATTATTGTCCGCCACTACTTACCTGTAGATTTATCGTTACAGTAGATATTCTACTGTTCATATACAAATTCAAGTTTTTAGAAAAAATGGGGATAACAAAAAATAAAATAAAAATTCGCCAAAACTAATTTGTTAATAATTAAATGGATATAGATATGGATATGGATATGATCAGTTTGAGTTTAAAGCATGGCACCCAAACTCTACATCGTTCTCTAGACCAGCATATAATGTTAAGCAGGCTGATGTCTAATAGCCTTTCATTAAGCGAATACCAAGATACACTCTACTGTTTATACGCTTGGCATAAATCTATAGAAACCATATTGTATTCTCAAAATGTACTTAATTTGGGTTTGCGTATGCAACCTAAACACCCTCAAATACTCCGTGATATACAAAACATCAGCTCATTAGAGGATGACACTGATCTGACACTCAATATTCAGGAGCTTAAACAAATATCTCTAGTAGAGAAACTTGGGTTAATCTATGTGATTGAGGGTGCCACACTTGGTGGTCTAATACTTGGCCCCAAAATAGCCAAAACGTTAAAACGTAAAGATATCACAAACTACTATTCAATATATGGGGCTACGACTAGAGAAAACTTTGTGCACAATATGAAAGTTTTGGATGAGTATATTTCCTCATCAGCACAACAACAATTGTGTATCAAAAGTGCTCAATCAGGATTTGCAATGCTTGAGTCAGTTTTTAATAAAAAACTAATACTCTCTGCAGCCTAAAATGAAGTCAATCTTATCTTTACATATATGCATTAGTATATTATCCACATTACTTTTCTTTAATACTACTATGCTACCACTACAATGGTTCTATTTTTTAGGATTACTTATCACTGTAGGGGGGAGCTCTTCCTTATTTATTTTCAAACATAATCAGTATAAAAAAGCATTAACTTTACAAGAGATGCAAGTTGAAAATATAAAGGATATAACAAAGAAAAAACAAGACTTTATAAGTAAAATTAGCCATGACTTACGTACACCAATACATGGTATAAATGGTTTAATCGAGTTATTAGAAAAAGAGCCACTAGGTGACTTAGGAAAATCTTATTTACTAAAACTAAAATTTGGTTCAAATGCATTATTAGATTTAGTTTCTGATGTAATTGAATTAAACCGACCAGAAGTCTCTGATATTCAAACGCATAATGAAGAAGTAAATCTTACACAGCTATCAGAAGAAATAATCCAACTATATTCTACCAACTGTTTTCTTAAGAAAATTCAATTATCACTTTTTATTGAACCGGCTATCTATGGTAAAAACTATTCTCTTGACAAAAACAAACTTAAGAAGATCCTAACAAACTTAGTATCTAACGCTATAAAATTTACTGACGCTGGTGAAGTCACACTCTGGATTAAAGAAACTGTAGTGCATAAAGAAACAAGCAAATTGACATTTATGGTAACAGACACTGGTGTCGGTATAACTGAAGAACATATTGCTTTACTAACACAACCTTATTACCAAGTACACTCCTCAAAAGAAGATCGTATCGAAGGTACAGGACTTGGTCTGAATATATGCCTCAATTTACTAAAATCTATGCGCTCTGAACTCACTATACGATCAACAAAGGGGGTGGGTAGTCAGTTTCGTTTTAATGTAGAAGCCAATTCCAAAACAAACAGTCATACTTTAATTCATAAGATAAAAGAAAATAAAAAAGTCGTATTACTGTCTCAAAAATCTGTAACAACAGAGAATATACTTAACTACCTAGAGTACTGGCAGTTTAATTATCAATATATAGAATGTCATCAGATAAAAGAATTAAAAACGCATATTGATTTACTAGTAATCCAAGGTTTTAGTGAAGCTGAGTTGACCACTTTAATTCCAAAAGTATCTGCTTTGGACTTAAAATCTATCCATATATTACTCGATTCCGATACTAAAATTATTGAACAACAATTTCACAATAAACGTCTGCATTTTGATTATGGTTACTTCTCTCCCATAGTTCTGCACAAGTTCCTTGAAGAAGCTGATGTGATGCACAAACACCTCAGCACTAACCCACCTGAAATTGACTATATCAAATTACTCAAAGGACTTACTAAAGGCCACATCACTTCTATGCTCGTCGTTGATGATAATGAAATCAATCAACTTGTACTGACTGAAATGCTTCAAGAAGCAGGTATAAATAAGATTGAAGTTGCAAATAATGGCTTAGAAGCGGTGGAATTATCCTTGAAAAGTAATTATGACATTATTTGGATGGATTTAATGATGCCAATTATGGATGGTTATTCCGCTACTAAGGAAATATTAAAGCAAAAACCATACACCTCAATTTATGGACTTAGTGCAGCAACAGAGCCAGAAGTAATAGTAAAAGGCAAGCAATGTGGTATGCAGGCAGTAATTGGAAAACCATTAAAAAAAGCTGACCTATATACTCATTTAATCAATTATTATGACAGTCTAAATAATCCGTCTAAAACTGCAAATACGCTTGATTTAAAGTCTTTATTCAACAAAGAAGAACCTTTAAAGGTTCTGATACATACTGTGGATTCAAGAACCACCTTTAAGTTAAAACAATATTTTGAAGAGCAAGATAATGTTCTTACGACATACATTTCCGATCCAGATAGCATCATATACGTTTGTCAGATCCAGGCGTATGACTTACTCTTGGTCGACTTAAATGATAATAAATCACGTACTGCAAAATTCATTCATGAGTACGTGACAAAACGCCAGACGACTCCCCTAATACTCGTTAACACAGAACAGCAAAATTACTTACATCAATCAAATACATTAATTCGTTTCTTACCGTTAAATTTCAATGCCTTAGATATCCAAAAGGTTTTGCTTCACTTTAAGGAAGAGTCCAAAACAGTGTTTATCAATAAACCAACTTCATCTCAAAAGGAATATTACAATGAGTTATGAACAAGCTGACCTTACAAATTGTGACAGAGAACCCATTCATCTTTTAGGTAATATACAAGATTATGGTGCTCTTTTAGCCTTTGGTTACGATTGGCAATGTTTGCATGCATCTTCAAATGTACAAAAATTTTTAACTAAACCAGTAGAGGATGTTCTAGGCTCAAAAATATATGATTTGATCAGTCCTGATAGTTTCACAAAGATTAAAGAATTATTAAATAGATTAAATAAAATAGACCAAACTGAACGTCTTTTTTGTATTGAGCTTTTTGACGATGAGGTATTATATGATCTAAGTGTGCACTTATCAGATAATATTATTGTCATTGAAATTGAATATCATCAAGCTTTAGTCCATCAAAATTCACTCACCGACATGCGCACCGCATTAAGAAACCTATCAAAGACTTATTCACTTGAATCCTTTTTTATTGAAGGGACAGAAACTGTTGCCGAGATGACTGGTTTCGGTCGTGTTATGCTTTATCGTTTCCATAATGATGGTTCGGGTGAGGTGATTGCGGAAACGATCAAATCGGGTATGGAATCTTTCTATGGTTTGCGTTACCCAGCATCCGATATACCCAAACAAGCTCGCAAACTATATACGCGCAATATCACAAGACAAATTGAAAATGTAAATGCCGAAGTAGTACCAATCATTTCCAATCCATCAGTATCAGAAAACAACCTCGACCTATCTATGAGTTCTTTGCGTTCAGTTTCACCTATACACATTGAATATCTAAAAAACATGGGGGTAAGTGCTAGCTTTTCATTAAGTATAATTGTAAACGGTGAGTTATGGGGTCTGTTTGCCTGTCATGACAACAAAAGTAACTATGTCAACTTAGAGATGCGTTCGATAATCGAAGTATTTGGCGAAGTTTTCTCCCTAGAACTCACTTCAAAACTACGAAATAACTCTTATGTAGATACAGATATTGCGCAAACTCTACACCTTAAAATGATGGCAGCTTTAGATAGTGAACAAAGTGTATTTTCTAATTTGTCACCATATATTAAGGACTTTCACAAACTTATACCTTCTGATACTGCAGTACTTTGGGTCGATGGAAAAATAACAACACATGGTCAGCGAATTTCCCAAGAAGATATTCATTTATTAATTTCTTGTATGGATTCTATCTCTCCGAATGACATAATTTGTACTGATAACTTACGCAACTTTTTAAAAGCTGACATAACAGTTGGAGAGCGCTTTGGTGGCATGCTTGCAATCCCCATATCGAGGAGCCCAAGAGATTTCATATTTTTCCTGCGTCAAGAAGAACATATATCAGTAAAATGGGCAGGTAACCCAGAGAAGCCAGTAACTTTTGGGCCTAATGGAAGTAGACTTACTCCGCGAAAAAGTTTTGCTGCATGGCAAGAAGTACGAAAAGGATATTCAAGCCCATGGTTAGAAAAAGAAATTGGTTTAGCTAGATTCATCAAACAAATGTTGTTAGAAATTATTATTCGTAACATCGATGAAAGAGAGCGTTTAGTAAGCGAATCTCAACAACAACAAGATATGTTAATTCATGAGCTGAATCATCGTGTAAAGAATATTTTAGGTTTAATTAACTCAGTAGTGAGCCAAACCGCACAGGGAGCCTCTTCAGTAGCTGATTTTAAAGCTATTCTGGGAGGACGAATCGATTCAATTTCTGTTGCGCAGAATCATTTAACGGAAAAAAATTGGTCTCATTCGCCTTTAGACAGACTAATCACTACTGAAATACAAGCTTACACCGATGAGGATTCTTCACGTTTTTCAATGAATGGGGAAAATATAAATTTACTCCCCAAAGCATACACGACTCTCACGTTAGTCATTCATGAATTGGTCACAAATGCGGTCAAGTATGGTGCTCTCAGTATTCCAGATGGGAAACTGAGTATTAACTGGGAAATTTCTGCATCTAATGACCTGGTAATTCATTGGAAAGAAACTGGTTTTGCTTGTAAGAATCCAATGAAAAAAGGGTTCGGTTCAGTGATTATTAGTCGGTCGATTCCTTTTGACCTAAATGGAGATACTAAGATTGAATATGGTTTAGACGGTGTTAATATAATAATGACAATCCCAGAAAAGTTCTTATATAAACAAAAAAATGAATTACCTAAACCATTAGAACTTCTCAATTCAAGTGTCAAACGCATCCTGCCTTCTTTATTAGAGGAGGTTTTAATATTGGAAGACAACATGATTATTGCTATGGACATCGAAGATACTATGCAAGATTTATCGGCCAAAAGCGTAAATGTTTGTTCAAATTCAGTTAGTGCAAATGAAGTAATAGAGAATAAGACGATTACTCTTGCTATACTGGATATTAATTTAGGTGGGACGACCAGCATAGATGTTGCACAAAAATGTTTAGCATTAAACATCCCTATTATTTTTGTGACTGGTTATAAGGATTTAAGTAGCTTAAATGACTTAGATATGAGCAATATCAATGTTTTGAATAAGCCCTTAAATAAAGATGAACTGATTAATGCCCTTGTAACTGTAAACATCAATTAAATTGTAGAGTGTTTGCCCGACTTAGATTTAATTTTTTTCAAATCAAACTTATATCTAATCTTCAGGAATAGTAATGCAAAAATTTGATTACATTTGTCTCGGCGGTGGTAGTGGCGGTATCGCTTCAGCAAACAGAGCAGCTAAGCACGGCAAAAACGTGGCTTTAATTGAAGCAAAAGCGATTGGCGGCACCTGCGTCAACGTAGGTTGTGTCCCCAAAAAAGCCATGTGGTTCGGCGCTCAAGTAGCAGAAGCTATCCATTTATACGCTCCAGATTATGGTTTTGACGTTTCAGTTAACGCATTCTCTTGGGCTAAACTCGTCGAATCGCGAAACGCGTATATCGATCGTATCCATCAGTCTTATGATCGTGTGCTAGGTGGTAATGGCATTACTGTCATTAATGGTTTTGGGCGTTTTGTCAGTAACAACGTCATCGAAGTTAACGGTGAACAAATTACTGCGCCACACATTACTATCGCGACGGGTGGCTACCCTATCATTCCTGAAATTCCAGGTGCTGAGCATGGGATAACTTCAGATGGTTTCTTTGACCTTGCCGAACAACCCAAGCGTGTTGTTGTAGTCGGTGCTGGGTATATAGGTGTGGAACTCGCTGGTGTGATGAGTGCATTAGGTAGTGATACAAAACTGATTGTACGCAAAGACAAACCACTACGTAACTTTGACCCGATGCTATCTGACAGCTTAGTAGAAATGATGGCACAACATGGGCCTGAGTTGATTACACAGAGCAATGTTACTCAGGTCGAAAAAGATAGTGCAGGTACACTGCATATCACTTTAGATACGGGTACGACTCTAACTGCTGATGCATTAGTTTGGGCTATCGGTCGTGCGCCAGCAACGCATACCATTGGCCTTGATAACACAGATGTGAATTTGACTGAGCGTGGCTTTATCGCTGTTGATGATCAACAAAACACATCAACTCCTGGTATTTATGCGGTTGGCGATAATATTGGTAAAGTCGATTTAACACCTGTTGCAGTTAAAGCTGGACGCCTATTAAGTGAACGTTTATTCAATGGGCAACATGATGCCAAAATGGATTACTCATTAATCCCAACGGTCGTCTTCTCGCACCCGCCTATCGGTACAATGGGCTTAAGTCAGCCAGAAGCAGAAGCGGAGTACGGTGCAGAAAACGTAACTGTTTACAATTCTAGCTTTGGTGCCATGTATACGGCTTTAACCAGTCATCGTCAGCTGACAAAAATGAAGCTGATTTGTGCTGGGCCTGAACAAAAGGTAGTAGGTTTACATGGTATCGGCCATGGCATGGATGAAATATTGCAGGGCTTCGGTGTCGCTATCAAAATGGGGGCAACCAAGGCAGACTTTGATGCCTGTGTCGCAATTCACCCCACATCGGGTGAAGAGTTTGTTACTTTAACCTAACTTATTACGACTCCATTAATAAAACTAGCGAATTTTGTTAGGACACCGACTACAAGACCTCTCCTCACATCTGAGTGACAATAATGAAATTGCTTTCGTTACGCCAAGATGAAGGTAGAGGTCTATTAATTTTCTGAATACTCTTTCTTACTCAACTTTTCAGATGTTGTCCTCTTTAGTTTGCTATATTTTCTAAAAAATTGTGCTTTGTTATCTCTTTAAGTAAGATGCAATCACGTTCTTATATTCATATCTTGGGATAACAATATGCATAAAAACACCAAGCATTTGCTTACCGTAGTAGGTTTAGCAACTACGCTAGCTTTTAGCGCTCAGCATGCCAGTGCAGCGTTAAACAAAGACACAGACACCATGAACACGCCTGATTACAGTGAGTGGGATGTATTGAACCCACCTTATGCACGTGAAACGGTTAACATCGAAACCGATGAATTGACGTGGGCGAGTTTAGATATCTCTCCCGACGATAAAACGATTGTGTTCGATACCCTAGGTGATATTTTTACGGTGTCTGCGGACGGCGGTACAGCTACGCCACTGACCCAAGACTACGCGTGGAACATCCAACCTCAGTTTAGTCCCGATGGTCAGCACATTGCGTTTATCTCTGACCGCGATGGTTTATCTAACGTCTGGGTAATGAAAGCAGACGGCACAGAACTCCGCCAGGTAACGGATGAAAACAATAACCTCATTCATGCCCCAAGATGGACATCTGATGGTCAATATATCATGGTGACGAAAGGTATTATGTCTAGCCGCAGTATTCCTGCAGGTGAAATATGGATGTATCACATCTCTGGTGGCGATGGTTTACAGATCCAAAAGCGTAAAAACGGTAAAAAAGACCAAAAGAACATCTCGGACCCAGCATTTTCACCTGATGGTAAATATATTTACTTTACTCAAGACGTCACAAGCGGCTTTCGCTTTTCTTATAACCGAGACCCTTTAAAAGGCACATTTGCGATTACTCGTATGGATCGCGAAACGGGTGAGACTGAACGTTTCGTCTCGGGCATAGGTGGTGCGGTGGTACCGACTCCATCTCCAGATGGCAAACACTTAGCCTTTGTGCGTCGTATTCGAGAAAAAACAGCGTTATTTGTTAAAGACCTTGAGACAGGTTTAGAAGAACCGATTTTTACTGGCCTCGAACGCGACATGCAGGAAGGGTTTGGTACGGAAGGCTATTTTTCTTATTTTGACTGGACGTCTGATAGTCAACACATTGTGTTTTGGACGGGTGGTAAGTTGCATAAACTGAATGTTGCAGACCAATCATTACAAACATTAGATATTGCATTAAAGACTGAAGTACAACATGCCAAGGCTGCGCGTTCTTCCTATGATGTAGCCCCTGATACATTTGACGTTAAAATGATCCGTTGGGCCCAAAAATCGCCAGACGGTAAAAAAGCCTTATTCCAAGCTTTAGGAAAACTCTATGTTCGGGATCTCAAGTCTGGCAAAACTAAGCGTTTAACGAAACAAAACGAACACGATGAATACTACCCGCGTTTTTCCAATGACGGAAAATCTGTTGTTTATACGACGTGGGACGATCAAAAACTAGGTCATGTACGCCTAGCGTCTTTGCGCTCGGGTAAAAGCGAAATATTAACGCAAGCGGCGGGTCATTATATTGAGCCTGCCTTTTCACCCGATGGTTCTTTGGTAACCTACCGTAAATTTACCGGTGGATATTTACTTGATCCTAAGAACTCAACTGAACCAGGCATTTATGTCCTCAATGTCAAAAAGAAAACCAGCGAGCGCATCAGCCAATCAGGCATGCAGCCTCATTTTGCGGGTAGCAATGACCGCGTTTATTTTACTGCTTATGTATCCGGTACCCCATATACTGAAACAGAGTTAGTCAGTGTTAACTTAGCTGGCAAAGAACGTAGAGAGCATGCTTATGGTGCAGACAAAGTCAGTGAATACCGTTTGTCACATGACAAAAAATGGCTGGCCTTTGTTTATCAATACAACACTTACGTGATCCCCTTTGTCGAAAATGGTAAACGGATCAGTATCGGTCCAAAAATGTCTTCTCTTCCGGTCACACAGCTTTCAGCTAACGCAGGAGAATATCTCAACTGGGCCCCTGATAATGCGTCTTTAACATGGTCACACGGCCCTGCTGTTTATGAACAAGACCTAGCCGAAGCGTTTGCTTTTGTGGAAAATATGGATGATGCTGAAGCGGAAAACGCCGAACCCATCACTGAAGGGCTTAATCTAAGCTTTAGTGTGAATAGCAAAAAAGCAGAAGGCTATACTGCACTGGTAGGCGGTAATATTGTCACCATGCGTGATGCCGATAATAAACAAGAAGTGATTAGCAACGGTGTTGTACTGGTTAAGGATAATGTCATTGAGGCCGTGGGTCCTGCAGATGCTATCACGATCCCAGAGGGCGCATTTGTCTTGGATGTCACAGGCAAAACGATTGTGCCAGGATTAGTGGATGCCCATGCGCATGGTTCGCAAGGTCGCAATGAAATTATCCCAGAGCAAAACTGGATCCAGTTCTCTAATCTTGCCTTTGGTGTGACGACTATCCATGACCCTTCAAATGATACTACGGAAGTGTTTGCAGCCGCCGAATTACAACGTGCCGGTCAGCGTGTTGGCCCTCGTATTTATTCAACAGGGACTATTTTATATGGTGCCGAAGGTCTTGGTTACAAAGCGATTATTAATGACTATGAAGATGCATATTTTCATGTGAACCGCTTAAAGGAACAGGGGGCGATTTCGGTGAAATCGTATAACCAACCGCGTCGTGATCAACGTCAGTGGGTTCTTACAGCGGCGAAAGAACTGGGCATGATGGTCATGCCTGAAGGTGGTGGTAAGTTCCAACAGAATATGAGCATGATCGTGGATGGCCATACTGTACTAGAGCATTCGTTGCCAATAGCGCGTGGTTATGACGATGTATCCCAACTGTGGTCTGCTACGGATGTCGGTTATACCCCTACATTTGTTGTATCGTATGGTGGTTTGATGGGTGAAGAGTATTGGTATGATAGAACCAATGTATGGGAAAACGAGCGTTTACTGCGTTATACCCCACATACATTACTTGACCGTCGTTCAGTGCGTCGCCCGACAGCTCCAGATGAACAGTACAACCATTTTTCAGTGGCTGAATATGCAAAATCATTGCGCGACAAAGGTGTTCGTGTGCATATTGGTCCACACGGTCAACGTGAAGGTTTAGCAGCGCATTGGGAAATGTGGATGATGAATCAAGGTGGCTTTACTCCATGGGAAGCACTGCGGGGCGCAACTATCGATGGTGCGATTTCATTAGGTATGGATGCTCAAATCGGGAGTATTGAAGTCGGTAAAATTGCAGATATCGCGGTTATCGATGGTGATGTACTGAGCGACTTAAAGCGCAGTGAATATGTCACTCATACCATGATCAATGGGCGTTTATTTGCCTCTGAAAATATGACTGAACTCAATGGTGATTTCACAGCTAAACCATTCTTCTTTAAAGCAGCAAATGGCGCCTTTATGCCAGAAGCAACTGAGAAGGCTGTACACGAAAAAGCAGAACACTTCCATTGGAGTCATTAGTAGGTAATGACAAAGCCAAAATGACTTTGTCTTAATGACTCTGCAATAAATTTTTGTTTAGCATAACAGGCCCTAGTTTTTCATACTGGGGCTTTTTTTTGCAGTGATATGTGCAATGACTACAGTCTGATACACCAATGTTTAACGGCTTGTTCCGTTAAAAAACATTCGGCATTTTTTCCTTGTAACAGAGCCATGGTCGCTAATAAGCCTGCCTGTGTACAATTGTCTCCAGTCACGGTTACAGAGGCTGGCGCATCAATAATTGGCTGCCCTGTTTGAGGGTTTAATACATGCGAATAACGCACTCCATTTTTTAGTAAAAAACGGTTTGCATCACCACTCGTGGCAAGACCACCTTGGGCAATTTGGACTAGCACTTTAGTATCTTTTTGTGGGTTTGGATGGGTCACACCAACCTGCCAATATGCAGCATCACGCTTGGGTCTTGAAACGGCAATATCTCCACCAAAATTAACCAAAACCGATATTTCAGGTACCGTAGTTAAAGCAATATTGGCGCAGCTATCAACCGCATACTCTTTTCCAATGCCACCAAAATCTACAGCCATACCTACAGGGAGTTGTATATATTGTTGGTCAAAGTGAAGTTTGTCAAAACCCACGAGAGGTAATAACTTATCTATCTCGTTTTGATCTGCTAAACAATCTGAACCGTCGAAAGACCAAACTTTGCCCAAAATCCCAGACGTAATATCGAAATACCCTTCACTTAACTCATAACAAGTTTGCGCCAAGTTGAGTAACTGATATGTTTCTGCATCAATCGCAACAGCTGCTCCCTCAGCATGATTGATTTGATAAACAATATTATCTTTTCGGTATCTAGAATACTTGGCTTCGATTCTTAAACATTCAGCAGACAACTGTTCAATTATCTGACTCGCGACTAACTCGTCAGTTGTATCGACCAAAATTTCACAATCAGATGCCATCGCAAAAAAACGGCCAACAAAGTGACCATTTTTTTGCTGAATAATAAGTCTATCAGACATTAAAAAGAGTAATTAAACTGTAAAATCATAGCTTTTATACTAGGGTACAAGTCTTGTCTCTGCAATGCTTCAGGCTCAGTAAACCCAGCGTTTTCTGGATTCTGTTGATAATATTCTAAACGCACAGCCCAATCATGACCGTTAGCGCGTTTCTGTCCATACTTAATACCAACGGTATAAGCTGTCATTTCACCTAACCGGTAATCAGCACTAGCATATTCAGGTAACGCTTCATCCGCCATTAAAAATGGACGATAAAACTCTGCTGCACCTTGTTGATAATAACGTAAATGCGGTTGTATATAGCCACTTTCACCAACATTGAAACGTAACCTCGATTCAATAGTATGTGATTGAATATCCCAGTCGTCTTGCATATAACGATAGCTCACATCGGCAACGCCATTATCCATCGCATACTTGGTTTGCCAGAATACATTATGTTTAGTGCGAGAGTCCGGACGTTCTTCAAACACGATGTCTTGAGTGACGCCGCTGGTATCAACCACACTGAGTAATTTATAAGGGTCATTTAAATACCCATCCGCAATTGATAAACCGTAGTTTAATTGCATTACAGTTCGACGATTGATTACCTGTGTAACACCGACTAAAGCATCTACTGTGTTTTTATCTTCTGACTTTTCCCGCTCTCGGTACTGTGCAGCAAAAGCACTGTCGTAAAAATCATCTGAAATTTCTGAGTCACTTTCATCATCATCGTTATCATGATCGTATTCAGAATAAGGTCTAACAGGCATACTACTTAAACCCACAGGCTTACCGCCTACAGGGTCAATTTGGTCATACTGAAACGATGCTCCAACTGATAAAGTCGTATTTTTTTGATTAAAATCAAATGCCAAGTTGCCATTGAGTCCTACGGATAAATAATCATACTCTTTTGATAAGTGGACACCTGCGCCACCAGCCATATCTGAACCTAATGGCTGTGACCAGTTCGCATTTAATTGGACTCGGCTATCTCTGAATGTGTCATCAAGCGGAGTGGTATTCGCTGCTACTTGATAGCCTCCTTTACCAGATGGGCGAGAGAAAGTTTGCACTTCATTTTGTGCCACTGCACCGGTTGCAGACGCCCCTGTTAAACCATCATAGGTAATTTTGCCATTAAAAACATGGTCATCACCAAAGTCTTTTGTGGCACTTACTACACCTTCGACCAAACTCACCCGGTCCGTTTCACCGTAATATAAAATCGCAGTATCAAATTGCCAATCCTCGCTTGCAGTCGTCTCAGCTTGAGGCTGTGTCGAACCTAACAAAACACACGTGGCAGTTGCTAATTTCGCTGCAATATTGGTTTTTTTGCTTAATTGCATCCACAACCTCCACCGGCAAATCCACGACCACCAGATGTCGCTTCTTTACTGAAATAAATATGATCATCTAAAGATAAATCAACACCCTCTGCGTTGAGTGACATCTCTTCTTTCGCCAACAAGTCTCGCTCCCAAGGTTGCACACCTAAACTGGCACAACCCACAGCTTGACTGACCGCAATTGCAAGTAAAGCTAATCTCATCTTTTGTTTCATGTGTTCTCCTACATTAATTCTGTTGTTTGATATTATTCTGCAAGCAATGCACGTATCTGCGCTTCGTACCGCTCTTGTTTGGCTTTAAAAAAACCGGTGTGTGCAACACGTATAGCACCTGATTTATCAATCAAATAACTACTGGGCATACCTCTTAACTCATATGCTTCGGCTAGCGAACCACTAGAATTATATTCAATGTGAAATGCTGCTGGTTGCTCAGATAAAAACTGTTGTGCCAAATCAGGTTCTTGATCTAAATTAATAGCAATAATCACCAAATCTTGATCTGCATATTTACGATGCATTGCGTTCATCCATGGGAATGAACGACGGCAAGGCACACACCAAGAAGCCCAAAAATCGAGATAAACCACTTTGCCTCGTAAATCACTTAAAGACCGTATTTCTTTGGTATCTTGAAAGGCGGATGAAAGGGGAAAGTCTGGGGCGAGCTTAGTTTCAGTGCTCGCCAACAAAGTGCAGCTAAACAATAGTGAAGCAATTAATAAAAAGCGCATATCTATCCAATAAAATTGTTAATATACGCAATGTACAATATGAACCTTAAATTATACTTAAGGTAATATTCTTTTGTTCAAAAAGAAGAACTGGTAAAATATGGAGTCTATTTTCTAGGAGGAAATTTATGGATATACCAAAACCTGTATCAACAAAGATGATTTTTGTAAAACTGCTTATTTTAACCTTATCTATACTACTGATACCCTTATTTGCTATGTTTTTCAGTAATGATGTTTCGTGGTCACTAACAGACTTTTTAGTGATGGGTGCCTTGATTTATAGTACAGGTTGTCTCTATTTATGGATTCAATACAAGACCGTATTGCGTTACAAAAAATTACTACTTCTTTTCGTTCCAGTATTATTTATATTCTTGTGGGTTGAATTGGCAGTAGGCATTTTACACTAAAACTTATATTCCAAAGCAGCCCGTAAAGTGTGATCTTTACTCTCACCATTTAAACCTGTGATAAATGCGACTTCCCACTTCAAACGACGACGTGGTGAAAAGCGCGCCTCCCCCATTAAGCTTGGTCCTAGGCCCATAAAGTTTCGATCGGTATACAGCTCAAGGGCGGGCTGTATACTCGGTCTTAAGCGATAACGCCATTTCATTCGCAGCTCTGCTTCGGTATTGTTCTTTTGAACTCGGTCGCTGCCCCATAAATGTTTTACAATCAAATTGGTTGTGAGGCTAGTTTTACCCCATTGTTTTTCGTTTAATAAACCCACACTAACCTCCCACTCATCGCGTTTATGGGATTTCTCCACCTCAAACAACATACCCCAATCTACCCAATATTGTCCCTGTTCCGTCACCATCCAACGTAATTCTATCTCATAAGCATCTAGACCAAAATCACCATTGGGATCCCTCTCCCCCACTAAAAAAACCTCAGCAATAAGACTCTCACTTAGCGCATGCCCAAACGCAACACGTTGTAATAAATCATTACCCTCAGAATTTTGTCGAGACATAAAGCGCCACTCAACGTCTTTTTCAAAAGGTAACACATAAGGGTGATAAACCTTATCTACGACATCATCTGCATATGAATAAAGTGATAAAAACAACGTTAGTACTAACCCTAGCAATTGTTTCATAAGTGCTGACTCCCATTCCGATAACTATGGTTTGGTGCTTTTTGAGTGCTATTTGCAACAGTTCTATTTGATAACGCTATATATGTGATAACAAAGATACTTAAATAAACAATGATGTAAGGGCTGCTTAACGTACTCTTAAAACCTAAAAAAATAGTGAGTAATACACCTAATAATGAATCATCAGTCACTAATGAACCGAGTAAACGTATACTGTTATATTCAGGTAGGACATCTACCTGACCTAACAAATTTACAGATTGGCTCAATAAACCTGCACAGAAACAGGCGGTTAATAAGCGTGTCCAAACAGGAGGCAAATTTTCTAATACCAAATGCAGCAGAATATGGGTTGACCAAGCAATCATCAAGCCGACTAAGCTACCTAATATAATGGTGTAAAATATAGTGCCAGCTAGCCACTGCCCTTGCAGGTAAAAGACTAATTCTACTAAGGACCAAGTAAACCATGTTATGCCAATAAAAGAGATACACTGGTTGGGGTATTTTAAACTAAGGCCTGTTTTAGATGCGTATAGAAAAAAGACCCACCCTACTAGTAAACCCAAAATCTTACTTAGTTCGACTCCCAAACCAGTAAATGCAGTTGCTAAAACGGGGTAACTTATCAGTCCCAGTACTACACTAAAACATAAACTCAGTGGCACATAAAGTCGATTTGGAACGAGGGTATTATGCACTTGAACATAGTAAACACGCGCTAGGTATAAAGGTAACAAGGCATCTATAATTAGAACAATACTATCGACAAACATAAGCATTCTCCTGTACATTTACCTTACAATCTGCTTTTGTCTCATCAACAATCACCACCCCTTTGGCACGTGCAGGGTGAAACTCACCGCTAAACGAATAACGCCCCTCAGGTAATGGGCTTAAATAAATTCGGGTTACTTTCTGTGGAAAAAGGACTTTTTCTCTGTTGAGGCTAAAACTACTAAATTTTTCATGTACTGCATCATTGTTTTGAATATCTAAAATAACTTTAGTTTGCTTGGGTACTGCAATTTTACTCGGTTTAAAAAGATGATTTTCTAATACAATACGCACATAGACTTCTGTTGGAAGTCCTGAAGGTGATAATCCCGGAGCTGTTCTTACTGAAGCAGTTGTTTCTGCTGCTAAAGATACTGAAGCCGAGCATACCCAAAACACGGGCATACAGCAGAAAAAAAGGTAACTTTGGACTGATCTTAAGTACATATCACGTCATCTCTAAACCCGTGTTTTGAATGTCCTTTGGGAACCGAACGCTTACCTCCAAGCCTCCTAAATTACTTCTTTGTAAACGTAATTCACCACGATGAATTGCCACTATTTGCTGGATCAGAGCAAGTCCTAAACCAGCTCCGTCAGTATCTTGTACTTGCTGACTTCTAAAAAAGCGCTCCGTCAACTTTGCTATATCCTGATCATTTAAAAATGTACCAGAGTCAGCGACAATTAACTCTACATAACGCGCCTTGAAGAGAATACGAACTTCGATCTTAGCCTCTAACTGAGTATATTTATGGGCATTATTAAGTAAGTTGACTAATAAAAGTTCAAACAAATAAAGATTCGTGTGTAAGGTATTTGCCTGTAAGGAGTCAAAATGAAATTCGATATCCTGTTTTTTTGCCAAAAATTTAGGATACATATCACTAATAATGCCTTGCACTGTTGGCACAATTTTATACAAAGATAAAGTACCTTGGTACCACTGGGGGTGCGTCTTTGCCAGTAACAGCAATTGGTTGGTCACGTTAATCAATCGGTCAATATGTTTTCCCATTGGTGCTAATTCTGATTTAGCCTCAGGAAATTGTTGTATCGCATTTTGTACATTGATTTTCAACACTGATAGTGGCGTCCTGAGTTCATGCGCGACATTCCCACTAAATGTTTGCTCACGTGCATAACTCTCATGTAACTTGGTTAATAACTCATTAGTCGTGTTGACTACTGGTAGTAACTCTCTAAATGAGTGCTCTAACTGGATCGGCTTAAGCGCCTTAAAATCGATTAGCAGCAACTGTTCCTCTAATTCACGTAGTGGGCGAGTTGCAAATCGCACTGCAATTAACAGGGCTACAATACATAATGGAACACCAATAATGAACGGCATGATAGAGCGACTGATAAGCTCATCTGCATAAGCAAATCGTGTAATTGTGTTGAACCCTACAATGACTCGTTTACCCTTTTGATTAGTAGTATGGTAAATACGCCAACGCGTAAACCCGATATTCTGCTCACTAAAGCCAAGAGGAAATTCAGACGTTTTTTCACTTATAGGGAATGCACTAACAACATGCGCTTCATCTTGCCTTACTTCGTATAAAATCGAATTATCTAATTTATCAAGATCCGCTACTGCAGTAATCTCAACTGATAATAACAGGTTAGCAAGGGTGGTTAGCTCAGTATCATAGCGTTGAGCCGAATAAGACAGATTAGTTTGATAGGCTTGATAAGCCGCCATACTGATAACCAAGACCATAATCGCAGTAACCACTTTAGTTAAATAAGCGCGCAAAGTCTGTCTAGCGCTCACTGTAATTTCATCATACTTCATTGGATGCAGTAACCTACCCCACGAATAGTCGTAATAAAATTCGGCGGTAATTTTTTGCGCAAATTGTGAATATGAACTTCAATAGTATTACTTGCAATTTCATCACCCCATGCATAAAGCGCTGATTCTAAATGGCTTTTTGATAAAACATGTCCTATTCGTTCCAACAAAGCGCGCAGAATCATATACTCTTTTTTTGCTAAAATGACAGGCATTTCTGCAACAGTAACAACGAGTGTTTGTGTATTCAAAGTAACACTATCCTTAGAAATAATGGCGGTTTGAGCATTGCCTAGACGTCGTTCAATTACCCGAACCCTTGCCAGTAATTCATCTACGTCAAAAGGTTTCGCCAAGTAATCATCAGCCCCGGCATCCAAACCTTTTATTTTATCATCCACGTTATCTCTAGCTGTCAGTATCACAATCGGTAAGGTTATTTTATTGGCGCGAATGATTTTCAAAACGTCAAAGCCACACATATCAGGTAAACCTAAATCGAGTATCATCAGATCACAATCAGCATTTTTGGCGGCTAATACTGCGGCTTTTCCTTCTGTGACATGACTCACCGCATAATGCGCCAAGCGTAAGCTCGTTTGAATACCTTTAGCTAAAGCCAATTCATCTTCCACTAATAAAATATGCATTTTGGATCCAAAGCAAAAATAAATGTTCTAAATAAACACTATAATATCAGTATTGCCTTAAATGAAACTTAATTAATACTGAAGTAGAAGAAACAATTTGCTTTTCTAAAATTTTAGTTAATAATTAAGTACTTTCTTAATTGTTTAACTAAATTAGTCAATAACCATGAATCTCACACTCAAATCGGTCGCTCAAGAACTTGGCGTATCTACCGCAACTATCTCCAACGCGTTCAATAAACCCGACCAACTTTCTGTCAGAAAGAGAGAAGAAATCTTAGCCAAGTGTGAAGAATTAGGTTATTCCGGCCCGAATAAAGCAGCCCGCTCCTTACGCCGCGGCAAAACCGGTATTATTGCTGTGGTTTTGGTTGATTCTATTCAATATGTTGTATCTGACGCCATTGCATCAACCTTTGTCAAAGGAGCATCGCGTGTATTCGAAGAGCAAAATCAGCAATTGCTTTTAGTATCAGGCTCTTCTAATGATTTATCCAACGTCAACGATTTTGTAGACGGTTACCTATGCTATGGTTCCCCAACAAACGGTAACTTAGTCAATGCAATTAAAAAATCTTTTAAACCAGTAGTTACAGTAGATTTTAATTTAAGTAACTTTCCTAGCTTAAATATTGATAACGTTAGTGCAACTCATGCTTTAGCTAAACAAACCCTAAAACAAGGCGATCGGATTGCCGTTATTGGATTGCGTTTGATTGACTCTCCTGTGACATGCCGCGTCTATGATACTAAGATGTTTAAACCTGAAATTTCTATTACTCGTCGTCGTTTAACCGGTTATGAAGCAGCATTCGCTGAAGCAGATGTCATGTTTGATTATGATCATTTATGGAGTATCCCTGAAAACATTGAGATACACGCTATGCGAGCAGCTAAAGAAGTACTTACTATCAGCCCTAGACCTGACATCGTGTATTGTATGTCAGATTTGATTGCATTGTACTTTATTCGAGCGGCGAGAGATCAGGGGCTTCGCGTACCAGAAGATATTCGCGTAGTGGGTTTTGATGGGACCAAGGAAGGTCAGCGTTATCAGCCGAATCTAACAACGGTATTGCAAAATAGCGAGGATAAAGGGGTAAAAAGTGCCGAATTATTGCTTTCCGGCACAACTGAAAATATGGTTTTACCCCATGATATTATTTTTGGCGAGTCCTGCCCAAAAGCTAGTTAAGCCAATCAACTAGTGGGAATACGTCGTCGCCACTGACAATCGTTGCTTGTAAGTCAGCCAGTGCTATAGTCAAAGTGATAGTTTCACTACCTTGAGTCCATGCCATTGTATAACCGTCAGCATTGAGTGCTTGGCTATATTCCCCATCAAAACAGGCATTGCTATTGCGTAATTCGCACAATTTAAGCAAGGCTTGAACAACGGGTTTTTGTGCCGCTTCTTGAACTTGTTCAGGGTTTAAGTATGGACGATTAATATCTCTGCCAACGGCAGTTTTAGCCAATAAATCCATATCGTTTTCTAACGCTAATAAGCCACCATAGTAAACTTGTGGTGTTCCTGGCGCGAAGAACTGAATTGCACGTGCTAACAAATATTTATAATCATCAGAACCTAGTGCACTATAAAAAGAACAGTTCACTTGATATAAATCTACATTGGAAGCCGCAGCACCTGTTGCTTTGCGACTTTCACCGTCACAATTAGCATGTATTTGGTCAACTAGCGTATTGATCTGATCAGGCGTCAATAAGCCCGGCTGGTCACCTTCCGCACCGACATCAACGATACCAATACCGTCATGTGTATCTAGTACAGTGATACAGTTTTTAGGCGCCATTTCTAACCATGTGTACAAAGGTGCAAAGTCTTGGTTAATCAAGCTGTGAAGGACCAGAGGTGGTAATGCAAAATCATAAACCAAATCACAACGACGCGCGATTTCACATTGGATTTTGTGATATGAATGGATTTCAACCAAACATGTCATACCTAACTCATTGGCACGCTTAGATAGGTTTTGAATAAACTCAAATGTCTCTTCCATCATGAAGCAAGAAGTGCCTGCTTGTTTGATTGCGTAGCCAGCAGCATCCAAACGAATAAGTTTGATATTATTCTGTGCAAACGCTTGTAAGATGCGTTCTAGGTAATCTTTACCTTGCTGTGAGGTTACATCTACGTCGATTTGGTTAGACGTAAATGTTGTCCAAAAATCTTCAGTCTGTCCCGAATCACCGACGGAAAGAGTCGTGAATGGTGATGTAGGACGAGGGCGATAGATTTTGGCAATATCTTCTTCTGTAGCCCCATCAGGGAATACTTTGCCCTTAGTTAAGAATAAATCCCAAAACTCAGAGTCTTGGCCTTTCGCTAAAACATCTTTAAACGGATTTGATTGTGCTGACATGTGGTTCACAATCATGTCCGCCATTAAGTCATAATCTTGACCCAAAGCTTGAACATCATCCCAAGAGCCTAACCGATTGTCTAAAGCCGTGTGATCAATAGGATCAAAACCCGCATCTTCGCCGTCCATAGGGTAATAAAATGGTAATAAATGCACACCACCGAATGTATTTGGAAAATTATCTCTTAATACAGAATGCAATGCTTGGGTATCACTACCACCTAAGCGGTCAATGTATGTAATCAGTTGAACTTTGTTTGCGTAGGCCATAAGCACCTTCTTATTGTTAAAACTTATATCTTCTTAATCGATTAAGTATAGTCTTATGTTAAGAACCTGTAAACAAAAAAAAGCAGCCATTTTAAAGTGGCTGCTTTTTTTATCATTCAGTATGTTTTGCAAAAATTTAAGAGTATTACAGTACCAGAGCTCGAGAGCTTATTGCTCAATTATAAGTTACAAAGTTCCCATACTCTTTGGCTAGCTAAGACCTCTTTTATAGCAAGATTAAAGAATATAACGGCTTAGATCCTCGTTATCCACTAATAACTCTAAATGTTTATTCACGTAGTTTTTATCAACTGTGAGTTGCTCACCACTCTTTTCACTTGCTTCATAAGAAATACTTTCCATCAAACGTTCCATTACAGTATGTAAACGACGTGCACCGATGTTCTCAGTACGCTCATTCACTTGCCAAGCAGCCTCAGCAATGCGATTTATACCATCTTCAGTAAATGAAACACCGACCCCTTCAGTACCTAACAAAGCAATGTACTGCTCCGTCAATGATGCATTTGGCTCGGTTAAAATACGAGTAAAATCTTCAACGCTTAATGCACTTAACTCAACACGAATAGGTAAACGACCTTGCAACTCTGGGATCAAATCTGAAGGTTTACTCATCTGAAATGCACCTGATGCAATAAATAAAATGTGGTCGGTCTTAACCATACCATGCTTAGTCGATACCGTAGAGCCTTCAATAATCGGTAATAAGTCTCTTTGTACACCTTCGCGTGATACATCCGCACTAGACGTACCTTCCCGCTTACAAATCTTGTCAATTTCATCAATAAACACGATACCGTTTTGTTCAACAGCTTCAATCGCGTCTTGTTTCAAATCTTCTTTATTAACCATCTTAGCTGCTTCTTCATCGATAAGTAGCTTAAGAGCATCTTTAACAGAGAGTTTCTTTTTTTTCTTTTCGTTACTCGATAAGTTTTGGAACATGCCTTGTAATTGATTGGTCATTTCCTCCATACCTGGTGGTGCCATGATTTCAACACCGACTTGAGGCGCTGCAACATCAATTTCAATTTCCTTATCGTCTAACTTACCTTCGCGTAATTTTTTGCGAAAAGCCTGACGGGTCGACTTGTTATCAACCTCTTCTTTATCACCAAAAATGTTTTCAGGTGGCGGGATCAAAATATCCAAGATACGTTCTTCGGCAGCTTCCTCGGCACGGAACGTAACTTTTTTCATAGCCTGCTCTTTGACCATTTTCACTGCGATGTCAGTGAGATCACGGATGATCGTTTCAACTTCCTTACCGACATAGCCTACTTCGGTAAATTTCGTTGCTTCTACTTTCACAAAGGGAGCATTCGCTAGTTTAGCCAAACGACGAGCAATTTCAGTCTTGCCGACACCTGTGGGACCAATCATTAAAATGTTCTTAGGGCTTACTTCTTGACGTAATTCTACAGGCAGCTGCATACGACGCCAACGGTTACGCAACGCTATAGACACTGCTCTTTTTGCATCTTGCTGACCAATAATATGGCCATCTAATTCACTGACGATTTCTCTGGGTGTCATTTCCGACATAAATATATTCCTACTACAAAAAGTTAGTAATCTAAGGTTTCAACCGTTTGATTTTGATTGGTATAAACACAAATATCGCCAGCAATCGTTAATGCCTTAGTTGCGATTTCTTCTGCATTCAATTCCGTATTCGCCAATAATGCTGTAGCAGCAGCTTGTGCAAAAGGACCACCAGACCCAATCGCAATTAAATCTTGCTCAGGTTGAATAACATCACCATTTCCCGTAATCACTAACGATGCAGTATGATCAGCTACAGCTAATAAGGCTTCTAATTTACGTAACATACGATCGGTACGCCAATCTTTAGCAAGCTCTACAGCGGCCTTGGTCAAATGTCCTTGATGCATTTCTAGCTTTGCTTCAAATTTTTCGAACAGCGTAAAAGCATCTGCAGTGCCACCGGCAAAACCCGCCAATACTTTGTCATTATAGAGACGGCGTACTTTGCGTGCGTTACCTTTCATTACAGTGTTACCCAAAGATACTTGGCCATCACCTGCAATGACCACTTGGTCACCACGTCTTACCGATACAATCGTAGTCATAGAAAATCCTTATTAAATCTCGCCAATATGAATGGCATAATATGATTTATGTGGGGGAAGGTTTTAATTTTTCAAGAGGAAGATTATGAGTCAAAATTACAAATACTTTCTCAGGACAAGGTAGAGAGATTTCGTCAATTTATGGTTCATTGACAAAGCCCACGGCAAATAAAATCGATTACCCCGGATATACCATGCAAATTGACACGTTATTTATACAACTAAGAAATACTGCTTAAAATCTAAATGAGACCAGTGCCTAACTTATAAATTCCACAACCATATTTGGCAGCTGTTTATATTCGTTCTTTGTAGCGTATGACGGTCTTTCTCAGCTCGACGCTTACTCGTATATGGACCTAGCACAACACGATACCAACCATTTTGAGAACCACGAATTTGAGGCTCTAAGCCAACAAAGGCCATTTTGGCTCGCATTTCATCAGCTTGACCATAGGCACGAAACGAACCACATTGCATTAAATAACGTTTATCCGATTCAATAGCTTCAACATCCACTTTAACCTCATAACCGGGTAGTTCTGCAAAAAACTTGAACTCCTCTTCGGGTAGTTCAGGTAAGGGGTCTTTTGCATCGATACTTGACTCGATAACCTCGTGCGTTGGTAAAGTTTCTTCGGCCGTTACTTCTTGAGTTTGTTGTACTGATACATCTTCTATTGTGCCTAACCAATAAATACCCACACCAAATGCAATCAAGACACATATGGCTAAAGTTACTTTAAACTTAGCGACTGTAGAGGTCGGTGCGGGTTGCTGTTTTGCTGATGCTTTTTTTCGAGAAGCAGGTTTGCGTTTGACGTAATCTTTTTGAGCCATGGGAAATACTAATTAAGGAAACCAGTGCCATTGTATGCCGTTAACTAGCTAAAATCTATGTTATCCACATCGATTGACCACCTAATACGCAATTCATTTGCTTTGGCCTCACATTCGGGCATCAACATACCTAATACTTGCTGTAAATACGAACGGCTGGTCGATTGCAAAACAATACAGTAACGGTAACGACTTTGTCTTTTTTCTATCAAACAAGGCAGCGGACCTGCAACATTAAGATGTTGCATATGACCAACGAAACCGAGCATCGTTTGTAAAAAGGTCATGATCTTGCGGATATCTTGATCTTCTGCTCGTAACAGTGCTTGAAAACTATATGGCGGTTGCTGCAACGCTTTGCGTTCGTGTAGGGCAAATTCTGCAAAATGCTGATAACCATTGTTGATCAAATCTTGGAGCAACGGATGTCCGGGCTGTGCCGTTTGCAAATAAGTAACACCCGGTTTTTCAGCGCGCCCTGCTCGACCTGAAATCTGTGTAACCAACTGAGCTAATTTTTCTGGAGCTCGAAAATCAGCACTGAATAATGCACCGTCCACATCTAAAATAATGACACAAGTCACATGGGCGAAATGATGGCCTTTGGCTAATATTTGCGTACCGACCAAAATTTGATGTTCTAAATTATTTATCGCGTCCAATGTTTTGGCTAAGGTTTCTTTGCCCCGCATTGAATCAGAATCAATTCTCACCGTCGAATAATCAGGAAATAATTGGGTGAGGCCAGCCGTTAATTGTTCGGTACCGATGCCCTCAGTCAAAATATCTCGGCCGCCACACACGCTGCATTGCCTCGGCATAGGTTGCGTATGCAGACACTGATGACACTGGACACTGCGATTAAATTGATGATAAGTGTACGCTTTGTCACATGCTTGACAAGTATGCACATCACCACAACTTTGACACACAACAGCAGGGGCAAACCCCCGTCGATTCATAAATACGAGTACTTGGTTGCCTTGTTGCAGATGCTCTTTCATCAAGGTCAACGCTTCGGTAGTTAAGCCATATTCAACGTGTTGTTGAGTAATATTGATCAATGCTTGTTGGGCCATTGCTGCTACACCAGCCCGATTAGGTAAGAGATAATGCTGATAACGTTCTTGTTTGGCGTTGTACAAAGATTCTAAAGATGGCGTTGCTGTGCCAAGTAAGACTGGAATGGATAACTTTTTACCCAACATAATCGCTAGATCACGGGCGTGGTAACGCAACCCATCCTGTTGTTTAAAAGAATCATCATGCTCCTCATCAATGATAATCATGCCCAAGTGCGCAAATGGGGTGAAAATCGCCGAGCGTGTGCCAATAACCAACCCAAGTTCATTGTGTCTCGCTTTTTGCCACACCTGCATTCGCTCATTATCATTCAAACCGGAGTGTAACACCCCAACCTCAATGCCAAAGCGCTTTGCAAAACGCGCTACGGTTTGTGGCGTGAGTCCAATCTCTGGGACTAGTATCAGAACTTGCTGACCTCGAGCCAACACTTTTTCGATAACCTGTAAGTAGACTTCTGTTTTGCCACTACCAGTGACCCCTTCAATTAAGGCACAAAAGAATTCATTTAACTGACTACTGATCCCCGTAATCGCAATTGATTGTTCAACATTCGGGGTGAGATGCTGGGCTTTATTTGCCAAAAAAGAGTTTAGCCAAGCCCCTTGGTGTATTACTCCTGGCTGTTTTTGTAATAACTCTTTTTCGAGTAATGCTTTTACACTCGCAGTACTCGTGAGTTTATTAGCTGCACTTAAAGTCAAATGCAGACCAGAGGACAATACCTTATGCAGCTTTTCTAATGCAGCATATTGCTTTTTGGCCTTTTTTTGTAAGCCCATGACAGCGACATGAGTTGCCGCATCGGTGAAAGGTCTATCCGCAATACTCTGATGTAAGACAATTTCGTCTGGCTTTGCATATTGACTTGTTGCGCCTTTACGCAAAACAGCAGGTAATGCCGTATGCATAACCTCTCCCAAAGGTGCTTGGTAGTATTGTGCCAACCAACCCAATAACGTCAGCCAATGCTCGTTGAACACAGGATCACTATCTATTATCTCTTTAACGGCAGCTAATTTGGGGAGAATTGTGGGTTCAATATCCGCTTCGCTTACCTGTTTGCACACTAAACCAACCAATTCACGATTTGCAAATTTCACCAATACCCGACAGCCCGCTGCAATAGGTTGCTCAGAGATATAATGAAAGGTACGGCGCAAAGGTACTGGTACAGCGACTTCAATGAAATGCATTCAGCGGTTTTTCCACGATAAAGAAAGGGTAATACTTGCACAATCAGTTGTTTTACTTTAATATGCGCCTCCCTTAACAGCAAGTCGAATGTTCGATTTGTATAAAAATTTAATTGCGTATGGTGTGCAACTCCGGGTTGTATAGCGATACGGCCTTAGCTTAGAGGTAAACCATGAAAACAGGTATCCACCCAACTTACGAAGAAATTACTGCAACTTGTTCATGCGGTAACGTAATGAAAGTACGTTCTACAGTAGGTAAAGACTTAAACTTGGACGTATGTTCATCTTGTCACCCTTTCTACACTGGTAAGCAACGTAACGTTGATACTGGTGGTCGTGTAGATCGCTTCAACAAGCGTTTCAGCGCGTTAAGCAAAAAATAATCATTGCTTAATTACTGATTCAAAAAAAGCGCCTTTTTAGGCGCTTTTTTTATGCCCATAACACTTATGTATGACATAAACACAGGTGTTGAATCTAAATTAGTATGTTACATTGACAATATAACAATAAAAATAAAATCGACATCAAAACAGGACACCTAACCCTACATTTAAGGATTACCCATTATCATGTCTGATTTTCGTCAACAAGCACTAGACTACCATGCCTTTCCCAAGCCAGGGAAAATCAGTGTCGAAATGACTACTCCTGCAGAATCTGTAAAAGATTTAGCATTAGCTTACAGCCCAGGTGTCGCTGAACCGGTCAGAGAAATTGCCGATGATGCCAACAACGCTTATAAATATACAGCCAAAGGTAATCTAGTTGCTGTTATCTCAAATGGTACAGCTATTCTCGGTTTAGGGAATTTAGGGCCGCTGGCATCAAAACCCGTAATGGAAGGTAAAGCACTCCTCTTTAAACGTTTTGCTGGCATCGATTCAATTGATATTGAAGTCACTCATCGCACTACCGAAGAATTTATTAATACTGTCGCCAATATCGCAGATACTTTTGGTGGCATTAATTTAGAAGATATTAAAGCTCCTGAATGTTTCGAAATAGAACAAGAATTACAAAAACGCTGTAGTATTCCAATTTTTCATGATGACCAACACGGTACAGCTATAGTGACCGCAGCGGGAATGTTGAATGCGCTAGAAATTCAAGGTAAAGACATAGCTAATGTGACTATTGTATGTATGGGTGCCGGTGCAGCAGCCATCGCTTGTATGGAGTTACTTATCAAGTGTGGTGCTCAACGTGAAAAAATTTATATGCTTGACCGCAATGGTGTCATTCATACCCGTCGCGAAAACCTACCTGTCCATAAATTGGCTTTTGCCAATAACACGGATAAACGCACGCTTGAAGATGTTATGGATGGTGCAGATGTATTTGTTGGTGTATCCGGTCCAGACGTATTACCTCCAGAAACACTTACAATGATGGCACCAAATCCTGTTGTGTTTGCTTGTTCAAACCCTGACCCAGAAATTAAACCTGAACTCGCCATGGCGACCCGTGACGATTTGATTATGGCTACAGGTCGATCAGACTACCCGAATCAGGTTAATAACGTACTTTGCTTCCCATTTATCTTTAGAGGGGCATTAGATGTTAGAGCTACCGCGATAAATGATGCAATGAAGGTCGCCGCGGTAGAAGCGATCAGAGCGATTTCGAAAGAAGAAGTACCAGAAGAAGTACTTGTCGCAAGCCAATCTAAAGCATTGTGTTTTGGGCGAGATTACATTATACCTAAGCCAATGGACCCGCGTTTATGCTCACGCATTGCAAAAGCTGTAGGCCAAGCTGCGATCGATTCTGGTGTTGCCCAGCTCGAGTCCTTACCGACTAATCTTCTGTACTAATTTGCGAGTTTGCTAATTCTACATCCAAGCCCATTGCTTCCATCAAAGCACGGGCTTCGGCTGGTACTCGATTTGGGTTATCTTTACGTAGGTCATTATCATCTGGTAAGGGTTGCCCTGTAAATGCGTGTAAAAACGCCTCACATAAAAGCTCTGAATTGGTGGCATGACGCAAGTTATTGACCTGACGACGCGTGCGTTCATCAGTGAGGATCTGCAGCACATTCATAGGTATAGAAACTGTTACTTTCTTAACTTGTTCGCTTTTCTTACCGTGTTCTGCATAGGGGTGTATATATTTACCATTCCACTGTGTCATTATTATTCTGCCTTCTGTTATGACTTATGCGAATTATGCATAGGGTTTTGGTCTTAAGCTTAATCAATAGATCTTGACGCTTTCGAAATATTCTCGTAGTTTAGACGTCTAAACGTCTATTGTATACTTTTTTCTGGAGCGCAAATATGGTTTCACTAGCCCAAGGTGTGGATTCCCTAAACCAAAGTTTGTCTGAATTACGCGATATCGAAGTTTCTTTTGAGTTTTTTCCACCTAGCAATGAAAAGATGGAAAACATGTTATGGAAGTCGGTTGAACGACTAGCTCCATTAAAACCAAATTATATGTCCGTCACGTATGGAGCAAACTCTGGTGAGCGTGACAAAACTCATAATGTTGTAAAACGCATCCAAAACGACATCGGAATTCCCGCGGTTCCGCATCTTACGTGTGTAGATGCACAACCGAATGAGCTACGCCAAATCGCTAAAGAATATTGGGATAATGGTATTCGTCGCATTGTAGCTTTGCGTGGTGATCTACCACCTGGGATGGACAAGCCTGATATGTATGCTAGTGACTTAGTGACTTTGCTAAAAGATGTAGCCGATTTTGATATCTCTGTGGCAGCATATCCTGAAAAGCATCCTGAAGCACCTAATGAGCAATTTGATCTTTTGAACTTAAAACGCAAAGCAGAAGCCGGCGCCAATGAAGCAATCACGCAGTTCTTTTTTGATACAACACACTACCTACGTTTTCGCGATCGAGCTGCTGCTGCAGGAATTGATATTGATATTGTACCAGGAATTTTACCGGTTACTAATTATCAAACTTTGGTGAAGTTTGCTGGATTTACCAATGTTCATGTGCCTAACTGGCTCCATAAAATGTATGACGGGCTGGACGCTGCAGACCAAACTACACGAAACTTATTAGCCGCTAATATTGCAATGGACCAAGTAAAAGTATTAGCGCGCGAAGGGGTTAAACACTTCCACTTTTATACCTTAAATCGCAGTGAGTTAAGCTACGCCATTTGTCATATGCTAGGTGCTCGACCGAGTATTTAATCCTGAGACAACACAAAACATGTGCTATGTTTAGCTTTATAGTTATCGACCGATAAAGCCTATTAAGACTTATTTTTAGGCTTTCTTTCAAATAAACGTATAAGGTACTTCATGCAAGCACATGGATTTCAACGCGTATTCGCTTTTTTCAGTTCAGTTACTTTATCGCATTTACAAACCCTTATTCGGTATTTTGTAAAACGCTGTGCGCACGACAAAATCACAATATCTGCAGGACATTTAGCCTATGTCTCTTTACTCTCACTTGTCCCTTTTATTATGGTGTTTTTTACCATCATGTCGGCATTCCCCGCATTTGAAAGTGTGCGTACAGTAGTCGAGGATTTCATTTTTAATAACTTTGTCCCCACTTCTGGGAACGTCGTCCAAGAATATGTTTCTGAATTTGTTGGCAACGCCTCAAGTATGGGCGCGGTTGGTATATTATCGTTGCTCGTCGTTGCGCTCCTCCTAATTTCCAACATTGATAAAACACTGAATCGGATTTGGCGAATTGAAGAAAAACGTCCAGCGATGTTCACTTTTGCGATTTACTGGATGGTGATCACATTAGGTCCGATATTAATGGGTTCGAGCGTCGTGGTGAGTTCTTACTTAATTAGCCTGGCCACTTTTGCGGATACTTACACTCCAGGGTTTAGCACTTTTTTATTAAAACTAGTACCAAGTTTGCTGTCAATTTTTGCTTTCTTGATTTTGTATATGCTGGTTCCAAACGAGCGCGTTAAGTTCAAACATGCAATATCAGGAGCGATTCTGGCCACTATTTTATTTGAATTTTCCAAAAAGGGGTTCGCTTTGTATGTTGCGAACTTCCCTTCTTACGAATTGATATACGGTGCTTTAGCGGTCATTCCTATTCTGTTTGTTTGGGTCTACCTTTCTTGGATAGTCGTACTACTTGGCGCCGAGTTTACGTGTTCTGTGAGAGAGGCTTGGCTAGAAAAGCCAGGTTCGTCCCCTGTATCGACTGAATAAAGAATACGTCGATTAACTTGGTAGCTTAGGCAAATAGGATGCCTAAGCACATAACCAGCTATTCATACGGGGTAAACTTTGCAGCATCGATAATAGACCAGAGATGAAAAATCGCACCCACTGGCCATAAAATAAACAATATGACGGTAGCCGTTAATCCATAACAAATTGCCGTGACTAAAAAAAACATCAACGCTTTGCCGATTCGACCTTGTACTAACTGGCCTAAGCCAGGTATGAAGATATTACAAATTGCTGCAATAACATTACCACCAGATCCTTGATTAGACATAATTTATCCTTTTATCAGATTATAGTTGAAATTAATCAGTATTTGATAGATAACCTAGACTATAACTCAAAGAAAAACAACTAGATGCCACAACTTTATACGACTATTAATCCTTACCGCCATTTTATGCTTCCGGTGACTCATGGACATGAAATCTATGTGGAAGAAACAGGTAATCCTGACGGGATCCCGATTCTATTTATTCACGGCGGTCCTGGCGCAGGTTTAAGTACTGACTATTCCAAACTCTTTGATACTGATGTGTACCGTATTATTGGTTTTGAACAACGAGGCTGTGGTCGTTCTACTCCTTTTGCCTCGCTGGAACATAATACTACCCAAGATTTATTAAACGACATCACTGCTTTGCGTGAATATTTGAATATCAATAAATGGATATTATTTGGTGGTAGCTGGGGCTCTACCTTAGCTTTATTAACAGCAATTGAAGCGCCAGAACATACTTTGGGTCTGATTTTACGTGGCGTATTCTTGGGTAGAGAGGAAGATATTCATTGGTATATCCATCCCAAGGGCGGTGCCGGACAATTATATCCTGAATATTATGAGGCTTTTGTACAAGATGTCGGTTACTTGGAAACAACTCAAGAGATCTGTGATGCCTTTTTTTCCCTGTTTAACCAAAAAAACAAGTTTGCTAAAGCTAATGCACTACGCGCTTGGTATGGCTGGGAGGAACGAATTTCTCGTATTCAACATCCTTATGGTGATCCTTTATATAATTATGACCTTCATCAGGTAGCAAGTTTAGCCATATTAGAATGTCACTATTTGAAAAATACTTGTTTTATCCCTGACAATTATATTTTGGACAAGATTCATATGATTAACCATATTCCAGGTATGATTGTACATGGTCGTTACGATATGATCTGTAGACTTGAATCATCTTACTCCTTGCAGCAAAGTTGGCCAAACAGTCAACTCAATATTATCCCTGATGCAGGACATAGTACTTCTGAGCCAGGAATAGCCTTTGCCCTGAAGCAAGCAACTGATACTATGCATAAAATTATTGATTCCAATTATTTATAAACAGGTTTTCCATGATTGCTCTAGTACAACGGGTTTCTTCAGCTAATGTTTCGGTTGCCGGCTCACGCATAGGTGAGATTCATCAAGGCATGTTAGTGCTACTCGGTATTGAGGCAAATGATACATCAGATACCGTTCGTAAAATGAGCGCTAAATTACTTAAATTTAGAATGTTTAATGATGAGCAAGGAAAAATGAACCTTAATATCCAACAATCTTGCGGTGATATTCTAGTTGTTTCACAATTTACCTTGGTCGCTGACACCCGAAAAGGTAACCGCCCAGGCTTTTCAAAAGGTGCGTCACCGGCATTAGGTGAGGAACTTTACAATACGTTTGTTGCCGAACTAAACAATTCATGTACTAACAAGGTACAAACAGGACAATTTGGTGCAGATATGCAGGTGAGTTTAGTTAACGATGGTCCTGTCACTTTTTCATTGCAAATTTAAGAGGTTCTTTTGTATAAAATTATAACGCCTAAAACCGAAGAACAATTGCAACAATACTATAACTTTCGTTGGCAAATCTTACGCGAACCCTTTAATTATCCTAAAGGTTCTGAGAAAGATGAATACGAAAATGTTGCTGAACACCGTATGGTGTTGAATAACAACAATGAAATTATCGCTATAGGTCGTTGTCATTTCAATACTGCAGAAGAAGTTCAAATAAGGCATATAGCGGTAAGTTTTACCGCACAAGGCAAAGGTATGGGTAGAGTCATTTTATCTGCTCTGGAGAACTTTGCGATAGAAAATGGAGCAATTAGAGCTGTGACCAACAGCTTAGAATCTTCAGAACACTTTTTCAAAAGTTGCGGCTATGAAGTCGCAGATGAAGCTGCCCAGGATCTGATGCGTCTAAAACGCTTACAGATGGTCAAAAAACTTGACGCTAATCGACATGTTTTGGTACATCCTGAATGGTGCCAAACCCTACAGGAAACTTGGCAAACCACTATTCCCATTTCAGACCAAATGGGGATCAAAATTTACCAATACTCTGGTGATACATTTGAAGTACGCGCCTCATTGAACAAAAATATCAACTTACACGGTACTATGTTCGCAGGTAGTATTTTCTCTTTAGCAACGTTAACTGGCTGGGGAATGATTTATCTCCAACTCCGTGAACAAGGTCTTACTGGCGATATTGTATTAGGGGATAGTAATATCCACTACCACAAACCAATCACCGCACAACCTCGCGCAATTGCAGAACTTAAACATTATACAGCACAATATAAAACGCTTAATTCAGGTGAAAAGATGCAGGTGAAGTTGATTGTTAAAATTATGGATGGCACTCAGGCCGTCGCTGAGTTTACAGGGGTATATTGGGTTTTGAATCCCAAGCACACCGAAAGTACATAAATTTACCAAAAAAAAAGGCTTTATCCATAGTAGACAAAGCCTTTCATATTCCGTTACAAAAAATGCAAGCTGGGTCTTACACCATCGCAGCTTGTATCTTTTTCATTGCATTTTTCTCAATTTGTCTAACTCGCTCAGCAGATACTTCATACTTATTGGCTAAATCTTGGAGGGTCATTTTATTATCATTTAACCAACGTGTTTCAATGATGTGCTGACTTCTCTCATCCAAAGTTTTAATCGCTGCATACAAACGCTTAGCAGCATTATCATCAAAGTCTTTGTTGATAACTGCAGCCTCAACATTCTCTGACTTATCTTCTAAGTACTGTGCTGGTGCATAGTTAGGATTATCATCGTTGTCATCTGCAGAGAGATCAAAAGCAGCATCCTGAGAGCCCATACGAGCTTCCATCTGCAATACTTCTTTTTCACTGACCCCTAACTCTTCGGCAACTTTTTGTACCTCAGCATGAGTAAACCAACCTAAGCGCTTTTTAGATTTACGAAGATTAAAGAATAATTTACGCTGTGCTTTGGTCGTGGCAACTTTCACAATGCGCCAATTCTTTAATACAAATTCATGGATCTCCGCTTTGATCCAATGCACAGCAAAGGATACGAGACGAACACCAACTTCTGGGTTAAAGCGTTTGACCGCTTTCATCAAGCCAATATTACCTTCTTGAATGAGATCAGCTTGTGGTAGGCCGTAGCCTGCATAAGATTTAGCAATATGCACAACAAAACGCAGATGAGACATGACTAGCTCACGAGCAGCTTCTACATCACCTTCTTGATAAAGGCGCTCAGCTAGTGACTTCTCTTGCTCTGCTGAAAGCATTGGAATCGAAGAAATAGATTGTACGTAGCTTTCAATGCTTCCGCTTTGCGGCAAACTTAATGCTAGTTGCATTGACTGTGTCATTAAAAAACCTCGTAAAATTCAAAAATATTCAATTTTAAATAAAGACATTATATTTTACTTAAAAAAATGTGTTGCTGACAAGTAATAATCGACTCAGCACGTTATTAACTCACACAATAACATAGACTAGCATAAATACTAATAGTTCAAGTTAATATAATGTTAATTTTTTTGATATCAAGCTCTCGATACTGCAATAATGTCGACTAAAAGCTATAAACAAAAAAATATATATAGTTTCTACTACTTCTAGGCTACTTTGGCTCAATTTCTTTGATATGTTTTTGTACTGAAATAATCGAACCCAATAAACCTAAAATAATAGACAACAATAAGATAATGCCTAACGCAGCAGTATCTAAACCAGTTAGGGTAAATTGGGTTTGATATAAATTGGCCAAATTAGCAATACCCGATTGCAACCACCATAACAAAAAAGCAATGAAAATCCAGGCTAATACCCCACCTAGCAAGCCGTACCACATCCCAGTATATAAAAATGGGAAGCGAATAAAATTATCAGTCGCACCGACTAATTTCATAATAATAATTTCTTCGCGTTGACTGAGTATATTCAATCGTATCGTATTACCTATAATTAGCACAACAGAAACACACAACAAAATAGCGACAATCCAAACGACGTCTCTAGCAATACTTACCGTGGCATACAAACGCTCTAGCCACTCTATATCTAACTTACCAAAATCCACATGAATTTGACGTTCAAGCTTTTTAACTAAAGTTCGAGCTGCAGCAGGTTTTACGTAATTTGCTTTGGGTGTCACTAAAATAACGTGTGGTAACGGGTTTTTATCGAGATATGCCAGCGAATTGGTTAAACCAGAGGCTTGTTCAAATTCCACAAGAGCTACGTCTGCAGTGACTAATTCAGCGGCATCAACCTCACTAAATAATGATACAGCTAAGCGTAATTGCTTAGCTTGGTCCACGCTAGTGTTAGGTTTTAGATAAAGTGAAATTTCTCCGGCTTGTTCCCAACCAGCCGTTACTTGCTCAGTATTTTTGACTAATAAATACAATGTACTGGGCAAAGTAATTGAAAGCCCTAAAACAGCAATTGTCATCAGTGACGCCAAAGGTTGTCGCCATAACTCTCCCAAACTCGCTAATAGCTGGCGAATATGATTGAGTATTGTCATAATTATTTTTTGTATCATCCCTACTTTATATTCGGTGACTGCCGTTTTTCGACCCGCAAATAATAAGCTCATTAACGATACCTCGGTGCATCACTACCAGCACTAAAGCCAGAAGGCAATTTTGTATTTGTTTCATTGAGTAACGCGTCTTCTTGTAAACCGTCTTCAATTAAGCGACCGTTTTTAATCGTTAAATTTCGGTATTTCATTCGTGCGATTAAGCCTAAGTCATGAGTTGCAATAAACACGCTTATTCCAGATTGATTAAGTGCCTCAAACAAACGCATGATTTCCATCGATAGTTTTGGATCTAAGTTACCTGTTGGCTCGTCTGCCAGTAACAAAGGGGGGCGATTAACAATAGCACGCGCAATACCTACCCGTTGCTGCTGACCACCAGATAAGGCCATTGGTGCATTTTGTGCGCGACTTAATAGACCAACCAAATCTAATGCTGCATGGACTCTTTTCGTGATTTGCTTTCGTGAATATCCTTCAATGACCAGAGGTAAGGCTACGTTATCAAATACCGTTCTATCCATAAGCAGTTGGTGAGATTGGAAAATCATACCAATATCACGACGGATATAAGGGATGTCTTTACGTGATAATTGCCCGAGATCATGACCATTGATCAGCACCCGACCCACACTAGGTCGTTCCATCAAGCTGATCAACTTAAGAATGGTCGACTTACCCGCACCAGAATGCCCCGTTAAAAAAGCCATTTCCCCTTTCTCTATATGGAAATTGACCTTTTGTAAGGCGAGTTGACCGCCGGGGTAAGTTTTACTGACATCATCAAATTTAATCATAAAGGCAACTTAAGTTAGTCTACTCGTCACGTATTTAGGCGTCATCTTCTTGAGTAAACAACGCAGAAATGAATTCAGTACTATCAAAGGGACGTAAATCATCTATTCCTTCGCCAACGCCAATAAAGCGGATCGGGATCTGTAATTCTGCTGCAATTGGAAAAATAACGCCACCTTTTGCTGTACCGTCCAACTTACTCAAAGTAATACCGGTGATACCAACTGCTTCATTAAATAATTTAGCCTGAGAAATAGCATTCTGGCCAGTACCAGCATCCAGAGTTAGCATAACTTCATGTGGGGCATCCGGGTTGACTTTTTTCATCACTCGAACCACTTTTTCTAATTCAGCCATTAGGTGGTCTTTATTTTGTAAACGCCCTGCTGTGTCAGCAATTAAGATGTCGATATCCTTGGCTGCTGCTGATTGTAAAGCATCAAATAAAACAGAGGCACTATCGGCACCGGTATGCTGGGCAACAACGGGAATATCATTGCGCTCTCCCCAGACCTGAAGCTGCTCAACCGCTGCCGCTCGGAAGGTATCTCCAGCAGCTAACATAACTTTTTTACCCTCAGCTTGGAACTGTTTAGCCATTTTACCAATGGTAGTTGTCTTGCCCACACCATTGACACCCACCATTAATATTACAAATGGACCATCACATTTTTCTACATCTAAAGGTGCTTGCACCTCGTCGAGTAAACTTGACATATATTTTTTCAGTTCATCATACAAGGCATCTGCTTCGCGCAAAGTCGATTTATCCGCGGTTTTAGTGAGGTGTGTAATGATATCTTGTGTAGTTTTCATTCCCACATCGGCTACCAATAACTGTGTTTCAAGGTCTTCATACAGATCTTCGTCGATCTTACGGCCTCGGAACAAGTTGACAAAACCACTACCAATATTCTGTTTCGTACGTGATAAACGAGAAGCCAATGAAGCAAAAAAACCTGGGGCTTGTTTAACCTCTGTAGGTATATCATCAGTTGTGCTGGTTGATGAATCTATGGGTTCTGCAACAGGTAACTCTTGGGTAGGAGGAAGATTTTCAGATTCAACGACGGCTTTTTCATTCGTAAGACTCTCTTCTACCTCAACCTCGATCTTTTCACTCGCAGGACTTTCTTCTACCCCAACCTCGACTTCTTCACTAGCTGAGCTATCTTGAGGCTCAGCCGCTACTTTTTCCGTCTCGATAGGCGTTTCAATCACCTTATTTTCAACGTCAGTTTCCGCCACTTGGGTTGGCTTTTTCTTCTTAAAAAAATTAAACATAATCGCTACTGAACCTTCAGTATTACAGTGAGTTATCAAATAATTGTTGCTATCATAGCACTTTGTTTATTGAATATTTAGAGTCAATGCGAAGACAAGCACAAAAAAACCAAGCCAAGATGGGCTCCATTCGAATTATCTCAGGACAATTCAGAGGTAGGAAGCTCCCTGTATTGAGCCATGATGGCTTGCGCCCAACCACTGACCGTAGTAAAGAAACACTGTTTAACTGGCTGATGAACGACGTGCGTGATGCACATTGTTTAGATATGTTTGCGGGTAGTGGTAGCTTAGGTTTTGAGGCCATATCTAGGGGTGCTGCACATGTCACATTTTGTGAAACATTCGCCCCTGCTGTTCTTCAACTAAAAACAAATGCAAAACAACTCAATATTCATGACTCCATCAATATCATGTGCGCCGATGCCTGTAGCACTTCAGCGCTAGATTGTGACAAGCCTTTCGATATCGTTTTTATTGATCCTCCCTTTCAAAAGGGCCTTGTAGAGAAAGCGCTGACAAACCTAATAAGCCTTAGTTTAATTAATAAAGAAACACTGTTATATATCGAGCATGAAAGCGCATTACAGACTATGCAATTAGCCCCTAACGGCTATCACTTAAAAGCGCTAAAGCAACAAAGAACTGGTGGATTTGCGTATGGCCTGTTCACCTGTTGCAAAGAGTGACCGTTTATTCGGCCAGCTCTATCCCGAGTGTCGTAATTTCAGTGTCTCTAACTAACGCTTTGAGTTTTTTAACAAAAACGCTTCTGTCACCCATTCTACCCGAATTCGAATCGGCCAACACACGCAGAATTTCTTGTTGAAAATTCACTTCAAATGCCATTAAAGGATGCGCTTTTAATTCGTTATTTAATTTGCGCAAAGCTATGTCATATTCTTCTGGATCAGTGAGAGATTCTAAATACGTCTGCTCTGTCACAAAATCCGTTGCTAACAGATAAGCTTCCACACCACCCTGCGCCAATTTAGATACCATTACGGGCGCATCCATTTGTTCATTTTGCAGCATCCGTAACACAGCGGCTAAACCCAGACAGGCATCCATAGCAGGTAATACACCAAAGGCATCACCCTCATGCATATCGGGGGTTGCTGCTTCGATTTTCTCTAATTGCACACCGATGTTGAATTTGTTTTTGGGCTCAGCTAAATGCAGCCACAACAAATTCAGAACATGCTCAGCTAAACCTGCATCTATCTCATCACCGTGTTCATTTAGCACTGAGTCTTGTGCGGTTTGATACATCGCAAAATGTGGCACCATACGCGCCAAAATAGCGAGGCAAAATGCTTGAGCTGACCATGGTTTTAATTCACGGATTTGTTGAAACGTCGATAATTTTTGAGTCATTTATTTCAAATATGCTGCAATGCCATCTAAAAATAATTGAATAGATAACATAATTAATATCATACCCATCAAGCGTTCCATCGCTGATAAGCCTTTCTCACCTAGCAGCTTAAAAAACTGATTAGAGAACATCAGTATAACAGCTGATAGAAACCATGCACCTACTAATGCCATGGTCCAATCCACCATTCTTCCTGGCGCTTGATTTGATAACAGAATCAAAGCTGCCATTGATGAGGGACCTGCAATCATCGGGATAGCTAATGGTACAATAAACGGTTCTTCACCTTCTGGAAGACGCATTACCCCGCCAGGCGTCGGGAAAATCATCCTTAACGCAATCAGAAATAATATAATCCCACCGGCAATACTCACTGATTCCTGTTTTATATTTAGAAATGCCAATATTGCATCCCCAGAAAACAGAAAGACCAACAAAATTAATAAAGAAAAAACCAACTCACGCGCTAATATCAACAACCGTTTTTTAGGCTCAAAAGGTTTCAGTACTGACATGACTATCGGTAAATTTCCCAGAGGATCCATGATCAAAAACAGCATGATTGCGGCGGACAACGTATCCATTTTACAAATCAACCTGCTTGATAAATTCTGCTATCGCAATCACTCCCATACCAGAAGAACCAGCTGGTTTAGTTGCGGTAGCATTGCGATGATAAGCACCGCTTAAATCAATATGTACCCAAGGGATACCAGGCTCAACAAAGCGAGCTAAAAACCCAGCTGCATTCGAAGCACCACCTGCACCACCACCTTTTTGTGGACGCGAATTGGCGGTTTCGGCAAATGGTGAAGGACAGTTATCCGAATGAAATGGCGCCAAGGGTAAACGCCAGAATGGTTCTGCATGAGTTTCACCTAAGCTTGTTAACAAGTCAGCCAAGCTGTCAGTTTGAGTGAATACAGCGTTATAGTCAGTACCTAATGCCATCACTGCGGCCCCAGTTAGTGTCGCTGCATCTACAATAACGGTTGGATTATCTTCGCTAGCTGCCATTAAACCATCGGCTAAAACCAAACGTCCTTCGGCATCTGTATTCACGATTTCAACCGTTGTTCCATTTTTATAAGTTATGACGTCACCTAGCTTATATGCATGTCCAGAAATTAAGTTTTCAGCACAACATAAGTACAACTTAATTCGCTTCTTTGAGCCTTCCATTATTGCCAATGCTAATGCAGCTGAAACAGTTGCAGCACCACCCATATCACATTTCATATCAAGCATACCTTCACTTGATTTAATCGAGTAGCCACCGCTATCAAATGTAATGCCTTTGCCAACTAAGGCTAAATCAACCGGCGCGTCTAAATTTCCCGTAGGGTTATAGTCCAACTCTAATAAAACCGGGGGCCTTTCACTGCCTCTTCCAACTTCATATATACCTTGCCAACCAAATTCGACTAGAGCCTCACCAATAATATGTTTTGCACTAACTGCTTCTGGGGCTAACTCTTCTAAATAGTTAGCAACTTGGGTAGCTAAAATTTCTGGAGAAATGTCTTGTGGCGTTGCATTAACCAAGCATTGACAAAAATCAATTGCCGTCAAATGGTGTTGTACTAGCTGCGGCAGTTCTGCTCCATTTAATGTCACTGTCATATCATGTTTATCTAATGCAACTAAAAATACACGGATGTATAAAGGTGACCATACACCCGCAAAATTAACTGCGTTACCAGCGAATGGACTAAACTGACGCGCAGCTTTTTGCAGTGCGCGAATTGGCTCTGGTCCAGGTATGTGCAAAGTAACATCATCTTGAACAAAGCTTATTTTAGCTGATGAGGCATAGGGTGTGGGTGCTGGCTGGGTAGATAAATGAAGGTTAAACATGCTCAAAGTTCTCTATTATTGTTTTAATGTGAATTACTTTACATATTGTAACAAAAGTATCTCTAGACTTGATAGTAGAGTCTGAATTTTCAGTATTTAACATATTATCCTTTATTATCGTTCACTTTATATCCCAAAAAAATAGACTTCTACCGTTAATAGGTACTTTTTCAACTTAGTTAACGAACAAAAAGCTGAGTAAAATCAGCAAATAAACTTTTATTAATAAATTAGTATTTGATTTTTATAAATATGGCTCCATATTACAATCCGGCAAAAATTAAAATAGCGAGCCAAAACAAATATTGTTAGCTCCTCCTATTTGTTATAATAAAAAATGTATTGACGTGCACTTATATTAACAACACTTATCATATGTGTTTGTTTAAGGAGATGTGGTATGCCCACAACGAAAATTAAATCATTAGGTCTGCTAGCTCTAGCTGGATTACAAGCTTATGAAGCAGGGAAAGATGAAGAATACATGGGCGAAGCGCAGTTAACGCACTTTCGTTCGATTTTACAAGCTTGGCGCAACCAACTTCGTGCAGAAGTTGACCGCACCGTAACGCATATGAAAGACGAAGCAGCGAACTTTCCTGATCCAGTGGATAGAGCGGCACAAGAAGAAGAGTTCTCTTTAGAGTTACGTACCCGTGATCGCGAGCGTAAACTGATTAAGAAAATTGAAAAAACGTTAAAGCGTATCGAAGAAGATGATTTTGGTTTCTGTGACTCTTGTGGTATTGAAATTGGCATACGTCGCTTAGAGGCTCGCCCAACAGCTGACCTTTGTGTTGATTGTAAAACGATGGCTGAAATCAAAGAAAAGCAACTTCAAGGCTAATCCTTTGGGTGCTACTTATGTGGGACGGTTTGCCCCGTCCCCATCTGGGCCTCTGCATTTAGGCTCACTTTACATTGCTGTTGCTAGTTATCTCGCAGCAAAATCAAAATCTGGGACTTGGATAGTTCGCCTCGAGGATATCGATGAGCCTCGTTGCCAAGTAGGCGCTGATAAACTCATCATTGATACGTTAAGCGCACACGGTCTACAATCAGATATTCCAATCATTTATCAAGCACAACGCAAATCTCTATACAACGATTATTTAACTCTATTAGAGTCAAATAATAAGGTATATCCATGTGTGTGCAGTCGTGCAAACATAAAATTACGATCTGCTTTTTACCAAGGCCAATGTCGCCAGCAAACAGTTTGTAAAACTGAACCATTTGCTCTGCGTTTCAAAAACTCATTTTCTCCCTCATTGCATAAGCCAGTTACATCAATCAACAATGAAGATATTATTATCAAGCGTAAAGATGGCTTATTCGCTTATAATTTTGTTGTCGTTTGTGATGACATCGACCAAGGGGTTACCGAAGTAGTCAGAGGAAATGATCTAGCCGATACCCAGCACATTCAGACAGTACTGCGTAATCAGTTTTCTCAGCGCGCATTAAGCTTTCTACATTTACCCGTTTTAGTATCGGCTCCAGGGCAAAAATTAAGTAAACAAAATCATGCTCCTGCTGTCGATAACGAGCGAGCGAAGGACAATTTACTAACAGTTTTCTCACTACTGGGAATTAAATTAACACATAAAGCTCAAGAACTTACAATATCTCAACTTTTACATGCAGCAACACTTGCTTGGCCTACACGAATTATAAATAATCAACATGAAATCATTGTTAGATGAACACTTTAAGCTTATTATAAGTCTACAGCTACATCTGGGATTAAGATTATTTTTAAACGCGCAATAAAAAAAATTCAAAGTGCGATGACTAGTGAAAATACTAAGCAGCAACCACAACTGAAAATGCAAATACTGCATTCATCAGAACACCCTGTAAGTGATGACTTACTATCACCAAATGCACTTAAAGTATTATATCGACTCAACCAATCTGGCTTTGAAGCCTACCTCGTGGGAGGTTGCGTTAGGGATATTTTCTTAGGCAAAATCCCTAAAGACTTTGACGTCGCCACATCCGCTACACCTGAACAAATAAAAAGTTTATTTAGAAACTGTCGTATCATCGGGCGGAGATTTAAACTTGCTCATATTATGTTCGGCCGCGAAATAATAGAAGTAGCGACTTTCCGAGCTCCCCATCAAAGTACACCTGAAAATTCAGGTACGGCAAAGCAAGATGGTCAGGGACAACTTACCCGAGATAACGTTTACGGCACACTAGAACAAGATGCTGCTCGACGTGATTTTACGTTTAATGCCATGTATTACAGCGCTGCAGATAAAACTATTAGAGATTTTGCCTACGGCGTTGAAGCAATCGAAAACAGGGTTATCGAAATCATTGGTGACCCAGAAACACGCTTCAGAGAAGACCCAGTTAGGATGTTACGTGCAGTTAGATTTGCAGCTAAACTTGATATGCAAATTGAGGAATCAAGCGCTGAACAAATAAGAAAACTGGGCTATTTATTAGAAAATATTCCCCCTGCGCGTCTTTTCGAAGAAGTGCTTAAACTGTTAATCAGTGGTCAGGGCTTTGCGACTTATCAGAAATTAATTGAATTCGGTTTGTTTGAACGTCTATTCCCACAAACCGCCTCGCTAGTACAAATCGCAGATAGCAGAGAAAACCGTTTCATTGAGCAAGTGATCAAAAATACTGATAATCGTATTAATAATGGACAACGTGTTACTCCTGCTTTTTTATACGCCGCAATGTTGTGGTATCCAATTGAAGAGTTTTCCCAAAAGTTGGTGTTTGAATCGAACTTAAGCCCCTTAGACGCATTCAATATTGCAACATCTGAAGTGCTACAAAGACAGCTGCAAAGAGTCATGATCCCAAAACGTTTCAGTATTACCATGCGCGAAATATGGTCCTTCCAGAATAGATTAAGTAAACGCTATGGTCGAAGGGCATATCAAATGTTAGCCCACCCTAAGTTTAGAGCCGCTTATGACTTTCTTCTACTAAGAGGTGAAATTGAAGGGGGTGAATTATATGAATTAGCTGAATGGTGGACTGAGTTTCAAGAGGTTGATGGTGATAAACGTAAAATCATGTTGGAGCAGTTACGTAAGTCTGCAGGTGCGTCTAAAAACCCAAAAAAACGTCGTAAACCACGCAATAAAAAACCCAATAGCAAGTCGTCAGTTAATTAATGAATATTGACTCAGATGTAGTTTATATCGGTTTAGGTGCTAATTTGGGTAATCCTGTCGACCAGTTGCGCTCGGCGCTAACTCAATTAGCCCTTATATCAGACACTGAGTTAGACGTGTGCTCTCATTTCTATAGTAGTGCCCCCATGGGACCATCTGATCAACCTAATTATACCAATGCGGTTTGCCGTCTACACAGTAGATTGGCACCCTTAACACTACTAGATAGACTGCAACAGATTGAAAATGAACATGGTAGAGTCAGGACAGGTGAACATTGGAGTGCACGAACATTAGACTTAGACATGTTATTTTTTGGTAATCAATTTATTCAAAATGACAGACTTACCGTTCCACATTATGGAATACGAGAGAGAGAGTTTGTACTAGTTCCTCTGTTCGAATTAACTCCAACTTTAATCATGCCTGACAATCGTCCTATCAGCCATTGGGTTGCTGAATGTGACCTTACTCAACTACGTCGTTTAGACTAGCATTTTCACGGTAAAAACCGTATAGTTCGCATTTTCAAATGAACAGAACTTACATTATGAAAACAGTTACCACATCTCGTTTATTAGATATGAAATCTGCTGGTGATAAAATAACAGCTATAACTGCTTATGACGCTAGCTTTGCGAAACTATTTGATGAAGCAGGGATTGATGTAATGTTAATTGGTGATTCATTAGGAATGGTACTCAAAGGTGAAAAAGATACGTTATCCGTGACTACCGCTGAGATTGCTTACCACACCAAGGCTGTCAGTTCGGTCGCACAGAGAGCATTTGTTGTCGCAGATATGCCATTTATGTCTTATGGCACTGAAGAGCTAGCACTTACCAATGCTGCAACACTTATGGCAGCTGGCGCAAGCATGGTAAAAGTCGAAGGTGGTGACTGGTTAGTTAGCACTATTAATAAATTAAACGAACGTGGTGTACCAGTATGTGGACATTTAGGCCTTACACCACAGTCTGTGCATGTTTTTGGCGGATTTAAAGTCCAAGGAAGAGTGCAATCTCAAGCAGATAAACTTTGCGCAGATGCACAAAGTCTTGAGTCTGCCGGGATCCAAATGCTTGTTTTAGAATGTGTACCAACTGAACTTGCAGAACGTATATCTCAGTTAGTCTCGATCCCTGTCATTGGAATAGGAGCAGGTCCGAAGACAGACGGCCAAATACTAGTAATGCATGATATGCTGGGTGTGAGCGCTAACTACATGCCTAAATTCTCGAAAAATTATTTAGCCGAGAGTGGAAATATTCAGGCTGCCGTACAACAGTACATTTCAGAAGTACAAGCAGAAACGTTCCCAGGTCCAGAGCATTCTTTTTCAGAATAAGTAGACTTTCAGACAACCAAAGCATTAAGTGCTGACAAACTAGTTATCGATAAGCTAAGGATAAATATGCAAACTGTATCGAACATACTCTCACTCAGAGAGTTACGTAGAGAATGGCAGTTAACGGGGAAGCGAATCGCTTTTGTTCCGACCATGGGTAACTTACATGCAGGACACTTATCACTAGTCACAGAAGCTAAAGCTAACTCGGATATTGTTGTTGTTTCTATTTTTGTAAATCCTCTTCAATTTGGCGCAGAAGAAGACCTCGATAATTACCCACGTACCCTAGCCGAAGATAGTGAGCAACTAAAAGCTTTAGGCGTAGATGTTTTATTTACCCCAACGGTAGCTGATATCTATCCTCGCGGACTTGAACAACAGACATTTGTAGAAGTTCCAGGTATTTCTTATATGATTTGCGGTGCATCACGACCCGGTCATTTTCGCGGTGTAGCAACAATTGTAAGTAAGTTATTTAACATGGTACAACCCAATATTGCTTTCTTTGGTGAAAAAGACTACCAACAACTACAAGTTATCAAAGCGATGGTTACTGACTTATCAATGAATGTTGAAGTCGTAGGCGTTCCAACAATGCGTCATGATGATGGCTTAGCCATGAGTTCTAGAAATGGCTATTTAACAGAGGCAGAGAGGGCAACCGCACCGACTATTGCGCATGTTCTCACACATATAAAAGCCCAAATAGAAAGCGGTAATCGTCAGTTTAAACAACTCATTAGCGAAGGCAATGCTGTACTCAAAGAAGCTGGATTTAAACCGGACTATATTGAAATCAGAGAGGCATTTACGTTACAAGCCGCTAGCTTTGAAGATAAAGAGTTAGTCATATTGGGTGCTGCATTCTTAGGTAAAACGCGTCTGATAGATAATTTACAAGTGAGTTTGTAAGCAGAAATTAGGTTTGATTGATATTTGGCACTATAGAAATAAGATTATTAACTACTCGTTTTAAAATTTATTGCAGAAACAGGTTAGCTGGATGATGTATAACTTGGTTTGGAAGGATTTTGCAGATAGATCGGAGGGTTAACTTACCACTTGATTTGACAACGGTCTCACAATTCAATCTGCTGGATATTGTTCAACTAAAATTTAGTGCTGCCTTTGCACTGTGTATTGAGGACTTTTCGAGCACCTCTTCAGCTATTTCAATAACAGCTAAATGTTCAGGTAACGTGGCTGCAATCTCAGTTTGCTCTGCTAAGATACTAGATAAATGTGCTTGAGTCGTTAATGGGTTAGCAATCACTACCCTAAACACCGTCAAACAATCACTACCATAAGCTTTTACCGCTAAACGGGTTCTCGATACAAACGACTTCCCTGCTTCGCGCTGTTGTTTCTGTATCGCTTTAGTAAGAGCGTTAATCTTTTCATTCAATAGTGTCTTATCTGTATCACTGATACCAGCTTGTAGTGCTGTCTGAACACTTTCAGGGACCAATCGATAAGTCAGCAAAGACAAGGTAGGCTCTGTCACTAATTCAAACTGCGGATGAGTAGTTATCATTTGCGCAAAATGTTGTGCTTTATCAATACTTTGGTCAATCAACAACTCGTAACCAGACTTACCTAAAACGTGTAATGACGAATACACCATCATCGCCATACCATTTCTGGAGCCTTCTAAAGTTGTAGCACCTAGATCTTTAGAGCCTTCACGTAAAATATATTGCGCATGATGACGCACAGCAGAACTATGTTCAGGATCTTTAAATAAAGCCATGCCTGCACCCATAGGGACATACATTTGTTTATGCGCATCTAAAGTCACTGAATCGGCGCGCTCAATTCCTTTTAGTTTAGTCCGGTGCTTATCTGAAAATAGCGTCGCCCCACCCCATGCGGCATCCACATGAAACCAACAACCCAATTCTTCAGCTACATCGGCCAATTCATCTAGGGGATCAATATGACCGGTCTCTGTCGTACCTGCAACCCCAACAATCGCCATTAATTTATTACCCTGAGCGGTATACTCTTTGGCAAACGAGCGAACGGCTTCTGGATCTAGTGTTTGTTCAGAATGGTTAAGGGTATGCAGATTATTCCGCCCCATACCTAACAGGTCAGCGGCTTTGGCCAATGAGTAATGGCCTCGTTTTGAAGAAACAATGCCTAATTCATTTATATCATAAGCGCGATACGCACTCGCCAACCCTGCTTTTGTCACGCCAGCAAAGCCAGGCTTTGGTCCTAGACATTTATTGCGGGCAACCCATAATGCCGTCATATTAGCGATGGTACCGCCAGAGCAAAATGCGCCAAGCGAGTGATTAGCCGAATGCAAATATTGCTCATAAAACGCATCTGATTTGCCATAAACTAGATTATGCATCATCCCTAAAACTTGTCTTTCAAGGGGTGTAAATGCCTTTGAAGTTTCAATTTTTACTAGGTTTTGATTCAAACCTACTAAGAGTTTAGCGAGAGATAGATGGAAATATGGCAATGCTGAAGTCATATGTCCAATAAAAGTAGGGGCATAGGTATTCACTGAATGAGCAACGAGTTTATTTAATAACTGATCGGCAAATTCGGAGACAAACTCAGGTCTTTCTGGCAGGGTCGCCGTCGAAAAATCTTCCTCTATGGTTTCCAACGAGGTTTTTTTGGTAACTACATGACACGACAAAAAATCAGATAGATTATCTGACAAATGTTGCTCTATACGAGAGAGCGTTGAGTCTTTATGCTCGGGCATCGTAAATACCCTGAATAAATGCTCTAAGCTGGCTTCTGCGTTACTCAAACTGGACCTAATCTGGTTTTAATTATCTTGCGGATGGTAAACCCATTTACCGAAAAATACTATTAACTTGTCGTGTTATGTGCAATATGAAAGAAACTTTCTATAATTTTGCGACCAACTCCCAACAGGTTTGCCCACTTGCACTATATTTTCTTTCAAAAGGCGTAAAAGGTTCACTATCAACTACGTTTTTTATTTCTGCATGTTTAGCAAAGTGTGCCAAAACATGGGCACTTTCGTGTAAATATAGCTGCCAATTACTGCGTTGTATCAAAGTGCCACCAAGTGCGAGTAGCGATAAAAACGCAGGATGACCATGCCAACGCTTTTGTAATTGGGTTTTCTTGGGATATGGATTCGGGTAAAGCATGTAGTGCTTGTCTAACTGCCATCTAGCATCCACAGCAAGACGCCAGAAATCAATCACATCCGCGCGCACAACAATATGATTATCTTCAGAAAAACTATAAAGTGAGTGCTTACCTACGCGTAAAGCAGACTTATCTAGGCCAATTATTTTAGCATCTGGGTGCGCTTTTGCTATTTTACTAGTACTCTCACCCACCCCACAACACGAGTCTAATATAAGAGGACCCTGCCAACCGGATAACCACTCTAGGACTTCAGTAAATGCTTTTTGGGTATGCTCTTGAATCGGTTTTCTGAACTCGCTAGTCCGATATTTTTCAACCGTGGCAATAAGATCCTCGTGCACGCCAGATTGGTTTGTTTCTACCGTGCGCGAATTTCCCATACCTTGGTGTGCTGGCATTAGGCTCTGATCCCCGTACCTTTATTTAACAGATAATATGCGACACTAAAGAGAATGGCGTTGAATCCAACCAATAAACCTAATGAATACAGATAATTCACATCTGACACTCCTAAAAACCCATAACGGAAACCATTAACCATATAAACTATCGGATTGGCTTTGCTAACCATTTGCCAGAATTCAGGAAGCAACGTCAAAGAATAGAAAACGCCACCAAGATAAGTTAAAGGTGTCAAAATAAATGTCGGCACGACTGAAATATCGTCAAAGGTCTTTGCAAAAATACCGTTAATTAGCCCCGCTGTTGCAAACAAAGTAGAAGTCAGCAGTAAAGTTATGAATATGATCCCAAAATTATGAATGTGTACATCGACAAAGAATAAGGACACGGTAGTAACAATAATACCAATCAACAAGCCGCGTGCTACGCCACCACCAACAAACCCCATTATAATCACCCAAGTTGGGACTGGTGATACTAGCAGTTCTTCGATATTACGCTGAAATTTGGCACTAAAGAAAGAGGAGGATACATTAGAATAAGAGTTAGTGATGATCGACATCATAATTAAACCTGGGACGATAAATTCCATATAAGAAAAACCACCCATCTCGCCGATACGCTTCCCAATTAGATTACCAAAAATAACAAAATACAAAGACATCGTAATGGCTGGTGGTACTAAAGTTTGTACCCATATGCGTAGAAAACGAGTACATTCTTTAATCCAAATCGTCTGTAGTGCTGTAAAAATCTGTGCATTCATCTTATTCTTCTCCACGACCTGATTCGACCAATCGAACAAACAACTCTTCTAAACGATTAGCTTTATTGCGCATACTCATCACCTGAATCCCTTGCTCTGAAAGTTGACTAAAGACTTGGTTTAATCCTTCTTCTTTTAGCACATCAATCTCTAATTCCGTGCCATTTATGCGAAATTCAACGCCTTTTAGTTGTATCTCAGGGGCATCTTTCGCAAGATCTAAAATGAACGTTTCAATATTTAACTTTGATAACAACGCTTTGATGGAAGTGTTTTCAACAATGACACCCTTATCAATAATCGCGATATTACGACATAACATTTCTGCTTCTTCTAAGTAGTGCGTAGTCAAGATGATGGTAACGCCTTGCTGATTGATTTCTTCTAAAAACTGCCACATAGAGCGACGAATTTCGATATCAACACCGGCTGTAGGTTCATCTAGGATCAATAGCTTTGGTTCGTGCATTAATGAACGAGCAATCATTAGCCGACGCTTCATACCACCAGAAAGCGTACGTGCTGGAGAGTTGCGTTTCTCCCAAAGATCAAGCTGAGTTAGATATTTCTCAGCACGTTCTTTAGCAATAGAACGTGGTACACCATAATAACCAGCTTGATTTACTACGATTTGTAAAACGGTCTCAAACTGATTGAAATTGAACTCTTGTGGCACTAAACCAATACAAGATTTAGCGGCTTCTAACTCAGTATCGACATCATGTCCAAATACAGAAACTTTGCCAGAAGTTTTATTTACCAAAGCTGAAATAACGCCTATGGTTGTGGATTTACCCGCACCATTTGGTCCAAGTAAAGCAAAAAAGTCACCTTGTTCAACGGTTAAATCAATACCTTTGAGGGCCTGAACGCCGCCTTTATAAGTTTTAGTCAAACCAGAAATGTTTAACGCTTGCATAAGCTAAATGCTCTCCGTTGGTCGCTAATGTGTTAGCACTATCTGAATTTGTATATTGTACCAAGAATAGGTGCCATGCGACAGGATAAGAAAAGACTAAAACAAGGAGAGACAAAACAAAAAAGCGGCCCTAGTAAAGACTAATGACCGCTTCATTTTATGCGTTTAAAATAGTGTATGCGTATCAAGGCTCGATACACAGAAGAATTAGTTAATCGCCAAATGCACAGCAATACTCGCTGCATAGCCTAAGGCAATAGCCCAAGTCCACTTTAAATGAGCGAAGAACGTATAGTAACCTCGTGCTTGTCCCATCAAAGCGACGCCTGCGGCTGAACCAATCGATAATAAGCTACCACCGACACCCGCAGTCAATGTGACTAACAACCATTGTGTGTGACTCATTTCTGGATTCATTGTTAAAACAGCAAACATAACAGGAATATTATCGACAATCGCAGATAAGATACCCACCAGAATATTCGCGTTAGTGGTGCCTAATTCGACATACATAAACTGTGATGCCAAACCAAGGTAGCCCATAAAACCAAGGCCGCCAACGGCTAAAATAACACCGTAGAAGAAGAATAAGGTATCCCACTCAGCGCCCGCGATTTTATCAAAAATATCAAAGCCTCTAGGCTCTGAACCCGGTACATCGTTATCCAAGTTATGCTCAATGTTTTCGACTTTTTTCAAATAGAATGCATACAATTTAAGATATGCAAGGCCGGTCATCATGCCAAACACGGGAGGAATATGTAAGAAGTTATGGAAGCTCACTGCGGTGACAATAGTGAGTAGGAATAATACAAGGATCGTTTTACCGCCTTTTTTCATAACTCGACCAGTAGCCCCTTCTATCGCAGGTGGCTTGCCAGTTGGGATCGCAAAAGAAATAATGAAAGCAGGGATGATTGCGTTCACAACAGATGGTAAGAATAAAACGAAAAACTCAGTAAACTCTAAAATACCTTTCTGCCAAACCATCAACGTTGTAATATCGCCAAATGGGCTAAATGCACCACCAGCGTTGGCACAAACAACGATATTAATACAGCCTAATGCAATAAATTGGGGTTTGTCTTTACCTACCGCCATAATTACTGCACACATAACCAGAGCGGTTGTTAAGTTATCTGCAATTGGTGAGATGAAAAAGGCTAAAACACCCGTTAACCAGAATAATGACTTGTAAGAAAGACCTTTAGCAACCAAGGTGTTGCGTAACTCGTCGAATACGCCACGCTCTAACAAGGCGTTGATGTATGTCATTGCAACAAGTAGGAAGAAAAATAATTCCGCATATTCAAGGAAGTTATGACGAATGCCATGTTCCACTAAATGCGCTTGGTCCATATTGCCATACACAATTGCAATTATGATCCAAATCAGACCTGCTGCCAGTAAAACAGGTTTAGACTTTGCTAAATGCAATTGTTCTTCAAAAATAACTAAAACGTAGGCAATGACAAATATAGCTAAAGCAAGAAAACCAGCACTGGATGTTGTAAGGTCAATATCAGTACCACCAGCAGCTAAAACTTCTGGTGCAAAAACAGCACTTAAAGCTGTTATTATTAAGAGTAAAAATCGCATAGGATTTCCTTTTTAAAAAATTGTCTGAGCGTAGAGTACTCTTAATAAGTCGTTTAAATATACGACATTGGTATAGGCAAAACGTTATAAACTTGCTCGATTTTATAATCCTTATTTATAAAGGTCTAGGACTATATTTGTTTTATCTATTTTTTTTATTTTCAGTGTTTATGTGTGTTACAGAGATGTTTCTAATGTAAATATACTGTATTTTTATGTTGTTTATTTTATAAATATGAATTATCAACAAAGGTGAAATGATGTCAGATGAGAAATTTGTCGATCCTCGACTACAAGCAAAAGAGCAAGCATTTCAAAAGTTACATTTGGCAAGTTTTGATGTGGTCGCACACATATCAGCGATCCAAGATTTAGTACAGCAAGCCAATCGAGATGTCTCACCAGAAAATGAAGATCTTATTGCTTTGGTAGAGAAGTTCAATGCCATTGTTATTGAGTGCAATGAGGCCGAGGCAAATATTGCGGCGTTAATTGAACACACACAAAACATACTTGCCAAAGAAGATGTCGCTAATGCTGCAAAAGGACAAGTCTGTGCGATTGCGCTTAATACCTTGCATCATTGGTTAATACTCAAAGATATCCCTGAAGATCTGTTAGCAATGGATGAAGTCAGTGGTACGATTAAAGAGCGTTTTATGATGCACTTATCTATGTGGCATAAAGCGTTCTATGGTAATGCCACACCGCACTAAAGAAAGTATTGTGTTGCGGAAATTTAATGGGCTAAACTTTTGGTACACCCACACATAAGCGAATTTTAGGTTTCAGCTAAAAGTATCAAACCTTATCGCAATACTTATTCAAGCCATAAAGACTCTATTTGTCTTTTATGGCTTTATTTCGTTTTGATGTTGCCAAATTTTTAGCTAACTGGCGCATACTCAATGGTTGGTCTGTTTCATCTTCGATATCCACACCGAGTAATGTTTCTAACAAATCTTCCATTGTTAACACCCCCTCTAAACCACCGTACTCATCAACTACTAATAACATATGTACTTTACTTGCAAGAAACTGATCGAAAGTTGAAGAAAGACTCATACTACTGAGTAAAATCGGCATATCTTTTTTGAAATCGACCAAAGGATAATTCTGTTTACCTTGGGCATGGGCAACAAGTAAATCGGTTTTTAAAACAAAACCAACCACCTTCTCAGCATCGTCTTCTTCAAAAATAGGGATCCTAGAAAAAGTCGTATCAGCATGTTTCCGATAAAACATCTCGACGGTCATATCTTGTGGTACTGAGAATACGTCTTTGCGATGTGTCATGGCATTTCTAATGGTTAGGTCATGCAAAGACATTAAACTTTTTAAAATACCAGCCTCGTGTTTTGCTAACTGACCTTCCTGACCCGATAGTTCAGCCATTGCATGTAATTCTTCACGGCTTAAACCTTTTAAAGGGCTCTCTTCAGTAAAACCTGCCGTCATTTTTTGTGACATTTTGACAAAAGGATATAGAATGATGATGAGATACTTTAAGAAGTATGCTGTTGCTGGCGCAAGTTGACGCCAAAACGTAGCACCTAGGGTTTTCGGAATGATTTCTGAGAAAACCAATATCAAAAAAGTTAACACTGCAGATATCACACCTAAATAAGCGTCCCCGAACACTCGTGCCGCCTGAGCTCCAGCGCCAGCTGCACCCATTGTATGAGCAATAGTATTGAGAGTTAATATGGCTGATAAAGGACGATTTATATCTGCAGAAAGACTAGCAAGGAGCTTACCAGACTTCTTTCCATCTTTTTCTAAAACTGAGATATACGCATTAGACACACTCAGAATAACCGCTTCGGCAATAGAACAGATGAATGAAAAGCCCAGTGCAATGGACACATAGATTAATAAAAGAATCATTTCCGTATCGATTAATTTTTTAAAAAAATGAGTATGCCTGAGCTAGTTTAAAATGTCATCTCTGTTATTGGTGGAAATGGTTTCTACGCCTCAAGGCAATAAAACCCAAAAGCCCTGATAAGAAATAAAAACTAAAGCTACCTCCAGATTTGGAGCCTACTAAGTTACTTCCTGTGTTATTACTTGTCGTACTCGAATTAGAGGAGTTGTTAGTCGTACTTCCGGAGTTAGTTCCTCCAGTGTTAGACGATGAACCTGATGAAGTATTTGTCGACCCACCAGTAGTGTTCGAGCTCCCAGATGATGTATCAGATGAGCCTGTGTTATTACTTGTCGAATCTGAAGAGTTGTTGCTATCAGGAGTATTTCGGGCAAAATAAATATTATCTAAATATACCGTTCCTTGCCCTTCTATCTTTAGCTGAAAGGTATTAGTCAGATCAACAACACTGGCATAATGAGATAAAGGAATCTGAGCAGTTGACCACTCTCCATTGGTAATAGGCAGACTAAAAGGCAACTCTTGAGGGCCGGGACTGATCAAAAATACACTCAAAGAATCACTGTTCAGTGTCCAATAATCCACACTTAGATAATCATAGTCTGATACATCTTGCTTGTTGTTTTCAAAGTCAGTGCCCTGATAGTTCAAGTTTGTGTATAGTAAAACTTTATTATTATCAACTAATACTTCACTGACTTGAGTACTTTGTCCCCAGTTGGGGTTGAATTCAACATTTGTAATATTGTTATATGTATCACCATATAGAGAGATAACTGAAGATGCCTCTACAGTAGGAGTACTTGCGGGTAACTGTGGTTCAGTAACAAACTCACAACCAACAGCATTCACTGCTGTACCACTTGCTGTATTTGGACATTGGTCGACAGAATCACTGATGCCGTCGTTGTCTGAATCTGTCATACGAGGTGTTGTTTCATTACAACGAGAGGCATTGTTCGCAGAAGTTGCTACACAATGTGCAACATAATCAACTTCTAACGTAGCTGTTTCAATAGCTGAATTAATCGGACCGCCTAACGTTCCTCCCATAGCTACATTTAACAACAAAAACATAGGCTCTTCATAAAAACCGCAACTCGTCATGTCGTAACGAACAACCTCTGTATCATTGATAAAAAAGCTGATATCGTCCGCGGTCCATTCCATCGCATAAACATTGAAATCTTGGACATCTTGAGCACCACCCGGATAATTATAGTAAGCGACGGCGCCACATGTGTTATTGCCAGCATAACGAGTAGTATTATGAAATGCTGTTATAAAAGAATTACCATTATTGCCATGCCACTCCCATATATCAATTTCACCAGCACCACGATTAGGCCAATTGATATTATCGTCATCACCGGCGATAGGCTGTTCTTGAATTCTGTTTTCAAGAGCCCAAAATGCAGGCCATGTACCATTGCGTAACTCATCAAAACGCAAACGAGTTTCTATTCGACCGTACAAAAACTCCCCTTTATCTTTCGAGTTTAAACGTCCTGATGTCCAGTCCCTTGTTCGACCATCCTGCCCAGGGCAATTCACCGTACCTTTACGAGCAATAATTTTTAATGTGCCATCTGAAACATCATAATTGCGTAAAGCAGAAGTATCATCATCGGTATAACACTGAACTTCGTTGTTATAATTTGCGTTAGTTTGAGCCGTCCAATTTTGCCAATTTACTCGATCACCAGAAAATGTATCAATCCATGAAACTTCCCAGCCGGCATGTGCTGGTTGCATAATTAGCGCGCAAAATGCGCCGGCTAAAATTTTTTTAAACATTATTTATCCATATTGAAAATTGCTTTAGAGCATAAAAGTAAGTTTTGGTGCATTTGACTTATGATCTGTAACTTACTTTAATCAGAAAATAGCCTTAAACGCAAAATGTAAGCGCTTACATAAAATCAAAATTAATCATACATTACATACATAAATTTAACAAACGATTTGCTTTTAACCGTTTTTAGTGAATACGTTTGCATTATGAGTCACGCACTGTGTTTTTATATATGATTTCGCTATGATGCTTAGGTATATTTTTAGGAATTTTTCATTATGCCTGTTCTTGGACCACGTATTTTATATAAGGCAGCGTCCTTCTTGAAAGGGCTTTTTTCTTTTTGGAAGAAAAAACACAAGGATATATTGTACAAGCAACGGACATTGAGCATGGTATTGCTCAGTTGTTTATCATTACTTGTTGTCGCTGAAGAACAAGCCCTAGTTAAGGAACATATACAACAACACGTTCCATCACCAGATTGGCGCAAACAAATTATCTATTTTTTAATGATTGACCGTTTTGCGGATGGTGATTCTAGCAACAATGACCAAGGCCAGGGAGAGTATAACCCCCTTTCTTTAAAACACTTCAATGGCGGGGACATCAGTGGTGTTGAGCAACATCTGGACTACATCAAAAACTTAGGCGCAACCGCTGTATGGATGACGCCTCCAGTTGAAAATATGTGGTATAGTTCAGCATCCGATTATTATGGATACCATGGCTACTGGGCGCTTGATTTCACCAAAATTGACCCGCATTTTGGCACATTGGCTGACTATAAATCGTTAGCAAATGCCCTGCATCAAAATGACATGTATTTAATTCAAGATATCGTTGTCAACCATACCGCTCCTTTGTTTGGTTACTCAGATACCTATGATCCTGAGAACACTGCAAAACATTTTTACCTGTTCGAAAATGGTTTTCAAGCACAGCCCTACCAAGCACCTTTTGACAAAATTAACCGTTTAGACCCAGCTGATTTTGCAGCAGGTATTTATAATTGGACCACGCCTATCAGTGATCATAATGACCCTACCCAACAATATACCTACCAACTAGCTAACCTAGCTGATCTCAATACTTTAAATCCCTTGGTCGTTGACACTTTTAAGGAGACTTACAAATATTGGATGAGTGAAGTCGGGATCGATGCATTCAGAATTGATACTGTTAAATATGCTGAACCTGAATTTTGGTCACAGTTTTTACATGATGATGATGGTATTTATGCCCATGCCAAAAAATTAGGAAAAGCGCATTTTTTAACCTTTGGTGAAGTTTTTGAATCTTCTCGCCCCATGCAAAATGATGGCGAACAAAAAGTGACGTATTTTCTTGGTTCAGAGGAAGAGCCATTACTCAATTCCGTCATTGGGTTTCCTTTATATTTTGATATCAATGCGGTATTTGCAGAAGGCAAACCTACCGCACAACTTGCCTACCGTTTACAACGGTTTATGCAGGATTATCCCGACCCATTTACAACCCCAAACTTTATCGATAATCATGATACCAAACGCTTTCTCGCTGCTGGAAATGTACCAGCTTTTAAACAAGCCTTTACCTTGTTAATGACCATACCTGGGATCCCTATGATTTACCAAGGTTCGGAACATGCATACACTGCGACCCGTGCCCCTTTGTTTGCTACTGGCTCAAAGCAATATACAGATACATCACATAACTTTAGTCAAGATAGTGAAATGTATCGCTTTATTCAGCAACTGAGTAATATTCGTTTACAACATGACGCACTGACTTTGGGCGATTTCAGCATTTTAGCAGATAATCAAAACGGTCAAGGTCTACTCGCTTATCAACGCCATTATGTCCCTACGCAACATGTGTCCACTTCTGGCAGTTATAATACTAATAAAGCAGAGCCAGATGAACATACGATGTTGATCCTGTTTAATACTGCCAATCACAGCATATTAGCCCGTGATATCAATACAACACTTGCATCAGGTACATCGTTAAAGCCTATTTTTACAAGCCATTCCGCATTGGACAGCACCGTTGTTATCGTTCAGGCTCAACAGATAAATATGGTACTACCACCAGTGAGTTTTGCAGTTTTCAAAGCACAAGCTCCAAGCGATGAGAATACAGATAATGCATTAGTCAGTCAGCGAGGCACAGTTAAAACAGTTTCCTCTTTAGCGCATAAAGAAGCCAAAACTTTGTTTGTAAGTTTTGTACAACCATATGAAGAAACCCTTTGGAAAGAGGACCTAGTGATCCACGGACGTCTCGATTGTGTTTCACAACATCCCAAAGCACAAGAACATACCTGTTCTACTTACCCGCAGTCATTGCTGGTGATACAGAATAGCAATTACGATACAGCAGTCCCAATAACAGTATCGTCTGCTGGTACTTTTAGCTTTCCTGTTAGCGTCCAAGACCTAGGTAGACACACCGTTGTATTTGATCTTTATGCACCTGATTATTCGTTAAATAATGCTCAGCTGACACTCATAACGAGCGTGACTCAACCAAGTATTGCAGCTACGTTTATGGATGCAGCGAATGATGCTCATGGCCGAACGGGAACCTACACCAACCCTACGCATGACAATAGTGGCGAGCAAAGGGAAATCTTAGCCGTTGATGCACAAAGCGCTGGCGCTATTTTACAACTAGAATTGACGATGGCTGAGATAACAGATGCTTGGTTACCGGCAAATGGTTTTGATAATGTTGCTTTTACGATTTTCTTTGGCCATAAAGAACAACCAGGCTTAAGTGTTTTACCCTTGCTCTCAGCAACAATGCCAGAGGCACTGACATGGCATGTTGGACATCAAGTGTATGGTTGGGGCAATAGTGTTTACTCTACAAAACAGGCAAGCGCTAAACAAAAAGGGACTAAAATCGGACGCGCTCCGTCAGTGAGTGTTAACAAAGCGGCGAATAAGATCACTATGATCTATGACGGTAATAGTTTAGATATACCTGATTGGTCAGGCTATCATGTGTATATTACTTCATGGGATATGTCTGGCGAAGGAGACTATAGACCCCTGGGACAGACTGCGGATAATTGGCAATTTGGAGGTGCGGATGTTGATTCACCAAAGATTATGGATGAACTATTGATTAAACTGAATAAATAAGGTCTAAGCAATGTTAGCATTTACTTAGACCTTGCATTTTAAGACAGAGAGTCAGCCTACTACTATAGATTTGGCTTTATTAGAATAGGCTTAAGCTACTTATATTCTCTCACCAGCTGGTCCATGAAGCGTACTCCCCAACCGTGAGCTCCCTTAGGCGCAGTATCTGTTGCTTTATCTAACCAATCCACACCCGCAATATCTAAATGTACCCAAGGTAATTCTTCATCGACAAAGGTACCTACAACTGCGGCTCCAATACTTGCACCAGGATTACCGACACCTGAATTTTTAATATCAGCGATATTAGACTGCAACTGGTCAAAGTGATTAGGATGCAATGGAAGCGGCCATACATGTTCACCTGCAGACTTACCGACTGCCATAATTTCCGTAGAAAAGGCAAAGTCTCTTGTCACAAGTGCGGCATACTCATCGCTTAAAGCGCGTGCTGCTGAACCTGTCAGTGTCGCAATATTGACTAACATTTTAGGGTTATATTGTTGTTGGGCATAATATACCGCATCAGCAAGTATCAAACGTCCCTCAGCATCTGTACTGATTATTTCAATAGTCGTACCCTTCATGGTTTCTAAAACGTCACCAGGACGGATAGCTTTACTTCCAGGCATATTTTCAGCTAATGGCATGACACCAATAACATTCGCTCTTTCCCCTCTAGAGGCAAGCGCATACATTGTCCCAGCAACAGCCGCGGCACCTGATAAATCTGATTTCATTGCCCACATACCAGAATTGGGTTTGATACTAGTACCACCGGTATCAAATGTAATGCCTTTACCCGCGAGGACTAATGGTGCACTCCCCGTATTTCCACCCTTGTATTCAATAATGAGTAGTTTAGGATCGTGTATAGAGCCATGGCCAACACCCAACAGAGCCCCCATATCTAGACGCTCCATTTGCTGCACACCCAGCACCTCAATATCAATATTGTCCAAGTCTTTAAATGCAGCTTTGACCTCTTCAACGAAAGATGCAGGATAAATAGTTTTACCTGGTTCCCAAGCCATATCACGAGCCATATGTACTCCCTGAGCTACATATCTTAGGTCTTCGTTATACTTGGTGGTATTAGCATCTGTGTTATTAGTTACAAATGTAAGGCGAGATATTACCTTGTCTTTGTCTGACTTATATTTATCAAAATGATATGCCCGTAAGTGGTAACCATAAGCAATATGCGCTGCAGCGGTTCTATCGCGAGTATCTAGATTATTAACCAAAATTGTTGCATTTACATTGTCACTAGTGGCAGATAGCTCCGCAGCAATTTTTCCACCTAAATTTTGTAAATCAACTGGGCTAAGTGGCTGCGCTTGTGAAACCCCCATCAAGACAATTTGTTCTGTACCTGCAATAAGGTCAAGACTCAATGTTTCACCATTTTTACCAGTGAACTCCTTGTGTAGCATGACATCTTTTATATAGCCGTTACTAGCTTGATTGTAAGATTCCAATATTTCTGGAAAATTCTTTGTTTGCGCTTCGGTCAAGAAAAATACTTTTTGATCAACAACACGTCCTGGTTCACCGGAAAAAGTAACATCAATGGTTTGGGCTTGAATGGATAAAGCGAAAATGCTTCCCAATAGTACAAAAAATTTACGCATAGATAACCTCAATTGTTTATTTAAGGTTATATACGCAACTACTTAATAAAGTGTTTACTCTGATTTTTGATAAAAGTTAAGGTTGGTTAAGACTAGAAATAAAAAACCCGTCACAAGGACGGGTTTCTTAATTCGCTTGGTAAGCTAGATATTATGCGATGATTTTCGCAACAACACCCGCACCTACTGTACGACCACCTTCACGGATTGCGAAGCGTAAACCTTCG
>Ga0209961_1000016_pt1 | contig 69866 bp, 64 predicted proteins | sample SalPonA_B_H2O_MG_FD_185719 | JGI IMG/M metagenome (GOLD analysis project Ga0209961, IMG submission 185719) | Water microbial communities from South San Francisco under conditions of wetland restoration - Salt Pond MetaG R2A_B_H2O_MG (SPAdes)... | ecosystem: Environmental > Aquatic > Non-marine... | reverse complement strand
TACGGCGGTACGGATCGACGTCAAAGCCACCTTGATAGGCGCGGCGCTCGCGGTCAAGACATATTTGAGAGAGCACTGTCAGGCTCAGAAACAACATCTTTCGGGCGTCGGCGCACGGATATTCATATCCGGGTCTCAGAAGACCGAAGCAAAGAGAAGATTGCCGCGTTGCGAAGAGCTTTTACTCAGCTAGATACGCTTGAGCAAGAAACAAACTAGCCCCCAAGATCGAGCTGCTCGAAAGTCATCGGGGCAACATCTAATAACCCGAGTACTACCAGCAATATCAGCGTGGCGAATAAGATCACCATGCTTCGGATGATTGTGCGTTGCGCGTTGACGTGGAGTCTGACTGGCTCGAGCTTTTCCCAGCTTGCCCCAAAGAGTTTAAGCGCCTCGATGCGACCAATCATGGTGATAGCAGGTGGCTCAGATTTGATATTCCGAGCTTTGTAGAGTTTTTGATACGCGGCGTGAATTTCTGCCTGCCCTTTGAATAAGTTGCGCAACACCCATCAATCGGCAGAGTGGTCGAGTAGACAATCTGCGACTGTGGTCAGCGCTCTATTAAATGCTTAATTAAGTAAAAGGTGACTGAATTTAATGGCAGATATGGGCAAACCTTGGCTACGAGCCTCGCCCTAACGGACCGACCTGCAGTCATGAGGCACCTATCAGGTAGTCGAGACGGCGTTCCTATCCTCCTGCGAGCTTCCGGCTCGCTCTTTCAATAGCTGTCGGTATACATTAATGCGCAGCGTGGCTCGCAGTCTCGTCTTGGTACAGAATTCGCTGGCTCGGTTAAAGATCTTATAGTCCTCTCGCAACGCCAGTTGAAGCTCTCTGTCCGAGAGCTCTTCAGCGGTTCGCCGCGCATTTTCGATATAGAAAGTTTCATCTCGCATACCAACAAATTAACCGGCAGTTGTTAAAACTTTATGAACACCCTCGGTGATAATCTCTGTTTGCTATTGGAGTTATGATGCTAACCTAGCATTGGTACACGCCAATAAAGGCGACGGCCCTTATAGCACTGAAATCGTTCAGCTGATGAGGAAAGCCAAAATGCAATCTGATTTGCAGTGAGCCATCGCAATCATTATCACTGCAAATCCCCGTGCTTCGGATGACTTCAGTCGTGTTGCTGCGCATTACATATTAGGCCCATGGATCAGACACACAGACGAGGAGAGCTTTTGAAGCGCATAGCGATTTTTGCAGATGTTCAGAACATCTACTATACAACGCGGCACACCTTTAACCGGCAGTTTAATTACAGGCTATTCTGGCAGCGCATTGCTGAACTTGGCACTATCCAGATCGCCAACGCTTATGCGATTGATCGAGGCGATCCGCAGCAACAGAAGTTTCAAACAGCACTTCGTCACATTGGCTTTGAGGTCAAACTTAAACCCTATATTCAACGCTTGGACGGATCATCTAAGGGCGACTGGGATGTAGGTATTACTATCGACGCGCTTCTATGTGCAGAGCAGGTGGATGAGGTGGTGTTACTCTCGGGCGATGGAGATTTTGATCTACTGCTGCAGACACTGCGTCATCGATATGATGTCTCTAGCCATTTGTTCAGCGTTGCAGAACTGACGGCACATAGCCTAATCAATAGTGCCGATCGCTGGACAGAGATCGATGGAACACTACTTCAATAGCGGTCCGGCAAACTAGGGTTGGTCGTTTATCGTACCGTTGCCCAGCGCTAACGGGAAACATATCTATATTTTGGCCAGAGGAAACTCGTGTGAATCAGATTAATCCGACGAAATTGCTGCACAGTAAATGGACCGCAATGATGCCGAAAAATAAAGAGAAACATTTCCTTGTCACTGAGGTTGAATTCGATGAAGAGAGGGTCGTCGTAAGTTGCACTTTGGAAGCGGTTATGAGTAAACGTGCCATATCGATTGACTGGAGAGAGCTCAAAAAGAGCGAGGTATGGAAGCAGGGATGGAAGTAGAGTTGGCAGCAAATTCTCTATTGTTAAACTAAAGAGCATACAAGCAGAGACCGGCGAAGCTGTTGATAACTTTGATGGCTGGCATCTACTTAACATTAATCGGCCGCAACTCGAGCGGGAGTCCAATTAAGCGTCCCGATTGAGCACCTCCAGTAACTCTATCTCGAAAATCAGGTTGGCATGAGGTGGGATCTTCGAACCGAACCCACGCTCACCATAACCTAGGTGGGCGGGGACTAAAAGTCGGCGTTTGCCACCGACCTGCATCCCTTGTAATCCCTCAACCCAGGCGGCAATAACCTTGTTGCGACTTAACACCACTTGGAAGGGCTCTCCGCGCTCATACGAGGAGTCGAACTCGCGGCCATCTGTTAAATAGCCGCGGTAGTGTGCGGTTACCAGTGCGCCACCTTTCTTAACTGCCGTGCCGCTGCCTTGAATTAGATCCTCGATCTTAAGCTCGGTGATATGGTTCATGCCTAATCCTAAACAGTGTTAGTGGTGGTGACCGCCTACACCGTGGGCGTGGCCATGGGCGATCTCTTCATCTGTTGCATCTCGAACACTTACCACCTCGATGCTGTAGTTCAGTGTCTTACCGGCTAGGGGGTGGTTGGTGTCTACAGTGACCATTTTTAGCCCCGGCTTTACCACGGTGACCTGACGCATTCCCTGTTCGGTTTGAACGACAGCGACCATGCCGGGCTTCCATGCGCGCGAGCCTTTGGGAAGGCCTTGCAGATGCTTCATCGGTACACGTAGCTGCTGTCCCTCTTGGCGCTCACCGTAGGCTTGATCGGGAGAGAGCGTCAGCTCGAGGCTATCACCGGCAGCTTTGCCTTCGAGAGCCGTTTCTATCGCCGGAATCATACCGCCGTGACCGTGCAGGTAGGCCATAGGTTCCTCGCCCCGGTTACTTTCGGTAAGCGTGCCATCGGCTTCGCTGAGTGTATAAAAGAACTGAACGACCTTATTGTCACTAATAGATGACATGAAAAATACCTCTATGAAAAAAAAGCAGTATCTTCTGGCTCACTCTGTTTGGCAACGCTTCCTTAGCTTGACTACGCTTGTTTGTAACGGTCGCACATCAACTAAGGTGTCTCAATGAATGAGTTAACGAGAGTACAGGGGCTACCCCTAGAGCTTGAACGTGATATTTTTCTGCGAAACTTACTCCGTGAGCTCTCGGGTACTCTAGAGGAGTTGGTGGGGCTTGAAGAGGCTTCGGGGTACATCAGTATCGTAGGTCAAAAGATCGGTGACTGGATGAATCGGGAATACCGCGATGCATTGCAGCTCGACAAACTGCCCGTTGAGACGCTCGCGAGTGTGCTGGTTGATCTCAAGGCGAGAATTGAGGGTGACTTCAAGCTGGTCTCTTTAGATGCCGAGAAGATCGTCCTGTCTAACACCCGTTGCCCCTTTGGTGATCGAGTACTCGGTCGAAAATCCCTCTGTATGATGACATCAACCGTGTTTGGCACCATTTCTGCGGAGAATAACGGCTACGCAAGAGTTGTGCTGGAGAAGACAATTGCAGCAGGGGATGGCTGCTGTTCTGTCGTTGTTTATCTGCAGCGGACGGATACTGATGATGACAGTATTGGCGTCGAATATTTTGCAGGCTAGGCTAGGCATGGCAAAGCGAACGATAAAGCGCCTAATCAATACGATTCCCGAGATATTCCTTCTGGTGGATACCCGTGGGTGTATATTTGCAGCCAATCGAGCTGCTCTGCGCGCGTTTAACCTCTCAGCTTCTCAGATTGAGGGGCATCAACTGGAGGAGTTTCTTGATACCGAAGAGACAGACCTTAGCGCGCCCTTACGTCAGGGTGCACGAAGCTCTATTCCCACCTATGCGAAACTTAATTGGCAGGTAAATTCGAAGCACATAGATTTGCGTACTTCGCTGTCGCGCTTTGAGGTTGATGACGCCGATATTGGCATCTCTCTAATTGCGATGCACTGTACGCGTACAAGCGATTTTTCCGGCCAGTTCTCGCTATTAAATAGAGAGCTTGAGAACAATAAACAGACGCTAATTCGGTTGATGGAGAGTAAGCGGGTGATGGAGTACGAGCATCAGCGCTCGATGATCACTCTACAGAGCATCGCTGATGCCGTTATCACAACCGATAGGCTTGGATTTATTGAGGTCTGCAATGATGCTGCAGCTGCGATAGCAGGTGTGCAACCGGAAAAGGCGTTGCAGATGCATGTATCCGAACTCTTTGGGCTTATTGAGGGTTCCTACGAAACCGTAGTACAGACCCCTCTCGAAGCCTGTATAAAATCGGGCGAAGCTGTTCTGCTGCATGAAGCCAGAGCGCTATTCCACAAGTCCAAAAGCGAGCATGTTATTAGCGTCAGCGCCTCTCCCATACGCAGTATATTCGACCGTATAGTGGGTGCTGTGATGGTGTTTAGAGATATCTCTGAAGTCCATAAAACCCGAAGTCGGCTGAAGTTCCTTGCCGAACACGATCTCTTGACGGGGGTCGCCAACCGTCACCAGTTCAATACGGTACTTGCTGAGGTGTTGGAGACTACCAGCGAGGAGAGACCGAGCACTCTCATCTTCTTCGATATGGACCTTTTCAAAGTGGTGAATGATACTGCAGGTCACCAAGCGGGAGATGAGCTGCTACGTGAAGTAACGCGCTTGATACGTTCCCGTCTGCGTAGCTCCGATCTGTTTGCGCGCGTCGGAGGCGATGAGTTTACTCTAATCCTGCCCGATACCAATCAAGAGGCTGCCTATGGGCTGTGCCGGCAGATTCTACAACTGGTAAAACGTTTCATATTCCGTTGGGATGAGCACTCCTTTGACGTTACCCTAAGTGCAGGCTTGACAACCATCGCCGAGAGTAACTTATCAGCCTCAGAGGCAATACGTCAGGCAGATGTCGCCTGTTATGTTGCTAAACGCAGCGGCGGCAATCAGCTCCACTGTTTCGCACCAGAGGATACGAAGTCGGGTACTGATTTGACGGAGTACAACCTGATATCAGAGATTAGACGGGCGTTGGATCACAATAATTTCTATCTCAACTTCCAGCCCCTAGTGGACCTCCAAACGGGAGAGCTAGCTTATCATGAGGTGTTGGTGCGCATGCGTGACTCCGCCAACAATATCGTTGCGCCGGGTAAATTTATTCCGGTGGCTGAGCGCACTGGCCTGATGTTGGATTTGGATATCTGGGTTGTCACGCATGCGATTAAGTGCGTGAGTGACTATCGGGATCGAGGGATTGAGCTGAAACTTAGCATCAACCTCTCTGGTCGCTCGGTAGGGAACTCAGCGCTGTTAGATCATATAGAAGATGCTATTGAGCGTTACGAGATCCCCAAAAACAGCCTGATTTTTGAGATCACTGAGACTGCTGCGATCGAGAATTTCGATACCGCCGTTGAATTTGTTACTAACCTACGTAAGCTGGGTTGCCTGATCTCCCTGGATGACTTTGGTGCCGGTTTTAGCTCCTTCCGCTATTTGAAGAAGCTACCGGTCGAGTTTGTGAAGATCGACGGCAGTTTCGTTACCCACATCCTGCGCGATAGGTCGGATGAGGCGATGGTTCGAGCTATTCATCAAATTGCCAAATCCTTGGGTAAATTTACTGTGGCGGAGTTTATTGAGGATGCCGAAGTGGTAGCACTGCTGCAGGAGATTGGTATTGATTATGGCCAGGGGTTCCACTGGGGGCAGCCGAGCGCAGAGCCCCAGCTACTGCCGGATACCAGTATAGCGAAGCGCACTGCCGTCACTACACCAAACGTGTAAATGGAACCTTCATCTGCCTTACTAGCTAAGCCCAACTGAGTTGCGCTCAACTCTGGTAGCGACTGAAGTGGCTCTTTATGAGCTGGTAGAAGCTCTCAGCGAACGAGGTCTCAGCCATCTCATCTCGAACCCAGAAGTAGAGATTGCGGTTGGTGGTCTGGTCAGCGTTGAAGTCAAGGCGAACAAAGCGTTCCGGCTCATGCGCTGCTCGCATGGGTAGATCAGGTAGCACCGCAAGATGATTACCGCGCGCCAATAGGTCGATCAGCATGGAGCCGTCATTACGGAACACCAACTGCGTACGAATTTTGGATATGCCGCCGGTTGTCAGCAGCTCCATAACTTGACGTTCAAATGGGTTGGCGTGACCCAGCGAGACCCAGTCTGCGTCGGCAAAATCCTCTAGTTTTAGATTCTGTTTCTGGGACAGTGGGTGTGATCTGCCAGCGTAGATGCCAAGGGTGTCCTCGCTCAGTAGTCTACGAGTTGTACCGGATAGCATGCGTTCAGCGGGCGCTGGTGCAATCATAAAATCCAGCTTGCGGTCCAATAGTTGGTCTATGAGTGCTGTTGGGCTGTAGACCGATACCGACATCGACTGGCGCGGATGCTCATGCATGAGGTCATCCATTGCAGCTGGCATTAGGGTGGCTGCCAATAACGGTCCGATACCTATATTGATCTCGCGATTCATACCGATACGGTGTCGGGATGCGGTTGCTTGGGCAATCTCAACGTTCTGTTGAATAGCGCGTCCCTCGCGCGCTAATGCCTCTCCCATATCTGTCCCCTTGACCCCATAGCGAGAGCGACTAAACAGGGTGGTTCCAGCCTGCATCTCAAGGGTTGCCATGATTCGCGTTAGTGTCGGTTGAGTTACCGCGAGATGTTTTGCCGCCTCGGTTAGCGAACCCTTCTCAAGTACAACTGAGAGGTAGAGCAGATGTTTAGGATCCATACAAAAATATAAAATTGGTTATTTAAAATATAATTTTACACATTCTTACGCAGGTCGGTAGACTCGAGGTATCAAAAAAAAATAACGATGGAGATTGGATAATGTTTAAGAAAGCGCTTCGCAACACCGCATTAGCGGCTTCAATGGGTCTCTCAGCGCTTGGCGTTCAGGCGGCTGATATTGCAATGGAAGCTGCTACTGCCGCGTCTGTAGTGGGCCTTATGCCACAGACAATGGCCTCTTACCTGTCGAAAGCGGATGTCAATGTGCAGCTAGCGCTGGGGCAGACACTAACCAAGTCTCTGCTGAAGGTCTCTACCGGCAAGCTCGATTCTGCAGTCATCCCACCGGGTGCTTACAGCGCGCTGAAAGCGGGTAAAGGCCCTTACGCTAAAATGGGTGCTGAAAAAGGGGCTGCTGCCGCCGCAACTGTTCGCGCTCTCTATGGTTTTCCAGGCAGTACTTACCACGCCATCACTTGGGCTGATAGTGGTATCAACGAGTGGCCAGATGCCGCGGGCAAACGTGTTTACATCGGTCCACCAGCAGGTGCAGCCAATGCTCAGATTACCTCTCTAGCCACAGCCGGCGGGCTCGCTGCTGATAGTTACGAAGGTATCAAAGCGCCTTGGGGAGCCGCTGCACAGGCGTTCCAGGATGGTCAGTTTGACGTTTACGTGGGTTCGTTCCCGGTAGGCTCTCAGGTTGTGGCAGAGCTCTCTCTGAAGCGTCCAATCCGCATTTTAGGAGTGCCAGCAGGCACTGAGCCCAATAAAGGCTTGGGTATGGAGAAGTCAGTCGTGCCTGCGGGCACTTACCCAGATCAGGCAAATAATGCTGACTCTGCATCCTTCCTAACACTAATGTTTATGGGTGTGAACGAGTCCATGTCCGATGATCTCGCTTACACAATGACTAAGGTGTACATGGAGTCACGTGAGCAGATGGGTAAAGATAACCGCCTGCTTAACCACTTAGCACTGTACAGCCCATTCACTGGGGTGACTGCACCGCTGCATCCAGGTGCGATCAAGTACTACGAAGAGAGCGGCTTCACAGTACCCGACAACCTAAAGTAACTCACTTCGCATCTAAATAGGTTACACCTCATTGCTCAGTTACAAACAGTGACTAAAGCGGGGCCGGGTTCGGCCCCGTCTTATTCGAGACTCTATTATGACTACTACATTCGTAGCTAATCTGCAGAAGTGGCTCGCCTTCGCGTTGGGTATTAGTGTGGCTCTATACGGGCTCTCAAATGTTCTCCCCGCGATCGGTGATTTTCGTCTTGGCCCCTTCCCGATGCACTGGTTCCGCCCCACCTTCTTTGCGCTCTGTGTAGCGCTTGTGCTGGTCAATATGGCGGGGGCGGACGAACAGAACCCCTGGTGGATTTTGCTTCTGGGTGTTTTGGCTACCGCGGGTCTCTTCTGGGGAAGCTACGAGTTCTATTTTGTTGCGCGTGACATAGACGACGCAATGTTCCTTTTTGGCACCTATGATATGTGGGTCGCAGTGATTGCGGCAGCCAGTGCGCTCTACTTCTGCTGGCGAATCTGGGGGCTTCCAGTTGCCATTCTCGGTATCATCGGAGTCGCCTACATGTGGACGGGGCACCTCTGGCCGGGGCCGCTGCGCACGGTCAACAGCGGCGTAGAGGAGATGCTGGCGCAGAACCTGCTGTTTAGCCTCGATACCGGCATTATGGGTAGTACCTTCTCCATTGTTATCACTACGGTATTTCCATTCATCATTCTAGGTGCTGTCCTCGAGGGTGTAGGCGCCGGTGAGTCGATGATTCGTATCGCCTTCTATTGGATGCGTCGCACCGCCGGTGGACCTGCTTATGCAGCGGTGATCTCTTCAAGCCTCTTTGGTACCGTGTCCGGCAGTGCCGTCGCGAACGTTGTGGGTACCGGTGTTGTCACTATCCCTATGATCAAACGTCGCGGCTTTACTAAGAGTTTTGCTGGTGCGGTTGAAGCATCGGCATCTTCCGGTGGGCAGATTATGCCGCCGATCATGGGAGCGGCTGCGCTGGTTATGGCAGACTTCGCTGGTGTGGGCTACCTGACAATCATCATTGCAGTCTTAGTGCCGGCTATAGCCTACTACGTCAGTCTGTTCACCATGATCTACTTCGAAACCAAGCGTTTGGGTATTCAGCCAAATGAGGAAGATATCGCCAACACGCCGGTACCTGATAAGCAGGATTACCTTAATCTGCTGATGATTTTTGGGCCGCTGGCAATCATTGTAGCGTTGCTGATTAAGGGGATGTCGCCTTCTGGTGCTTCGATTACCGCGTTGGCGCTGCTGTTCCCACTCAGTCTTGTGAATCCAGACGTACGTAAGCAACCCTCGCGCCTAGTAAAGTGCCTCGCAGACGGGGGCTCAACCTTTGCCGGGCTGTTGATGGCAATCGCCGCAGTATCGATCGTTATCTCAGCGCTCTCTGCGACCGGTGTGCCTGTCAAATTTGGTGTGCTGCTCAACTCAGTGCTCACTGACTCGCTGATGATCTCGCTGCTGGTTGCGGCTGTGGGTTGTGTCATTCTAGGTATGGGAATGCCAACGCTACCGGCCTATGTGACGGTGGCTACCATCGCCATACCAGCGATGCAGATGCTAGGGCTAGATACACTGACAGCGCATATGTTCGTTTTCATGATTGCGGTGGGCTCGGCTATCACACCACCGGTCGCCATCGCTGCCTACGCCGCAGCGACGATATCTGGGGGGGCACCTATACGAACATCAGTGGATGCATCACGTGTGGGCATTATGATCTTCCTGATTCCATTTATGTTCGCTTACAACCCAATGATGCTCAGTGTGGATCAAGAGAATCTTCAGTTCGCCTGGATCCCCTGGTTGTGGCTGATGTTCAAATTGCTTGTGAGCATTCCAGTTCTCTCCAGTGCACTGATTGGCTATGACAAAGCGAAGCTCAATATCTTGGAGATCGCTCTGCGTATCACCTGTGTCGTGCTGATGTTTGTACCTGATGGCTACTGGGATCTTATTGGCCTGCTTGGTGCTGTGTTGATTCTGCTGGCACATCGAAAAGTTCTTGGATTTAACAGCCTGATGAAAGAGGGCGGAGCTCTATGACAAATATTATCTACATTGTTGCCGATGACCTAGGGTACGCCGATCTGGGCTGCTACGGTGGCCGTGAGGCTCAGTTCGGCCTTATTTCACCCAACATCGATAAATTGGCTGCCGAGGGGATGATCTTTACCGATGGGTACTCAAACTCACCGGTCTGCTCTCCAACACGCTTCGCCTTAATGACGATGGCCTACCAGTACCGCTTGCGTGGTGCACTGGAGGAGCCGATAAATAGCCGCTCCAAGGGCGATCCCCGTTTGGGCTTGCCTCCAGAGATTCCAACCTTGCCGTCCCAGCTTAAGAAGGCGGGTTACAACACGGGTCTGATTGGGAAGTGGCACCTAGGCTATCCGCCGTACTTCAGTCCACTTCGCTCGGGTTATGATGAGTTCTACGGCATTATGGCCGGCGGCGTTGATTACTTTAGCCATGTCAGCGGAAAGGGTGATCATGACCTCTACATTGATGAAGAGGAGCACCACGAGCCGGGTTATCTGACCGATCTTCTCTCTGACCGTGCTGTACAGTTTGTGCACAAGCATGCTGATGATTCCAAGTCGGGCAAGCCTTTCTTTTTGAGTCTGCACTACACGGCACCGCACTGGCCTTGGGAGACGCGTGACGATGAAGAGATCTCGAAGAACCTGAGCAACCTTTTCCACCTCGATGGCGGAAATATCCATACCTACCAGCGAATGATTCACCACATGGATGAAGGCATCGGGAATATCATGGCAGCCCTTGAAGAGCAGGGTTTGACCGAGGATACGTTGATAGTCTTTACCAGCGATAATGGCGGTGAGCGCTTCTCAGATAACTGGCCACTGGTCGGCGGCAAGATGGATCTTACTGAGGGTGGGATTCGTGTACCTTGGGTGGTGCGCTGGCCCAAGTGTATCAAGGCTGGGCAGAAGAGCGCTCAGCACTGTATGACGATGGACTGGTCCTACACACTATTGAAGATCGGTGGTGGAGAGCCTGACCCAAGCTACGCCACTGATGGCGTTGACCTCTCACCAGTTCTGAAAGGTGAGGTAGAGAGCTTTGAAAGAGCCCTCTTTTGGCGTATGAACCATCGAGATCAGCGCGCTTACCGCATGGGTGAGTGGAAGTACCTCAAAGTTGATGAGCATGAGTACCTGTTCAATGTTGTTAACGACGCCCGTGAACGTGCGAATCAGGCTAAGAATCAGCCCGAAAAACTGGAGCAGATGCGCCAAGTTTGGTTGGACTGGAACGAAAGTATTCCGCCGATACCTGAAGACGCGAGTATCAGCCTTGGCTACGGCCGAGCGGATATGCCACAGCGTTAGAGAATACCTTTCAAAGCGCCTCAATGTGAGGCATCATACTGGCAATAATGCGGTGTAGAGACTATATCTTACAAGACGTAGGAGTCTCTTTCGAGGCTCCGCTTGCCGCTAAGGGTATTAATGACAGAGCGATCACACAAAAACTCGACCACGATCATGGTAGTCGAAGATGACCCCACTACGGAGCAGTCACTTATCGACTGCTTATCGGATCTTGGTAACGTAGTTACTTTCTCTAATGCGGAAAACGCGCTCAGCTTTGTAGCTCGGGGCGGTCGCGTAGATCTTGTGATCGCAGATATCGTACTCGGACAAATGAACGGCATTGAACTCTGTGAGCGTTTGGCGCAGCAGTATTCCGGCGATCACTTTGTTCCGGTTCTTTTTTACAGCGCCTTCGCTGACAGCGCTATGGAACGCCTTGCCTACCAAGCTGGTGGTGTAGATTTCATTGAGAAGCCCATGAGCTTTGCACGTCTACAACTGCGAGTGCGCTCGTTCATCAATATCAGTAAGCGTTTTTCAACGCTGCGAGCGCGCTTGGACCTTGATCGACTGACCGGTCTCATGTCTCGCGATGTATTCGTTGATCGCGCGGGCATTCAAATTCTAAAACTGCTCTTTACCGGCGCTACCTCTGCTCTGATGGTTATTAACACGCGCTCAGTCAGCAAAATAAATGAATTACAAGGCGTAGCAGCGGGCGATAAATTACTCAGCGATGTGGCACACTGCTTGCAAGACGTCTGTGGTAAGGCGAACTACATGACGGCCAGGCATTTGGGCGATCAGTTCATCGTGCTGATCCCCGACTGTGGTGGCGAGACACCCAGCGCAATCGCTGAAAAAATCATGGAGTCTGTGAGCCTCAAATTAACTGAGGTGCGCCAAGGTGAGCCTAAGGTTGAGTTTTACGGCGGTGGTGTCTCACTTAGACATACCGAAGATCTGCGGACCGATAAGGGCGGCTCGGCCAACGCAGTACGTCGCATGATAGATTTAGCTACGCAGCAGATGCATGCAGCAGGGAATAACAAAGAGGGCGGCTGGCAGTTTACCCAGCTGACTCGCGAACAGGTAAATAGTGAGTGACCCCGGGGAGGGGTTCTCATGGAGGCTAGATATACGTGACCAGCAAAGAATCAGAAAACGCAATTGAAGCAGTCGAAGAAGCAGTTGAGGCCAAGCGCTTCCAGAATCTGATCGTTGTTGCTATTGGCGCTTCAGCGGGTGGTCTTGAGGCCATTACCGCGTTACTGCGGGCGAGTAAGCCGAACGGCTATATCGCCTTCGTGATCGCTCAACATATGGCGCCGCAGCACCGTTCTGTGCTTGTAGAACTGCTCTCCAAAGATTGTGAATACCGCGTTGTTGGGGCAACCGAGGGGGCTGTGATAAAGCCTGATACGGTCTACGTAAATACCCCCAACACAGATATTGTGGTTAAAGAGGGGCGGATACACCTCAAAGTACCGACGACAGACATTGGTGCCAAGCCCTCTATTGATAAGCTTTTCAATTCAGTCGCTGAAGCCTTTGGAAACCAGGCTATTGGCGTGGTGCTATCGGGTACAGGTTCTGATGGTACGCAGGGCTGTCGTGCTATTCGTGACGCTGGTGGTATCACTATTGTGCAGAATCCTGATACTGCTAAGTATGATGGTATGCCCAACTCGGTAATCCGCGCGCGCACGGCCGATCTCATCCTCAGTCCTGAGGAGATTGCTGCCTACCTACCGGAGCTGCATAAACATCCTGCAGGTGCCAGTAGATTGCCTGCTGACGATCACGAAGAGAATCAAGTTGCGTCGGTAGATAGTATTATCGACCGAGTCTTTACGGTGACCGGCGTCGACTTTCGACAGTATAAAAAAGCGACCCTTGAGCGGCAGTTACAGCGACGCATTGCAGCGCTGCGGTTGAACTCTATCGAAGAGTACTACTCGCATATTGACGCTGATCCTGAGGAGCTAGAGATCCTGCAACGCAGCTTTTTGATCTCGGTGACCGGATTCTTCCGTGACGAAGAGGCGTTCGCCTCACTCGCTAGTATTATTGATAGTGTAATCGAACAGGCTGCCGAGACCCGCATGATCCGTATCTGGGTACCCGCCTGTGCGACCGGTGAAGAGGTCTACTCACTGGCAATTATGCTGGCAGAGCGGTTGGGGCCGACGTTGCGCGGCTACGAAGTGAAGATTTTCGCTACTGATATTGACGATATCAGCCTTGAGCTTGCGCGTCATGGTGCTTACGTTGATGCAGTAATAGAGCATATGGACGAGCGCATTCTATACAACTACTTCGATCAAGAGGGTAACAAATACCGCGCTAAGAAGTGGATTCGTGACATGTGTATGTTCGCGCGTCATGACCTTATTAAAGATCCGCCATTCCTCAAGATGAATTTAATTAGTTGTCGTAACCTAATGATTTATCTGAATTCTCAGCTTCAGAATCAGTTGGTTAACAACTTCCACTATGCGTTAAGTCCCGGCGGTTTTCTGTTCCTCGGTAAGTCTGAGTCTATTGGTACTACCGGTGACAAACTGTTCGAGGTGGTTAGCAAGACTAATAAGATCTTCCGCCGCAAATCAGGCGTCGTGTCATACGGACGCTTTGGAGCATCTTTTGCTCCCAAGTCTAATAGCCACTCTGACGCCAATGTCAAAGTGGCGCCCATCTCCCGACTGGCAGAGCGTGTTCGTAGCGTACTAGTAGAAACTTACGCGCCACCAACGATTCAGCTCAATGATGCATTCCAGCCGATGGAATATTTTGGAGATGTTTCATCCTTCCTCCAGATCTCACCGGGTAAGGCGAATTTCGACATCGTTAGTTTATCCAGTGCGCAACTGCAGACCGAAGTACGAGCGCTGGTTAATCGCTGTGCGCGAAGCGATGCCGAGAAAGTTGAGCACATGGTTCGCTTCCGGTTTCCCAACGATGATGCGGCCTCATCGGTCAACATCATTGTGCGCAAGCTGCTGGACACGGTGACTGATTCACACGTCTATTTGATGACCTTCAAGCGTCTGGAGTCTAGCGGTTCGAGTGCGACTCTGCGCGCTGAGGCGATTGCACCTGAGGATGTGCAGGCGGTTGCCGAGCTTGAGGAGGAGTTAGATAGAACCCGTGACCACCTACAGGCGGTCATTGAGGAGCTTGAGACCTCAAACGAGGAGTTGCAGGCACTCAATGAAGAGTTGCAGGCCTCTACAGAGGAGCTTCAAGCGTCTAACGAAGAGCTTGAGACCACCAACGAAGAGTTGCAGGCGACAAACGAAGAGCTCACCACCGTAAATGATGAGTTGCAGGCTAAATCGATTCTGCTTACTGACACCAACGAGACGTTGAACAACATTCAGCGCTCGTTGGATATGGGTCTGATAGTCGTGGATGTCGACCACAGGGTGACGCGCTTTACGCCGCAGACCGTGCGTCTATTCGGTATTCTGCCTGACGATATAGGTCACAAACTTACCAAACTGCCGAAACATATCGAGATTGAAGACCTTGGCGCAGTTATCGACTCAGTGATAAGTTCAGGCACACCCGTTCGTCGTCAGATTGAGCGTCCAGGTGAAAAATACCTGATGAACGTATCGCCGTACCGACGGGACCAGGGGGTAATATCGGGTGCTGTGCTTACGTTCACCGAGACTACTAAGCTCAGTGAATCTCAGGATCGTGCGGCCTACATGCAACACCTGCTGGAGACAATAGGCTCAGTTATTGACGAGGGTGTACTGGTTTCCCGCAGAGGGATGACTGAAGTGCTCTTTGTGAGCCCGCGCCTTGAAGAGATACTCATGCGTAAGCATGAAGTGCTCACGCGTGATCCAGAGACCTATCTAGATGTGGTGCACCACGAAGACCGTGAACGAGTTGTTGCGCAATATCGTGATCAAGAGGCGAAGAGCTGGGATATGGTTTATCGCTTGAAACGTCGCGATGGCACTGTTGTTAAGGTGCGCGACAAGGCTGTGAGCATGGATAATTCCGAGCACAACACTGGCGATGAGATTGTCAGCCTTGTAGCGCTTGTGCCTGAAAGCTAAGCGCTACGTAGAGGCAAGCGAACGCATAAACTTTCTATAAAAATCCGGGTTTTGACCCGGATTTTTATTGGTATAACAAAAAAACGATAAGTTGGAGAGCAACATGAAAAAGTCACTATTAGCGATGGGTCTAACACTAGCTGCACTGAGCGCATCAGCGGCGGAGTATAAATTGGCGATTCAGGTGAGCGATAACGATCCACAGAAGATGAATATCGCCCTTAACAACGCGCAGAATGTTCAGAAGCACTACGAAGCGTCGGGAGATTCAGTGAAAGTTGAGATCGTCGCCTATGGCCCGGGCCTGCAGATGTACACTATGAACAGTCCGGTTAAAGATCGTATAGATGCTTTGTCCTTGGACGAGAGCTACACCTTCGCCGCCTGCGGCAACACGCTGGCTAAGATGGAGAAGAAAGCGGGTAAGAAGGTCGCACTTCTGGATGGTTCCACTATGGTCTCGTCCGGTGTAGTGCGATTGATGGAGTTGCAATCACAAGGCTACGCTTACGTTCGCCCCTAGGCGATAAGGCTAATACCACCTCTCACCACGAAGCTGCCCGCTGTTTCGTGGTGGGTGTCACAAATGTCTTGGTAAATCCTCGCTTGTACGATACTCTAAATTACAACCTTCCTCCTCTATCCCCTTGGGCCCTATGAACGTACTTATTGCCGATGACAGTGCAGTATCTCGCGAGCATCTCAGTTTTTTCTGTCGTGCGCAGGGGCTAACACCAAAGCTGTTTGAGCGTGGGCAGGAGCTCTGGGATTGGATCTGTATAGAGGGTGTTGATGACTGTCTGATTCTGTTGGACTGGGTCATGCCGGACATAGAGGGGCCCGAACTCTGCCGACGCATCCGCAAGGAGTACCCTAGCGCCTCAAGCTATATTCTCCTTGTTACGGCTCGTGATAGTGCTGAAGATCTTGCCGAGGGTTTAGGCGCCGGTGCGGACGACTATCTCACGAAGCCACTCTCTCCTGTTGAGGTGGGGGCGCGTCTGTCAGTCGGCATTCGGACGTTGGGTATCCTCAGAAATTTGCATCTAGCCAATGTACAGCGCCTTGCTGCCGAGCGTTTCGCTGGAGTCGGGCAGTTGGCAGCCGGTGCCGCACATGAAATTAATAACCCTCTGGGCTTTATTAACTCGAATCTGGAGTTCTTGCAGAAGCACCTACCGCAAACCCTTGGTCTTCTTCAGCGGGCGGTAGACCCGCTCGAGTCGATAGAGAGACTGCGCGCTGAGCGAACGCCGGAGGATATCATTGAGAGTATTGAGGACTACACTGACCTCGTTTCGGAGATGCGCGGCGGGGTGGATCGTATCCGCGATATTATCCGTGCGCTGCAGAGCTTCTCTACCCAACAGCCACAGAAGCGTTGTGATATTGATGTCAAGGCGTTGTTGACCCGCGTTCTTCCGCCAGGCGCTAGTGTGACGGTCTCCTCTGAAATGGCGCTCTGTGCAGAGGAGCCAGCTCTTGTAGCGATGCTGGAGGAGCTTGTGAATAACGCTGTATGGGCGACGCGTGAGGGCGGTGATATCGAGCTGCTAGCCTATGACAAGGGTGATGGAGTCTGTCTGGAGGTGCGTGACACCGGCTGTGGTATTCCTGCTGAGAATTTAGATAGAGTCTCCGACCCTTTTTTTACCACCAAGCCTATAGGCTCGGCTCTCGGGCTTGGGCTGAGTAAAGCTAAGGCGATTGTGCGCACACACGGTGGTAATTTGAGCGTGTTCAGTGACGCGGCGCACGGCACTCGAGTCATTTGCGAATTCCCTCAGGTCATTTAATGAAACCACTCGCACGTACACAAGATTGGCACGGCACGGTGGCAGTCTTTGATGATGGAAATAAGCGTTATTTGAGCTTCGGCGTTGAGGATGAGCAGAGCTGTATTCTTAAGAGCGCGCCAGGTCATCCGCAATATCCGTTCATTCGCACGATGCTGTTGGCATTGCTCTACGTGGAGCCCAAGCGCGTGCTCTGTTTTGGTTTAGGGGCAGGTTCGCTCAACTCGGCTATTGCGCAAGCTTGCCCAGGCGCTAAGCAGCAAGTTGTAGAGTTACGTCAAACTGTGGTCGATTTCGCCTATAAATATTTCTATTTACCACGCAGCAAAGCGATAGATGTGCAGGTGGGTGATGCTGCTGACTACATCGAAGAGCCAATTTCCAAACGCTATGACCTTATCTTCTCGGATCTCTATGATGCTGAGGGTCTGTGTGAGACCCAGATTGATGATCGCTTCCTACAAAGCTGTATTGAGCGGTTACAGCCGAAGGGTTGGTTGGTACTCAACTGCTGGAAAGAGCATAGGGCAGATCAGGTGCTAGACCTTCTCGATAAGCAGTTCGAATTTCTATTCAGCTCGACAACGCAGGATGGCAATTGGGTTTTATTGGCCAGCAATCACATGCCCACGCTGAGTCAGAAAGCTTATAAGGATAGGGCGCGCGAGCTCAGCGAGAAGCTCGGCTTTTCGCTACTGGCGTTTGCCAAACGGATGAAGCCGGTTTCTCGCTAATCAGGCTAGAGAATCTGAGGCAGGCAAGCTAAGACAGCCAAGCTAAGACAGCCAAGCTAAGAGAGGTAGCACTTGTTCGCAGCTCCCTCAGATCAGGCCGATCTCTCTGAGGCGCTGCTGCAGATATTCTCCCGCCGTGTAGCGTTCGCTCAGACGAGCATCCGGGCGCGGGTGGACAAACATAGGGATAGAGTAACGCGAGACGTTTGCAGCGCTGTCCGGGTTTACCACGCGATGAGTGGTCGATGGGAAATAGCCGCCACTCGCCTCTTGCAGCATATCCCCTGTGTTTATGGTGATCATCCCCTCATCACCCGTAACAGGGAACCAGTTGCCCTGCTTATCCTTTGCCTCTAACCCAGGTTGAGAGCCCGAAACTAGCAGGGTGATTAGGTTTATATCCTCATGGGCCGCCGCACGCACCGCACCGGACTCGACCTCGCCCTCAATAGGGGGGTAGTGCAAAACTCGCAGTAGTGACTGGTCGCTGCCTTGAATCATCTTATCGAGTGGCTCGAAGAAGCCGGCCGTTACAGACTCTGGAGTGTAAGCTTGGATCCAGCTCAGTAGTTCGCTACCGAGTTGTTGCAGGTCGGCGTAAAAGGCGCGTGTTTCGGACTCTATAGAGGCTGGTACAGCTCCCCAAGGGTAGACGTGAAAGAACTCCTTTAGATCTTTGGCGGGCGAGCCTTTTGCGTTCTCGCTACGAAACGGGAAGTAGCCGTCCTGCTTGCTCTTCTCAAAGGTGTAGTTGTGCTTCTCATCGGAGGCGAAAAAGTCAGCCCAGATCTGATAGAAACGAGTGATTCTCTCAGGTGTAATTGGACTGTTTTTAAGGACCGCGAAGCCAGATTCGTGCAGAGAGGTAACGAGATCCTCACCGGCGCCGCTGTTGAGGTAGTCGACCTGTTTTACATTCATTATCGGCTCCTTAGTTCGCTGTCAGATTGTGCGAATTCATGAACGCTCGTACATCGGATAGAGCGGGGATAGCCTCTGCTGTCCCTAGGCGGGTCACTTGGAGTGCTGCTGCACTGAGCGCGAGCTGCATTGCGCTCTTTATTGGTTGCCCTGTGGTTAACGCGGCAAGCATGAAACCTAGGAACGTATCGCCCGCGCCCGTAGTATCAACCGCCTCTACGCGAGGTGAAGGCAGGGTCCAATCTCCCTCCTTGCCTATATAGCGGGCGCCCTCTGCGCCGAGGGTGATGACCAGATGGGGAACCGGAATCTCAACCAAGGCGCAGTTTAGGCTGCTTGCAAGGGCCTGTGCCTCGAGCTGATTAACCACCAGTAGATCGGTTAGCGGTAGCATCTCGACGGTAGTTGCCGCTACAAACGGCGCCGCGCTGTAGCAAACACGCAACCCCTTGGCTTTTGCTTGGCTAAGGAAATAGCTGAGGTTGTTGGTTTCATTCTGTGCCAGTGCCCAATCTTGCGCGCAGGCGCTGGCAAGGGCTTCGTCAATCAAGGATGAGGGGATCTGATGATTCGCCCCAGGGTTGATAACAATCTGGTTCTCCGCACTCTGCTCATCCACCATTACAACGGCTGAACCGGTGGCAGCAGCGTCAGTGGCGGCATAGGCAAGGTCCACGCCTGCCTCTTGCAGTAGGTGAAGGTAGGGCAGTTCACTGGCAGCTAGCCGTCCAATGTGTTTCACCTCTGCACCAGCAAGCGCTAGCGCCAGACTCTGGTTGGCTCCCTTACCTCCAAGGCCGCACTGATAGCCGTTTGAGATCAGTGTCTCCCCCGCGGTAGGTAGGTGGCTTAACCGAAAAATATGGTCAATGTTAATCGAGCCCAGATTGAATACACTCACCGCTTCACCTTCTGTCCCTTTGAAGTTTATGTCGCACTACAAGTGCCAACTATTTACAGCAGATTACTGGATAATAGCGCTCGCTTAAACGGCTGGATAAGGTTTTATTCTGCGCTGCAGATTTTCACCGCGAGGCGCTGAACACGACGACCAAAAGTCATGATTACGGCAAAGGCGATGGGCCAAGCTACGACATAAGCTGCTGCCCAACGTGCAGCGAATCCTTCTGATAGTCCAGTATTTACGGCTGTGATAACGAAGGTCATTATGGTTACCATGACTAGACTCATCAGAACTGATTGAACCAGTGGGGTAAATTTTGGTGAGATCATTGGCTTCTCCATTAATTAGATGTTTCTAATATAGTGATTATGCCAACTCGTGCCCGAGATTACTAGGGCACAATTTACTGGCGTTGGCACCTATTGTAACTGAATAGGCTAGATAAGGAGGGGAGTGTATGTGCGGGCGTTACAATCTATTGGACAGTGACTCAGTGCGTGAGCTTCTGGAGGGCTTGGGGTTAGAAGTGCAGGGCAAGCGACTTCCTGACCGCTATAATATTGCACCAACAGAGCAGGTACCCGTGGTCGTTAAAGCTCAGGGTGAGACCGGCTTAGAGCCGATGCGTTGGTGGTTAACACCGGCTTGGGCGAAAGCGCCCGATACGCGCTACTCGATGTTCAATGCCCGCAGCGAAACCCTAGCGACCAGCCCAGCGTTTAAACCCTCACTACATCATCAGCGCTGTATCTTTCCGCTGTCGAGTTTTATTGAGTGGCGCAAAGAGGGTGCGATAAAACAGCCCTATCTAGTTGAGTATCAAGAGGGTGCGATGGCAGTGGCGGGTCTATGGTCGCACTGGCAAGGGCTGGAGACTGAATTTTACAGTTGCACAATGATTACAACCGCCGCCGTAACGGGGTTCGAGCCTTTTCATCATCGCCAACCAGCCTATCTCAGCACCGCCGAGGCGTTGGCGTGGCTTAACCCTGATGTAGAGGGGCGCAAACTTCTGCATCTGCTGCGCCCTCAGCTCCCTCAACCCTTACGTATCCGCGCTATCGATCCCGCGATCAACTCAGCGCGCAATAAAACCGGCTTAGCATTTTTGGCAAGAGAGGAGGTGTGTGTCGACTAGCTCCCCTTGGAGGTGAGTAGGTTCAACTCGGCTTTTAGTCGGCTCATGCTAATGGGCTTGGCCAAAACAACATCGACACCAGCCTCCTTTAGTTTTTCGGTCTCGTCCCCTATAACCGCCGCCGTTACCGCTACAATCGGACCGTCAAAGCCACGCTGGCGAAGTGTGCGAGAGAGTTCATATCCGTCCATCTCGGGCATCATCGCATCAGTAAGCACAAGATCAAACGGTTGCGCTTCATAGGCCATTAGCGCCTCTACACCATTAGATGCAAGGGTTGGCTTAGCGCCCGCTTTCTCTAGTAGCGACTTGGTGAGTAGTTGCAGTGTTAGCTGGTCCTCGGCGAAGAGGACACGCTTGCCAGCAAGACTATCCGTATCACTGGTATCGTCTGGTACCTCGGTTGGGGCGACACTGCCCTGGGTGGATATTGCCAGCGAGCACACAACTCTGAAACCTGCCCCACCTCTGTCTGATTCAAAATAACTCACTTGGCCATTGAGCAGGTCGGTCAGCTCGCGGATGATATAGAGGCCTAGCCCCGTACCCTCCGCTTTGCTGTCGCCGCGCCCAAAAGCTTCAAAGATCGCTGCGCGTTTGGTTTCGGCAATCCCGAGCCCGTTATCCTCAACATCGATGCAAAGATTGAGAGTATCGGCGTCGATACTGCCTTTAAGGGTCACCCAGCCATCGGTACCACCCGAGTGGATAGCAGCATTTTTCACTAGGTTGGTAATGATCTGACGAAGCGCCCCGGCATTTAACTCAACGCTTGTGGTGGCGCGAAGATCATAGGATAAGTGCGAAACGAAGCCCTGAGTAGCGAGCCATTCACGCATGGAACCGAGTGTTCTCTCAACCGCGTGAGCGGGGCTATCAACGCTGATATTCTGCTCTTTTGCTCTCTCAGGCTGCACTACTACACGAAGGTCATTTAGTATCTCCATCACTGAGTCGTGAGTTTGAACAATTTGAGCGCCATAGGGTTGTTGCTGCTCAAGATTGAGAGCGTCGTACATCATACGAATCGATGCCAGCGGGGTCCGTAGCTCATGCCCGATTATTGAAAACATCTGAGCTTGGCGATCACGACGCTGCTCTAACTCTTTAAGCGCTTGTTCAAGCTGTGCGTTCTGTTCAAGTTGCTCGGTTAAGTCACGAACAAACACGACCAAAATAGGGCTGCTACCCGCTTCATAGATAATATCGACGGCGACTGGAAACTCGGAACCATCTCTTTTGCGATGCCTAGTGGTTATTTTAGTTACGCCGTTCTCAATGAGACTCTCCAAAAAGGGGGCAGAATTCTCGCGCGTATAGACAGAGTCGACGTCCCAAATATGCAGACCCTCGAACTCCTCAACAGACATGCCGTGCATTTGGGCGAGCTGATCGCTCACTTTGAGGTAGGCTCCGGTCGTTGCATCGATCCACTCAATGCCGATACCTGCTTGAGCGAGTCCATCATAGGCACTGTTGAGCTCTAGCTCGCGCTCCATAAGGTCGGAGATATCGAATATCGCGATGCTGGTTATCGTTTCCCCTTTGCTGTTCTTCTCAAAGCTGAGGGTTGAGCGAACCCACTTCACCTTGTTGCTCAGCAGTATACGGTGCTCAACAGTGCCGGTGCGTTGTTGGGCAGTGTGAAGTTTGCGAAATTCCCCCAAACGCTCGCGATCTTGCGGATGAACCTTGGACATCATCTGGTCGCGTCCAAATTCAGCGTCGGGGTCTACCTCAAATATTTTTTTAAGTTCTGAGTTTGTGGTGATCTCTCCAGTGGCTAGGTTGTGCTGGAAAACCCCCATACCGGCAGATCGCGTTGCCAACTCGAGTTGAATGCTGGTTAGATCAGCTCGTTGGGTCATCCGCTCCAGTTCAACCTGTTTGCGTTGGAGTCGACGAAAGTTGATCAAAAATGAGGAGCTCGTCCAGGTGATTAGCAGCCAGGCGAAGGCGTTCATCGTTAGAACGTTAATATCCTCTTGCGCGAGCGGAAACTGGCGAAGGTGGCCGTCGAATCCGTGATGAATAACAGTTAATAGGGTAAGGCTCACCAGCGACATAGCCAGGATAATTAGCAGATCCGATACGGCTGATTCGGCGCTCTGTTTTGTTTCAGCTGATCGTTTAGCGAGCAGTATGCTCATCTGATGCATCACGGCGATAAATATTAACGAAAGCGGCAGCCAGCGCATAAAGAGAGGCTCAAGGTATTGAGCGGAGTTTGTCATCGAGAAGTACGCATGGCTACCCAGCAGCACGCTAGCGATACTGAAAAAGAGTGCCTCAGTGCGTGGAAGTGCCAGGTAGAGCATCAATGAGAAGAGGGGCACCAGCATTGCAGGAGCAAAGCCAGAGTTAAGTATGGCCGCACCAAAGAGTACGGAGATAAACAACGCAAAGAGTCGCGCCTTGATCAGCGAGAATTGTCGATCAGCTTTACGAAATAGCCACCAGAAGCTCGCAAGGGTGAGTACAAGTATCGCTATGGGTATGCGTTCTGCCGCTGTTGCAACGTTAGCGAATACTAAAATTTCGAGTAGCGCAAGCACAAGGAACAGCTTTGATAGCGCCTTGATACGGATCTCACTGCTCCAGCCTTCTGAGCTTAGTAGTGTGTGTAGCGGCCAGATAAGGGCGAGAGCTACGGCAAGAATCCTTGCGCTGTAGGGGAGTGCTAGCTCTCGCGATCCGAAAAATAGAGCCGCTGCCGACGCCAGCACAAGCACAGTTGTAAGTGCTAGTGCGTAGCGCCCACGACAAGCCAGCAGCGTGAAAAAAACGATGATGGGGGCAAATATGAGTGCAATGACGCCGTTGGCGTAGATCAGCGCTATGCCGCTAAGAGGCACCGCAAGGCCAATCAGCATCGCCTGAGGCAGAAAACGGCTGTTTCTCAAGAGTATAAGGCCTAGCGCATATAGCGTAAAAATAGCTGCGATAATGCTGGGCGCTGTGCTCAGGGTGATGGCGAAATTCTGCGGCAATAGGTTCACGAGTACAAGTAGTGCTAGCGTCGGAGCTATTAATCCAAGCAGTAGCTTGCGAGATAGTTCGAGCGTCTCGTGCGATTTTAGGGTGGTGCTGACCAATCCATGGTGATGCTTTGACATGTAAAACCTATAAACTCAGCTGAAGTAGCGGGATGCTTTGTGTGCATTTATAGGTTCACTAAAGCACGTTTTATGCCAGTTTTACAGATGGGCTAAGTCGTATCTAATCGTAAAAAGGTACTCTATCGCTATTTTTGCTACTAGCGCATAATCGGCGTCATCAGCGATAATTTATGCAAATAGACAGATTAAGAGTGAAACGTGGAAGAAGTCGAAACACCATCAACCTACCAGCAACTGCGCAATGACATTTTAGAGGGTGAGATTGAGCCGGAGTCGAAGTTGTCGATCGCTGTGTTGGCTGAGCGCTACGGTTCCAGTGCTGCACCGGTGCGTGAGGCGCTCTCTCGTTTAGCAGCCGAGGGATTGGTTACGCGCCGTGGGCAGCGGGGTTACTGGGCAGCACCGATTTCGGCGGAGGAGTTCGTTGAGGTGTCCCGCCTGCGGGAGATGCTTGAGGTGGACGCCTTTCGTCAATCAATCGAGCTGGGTGATCTGGACTGGGAGGCGCGGATCGCAGGGGCGCGCCATCGAGAACTAGCGGTGCGCAAGCGAACCGACCTCAGTGACAGTGAAGCGGCGGTCCAGCGCACGCGAGAGAACCGCCGTTTTCATATGGCTCTGATTAGTGGCTGCCCATCGCAGTGGCAGTTGCGCTTTATATCCACGCTTTATGATCAGTCCGAAAGGTTCAGGCGCCTCTCACTAAGCCATGCAGTAGAGAATTCGGCGCAACCTAAGGTAGATGAACATGAGCAGATCATGCAGGCCGCCTTCAAACGTGATGTGAAGACGGCCTCTGAGTTGTTGCGTCTGCATATTGCACACGCGAACGAGCAGGTGATGCAGACGCTGTTTCCAGAGAGGTAGGTTTGGCTACAGAGTCAAACAGCCTAGCCTCTTTGGTGTTGGTCGCCCCCTGGGGTGACTTGCAGGGTTTAACGAATCTCTATTCGACGCGCTTTCATCGCTTCTGGTATTTCACGAACAAGGTCGACATGAAGCAGGCCGTCGGCCATAGTGGCACTCTCAACACGCACATGGTCCGCTAACTGGAAGCGGCGCTCGAAGTTGCGCGCAGCAATCCCCTGGTAGAGATATTGACGTTCAACCTGCTCTTCGGCTTTCTGGCCACGGATCACTAGGTTGCCGCTCTCGCTAAGAATTTCCAGCTCCTCCTGTGAAAAGCCCGCGACCGCCATGCTGATGCGATAGGCGTTCTCGCCCGTCAATTCGATGTTGTAGGGTGGGTAGCTCGGCTGCTGCTCGTTGCGACTCGCGGCATCTAGCATATTTGCCAGACGGTCAAAACCGATTGCAGAACGGTAGAGTGGAGAGAGATCAAAATTACGCATAGTTCATATCCTCAATTCAAAGCAATATGGGTGAATCTTTAGTGAGTTTCGCCACCCCGAAGGCCTGACGATAAGTTGCGGCAGTGCTTCTGCCCCTGCCTCACTAAGAGATATGGGTGCGTGAATTTTGGATTTCAAGAGGTGGTGAACAACAGGGGATGTCGCGCGAGAAAATGGCGCTCCTACAAGGGGTTGTAGGAGCTTGATTTATTGAGCGATTTGGGCGGTTATCGCGGTATGGGCTCGGTTAATGTGTTTCGTTGAACTGGTCTGGGTCGTTGGTGATGGCGACGTCCACATTCGCTGCGGGGATCTTGTAGTCGTAGACTCGCTCCCAGCCATCAGACTCAGGGTGACGTTCCCATACGGTTCCGGCGTTGTACTCCAGCAGTGGCGCGAGGGAGTCGTCGATCTGTATGACTCGCTCTAGCGGGATCGGAATCATATTAACCTGTTCATCCGCCAAAAACGCCTCATCCTCATAGCCTGTAAACAGACGCCAGCCGGTATCGTTGAGATGTTCGGGGACGGTTTTGTACATGAAGCGTACCGGCAGTTTTTCGTCGATGACAAGGCGAGACATTAGGGCTAGATAACCGTTCTTGGTCTGGTTAGTTTCGCCTTGATAGGGTTTGGATGTTTCGTCTTGGCTCATATGGCACTCCTCTCTTTACGCAGCGAATTTACGTACAGGATATATATGCAGATCGGCGTTAATCTGAATGGCTGATTGCAGCCCGGGCTCCAATGGAGCCGGCAACTGCCGGTCAGCCACCTGTGGGTGATCTACCTAAAAGAGTGCCAAGTTTAGCATGCTGATCTATGCCGGAAGATCTCTTAAGCAGATTTTTCCTGCTTCTCTAGCAGTTCCGAGCGGAGGATTTTGCACTCTTTGGGTGCTTCAATAGCGAGTTTAACCTGGCCACCACTAATTGCTACGACACGAACTGTGATGTCGTCGCCAATAATGACTGAGTTTTTTTTGAGGTCACGAGTAATGCTCAACATGCGCTTAATTCCCTTTGCAAAGTGTCGATGGAGAAATTCAGACTTCCAAGTCTTCCTGCAATTATTTAACCAGTTTTACACCTCAGATGTAATCAGATTTTTGTTTAAATTCGCAAAGGTCCTCAATAAGGCAGGCACCACAGCGCGGTTTACGCGCTACACAGACATAGCGACCGTGCAAAATTAACCAGTGGTGTGCATCTATTAGGAACTCTTTGGGTATCAAGCGCAGCAGACGCTTCTCGACTTCCAGAACGTTCTTGCCCGGTGCGATACCGGTTCTGTTGGAGACGCGGAAAATGTGCGTATCTACCGCCATTGTGGGTTGCCCAAAGGCGGTATTTAGAATGACGTTGGCAGTTTTACGGCCAACACCTGGGAGGGCTTCGAGTGCTTCACGAGTTTGCGGTACCTCACCACCGTGAAGATCTACCAGCATATGGCAGGTCTTCATCAGGTTCTCAGCTTTGGTGTTGAACAGGCCGATGGTCTTTATCTTCTCTTTGAGGCCATCGATGCCTAGGTCGATAATGCCCTGTGGGGTGTTAGCAATAGGGTAGAGCTTACGGGTCGCTTTGTTCACTCCAACATCGGTGGCTTGTGCCGATAATAGCACCGCGGCAAGCAGTTCGAATGGGGTGCTGTACTCAAGTTCCGTGGTGGGGTGGGGATTATCATCTCGCAGTCGAGCAAAAATCTGCGTGCGTTTTTCGCGATTCATGAGATGTGACCCGTGACTCTGACGCGCTTGTTACCCTTTACACCTTGATGTGGCGGTAAGGCACACTCCAGCTCCTTCTTGCGCGCCTCAATGCGGGCGTCAATGAGGTTTTTTAGTGCGATTAGCAGACCCAGCGCGACGAAAGCACCGGGCGGCAGAATGGCGAAGAGGAACTGTGGATAGTCCTCTGCGACAACCCAGAGCCAGTCGCGGGCGGTTTCGCCAAACAGCAGATGCATATTGGCGAATAGAGCGCCTGTGCCAATGAGCTCGCGAATGGCGCCTAGCAGTACCAGTACCGCCATAAACCCCACAGACATGCTAAGGCCGTCTATGAGCGACTCTTTCACCGGATTACGCGAGGCGAAGGCGTCGGCCCGTCCCATAATGATACAGTTGGTAACGATCAGTGGAATGAAGATACCCAGTATCAGGTAGAGCTCGTAAGTGAGTGCCTGCATGAGCAGCTCGATTGCCGTAACGAGCGCGGCGATGATCATTACGAAAATAGGTAGGCGTACCGCTTCAGGAACCAGATTACGAAACAGCGAGATGCTCAGGTTCGAGCCCGTCAGTACGATAAGTGTTGCCAGTCCAAGCCCGATTGAGTTGACCACTGAGTTGGTCACGGCAAGCAGAGGGCAAAGGCCCAAAAGCTGAACCAGTGCGGGGTTGTTATCCCACAGCCCTTGCTTGATCAGTTTAGAGTTCTGCGCATTCATGATTCTGCTCCTGCAGTCTGCGTAACGGGGCTCAACAGCACGGCGCGATTCGCCTCGAAGTAGTTCAGCGCACGTGCCGTAGCGCTTACCACGGCGCGCGGCGTGATGGTAGCGCCGGTAAACTGGTCAAATTCGCCACCATCTCTCTTCACTGCCCATCTTGGATCATCTGCTCCGTCCCGGCGCTCGCCGTTAAAGCTCAGAATCCAGTCCGATTTACTCAGCTCTATATTGTCACCCAAGCCCGGAGTTTCGCGGTGAGATACCACGCGCACGCCGGCAATAGATCCATCGTTATTAATACCGACCAGCAGGTCGATATCACCCGAATAGCCTTCACCCGTGCGCACCGGCAGAATGACACCCCGTACGCTGCCGGCAACTATCGCCTGAAACGCGTCAAGTGCCTCCTCATGGCCAAGCGCTGCACTCTCTAGGTTGATGCGGTGTTGGTAGAGGTCCGGGTCGATTGTGGCAGGGTAGATCTCAAACAGTGCACGAGCAGCGGCTTCGGCTTGGTTTGCAGCGATCTGCTCTTTGGTATTCACCTGGGTGACGGCAATAATCGCTGCTGCCAGTACGGCAAACAGTGCAATACCTAAACCGCTCTTGCGGATCGCTTCACTCATAGAGGGCGTCTGCGCTTCTTGCATCTCAATTGGATCCTTTTTCTCTGCCCTGCGGCCCCGTACGCGCACCTTTGTGGCCATACGCACGTGGCTGGGTGTACTGATCAATCATCGGTGCCGCAAGGTTCATCAGTAGTACTGCGAAGGCGATCGCATCGGGGTAGTTACCCCAGGTGCGGATAATAAACACCAGCAGCCCGATACCTGCACCGAACACCAGTTTACCCTTGGTGCTGGTGGCCGAAGAGACTGGGTCGGTCGCGATGAAAAAAGCCCCTAGCATCGTTGCGCCGAGTGTCAGCTGCGATAGTGGATCGAGGTAAGAGTCTGGGTCATAGCCGTAGAAGAGCCCGCTAAGGATCAGCAGCGTTAGTAGCATGCTAACGGGTGTATGCCAGGTAAAAATTTTAAGGTAGATCAGGGCGATGCCGCCTACGAGCCAAGCGAGTGCGACCAGTTGGTAGGCTGTTGCAGTCGTAGCCAGCTCCTCTGTGCTCTGCCAGAGTTCGCTGAGGGTCACGGATCCTCTGTTGCGCACGAGGTCTAGAGGTGTTGCCCCTGTGTAGCTGTCAATCGAGGCAGCCCCAAAAACAGCTGCGCTCGCATCGCCGAAGCTGAGCACGTTGCTGCTCGGCATCACCCAGCTGGTCATCTGTACGGGGAATGAGACCAGTAGCAGTGCGTAGGCAACCATCGCAGGATTAAATGGGTTGTTCCCCAGCCCCCCATAGACCTGCTTGCCGAAGATAATAGCCACCAGCATGCCGATGACTGCGATCCAGTAGGGGGCTGTGGGCGGTAATGCGACGCCAAGCAGAAGTGCGGTTACCGCAGCGCTGTAATCTGACAAAAAGAAGCTGATACTCTGGCGTCGCAACCAGACGGCGAAGGCCTCAAATGCCAGGCCAGACACTAAACAGATCAGTATCTGAATTAACGTGCCCCAGCCAAATAGGTAGGTGAGGGCAAAAATGCCCGGCAACATCGCTAGCAGCACTTTGCGCATGACGCCGCCCGTGCTGTTGTTGCGCGTGACGTGGGGAGAACTCAGTCGTAATGGCATCGTCTATTCGAACCTCGCTAGCTGCGCTGCCAGCTTCTCAGCGGTTTCGCGTTTCGGAGGCAATTCACTCTCCAGGGTTAGGCGCTCTTCGTCCGTCTCTGCCGCTTTGGCAGCGCGCTCGGCTTTGGTGACAGCAGCTTTGGCAAGCGCTGCGTCAATCTTAAGCTGTTTAAGGTCGATCCCCTCAGCGGCTGCTCTATCTATCTGCTGCTGTTCAGCGGCTGTAAGCTCTGCCTGAGCAGCACTCAAGCGCGTTTCGAGCTCTTCGATCTCTGCCGGATTGGCGTTGGCTGCATTCGCCTTTTTCAGCTTTGTACGCATGATAGAAACCTGCTGTTTTAAGCCTTTTAAATCGACAGGTTTGTCCTGTTTTGCTTCGCATTCCGCATCGCTATTTGCAACGCTATTTGTGTTGGAAGCGGGTTCGCTCGTGCGGCTTGTAGGCTGGCTAGATGCGGCTTGCGCTTTGTCATATGCGGCTTGGGCCTGATCTGCCTTGGTGCTCAGGTCTGTTACCGTCGCTTCGAGTTTATCGATACCCTCTAGCCCTTTATCACGCGCGTTCTTAAGCGCTTTTTCTGCTTTGCTTAATTTCGTACGCGCCACGGCGGCCGCAACTTTAAGTGCTTTTATGTTAGCCTCGGCGTCTGCAGTTTGAGTGCCAGACTCTGCGGCTTTTGCGGCAGCTCGCTCTTGCTCTTTTTTGCGCGCAGCCTGTGCCGCAGCAGCCTCGATGGCGCGTTGCTTGCGCTTCTCTGCTTTCTCGGCGGCTTCGCGCTCAAGGCGAGCTTGGCGCGCCTCAAAGCGGGCGCGCGCGTGATCTGCACGGCGCTGCTCCATCTCCTCATTGCGGATTTCAGACTTAGCAAAACGGTAGTACTGCACCAGTGGTATGTTGCTAGGGCAGACGTAGGCGCAGGCGCCACACTCTATGCAATCGAATAGATTGTGCTGGCGTGCCTTGTCGAACTCCTTGCCTTTGGAGAACCAGTAGAGTTGTTGTGGCAGCAGCTGCGCCGGACACGCCTGTTCACACATGCCGCAGCGAATGCAGGCTTGGGCGGGCGGTGGCGGCGGCATCTCTTCGGATGTGGTGGCGATGATGCAGTTGGTTGTCTTGATAACCGGAATGTGTGGGCTGGTGACCGGAACGCCCATCATGGGGCCTCCCATCACCAGTTTGCTCAGCTTATCATGGTCGACACCGGCAAACTCAAGCAGAGTCGAAAACGGGGTGCCCAAAAGTGTGTGCAGGTTCTGTGGCTGCTGCAGTGCCGCGCCGGTTAGGGTAACAATGCGGGATATCAGGGGTTCACCGGTCGTAACCGCCCTGTGAATCGCTGCAGCCGTACCAACGTTCTGGCAGACGATGCCGACATCGGCAGGAATCTGGCCGCTAGGTACTTCGATGTTAGTGAGCAGCTGTATCAACTGACGCTCGCCACCTGAGGGGTACTTAGTCGGCACTACCTGAAGATCAATCTCCAGCCTAGAGCTTTCCATCGCTGCCTTCAGGGCCGCGATCGCTTCAGGCTTATTGTCCTCAATCCCGATAATGATATGGTGCGGCTTTAGCAGGTGGGCGATTATCTCAATACCACCAACAATGGCCTCAGCACTTGTACGCATCAACATATCATCGGAGGTGATGTAGGGTTCGCACTCGGCGGCGTTGATAATCAAGGTGTTGACGATGTGGTCATCGCCAAGGTGCAGCTTAACATCGGTTGGAAAGCCTGCTCCGCCCATGCCCGCTATCCCTTTGGAGCGGATGAAGTCGATCAAGCTATTCGGTGCTAGCTGTTTATAGTCGGCTAAGCCCGCGTGCTCAATCCAACGCTCTTCACCATCGGTCTCAATGATGATGCACTCTGCCTCTAGCCCAGAGGCATGAGGGACCGGCTGCTGGGAGATATCAATGACGCGGCCGGAACTCGGCGCATGAATTGCTGTCGATATGCGACCCACAGGCTCTGCGATTACCTGACCTTTGAGGACCGTATCGCCAACACTTACCACTGGATCAGCCGCCATACCGATGTGCTGCAGTACCGGAATCACCAGATGCTTGGGTAGCGGCGCATCCACCAGCGGTGTCTGGGTAGATTGCAACTTATTCTCAGGTGGGTGGATACCCCCGTGAAAACTGTAAACGGCCATGTTAAGCGGTCTCCTCAGACGGCGTAGAACGGTCGGTGGCGATAATTTGCATGGGGCTAGGTGGCGCGGGCCACTTCCAGTTACCTATCGTTGTGCCAACGGGGATCATATCGATACAGTCTACTGGACAGGGCTCAACACAGAGATCACAGCCAGTACACTCAGACACAATAACCGTATGCATCTGTTTTGCCGCGCCGAGAATAGCGTCAACCGGACAGGCCTGAATGCACTTAGTACAACCGATACACTCATCCTCACGGATGTAGGCGACCTTGCGAACATCCTCAGAGCCATGTTCGGCATCTAGGGGTATAGATTCAACATTAAGCAGCTCTGCGAGCTGGTCTATGGTTGCCTGCCCACCGGGCGGACACTTATTGATCGCCTCACCTGAGGCTATCGCCTGCGCATAAGGGCGACATCCCGGATGACCACACTGACCACACTGAGTCTGCGGCAGTATGGCGTCTATCTGATCAACTATAGGGTTGCCTTCAACCTTAAATCGCACAGATGCGTAGCCCAATATCAGCCCGAAAACGAGCGCTAGTGCTAGCAGAACAAAGATTGCGGTAAGTACACTATCCATACACCGCCGCCCTAAAACTTAACCAGACCAGCAAAGCCCATAAATGCCAGAGACATTAGACCGGCTGTGATCATACCGATAGCGGCGCCGCGAAATGGTACGGGTACCTCGGCTACGGCGATACGCTCTCGAATAGCGGAGAAGAGTATGAGTGCCAAAGAGAAGCCGACCGCTGCACCAAAGCCATAGCCGATCGACTCGACAAAGGAGTTCTGCTTGCGGATATTCAACAGCGCAACGCCAAGCACAGCACAGTTGGTTGTGATCAGTGGTAGAAAGATACCCAGTAGTTTGTAGAGCAGGGGGCTGGTTTTATGAACCACCATCTCGGTGAACTGCACCACAACCGCGATCACCAGAATAAACGCGACAGTCTGCAGATAGACGAGCTCAAGCGGTGCCAGCAGGTAGGTGTAGACCAGATAGCTGCAGACGGATGAGAGTGTTAGCACGAACGTGGTGGCGAGTGACATCCCCATGGCGGTCTCGAGCTTGTTGGAGACACCCATAAATGGGCAGAGTCCAAGAAACTGAACCAGCACGAAGTTGTTAACCAGTACGGTACTGATGAGTATCAGTAGAAAGTCCGTCATTCTGTCCCTTATATCTGCTCTAACTAAGCCAAGTTGCCGCGCTATTGTAACCCAGTAATACGCACCGATCCAAAGATCGGAGCGCGCTATTTCCCTGTTTTTTAAGGGGGTTTAGATTATTTGGCAGTGCTCTAAGGCATCCAGAATTAGCTCGACCCGTTGCGCTGTATCTAATCGCTCATTGAGATAGAGGTCGGCATCATCGGCGTTAGATGCTGTCCAATCTGAACCCTCTGCGAATTGACTCAGAACAATCAGTCCGGTTTGAGCCAGTATCTCTTGTGTATCAGGCGTCGCAACAATTGCCAGGCGACCGCGCTCGAACAGAGCACGCTCAAGCGTGTAGAGTAGCTCTGCATCGGCGTTCGCTAGCCCCAGCACTTTAGATTGCTGCCCCAGACGGGATGCCCGATCGACGGCGCTTACGGCAGACGCGCTGTGTAGCTCTAAGGTGGCAGCCTTCTGCTGAGGCTGGGTCACCATGCCGGCTGCAACGGTTGTGTTGGTCAGTTTGTCTATTAGGATGAAGGCACCTGTCTGCCGCAGATTTTGATAGTCGTCCACCACCAGAGGTGTCTGCGCACTTATCTCAACCTCGGCGATCTCGTTGAGGCTCAGCACGCTCGTGGGCGAGCGTTCCAGAGTGTTTACGTCGATGCGTTGATGGATCTGGCTGACGACTGCGTTACTGCCACCACTGGCGAGCTTCAAGGCGTAGTTGCGCCCGGGCACGAGCGGGGCATCGCTCATCCAGACTAGATGAGCATTGAAGTTACGCTGGGGTTTTACTTGGGTGGTTGCATGCACCAGCATGTCACCGCGCGAAATATCTATCTCGTCTTCCAGTGTCAAGGTAACGGCTTGCGGCGCGAAAGCGCTCTCTAGGTCGGCTTCCCAAGTAACGATCTGTTTAACACGGCTGCGTTTGCCTGAAGGCAGTACTTGGATCTCATCACCCACGCTCACAGTGCCACTAGCGATCGTGCCGGCATAGCCGCGAAAATCGAGATTTGGCCGGTTCACATACTGCACGGGGAAACGCAATGGCTCGTCGGTGACCGCCTGTTCAATATTGATAGTCTCAAGCTGCGCGAGCAGCGGCTCTCCCTGATACCAAGGCATTGAGTCAGAGACATTGACCACGTTATCGCCTTTAAGCGCCGAGAGCGGAACAAAGTGCAGATCAGGCAGGTTTAAGGACTCGGCAAACTCCAAGTACTCCTGCTTTATCTCCTCAAAGCGGCTCTGCGAGTAATCCACCAAGTCCATCTTGTTGATGGCGACTAGGGTATGTTTGATTCCGAGCAGAGAGACAATAAAACTGTGGCGACGCGTCTGGGTCTGCACGCCGTGTCGCGCATCTATCAAAATAATTGCTAAGTCAGCCGTTGAGGCGCCTGTCGCCATATTGCGCGTGTACTGTTCATGCCCTGGTGTATCGGCAATAATGAATTTGCGCTTAGTGGTGGAGAAGTAGCGGTAGGCGACATCAATGGTGATGCCTTGCTCACGCTCGGCTTGAAGTCCATCAACCACAAGCGCTAGGTCTATCTCGTCGCCGGTCGTACCGATACGTTTTGAGTCACTGCGTACAGTTGCCAACTGATCCTCGTAGATCATCTTTGAGTCGTGCAGGAGGCGGCCGATCAGTGTTGATTTACCATCGTCAACGCTGCCGCACGTGATAAAACGCAGCAGCTCTTTGTTCTCGTGCAGTGCTAGATAGGACTCTATATCCTGTGCGATCAGATCTTGTTCCTGGTTCATATCTCTTAATCCTAAGTGCTGAATAGACGAAGTCGCGCCTAATCAGCGGGTAAATCAATTAGCTGGGTCCGTTGCGATTTGGGTTAGAAGTAACCTTCTATCTTCTTCTGCTCCATAGAGCCGGCGCTGTCGTGGTCAATAGCGCGACCCTGTCGCTCTGAAGTGGTCGCGAGTAGCATCTCTTGAATGATCTCGGGCAGTGTGTCTGCCTCGGACTCAACCGCGCCCGTTAATGGATAGCATCCGAGCGTACGGAAACGAATGGAGCGCTGCTGGGGTACTTCGCCTGGCTCCAGCGGCAGGCGTTCGTCATCAACCATCAGCAGCATGCCGTCGCGCTCAACCACTGGGCGCTTCGCTGATAAGTAAAGTGGAACGATAGGTATATGCTCTAAGTATATGTATTGCCATATATCTAGCTCGGTCCAGTTACTGAGAGGAAAGACTCGAATCGACTCCCCCTGATCCACTTTAGTGTTGTAGATATTCCACAGTTCGGGACGCTGGTTCTTTGGGTCCCAGCGGTGATTTTTGTCTCTAAAAGAGAAGACACGCTCTTTCGCGCGTGAGCGCTCTTCGTCACGTCGGGCGCCACCAAAGGCTGCGTCGAACTTGTATTTGTTAAGAGCCTGCTTGAGAGCTTGGGTCTTCATAATATCTGTATGCTTGGCAGAACCGTGAGTGAAAGGCCCCACGCCCATATCCACACCTTCCTGATTGATGTGCACAAGCAGCTCCATGCCGGCCTCCTCTGCCATGCGATCTCGGAAGCTAATCATCTCTTTAAACTTCCAAGTGGTATCCACATGCAGCAGTGGAAAAGGGGGCTTGCCTGGGTAAAAGGCTTTGCGAGCAAGGTGAAGCATAACCGAGGAGTCTTTGCCAATAGAGTAGAGCATCACAGGATTATCAAAGCTGGCGGCTACTTCACGAATGATATGAATACTCTCTGCTTCGAGCTTCTTCAGGTGCGTCAGACGCTGTTTACTGAGCTGTTGCATCAGATTACCTTCCAATTTTGTTAGAACTTTTAGCTATTATCATTAGCGATCGATATAAGTAAAAAGAATATTTAAAGCTTTGCTTAGTATCATTTGGTTATATGAATTGGATTTTTAGATTCTGAGGGTTATATGAAGAAAAGTTCTAAATAAACAGGTAAATATTATTTCAGGTTATAAAAAGATGTAATTACTATTCGCAAACAGAATAACGAGGCGTGTTTTGGCGTCGGAGAATTAGAGTGGATCTTGGGTTTACACTCGCCGGGTTAGTGGTCGGCTTCATTGTTGGATTGACTGGTATCGGCGGCGGAGCGCTTATGACGCCCATTCTGATCCTCGGGTTTGGCATACCGCCAATCATTGCGGTCAGTACCGATCTGCTCTACGCGGCGATCACCAAATGTGGCGGGATACTGAGTTATGCCCGCAAGCAGTTGGTGCACTATCGAATAGTCGCTCTGCTGCTCGCGGGGAGTCTGCCGAGCGCGATTCTGACGCTAATCGTACTCAGTGGTGTAGAGGCGGGTGAATTGATAGAGCGCCTGATGAACCTGACGCTGGGCGTCTCCTTAGTGCTGACCTCCATCGCGGTGTTTATGCGTCGATCAGTACGAAAGTTATCCGGGCGCCTATCACAGGCGGCGATTGGGCGCAGGCTCAAGCGCCTGCGCCCGCTCCTTACTGTTGCAGCTGGCGCTGCATTAGGTGTGTTGGTGACGCTGTCGTCAGTGGGCGCCGGTGCTTTGGGAACCGCGGTTTTGATACTGCTATATCCGCGTCTGTCGATGCCGGCCATCGTCGGTACTGATCTGTTACACGCCGTGCTGCTAACCGCTGTCGCGGGCGCTGGACACTATCAGATGGGTAGCGTCGATACCGCATTGCTGCTGAGTTTGATTACTGGATCATTGCCAGGCGTGTTCGCCGGCAGTTATCTGGGTAGCCGCCTGTCTGCGAAGGTGATGCAGCCGGTAATGGGAAGTTTGTTGATGGCAATTGGTCTGCGTTTTGTGTTGGCCAGCTAGTTCGAAGTTTGAGGCTTTAATATGTATATCTACAATGATGTTGACCAGCGCTTAGTGGATGAGCGGGTTGCGCAATACCGGGATCAAACCCGGCGTTTTCTTGCGGGTGAGATAAGTGACGATGAGTTTCTTGCGCTGCGCCTTATGAATGGCCTCTATATTCAACGTCAGGCGCCGATGCTGCGAGTTGCTATCCCCTATGGTCTGATGAGTGCAGAGCAGCTGCGTGTTCTCGCCGAGGTATCACGCGATTTTGACAAAGGTTACGGCCACTTCACGACGCGCACCAATATCCAGTTTAACTGGCCCAAGCTTGAGGAGGTTCCAGATATTCTTGAGCGCCTCGCTAAAGTGCAACTACATGCCATACAGACATCAGGCAACTGTATTCGTAATACCACTACCGACCACTTTGCCGGCATTCACCCTTCAGAGACAGAAGATCCACGTCCTTGGTGTGAACTGATTCGCCAGTGGTCTACCCTGCACCCTGAGTTTGCCTATCTGCCGCGCAAGTTTAAGATCGCAGTAACGGGTTCGAAAGAGGATCGCGCAGCGTCCCAAGTGCACGATGTGGGTCTGCATTTGATTCGCAACAGTGCTGGCGAGCTCGGCTTCGAGGTCCTCGTTGGTGGTGGGCTTGGCCGCACACCGATTATTGGCAAGAAGATTCGTGATTTTCTGCCCGCTCAGGAGCTGATCTCTTACCTAGAGGCGATTCTGCGTATCTACAACCTCAAAGGGCGCCGCGACAACAAATATAAGGCGCGCATAAAGATACTGGTTGAGGCGATGGGTGTTGAAGCCTTTACCGAACAGGTGGAGGCGCATTGGCAGACGCTCAAAGATGGGGAGCTGCGCATTCCACAAGAGGAGATCGACCGCGTTACTGCATTCTTCGCTGACCACCCCTATGACGCTAATGCTGCTGCTGATTTAACGCTTGATGAGAAACTTGATGCTGACGGCGATTTTCGTACTTGGTATGCACGCAACACTCATCCGCACAAGCGAGCAGGGTATCGAGCCGTTACCGTTTCACTAAAGCCGCATCTCGGTGCTCCTGGAGACATAACTGCCTTGCAGATGGACGTTGTAGCGGATCTTGCGCAACGTTACTCATTTGCTCAGATCCGCTCGACGCACGAGCAGAATCTGGTGCTCGCGGACGTGGCTCAGGCCGACCTTTATGCTGTTTGGCAGACACTAGTTGAACACAACTTAGCGCGTCCAAACATCGGTTTGCTGACGGATATGATTGTCTGTCCAGGGTTCGACTTCTGTTCGCTGGCTAATGCTCACACGCTAAACATTGCTGACCAGATTAACCAGACATTTGATGATTTGGACTACCTCCACGATTTGGGTGAGATTCGCCTTAACATGTCTGGCTGTATTAATGCTTGTGGACACCACCATGTCGGCCATATAGGGATCTTGGGTGTCGATAAAAAAGGTGAGGACTGGTACCAGATTACTCTGGGTGGCTCTAGTCGCGAAGATGCCTCTCTGGGTAAGGTGCTGGGCCGTGCCGTAGCAGCCGAAGAGGTTGCAGATACATTGAAGAAGCTGTTAGAGACCTATGTCGAGATTCGCCTTAACGGCGAGCGTTTTATTGATACAGTGCGTCGTGTCGGCGTGGCACCATTTAAGGAGGCTGTTTATGCCGTTGCTAGTTAATCGCGAGCTCTGGCTGAGCGATGATGTTTATCACTTCGTGCCTTTTAGTGAGTACCTTGAGTTAAGCGAGGCAGAGCAGTTGCTGGTTGATGCAGTACAGGTGAACGGCGATGCTCCGCTCGAGCAGCTCTTGCAGCTTGCGGAGCGATTTGAAGCGATCGCCGTGGAGTTTCCGGTGTTGCGTGATGGTCGCGGATTTAGTTTTGCGCGTGAACTTCGTGTCAGTGGCTTTACCGGGCAGATCCGCGCAATCGGCGAAACAAGCCGTGATAAACTTGCGCTGCTGGAGCGTTGTGGCTTCGATGCGGTTGAGTTAGCCGCAGACAAATTTAAAAGAGAATACCCTAGCGCTTATACCGAGATGAGCGTGCGTTATCAGGGCGCCGTTGATGATCCACGCCCGATCTACCGACAAGAGGAGCCAGCATGAGTCGCGTCAACCTAGACCTACAGACGGCCAATCAAGAGCTGGAGTTACGCAGTGCTGATGAGATTGTACGTTGGGCACTGGAGCGCTCTGAGCGACCCCTTGTTACAACGAATTTCCGCCCTTACGAAGCGGTAATCTTGCACCTAGTGACGCAAGTACGCCCTGATATTCAGGTGCTATGGGTAGACTCTGGATACAACACCTCCGCAACCTACCGGTTTGCTGAATCGTTGATTGAACAACTCAAGTTAAATGTCGTTACCTATATCCCTCAGATGAGCAGTGCGCGGCGCAATGTGTTGATGGGGGGTATTCCGGATATCGACGATCCGCTGCATGAAGAGTTTACGCGCCAGGTAAAACTTGAGCCGTTTCAGCGAGCGCTGGCAGAGTTGAAGCCGGACCTCTGGTTTAATGCCATCCGCAAGGATCAAACAGCCTTTCGTCAATCGCTCGATGTGGTCACTCAGAGCCGCGATGGGGTGATTAAGGTGGCTCCGCTATTCTACTGGAGTGAAGCGGACCTCGACGCATACCTAGAGAGATTCGCGCTCCCCAATGAGTTCGACTATTTCGACCCGACCAAAGCCCTGGAGACGCGCGAGTGCGGTTTGCATACGCAACTTTAATAGCGCCGCGACAAATGGCCGAGGTTGAGCTTTAATTAAAGTCTAATCAATGGTTTGGAGCTTAGATGAAGTCTTTAATTGTAGCGGCGCTGGTCGCAGCGGGTGGTGGCGGTAGCTACTGGTTCTGGCAACAGCAGCAGAGCGGTGAGGTTGAGCTCGGTGGATATGTGCCAGCCGACACCGCTCTCTATATCGGTGGCCAGACATCGCCGGCGATCGTTTCGCAGCTCGAGCATCTTTACGCCCAGCCCGATATGGGGACAGATATTGAGATGCTGGCGAGCGAGATAGAGCAGGGTGGTGACTACCCAGCGCTGAACCGTTTCGCCGCCTCTTTGATGCGCGATCTATTTGCACCCGGCACTAATATTCAAGCGCTCTACTCTCGCTTAGGGCTGGTTATTAGCGGTCCGCAGCAGCTCTTCGTTGACGGACTGGTCCCGGTTCTACACATCAGTGCCGAAAAGAGCGCAACCTTCACCCAGTTCTGGGCCCAGCATGGTCGTAGCGCTGGCCTGCCTGTGTTTGAGAACGAACTCGACGGCTCGCCCTATACACGTATTCAGCTTTCACCTCCTGAGGAGACGAACCGCATAGATCTGATTGTCGCGCAAACAGGCGGGATGGCGGTACTCACCTTCGCCGCGCCTTTTGACTCCGATAACGAACTGGCGCAGCGTCTCAGATTGAAGCAACCAGAAGAGAACCTGCTGCAGAGCGGTACGCTGGAACAAATTGCTCAACGGTACGGATTCACTAAAGAGTTCAGTTTCCTGCTTGATATTGAAGCGATTGCAAAAGCGGTATTGGGTGTCGACCAGACGCGAATGGCGAAAGATCTTGAAGCCCTCTTCGCACTGACGCAAGAGCCCGCACCCGCAGCGACTATGACGCAAGTGTGCCGCGAAGAGTACGCCAGTATTGCCGGTTGGGTGCCCAGGATTGTTGCCGGCTACACCTCAATCCAGACAGAGCCTGGTGTCAGTATTAGCAGTCGCTCAGTGTTGGAGGTGAAGTCGGGTGAGGTGCTTAATCAATTAAACCTCCTTAATGGGCACGTGCCAAATCACGTCGCAGATGCCAACCAACAGCTGTTCGGTCTTGGGGTTGGTTTGGATATGGATCAGCTAATGCCGGTGACGGTACAGCTGTGGAATCAATTCACTCAGCAGACCTTCGCCTGCGCCGAGTTGCGCCAGATGCAACAGCAGGCCGCGAGCAATAATCCTGCGATGCTTGGTTTGTTTACCGGCATGGCGCAAGGAATCAAGGGTGTTGGGCTTTCGCTCTACGACTTTACCTATGGCAATGCGATACAGCCTATTAAATCCCTCGACCTGCTCCTGAGTGTAGCTACGCAGAATCCAGCCTTGCTCGCCTCGATGGCCGCGGGCTCGCCTGCGGCGGCCTTTGGGCAGATTCCGACAGATGGTTCAACCGCCAGTGTTGACCTGAGTGAGATACAGCCAGGTTTGAGCGCAGAGGTGGGTTTGAAAGGTCAGCACCTTACTTTCGCTATGGGGGCCAAAGGGAGGGCTGCAGCCAATGCGTTGGCTAGCGAGGCGCTTGAGCCGAATGGTCTGCTTGCGATGAGTCTAAACTATCCCGCATTCGGTAGGTTGGTGGAGGCGTTCCCACTCGACGCTATTGAACCTCTGATAACAGATAGTGAAACGAGTGTCTGTTTAGAGCGTGCGCGTGTTGTTGAGTTGCTACGCCAGCAGCCTATCAAGGCAGCATACCGCATGGGGTTCTCGCCACAGGGCTTTGACTCGACGGTGGACCTCGATATTGATGCGCAGGAGGAGCCTGGGCTGATCAACCCTGTGGGTAGCTTTACGCTCTATGACCAGACGTGGGACTGTCCTCAAGGTGTAATGGTGGGTATGGAGGAGATTCGCGCTGACGGCACCGGTACCTACGAGGAGAGCGATGAGTCAGGCGCCTGTTCAACTTACGCTTATGACTATCGCTGGAGTCAGTCGGGTAATCGGTTAAGTTTTGATATTACTAGCTCACGTGGACGCAGTGACTGCGTCGGCGATTGGGAGGAGTACGGCACTTTCGCCGCTTCATGTAGGTTGATCCCTAGTGCTGAGGGATTCGGTTGTATTTATGAAGATGATGAGAGTGATGGTTTGTTCGCCTATAAACGGCGGTAGTTTGTGGGGCCTCTGGCATAGGTTCCTGAATACTAGAGAGGCTCGCAGTTTGGCGAGCCTCTCTACTTTTGGAGTGTTAAATGGAATACCTACCTCTCTTTTTTGATCTGCAAGGCCAGCCTGTTCTGCTTATTGGCGGGGGTGATATTGCGTTGCGCAAAGCGCGTTTGCTGACACGCGCTGGCGCTCGAGTGCGTCTCGTCTCGCCAGAAATCTTGCCAGAGGTGGAACAGTTGGTGGTTGAAGCGGCTGGTGAGATTATCGAGGCGCGCTACCGAGAGGAGCATCTAAACGGTGTGAGATTGGTCGTTGCGGCAACCGATGATGATGAGGTTAATCAGCAGGTTCATACTGATGCGGTTGCCGCGGGCATTCCTGTAAATGTTGTCGATAACCCGCCTCTGTGTACCTTTATCTTTCCGGCAATCGTCGACCGCTCACCCATCGTTATCGGTATATCCTCAGCAGGTAAAGCTCCGGTGTTAGCGCGTAATCTGCGAGCGAAGCTGGAGACTCTCATCCCCTCAAGATATGCAGAGTTGGCCTCGCTGGTTGGGCGCTTTCGTTCTGCCGCAAAACTTAAGTTCGACAGCGTCAACAAACGCCGCAATTTTTGGGAGAGGGTGCTTGAAGGTTCTGTAGCCGAGCGTGTACTTGCCGGCCAAACGCGTGAAGCCGAGCAGCTACTGCAGCAGCAATTGCACGCCGCCGATGCTGACCATCAGGTGGGGGAGGTCTATCTTGTTGGTGCTGGACCTGGTGATCCTGAGCTCTTGACGTTCAAAGCTCTGCGTTTGATGCAGCAGGCCGATGTTGTTATGTACGATGCGCTTGTTTCAGCTGAAGTTTTAGATCTCTGTCGGCGTGATGCTGATCTGATCTACGTTGGCAAACAGCGTGATAATCACGCCGTTCCCCAGCAGGGGATCAACGACCTGTTGGTCCAGCACGCTAAGGCGGGTAAGCGAGTCGTGCGTTTAAAAGGTGGTGACCCGTTCATCTTTGGACGCGGTGGCGAAGAGCTACAACAGCTTAAAGCTGCGGGCGTCCCTTTTCAGGTTGTTCCAGGTATCACAGCGGCTAGTGCGTGTAGTACTTATGCCGGGATTCCTCTGACCCACCGAGAATACTCTCAGTCAGTAAAGTTTATTACCGGGCAACTTAAGAACCGCACCTCGGATCTTGATTTTGACGAGCTGGCTGGAAGTCGCCAAACGCTGGTGTTCTACATGGGGCTGCACACAATAGAGAAGCTGAGTAAGGGATTGATTGTTGCAGGCAAAGCTAAGGATACGCCGGTCGCAATCGTTTCACGCGGCACGCGTCCTGATCAACAGGTGCTGACGGGACGACTGGATCAGATCGCCCAATTGCAGCAAAAAGCCCAGTTACCCGCTCCAGCGCTAATTATAGTTGGGGAGGTTGTGGAGCTGCACCAGACGCTCGCCTGGTTCGGGGATAACGAGCCCGCGCCGCTGCCGTAGCGGCGCGTCCTAACTGCTCTCTTTACAGGAAGTTGTATCCAACGAGGAAGCTACCTGCGTAACCAATCACGAAGGCAATGGCTAGGAAGAGCACATAGCGTGCGTAGGTGGCAAAGGTTAGGATCTCCACTTTAGACATCGCAATAATGCCGGCAGCAGAGCCGATGACAAGCATCGATCCGCCTACGCCGACAGCGTAGGTCAGTGATAGCCACTCAGCCTGAGACATGCTGATATTCGATTTTAGCAGGGCTGCAGTTAGCGGAACGTTATCAACAACTGCTGAGAAGAGTCCCATAACGAAATTGGCGGCTACAGGGGGCATAACTTCATAGATGCGCACGAGGCTATCCAGTACGCCAATCTCTTTTAGCATGCCAACAAGTAGCAGGATGCCCAAGAAGAACATGAGCGTATCGAACTCAATCTTGCGGATGTAGTCCAACAGGTTTTCGCGCTTATCTTCGTTATAGAGGAAGCGGCCGATAAGGAACATGAGCGAGAGGCCGAATAGGAACGTTAGCACCGGTGGGATCCCGGCAATAATGTTGAGTACAATCGTGCCGATAATCGTCGCGAGGAAAACCACTGCGATTACCTTACCTACATGATCGTCCCGACGTGGTGTTGGAATTACCTCAGTAACACCGTTGAGGGGGCGAGAGAGCATGCCAGCCAACGCGAGAACGCTGACGAACGCTGGGGCAGAGAGCAGTAGAAGGTCCTGTATCTCCACCTTGCCAGCAAGGAATATCATAAGCGTAGTTACGTCACCGGTTATCAGTGCGACGCCACCGGAGTTGACAGCAAAAACCACCATCACGGAGAAGCGTAGCGTTTTACGCCTATCGAGTCGCAGCGAGAGCACGAGCGCGATAGAGACCAGCGTTGCAGTGATGTTGTCGCAGAGTGATGAGAAGACGAAGGCGAAAATCGCCACCAGAAATATCAGCTTACGTTCACTGATGCGTCGCGGTAGCATTTTATAGATGAGCGTCTCTATCAGTCCCTGATGGTTGAGAAAGGCAACGAATGTCATGGCTGCCATAAGAAAGAGCCATAGACCCGCGATCTCTAGGATGTTCTCATCCAGTTTATGGCGTAACTCCTCGGGAGTGGTTCCCGCTTCTGGAAATAGAAATACCAGAATCCAAGCGAGAGCTCCAAGGAATAGAGTCGACTTCGCCTTATTTACATGAATGACCTCTTCGAGCACGATAGAGAGCAGCGCTAACCCCGCGAGGGAGATTAGGACGGTATGCAACATGGAATGTGTCCTGTGGTTGTTCAGCGTAAGGTCGTAGTTTGGTCATACCGATAGGTAATTTTACTACGTAATGAACGCCCTAAGATTGATGATGGGCGAATATTAACCGATTTTAGGGGCGCTTACGCGCAGTTAATCGGTAATAAGTGTTAGGTTTTTGTAACTTTTTTTCATACTCTTATTTCAATCTGCGAGGCTGCCCGTTGGTGCAAAAGGTTTCCCCAGAGTCGAACTGGTACGTCTATATGCTGCGTTGCGCGGATGGGTCTCTCTACACCGGAATTACGACTGATCCGCAGCGTAGACTCAGACAGCACCGCGGGGAGTTGAAGGGTGGTGCACGCTACACGCGCTCCCGCTCGCCGCTATCGTTAGTCTGGCTAGAGGTGCAGCCTGATCGTGCCAGTGCGACACGTCGGGAAATACAGATAAAGGGTCTGAAGGCGAGCGCTAAAGAGTCGCTCTTGAAACAGTTTAAACTGGCTGAAGAATTTTCCTGATGAAGTGCTTTTTGGGTGCGCTGTTATTGCTCGAAATCGAGTTTTTGAGGGTGTAAATTCATAGAAACAATGGTTTAGGTGATGAATAGCTTTCACTGGTTTTTCGCGCTTTGCGAACTAAACTGAAAAGGAATGCAGGGCGAGCCGTTGATTCGGTGTTGACCCCGGCAACCTGCCCCGGGTCATTAAGGGGATGACGAGCGGAAATCTTTCCCGCAAATGAGGCGGCCCCAACGGGACCGCCTCAACTATTTCTGGCGCTTAATTTCTCTGGCGCTTAATCTAAGGTGCAAAACCTAAGGCGCAAAACCTAAGGCGCAAAAATTCAGGGCGTCAAACCTAGGTGGTCAGGACGCGCCTAAAACCTGAATCAATCGCGTTTTGCGGGACGCTTCGACGGCTTACGTGGCTTTGCGTCTTTGCTCTCAGAGCTCTTACGCGCACGCTTGGGCGCTGCATCACTCGCACCACTTGGTTTACGACTGCGCTTGGCTGGCGCATCGTCGCTCCATGGGCGAATATTGAGTGACTGACCACAGACTCTCGCTTTTGCGAGTTGGCTAAGCTGTGCTTTCGAAAGGTTTGAAGGCAGATCAACAGTGGTAAACCCGGAGCTGATATCGACTCGGCCGATCAGACCTGAGTTAATTTCCGCCTCATTAGCTATAGCGCCAACAATGTTACCTGGCTTAACCCCATGATCATGTCCGACGTTGATCCAGTAGCGTTGTTTGTCTGCATCAAGTGCTTCGCGATTACGTTGGCGCGGTTTGCCATCACGCTCAGGACGAGGAGCACGTTCGCGGCGAGGAGGGGCAGCATTTGGATCCGGCTCGTTCTCATCAAGGAAGAAGCGACGGTCTGAGTTCAACAATCCAAGGGCAGCGGCGGCCAATGCACTCGCTGTGATACCACTCTCTGTAACTAGGTCTGTGACCAGCTTGTGGTAGGCGTTTGCGTCCGGTGTGCCGGTTGCATCGACCAGCTGCTTCTTAAGACGCTGCGCACGCATTTCGTTGATCTCAGCAGCCGTTGGTAAAACCAGCTTCTCCAGTGTAGAGGAGGTGCGGCGTTCAATCTGGCGCAGCAGACCACGCTCACGCGGGGTCACGAAGAGAATTGCATCTCCGCTGCGACCCGCACGACCGGTACGACCGATACGGTGCACATAGGACTCAGCGTCATAAGGAATGTCGAAATTGAAGACGTGAGTGATACGGTCAACGTCCAAGCCGCGGGCAACAACATCGGTAGCAACAAGAATCTCTAGGTTGCCTCTCTTCAGCTTATCAACGATCTTCTCGCGCTGTGCCTGCGGAATATCGCCGTGCAGAGCTGCGGCTGGGAACCCTTCAGAGCGCAACTGTTCGGTTAGCTCTTCGGTCATTGTCTTGGTGCGGACAAAGATGAGAGCAGCGTCATGCTCTTGCTGCTCCAGCATACGTGTGAGTGCAGCAAACTTAGACATGCCGCGAACTTCCCAGATACGCTGGCGAATGGTGCTAGCTGTCGCTGTTTTTGAAGCGATCTTAACAATGGTCGGATTCTGCAGGTAACTTTCTGCAATGCGACGCACTTCGTTTGGCATTGTTGCCGAGAAGAGGGCGATCTGTCGCGTTGGCGGCGTGTGCTTTAGGATCCACTCGACATCGTCGATAAAGCCCATGCGCAACATCTCATCTGCTTCATCGAGCACCAGCGCTTGAAGTTTATCCAGTACCAGCGTTCCGCGGCGGATGTGGTCCATAACGCGACCTGGAGTGCCGATTACAACCTGCACACCTTTGCGCAGGGCGCGTAACTGAGTGTCATATGCCTGTCCACCATAGATCGACAGCGTACGAATGCCAGAGAGGTATCGAGAGTACTGCTCGCACGCCTCTGCAACCTGAATCGCTAGTTCACGCGTTGGCGCAAGTATGAGCAGCTGGGGCTGGTGCAGGTTTGGGTCGATACGATTTAGCAGTGGTAGTGCGAAGGCAGCAGTTTTACCTGTACCTGTTTGCGCCTGACCAAGCAGGTCATCACCGTTTAGAAGTGTTGGAATCGCTTCAGCTTGAATCGGTGAGGGGGTCTCGTAACCTACATCTTTCAATGCATCGAGAATAGCGGGCGCAAGTCCCAAGTCAGCGAAGGTGCTGGTGGGGTTTTCAGAATCAGACATATTGGAGGTTGTGTACCTATTTTAGAGTGCGCAGTCAGAGCGCGGCCCATGAATCGACTGAGTCTTGCCCAAGGCGACTCATGGGAGGGGTGTTAAAAGAGGACGGAGTGTATACGAATTGAACAGCAACTGTCCAGCTAAAGTCTGAGAGTTTAACTGGGAATCAACATGCCACGCTGAACAAAATCAAAGGCTTCCAGCCGTTTCATCCAGCGCTCCACTGCAGGGTAGTCGGCTGGGTTAATACGCTGAAATTCGAAACGTGCGGCCCAAGGGTAGATAGCGAAGTCAGCAATGCTGAGCTCGTCCGCAACGTAATCACGCTGCTGCAGGCGACTATCTAAAACTCCCCAAAGGCGCTGCGCCTCTTTATTGTACCGCTCCTCAGCGTATGGGACTGGCTCTTTTACAAACATATTAAAATGGTGTGCTTGGCCGAGATAGGGGCCAAAGCTCCCCATCTGGAACATTAGCCACTCCATCACCTCCATCTGTTTGCGCGGGTCAGTAGGAAGGTACTGCTGCGCTTTATTCGCCAGGTAGAGGAGTACAGCTCCGGATTCAAACACCGATATTGGCGCTCCGTCTGGGCCCTCTGAATCGACAATCGCCGGTATCTTATTGTTTGGACTGATGGCGAGAAATTCGGGCTTAAACTGGTCTCCTGCACTGATGTCGATCGGGTGTACCTTATACTCCAGGCCACACGCCTCTAGCATTATTGAGATCTTGCGGCCGTTCGGTGTTTTCCAAGTGTATAGATCGATCATGGGGGACTCCTCAGGCGCCTGGGCGGGTAAAGTGGTTGAAAATACTTATGAGCTCATCTTCGGTGTAGCTGACGATAATGAGCTGCTGCCCTGGTTTAATTAGGTCTGGGTCCTGGCCTAGCATGCCCTGCTGGTAGTTGTAGACGTAGGTGTCGTTAACCTTTTGGTAGAGAAATTCTCCCAGGAACGAGCTACGGCGATTCTCCAATGTCTCATCAGCCAGCATCGGGATCTCTGCTGTCAGTACACGTCCGCTCTCTTTGAGCTCAATTCCTTGTGCAAAGGTTTTAATAAGGCCGTGTTGCAAAATGCCCCATAGACCCTGTTCATCATTGGGGGATACGGCGTGGATATAAAAGACAGTACCGGCTGCGAGATCGGGATCTGAGAGTAGCTCCTGCAGACGAATTCTCTGACCGGGTCTCAGCGACGTGCCAGGCTTAGTCGAGCTTACTTCGATATTTCCGGACTGGTCAGTCACCTCAAACTGTACAGCGGGTGCAGTACCCTGAGTTACAACGATTGATTGGCCCTTAAGTGATTCTACGGAGCCCTGAACCAGTTGCGATGTCGGCTCTACGGCCTGAACAACAGCTGCAGCTTCAGCTGCTAAGCGCTCTTTCACCGACTTCATCACCTGCTTCACTTCGACGCGCGTCGGCTCGGTGGAGGTTGCGGAAGAGCCTGGGGCGGTGTTAATTGCAGCTCCGCTTTGATCTGGAGCCTCATTTTCATCTAAGGTTTGATTGTCTAACGAGGTTGCAGCGCTCTGACTGGGCGCGCCAACGCGCTCTATGTTGATGGTCTCGCTCTGCATGGTAGGCATGGCTAGCAATTGCTCACCCGTCACAAAGTTGTCAGCCTTGGTGATGTCTAGCACCTGCTCTTTGGAGTCGGTTGTGAGCTTCTCTATATGCTCTTGCGCAGCGGCTTTTACCTTGGGCGTTACGGGCTCAACTATCGCTTGTGGCTTGACTGCTTGAGTTGATTCAGTGGTTGTGTCTGCATTTTGGTTGAATAGGTAGATACCGATCCCCACTATGATTAGGATCAGTACAACAATTGCACGTTGCATTTAACTTCTCTTCCCTGTGGATGGCTCTCCATCCCTAGATGCGTGAAAAGCTACAATAATCAGTTTTGGGCAGGTATTAAAGTGCAATTGCTGTTTAATATATTGTTTTTTAGTCGGTATAGGTAAGTGATGTCTGAGACTGACAACCCAGATGATTTCTCCTCCATGATGCTTGGCGAGGGCGTCAAGCCGCTGCAGAGTGAAAAACGGGTCTCAACGCGCGAACGTTTGCGTCGCGGTGATCTCGACCAACTTGCGCAGCGCCGCAAGCAGGCCGAGGGTGTTGATGAGCGCTTTCGACTCCAGCCTGAGCAACTCCTCAATCCTGCTGATCCAATTGAGTGGAAGCGCGATGGTGTGCAAGAGGGTGTCTATCGCAATTTGCGTCTGGGTAAGTATGCAGCTGATGCACGCCTTGACCTACTCAACCGCTCTCTCGCGGAGGCGGTCGATGAGGTGCCGGGCTTCGTTAAACAGTGCTACAAGCTTGGATTGCGCACGGTAATTATTAACCATGGTCGCGGCAAACACGCTAAGACGACGCAGAATATCCTGCGCTCATGTCTGGTACTCTGGTTACCAAAGATTGATGAGGTTCTAGCCTTTCACTCCTGTCAGCCTCAACACGGTGGTTTGAGTGCGATCTATCTGTTGCTGCGAAAAAATGAACAGCAACGTTTGGAGAATGTTGAACGACACCGTTGATACGAGCAATCAGGCTAATAATCAGCTAACTGGCTGTTTTTAGGTTTTTGGTACAAAATACAGAGAGTTATCATTTAAGGAGCAAACAAATGGGGGACAAACGGCTCGACCGCGAGGCCCAATACTGGAAAGTGACCAGTGTTTTGCTTCTTACCGTCGCAGCACTTGTTGTCGCTGCGTTAAGCGTGCCGCAATTCTCTACAGAGGCACTCTTGGCGGCACTTCCTGTCGCCATATCGGCGCTGTTTGTTATTCGAACTCACCGCGCCTTGGTAGCGCAGTTGCAAGCTGAGTTGGAGCGTCAGCTCCCAATCGATAGCAGCACTGGGGCTACCTCTTTGCTCTGGTTTCACCGCATGCTAGAGCAAGAGTGCCGCAGGGCGATGCGTGAGTTCAGCCCAGTCAGTGTAATGCGACTACTACCGGTTAATGCCACCAATTCGCTGCACAATGCGGATCTTGTAGAAGCGATGCAGAAACGGATGACACGCCCTGGGGATCTGGTTGCCCTAGACGATGCTCGCGGGCTATGGCTGCTTTTGCCTGCAACCAATGAGTCGGTGAGTGCGTTCGCTGAGCGCATCTTTCAGGTGGTCAATCAACAGGCGGGTGCGACGCACCTTCTCTGCTACACCTTCCAACCCACTGCGGATCTTAACCTCACAAAGGTGACTGATCTCTTCGCTCAGTTCGAACTCGAACTGCACGATGACAAAAAACCGAGATCCAAATCTCAGTCCGAGCCGGTGTTGCGTTGCGAATCTGAGGGCTTTGATATGCCCAGTGTGACCTACTCGCTCTAATGTCTAACCTCACTCGGTTACCCGAGCTACTGCAACAGAGTTATACCCGCAGAATTCTTTGGCATCAGTGTGCCAAAGCCGAGGTCGAGCGCGAGCTTCGCCGTCTACTTGAGCAGCTCAACTATCCGCCGGAGCAGTGCGCTCTGCTATCAGAGCGCAAATTAGCGGGTTTGCCGCCGATAAAACGCGGTGAGTTTGTGCGCCACTTAGGGCTCAGTTACCTCTGTGTAGTTGTCGATGCCTTTTCAGGACTTAATCCAAGTGCCTTAGCTCAGGCAGCGGGCACGCTCAAAGGCGGCGGTGTTCTGATTCTGCTGACACCTAAGGCTGAGCGCTGGGCCGACTTCTACGACCCGGAATATGCCTATATTGGAGCATCTGATCGACCTGCCGGTCACTTTATTCAATGGCTAAAGACGCATCTAGAGGCCAGCCCTACGGTGGTATTAGCCTCTGACAGGTTAGAGCAAAATCAAAGCCCAGCCAGGTTCCAACCTGAACAACTAGGGGTCTATCTCGGAGGCGAGCAGCGCAGCGCTGTCCTACAGTTATTGGTTTGCTGGCGCCAGCACAAGAGTTGTACGCTGATCGATGCTGATCGCGGGCGCGGCAAAAGCAGCGCCCTCGGGCTCGCGCTAGCACTGCAGAGTAGTTTTAATCGCGCTGATGTTGTGGTTACCGCGCCTGATAAGCGTGCGCTGAGTTCGCTTAACCGGGCATTTTCCGAGCTCTTGCCGGACGCTGTGCTGCCGACTTACCTGACGCCGGCGCAACTGCTTGAGCGCAACCAAAAGCCGCTGTGCTTGCTGATTGATGAAGCGGCTGCGTTACCGCTTCCAGTGTTGCAGAAGCTGGTTGATCTCGCGCCTCACGTTGTCCTCGCGAGTACTCAACATGGGTATGAGGGGTTTGGTCGCGGTTATGGCCTTCGGTTTACCCGATCGCTGGAGGAGAGTCGCGCCGATGTACGGCGTATTACTCTCAGCCAGCCACTGCGCTGGGCTACTGGTGATCCTCTGGAGGCGTGGGTCGATAGAGCGCTGCTGCTAAATCAAGATGACCTGCGCTCGTCGATGATGCCGTCGCTAAAAGAGGGTGTCATGGAGGTGGGGGTTGAGTTGTTGCTGCACCAGCCTAATCTTTTCACAGCAATCTATCAGCTACTCGCTCAGGCGCACTATCGAACCTCGCCAGCTGATCTTCGTGTGCTACTAGACTCCGAGGGGCAGCGGCTCTTTATTGATGTAAGAGAGGGTCAGCTGGTTGCCGTTGCCTGGGTGGCTCAGGAGGGGCCGATTGAGCCTAAGTTGGCGCAGTTGATCGCACAGGGTCGTCGCCGTCCAGCAGGTAATCTTTTACCCCAGTCACTCATTTATTATGAGGGTTGGGTTGAAGCTGCCAGCCAAAGGTTCTGGCGGGTTGTGCGCATTGCGGTTTCCGCGAGCTGTCGACGACAAGGGGTTGCGCGTCGGCTGATTGAGCATATGAAAAGGGTGGCGCAACAAGAGTCTGTTGATCTTCTCGGTGCAAGCTTCGCAGGGCATGACGACCTACTGCGTTTTTGGCAGCAGCTAGATTTTCATCTGATGCGTGTGGGGGAGGTGGTGGACCCTGTTGCGGCAGCACCTGCAGCTCAAGTTCTGCAGGCGTTAAACCCGGTGGCAGAGCGCTTGATTAGCCTCTTCAAGGGGGTTGCCACTGAGCCCGCCGATCGTGCCGCGTTGGAACAGCGGAATAGCCTTGCGCTGCACAATTTTGCCCACCATTTTGCACCATTGAAGCTGGTTGAGAATGCGTTGTTAGATCGCTTCAATTCTCAGGATTTTGAGCTATTAATGGCAGTTGAACAGGGTGGTAAGCTCAGCTCTGCTCAGATAAAACGCCTGCGACACTGGGTAGCCGAGCGGCTCTGAGGGCGTTTGTCCGAGGTGCTCTGAATTTGAGCCTAACTTCGGTTACAGCTGGGCTTCGTTCAGAGCTTTGCTGGGTTCCGGGCTCGGCTGGATTTAGAGCAGCGCTTCAAACTCAACTGCGTCGCCCTGTCGAAGGGTTCCTGGTTTTATTACCGAGTAGTTCTGTCCAAACAGGATCGCGCCATCCTGTTTACGGCCAAGTTGATTTAGTGTTCTGAGTGGCTCCTGCTGCGGGTCCTTCTCGCCAGTTATAGGGTCACGTGTTATCAATACGCAGCGTTCGCAGGGCTTTTCACGGCGCAGTAGTACCTCGCCTATACGAATCAGATCCCAGCTATCCTCGGCCCAGGGGGTATCTGACTCAATCACTAAGTTGGGACGGAAGCGGGCCACCTCAAAGGCTGCGCCGCTTGCGCTATTTAGCGCATCGAGCGATGCACTATTAGTTACCAAAAGTGGGTACCCGTCACTAAATATGGGCCCCCAGGGGTAGCGCTTATCGGCAAGGTCGGCCGCTGTTTCGCCATTATGTAGCAGCTGCACGGGGCGTTTGAGTAATTGAGAAAACCAGGCTTCGGACGCTATCAGTCGTGGTGCAGAGAGTTGTCTGTTCCAGATACTCACCTTGCCGAGCTCACTTGAGCAAGCGTCAACCAAACAGGTCTCTGTGTGAGGGTGCTTTGCGTGGCGTACCTGCCACCCATTGGGACGCAGGTCTAGTTCGAGCCCCAGCAGAAGCGGTTCGGTGCGTGCCGTGATAAAACGGCCATCGAGCTCCGCCAAGACGAGACGACGGTCCCCCTCTATCCCCAGTTGCGTTACTCTCGCGTTACTAAGGTTTTGGGCGCGGCAGGACTTCAGCGGGTAGCGGCTAATTTGGCTTAGAGTGGCAGACGCTTGCATGAAATTTCTCGGTTTTGGCTCTAATGGACTAGATTTAAATTACAGATAAAGAGTATCGCTAATAGAGGTTCACCGCTATGCGCAAGTTTGGTCTAGTCACGGCAATGGTTGCGGCTGCAGCGCTCTCGTTTTCAAGTACCGGTTTTGCAGACAAACCTGAGGGTAAGGGTAAGGAGAAGTCGTGGAAGGCGGCGAAGGAGCAGAAGTCAGACAGTGCTCCAGAGGAATCAGACGCACTGTTGCGGGCACTAACGGATAACGAGCAGCAGGAGTTAGCCGACCTTGTGCTGGAGAAAGAGTATGGCTTTAGCAAAAATTCGGTACCTGTTGGTGGCACTAAGCAGCTGCCGCCAGGGTTGCAGAAAAAACTTGATCGCGGAGGTAGTTTACCACCCGGCTGGCAGAAGAAGTTGCAGCGCGGGGAGGTGGTTGATCGCGAGGTCTACCGTGAGGCCGAAAAGTTGCCTGATGAGTTGCTGCGCCGTATTACGGGGCGTGATGATGCTGTAGAGTTACTACGAGTTGGTGACCGTATTCTTCGCGTTGTTGAGGGTCGCGGTACAATTTTGGATGTGATTGATCTCAGTGATCGTGCTATTCGGATGTTGGAATCAAATTAGTGACCCCTGCAATTGACGCTGCCAAAGTGGCTAAGATCAAGTTTCAAGTTCATCGGTATGAGCACGAAGCGGGCGCCGCATATGGTTTAGAGGCGGCGCAGAAGCTTAATTTGTCGCCGGCACAGGTGTTCAAAACACTGATGCTAGAGACCGATAAAGGTGCAAATGCCCTGAGCGTCGCGATTATTCCCGTTGCTGCGCAGTTAGACCTAAAAGCTGCCGCAAAAGCCCTTAAACAGAAACGGGTGGCGATGGCGGATCCTAAGATCGCGCAGCGCCTGACGGGTTATCTCTTAGGCGGTATAAGTCCACTTGGGCAGAAACGCCAATTCCCAACCCTGATTGATGCGAGTGCTCAGAGCTTGGAGACTGTTTTCGTTAGCGCGGGTCGCAGGGGGCTTGAGATAGAGTTGGCACCGGCGCAACTGGCGCTGCTCACAGGCGCGCAGTTCGCCGATATTAGTTCTCTGTGACCTTATGTTATGACGGTGCGTTGTGACTTCTCGTTTTGATCAGGCCATTTTCAGGCGCGGCCGCGGCAGTGGGCCACGTTTGCCATTGCGCTTCACGGCGGGTGGGCGGTGCTTAAAGTTAGCTGGATCGAGGTTGTTGCGTTTCAGCAGCTTATAGAAGTCTGTACGGTTGCGATCAGCCAAACGAGCAGCCTGTGTGACGTTCCCTTCAGAGATCAGCAGTACCTGTATAAGGTATTCGCGCTCAAACGTCGCCCGAGCTTCCTGGAAAGTGGGAACTGCGCGATCACGATTACCTAAGCGCGCTTCCACCACTGCAGCCGGTATTGATCCCGACTCGTGGTACGCGTCTAGTGTCTCATCGATAAAATCGAACAGCTGTTTGACATTGCCTGGCCAGGAGGCTTCGGTAAGAAGCTGCATCGCCCCTGAACTGAATGTGGCTGATGGCTTGTTGAGGCGCTTCGCTGCCTGCTTTGCGTGTTGCTTCACCAGAAGTGGAATATCTTCGGCGTGCTCTGCCAACGCCGGTACGCTAATCTGCATCGGTTGCAACTGGTAGTAGAGTGACTCAATCAAATTGCCTGTGTGCATCTCAGACTCCAGATCACGATCCGAGCTTGTGATGATACGCGTGTGTAGGGTCTCATTGTGGAGCGCGCCCAGCGGGCGATATAGGCGCTTTTCAAGCAACTCAACAATCTGTATCTGCATTGTACTGGGTAGCGTATCGATGTGGTGCAGAAGCAGGCTACCACCCTCTGTACGCTTCAACAGGCCAGGCTCATCCGTTGTTGCCTCGGGAAATGCACCTCTGGTGTAGCCAAGCAGCTCGTGTGCTATCTCTTGTGGCGCTTTCCCACGGCAGTCGAGAACTGCAAACCTGCCTTTGGCACTTTCGCTGGCAAGGTGAATAAGCTCGGCCGATAAACGCTTGCCGGAGCCGGCTGGGCCGGTTATGTGAACAGGTATCTCTGCATTTGCGCAGTGATCAATCTGATCGAGTAGACGATCGATCAGCGCCGAGCGGTGCAGCATCAGATTACGCCAAGTGTTTACTGCTCGACGCGCATCGATAGCGGCAGCGGCTTTAACGAGATGCGGCAGCTGTTCGCTCATGCTGCTGAGCTGGAAAAAGGCGAAACAGCCGTTACGGGTAGCCGCAATCGCTTCCATCACTTGAGGTTTTGAACAGCGTAGGATTACACGGGTGCTCTGATGTGCTCTTAGAAGGTAGTCGTAAAGTTTGAAACCGCTGGAGTCACAGAGGGTAATGTCGACAATGGCGATACCATAGTGCTGACTTGATAGGCGCTCTATCGCTGCGTCTTCACTGCTGACTAGATCGACACTCGCCAGATACTGCTCGCATGTCTCTTTTACTACAGCGCCAGCTTGAGGGTCGGAATCGATAATAAGTAGGTTTGTATCGTGCATAGCCATCCAGTACTGTTTTTTGTATTCAGAAGCTAGGCGGCGGTGTTGCGCTCTTTATAAGTCTCTTCATAAGGCTCTTTATAAGAGGCATCATAAGAGGCTTCATAAGCTTTTGTTTCTCGGCTTATTGTCCTAAGCTTCAACCTATATGAACTCGAGTCTAGCATAATTGTTGCAATTTGCTTACATATTTGTGTTCTGCTCTCAGTTTCTACATGGATGCTAGAACTCCCAGTGCTAAATAAAACTCTACCTCTACTTTCGTTGCTGCTTTTAGCTGGTTGCTCCTCAACTCCATCGCAACCGATCAGCGCTCAGACTTACTTCAGGGGCTTGGTGCGCATCGCTGATAATCAACTTCAGTACCGTAGCTGCGATCAGGCCAACTGGCGCAGTGAGATCCAAGGAGTGGCTTCGATTCGTGAGCGCCTGCTTGATCGCCTTCTGAGTGCACCGCTTGGTGTCGGTATCTACCTAGAGGCCTGGGGCGATGCCCAGGGCCGTTTAACCGAATTGCAGATGTTGGGGGGCGACATAGCCACCTGCCGTTTCAATTTAGATGGCATAGAGTTGCGGGCCGGTGGACTCAATCCGGTCTGGTATGCCGATCTGCGGGATGGGGCCTTGGTGGTGCATGACAGCACTCGTTTGCGCTCATGGCAGCTCTCCAGCCCAAGTTTTAAGCAGAGCGCCAACCGTTGGAGTTGGAGCGCAGAGGGAACTCGGCTGACTGTGAAAACCGAGGCCTGTAGGGATGCTCTGGGGGTGGAGTACGCATTGTCTGCACAGTTTACTGCGGGGCAGACTCAGCTTAATGGCTGCGCTCGCTACGGTGATCTGCAGCGCAATCTGCTAAAACGGCACTATTATAGCCGTGATTCCACGCTGCTACGTCAGTTTGCACTGGAGCTGCAGGTCGATGATCGTTTTGACCTGAGCCTCATCGACCGTAAAGGTGAAACTGAACGCTATCAGGGTAGCTGGCAGGTTCTCAAATCAGGCGAATTGCTACTGCGCTTCAGTGATGAGCGTCTTCGTGGTTCCGGCAAAAGCCTGCGCTTTAAATCTGAAGAGGGGGCGCTGAGGCTGATGAATCAGCACCCTGTTTTTGGCAAGGGTACACGACTCTACCCAGGAGTGGAGCCACTATTATCAACCTTGCGTCTGTCTAAAACTATTCCTTGATCCGGGCCAGCAGCAGCTCTTTGGCGCTATTGAGTTGAGATGCTAACCAATCGTTACCACCGCGGTCAGGATGCACCTTCTGCATTAGGCGGCGATGCGCATCAATGACCTCCTGACGGCTTGCTCTCTGAGAGACGCCAAGTATCTCGCGGGCCTGGGTCTCCGTCATCGCGGTTGCCTGCGTCGGTTTGGTCTTGGTGTTTCCGCGCTTAGAGCGCAAAAAGCGCAATAGCCCCAAGCCTCTCATCAACCATGCAAAACCCTTGGGAAGTAGCGGAAGCAGCGCCGCAAAGAAGGCCCCGATCCAGTGAAGTTTTCCGGTTATTGTGAGGTAGAGCAGTGCCAGTCCAAGGATAATCAAGCAGAGCTTGAAGGCAGCCATGGCCCGTTGGTTTGCCGGCTGTTTACGGTACCAAAACCAGCCCCCAATAACGACGAGAGTGATTAGAAAAAGACCGACTGGATTCATTTTACCCCTTTTGTAGGCAGACAATCTGATACAAGTGTAGCAACGTAGCACTGTGCATAGCTACGTGAGAGGTGAGAATGAAGATCAGCTTGGAGACGCTGCAGTCAGAGCGTCCAGTGATTGAACAGTTAGTGCTAAAGTCCTTTGAGTGTGAGATCTATCTTGTTGATGTGAAAATAGATTCAAAGGAGTTTCAGGTGGTGGATGCGCAGGGTAAGCCGCTTATGTTCCGCTCTCAACTGGCTGCCAAGAAACCCTTTAAAGGCCTGGGGGTTAGAGACACCCGGCTGAGCCATGCGAGCCCCTACAATGAGATGATTGGGCTTGAGTGTGCGGCTGTTGAGCCGATGCTTGTTCGGCTCAACAACCCTGATGAGGATCTCTCTTAGCGAATACGCATGCCAGGCTGTGCGCCTGAGTGTGGCTCAAGAATCCACAGCTCTTTGCCGCCTGGTCCTGCAGCTAGAACCATGCCCTCTGATATGCCAAACTTCATCTTCCGAGGTGCAAGGTTGGCGACCATCACAGTCAGTTTGCCCTCTAGATCTTCTGGCGCATAGGCCGACTTGATGCCGGCAAATACATTGCGCTCTCCATCGCCGAGGTCCAGTGTCAGGCGCAGAAGCTTATCGGCGCCCTCTACGTGCTCAGCTTTAGCGATACGAACCACGCGCAGGTCAACCTTAGCGAAATCATCGAAGGTGATCTCATCTGCAATGGGCTCAATGCTCGGCTTCTTCGCAGGAGCAGCTGGCGCAGCAGCCTGTAGATTCTGTTTAGAGTCCTCGATGACCGCTTCGATCTGCTCAGGCTCAACACGCTGCATCAGCGGTTTAAACTTATTGATCTTGTGGTTACGCAGTGGTGTTGCAACGGCATCCCAACTCTGGTCCTCGATATTGAGGAACTCTGCCCCACGTTTAGCTACCTCAGGTAGTACAGGCGCGAGGTAATTAAGGATTATGCGGAAGAGATTGATTCCCATGGAGCAGCAGGCTTGGACTTCGGCCTCTTTGCCCTCCTGTTTTGCCAGCACCCAGGGCTCTGCAGAGTCGATGTACTGGTTCGCCTTGTCGGCTAGTGCCATGATTTCGCGCATAGCACGGGCATACTCTCGCTTCTCATAGGCATCGGCAATGCTAGCGCCTGCCGCAACTGCATCAGCATAAAGCGCAGGCTCTGCCAATTCGTCTGCCAGCTGTCCGTCAAACTTTTTCGTGAGGAAGCCGGCACAGCGGCTCGCGATATTAACCACCTTGTTGACCAGGTCGGCGTTTACCCGTAGGCGGAAATCGTCGAGGCTCAGGTCGATATCATCGATGCCAGAGCCGAGCTTGGCGGCAAAGTAGTAACGTAGGTACTCTGGCTTAAGGTGTTTGAGGTAGGTCTCGGCCATAATGAAGGTGCCGCGAGATTTTGACATCTTCTGACCATTCACTGTTAAGAAACCGTGACAGAATACGCCTGTTGGCGTGCGGAAACCTGCACCGTGCAACTCTGCTGGCCAGAATAGGGTGTGGAAATAGGCGATATCTTTACCGATGAAGTGGTAGAGCTCAGCGTCGCTATCCTTCGCCCAGTAGTCGTTGAAGTCCACGCCATTCTTGTCGGCCCAGTTCTTGAAACTGGCCATGTAGCCGATAGGTGCATCCAGCCAGACATAGAAGTACTTACCGGGTGCATCGGGGATCTCAAAACCCCAGTAGGGTGCGTCGCGCGAGATATCCCACTGCTGCAGACCTGACTCGAACCACTCGTTGAGCTTGTGTTTCATCTGCGCCTGAACGTGGGTATCAACCCACTCTTTGAGGAACCCTTCAAAGTCTTCCAGTTTAAAGAAGTAGTGCTCAGACTCCTTCTCAACAGGTTTTGCACCGGAGACAGCAGAGTAGGCATTCTTCAGCTCAGTGGGGCTGTAGGTAGCACCGCACACCTCACAGGAGTCGCCATACTGATCTGCAGCGCTACATTTCGGACACTCGCCCTTGATGAAACGGTCGGGTAGGAACATCTGCTTCTCTGGGTCATACGCTTGGGTGATGGTTCGTTTGGCGATATGGCCACCATCGCGCAGACGCGTGTAGATCAGCGAAGCGAACTCGCGATTCTCCTCTGAGTGCGTTGAGTAGTAGTTATCGAAGTTAACCAAGAACCCGCTAAAATCGCGCTGGTGCTCTTCACTCACTTTATCGATGAGCTGCTGCGGGCTGATCCCCATCTGATCAGCTTTGAGCATAATTGGCGTTCCATGGGCATCATCGGCACAGACATAGGTACAGGTGTTGCCGCGCTGCTTCTGAAAACGTACCCAGATATCTGTCTGGATGTACTCCACCAGGTGGCCTAGGTGGATCGGGCCGTTGGCGTAGGGAAGGGCACTGGTAACGAGGATTTTGCGCTGTTTGCTCATCGTGTCGGTATTCTGAATGGCTAAAAAGAGATCGGCAGATTCTACGCGTTCAGACGGCAGGGATAAAGTGGTAGAATCCGCCACCACTTTATAGGTTAAGGCCCGAAGGATCGTTTATATGGCACTGCCACAGGTAGACCCCTCCCAGTATGAGACTCAGTTGGCTGCTAAACAGCAGCGTATGGAGCAGCTCTTTGCGCGCTTCAACCCGCCAGCGATGGAACTCTATCGCTCGCCAACCGAGTACTACCGTATGCGCGCTGAGTTTCGTGTGTGGCATGACGATGATGATCTCGACTACGTGATGTTCGAACCGGGCTCCAAACATGAGAAGTACAAGCTTACCGAGTGCCCAATGGTAGACCGGCGGATCGCCGACATGATGTTCCCTTTTTTGGAGGCGGTAAAAGGGGTTAAGGAGCTACGCGCGCGTCTGTTTCAGGTCGATTTTCTTGCCACGCTTTCGGGTGAGCTACTGGTCAGCCTGCTCTACCACCGCAAGATCGGCGATGAGTGGATTGAGGCTGTAAAGCCGCTGCGCGAACAGTTTGATATTGATATCGTGGGGCGATCGCGCAAGAACAAAATTGTTTTAGAGCGCGACTTTGTGTTTGAAACGCTTACTATTAATGGCCGCGAGTATCACTACAAGCAGACTGAGAACTCATTCACTCAGCCCAATGCACGTGTCTGTGAGCAGATGATTGAGTGGGCCATTGATGCTACGGCTGGAAAGTCGGGCGATTTGGTGGAGTTCTACTGTGGCAACGGAAACTTCACGCTGCCACTGGCGCAGAATTTTCGGCAGGTGGTCGCAACAGAGATATCGAAAGAGTCGGTGCGCGCTGCGCAGGTAAACATTGAACGCAACGCCATAGATAACGTCGCCATTCTTCGCCTCTCCTCAGAGGAGTTTACCGAAGTACTGCGCGGCAATTTAACCACAAGACGCACCGCTGGTGTCGACCTGGACGCCTGTGAGTTTCGCACTGTGCTGGTTGATCCGCCACGTGCCGGCTTGGATGCTGAGACGGTAAAGCAGGTACAGGGTTACGAGGATATTCTCTACATCTCGTGCAATCCGCAGACCCTTGCGGAGAACTTAGAGGTGCTCTGCGAAACGCACAGCATTGAGCGCTTTGCACTCTTCGATCAGTTCCCCTACACAGACCACATTGAGTGTGGAGTGGTGCTCAAGCGGCGCTAGACTTTTTGCAGGTGACCTCTAGTACTCTGGTAAAAAACCTACTAAATTAGTCGGAAAATATCAGAACGACTGGAGTCAATGTGTCAGAAGCAGTGAAAGGTTCAGCTCTTCCGGGAGTTAAAAAAATTGTTGCTGTTGCCTCGGGCAAGGGCGGTGTTGGTAAATCGACTGTGACCGCCAATCTGGCGCTGGCATTAGCGGCCGAAGGGCAGCGGGTCGGTCTGTTGGATGCTGATATCTATGGCCCAAGCCAGGGCATGATGCTCGGTGTGCCCGCCGGCACGCGTCCGAAAACTGCTGGCGAAAAACATTTTGTGCCGGTCGAAGCGCTGGGCCTGCAGACCATGTCAATGAGCTATCTGGTTGATGAAAACACACCAATGGTTTGGCGAGGGCCTATGGCAGGGAGCGCGTTGCAGCAACTTCTCACGCAAACGCAGTGGGATAATCTCGATATACTGCTCATCGATATGCCACCGGGTACTGGCGACATACAGCTGACGCTGTCGCAGCGTGCCGCCGTAGATGGTGCCGTCATTGTTACAACCCCGCAGAATATTGCGCTGCTTGATGCTAAAAAGGGTATTGAGATGTTCGCCAAAGTGGACATTCCAGTACTGGGCGTGGTTGAGAACATGAGCACTCACATCTGCTCAAACTGCGGTCATGAGGAGGCGATTTTTGGTGCAGGTGGCGGCGAGAAGATCTCTGCCGACTACGACACCAAGCTGCTGGGGCGTATCCCACTCGCTTCGCAGATCCGTGCAGAGGCTGATGCGGGCACCCCCACTGTTCAGGCTGCGCCCAATTCGGAGTACGCGCTGCGCTTTAAAGAGATCGCCCGATCCATAGTGAGTGAATTGGCTAACACAAAAGCTGCGCAAGTGCCGTTCATAAACATCATGGAAGATTAAGCGCCAACCTCAGTTTTTCTCCCCTTTGACGCGCAGGCAATGAGTCTGCGCGCTCTCCATCCTTGAAAATATCCGAGCGAACGGCGTTAGTTTCTGCTAGAATCCCGCACTGTTTTTTGTTTGGTCGTGAGTAGTTTTTATGGGTATCAAGGCTGATAGCTGGATTCGCAAGATGTCGCAGGAGCACGGGATGATCGAGCCGTTTGAGGCGGGTCAGGTGCGCTCTGTTAATGGTTCTCCAATCGTCTCTTACGGCACTTCTAGTTACGGCTATGATGTGCGTTGTGCTGACGAGTTTAAGGTGTTTACCAACATCAACTCAGCTGTAGTTGATCCAAAGCAGTTCTCCGAGGAGAGCTTCGTCGATATCAAGTCGGATGTCTGTATCATTCCGCCAAACTCCTTCGCACTCGCACGCACAGTTGAGTACTTTCGTATTCCGCGTGACGTGCTGACGATCTGTCTGGGTAAGAGCACCTATGCGCGTTGCGGTATCATCGTCAACGTTACGCCGCTCGAGCCTGAGTGGGAGGGGCACGTAACACTCGAGTTTTCCAACACTACACCGCTTCCAGCGAAGATCTACGCCAATGAAGGTGTGGCGCAGATGCTTTTTATCCGTGGTGATGAAGTGTGTGAAACCTCATACAAGGATCGTGGCGGTAAATACCAGGGTCAAACTGGCGTAACCGTGCCGCGCACTTAAGGGTAACAGGAATGATAACCACAAAACTCCTTGAGGAGTTCTGGACTCAACTCCAGCAGACCGTAGAGCAACTTAAAGAGACTCAAGTTCATGAGCTACCAGAGCAGGGTGAGCGTCTTTTGAGCCCCTACCGGAAGCGGTTGCAAGAGATAGATAACAACCTCACCTTGAATATTGAACGCCAAACTGATGAGGGTGCGGTGGATCTGGTGTTCGGTTGTGACGGTTACCCAGAGTCAATTCATACCGTCCTCTCGTTGGTCGACTCTGCGCCGCGTATAGCCGGTGTTCAGGTGCGCGCCTTCAATGAGCGCTGTACCCCTGTGCCGCACATGGTAAACCTTGGTGGTGAGCTGATCAGTATTGAAGAGTTTTGGTGTTCGCTGCGCAACATCAATGGCCGTCTAGAGCTGGCAATCTACCTTGAAGATGCGCCACGCATACTGGATATGGACCCACGTATTGAGGCGGCGATGATTCTGCTGGATGCTTTGTTAGGCGAATACGAGATCATGACGCGTATCTGGGCGTTGGACTGGTTTGATCTGCCGGCTGAGCCGATCGACTACGGTCTAATACCGCTTGCCAGTCTTCGCGCTGAATTTGACGCGATGAAGCACCAAGTGAAGCCGCTAGGTATCCAGCTTCACTGAGGTGAGGCAACCTGTGCTTAAGCCAGGTTTATGAGCAGGGCGCTGCTAACGCCCGCGTGCTGTTTTTAGTTGCTTGAGAGAACGTAGATGTTCTCGTCCTGATCGCTCTGATCGATTGAAAGATCCATATCAAACCTCCCCCGGTTTGCTCGGTTCAGATCAACGTTGATCGGCCAACACACAACCCCTCACTGCCTTACCCGTCGGATATATTCGGGGCAAATTAGTATTGGTGTCACAGCGCCCAGGTGCGCTAAGCTTTAAGCGCATCTACTGGAACCATAGCAAATGAGCGACAAACTAGCCAAACTTCTTGATAGCGTCCGTCTTGAGTATCTGCATGAGATGGAGTCGAACGGGCACACCTATCCATTTTTGACCGCACATCGAGTGGCAAACAAGATGCTCTCCCTGCCGGGTAAAGAGCTAGCTGAATTGATAGCGGACGATCCAAAACTCTTAGCGGCTCGCGCCAGTGGCTTGGTTGAGGATCCCAAAGAGGTGGCGAACCCCAGTGTGGGCGCGATTGTCAGTGCTAACCTTGTAGTAGCCGGTATAGAGGGTTTGATTGTTGTTGCGGTGAACCGCGATTGGCTGAGTGTCGATGAAGAGGGTGCTGCGCAGATAGAAGCGCATGAACTTGATCTGGTGCGCCCGTTTGCCGGTCAGGATTACGCTGCCACCGATGGGGAGTTCACTGCACAACGCGGTCGATCGAAGTTGAGTGAACTATTTGCCGGCGCCGAAGCCTCCTTCGAGGAGCAGCTAGAAAGTGGCACACACGATGCGTACCAGCTAGCACTGAGCGTAGCGGCTGATCACGCTATTTTCGCCCCCGATGACTTAGCCCCCTTTATTCTGGAAAACCCGCTGTTGCTCGGCCTGCGAGATGACGCCTTGGTTGATCCTGATATGTTTGAGGGCGACCCGCCAGCGGGAATGATTGTGAGTGCTCATCTTACGGAGATGCTAGTGCAGCAGCTGGTAGATAGGGCGGTAGCGATGGGAGCGCTCGGATTTGATAGCTCTGGCCACCCCATTATCGAAGATAATGATGAGGATGCGCCGACCGTTCATTGATCGGCGTTTCACTCTCTTACTTTAGCCAGCCATCTAGGGCTTCGAGGTCCTGTGGAGACAGAGTACCCACGGTGGACTTCAGGTTAAACTGCGTGCGAATGTGGTTAAGCCGAGCATCTGCATAAGCTTGGCGAGCCACATAGAGTGCATTCTCAGCATCTAGCACGTCCACGACGTTGCGTGTACCCACTTCAAAGCCCTGCTCAGTCGCTTCTAGCGCCGTTTCACGAGACTCAATACTCTTCTGACGCGCGGTCACACTTGCCGTTGATGTCTCGATACCACGAACCAATTCACGCGTCTGCTGAGTCACCTCACGCAAGGTGTCGTCGTAGTCGTGGCGTGCCTTCTCAGCTTCATAAGCCGCTTTTGTCTCCTCCGAGCCAGTTCGGCCGCCGTTGAAGAGCGGCATCGTCAAGCGCACGCCGAAGGAGTAGTCAGAGCGTGCAGTGTAACTATCGTTACCCTCATTTAACGACGCAGTCAGGTTAACCGTGGGTAAGCCTGCGGCTTTGAACTTTTCAAGATTGCTGTCTGCCGCTTGTTGCCCCAGTAGAGCGCTCTTCAGACTTAAATTACCTTGCAGCGCTTTGTATACCCACTGTTCGGTGTCGGTCTCTTTTAGACCGGTAATCGGGTAGTCAGGGCTAAGTGGCGCCGCTTGGTTCATGGGTTGCCCTGTTAGACGCTCCATCGCTTCAAAGCTGTTGGCGAGTTTGCCCTCAGCATCGATTACACCGACTAGGGCCTCGTCGTAGCTTGCTCGCGCCTCCAGTACATCTGTAATCGCAATTAGCCCAACATCAAACTGTGCGTTAACCTGATCGAGCCGACGTTGAAGCGCGCGCTCGCGGGACTCTGCAACCTCCAGTGTTGCTTGTGCGCTGAGGATATCCAGATAGGCGTTCACGACGCGAATAACAATACCTTGTTCAGCAATCTCAAGTGCAAGTTTGGCCTGATCACTCAGTGCCTGCGCCTGCTCGTATCCTGCAACGGTTTGTAGATTGAAGATCGGCTGGCTGACAGAGAGAGTCATGCCGCTAGAGGTTGCATCACCTTGTGCTGCACTGCTGCGTGTTGCGCTGGCATCAAGAGAGACATTTGGAGCCAGGTAGCTTTTCGCGATATCAATACCTAGCTGACCGGCATTTGATTGCGCCTGTGCTGATAAAAGCTGAGCATCGTAGCTTCGCGCCTGCTGGTAAAGATCCGCCAACTGATTGGCAGAAACGCTTGATGCCAGGGTGATCGTAGCTACAGCAAGAGAGAGTTTTTTGCGCATTGTAAGTGTCATGAACGGTCCTTGGTAACAGCCTAATCGCTGCCTGCTTTAACTTTATATTAGGTGATACTAATGCATCGAGCAGGGGCGCGTAAAGTTCAACGCTAAACATATCAGATAATACATAAATATAACCTACAAATTGCAGGCATAAAAAAACCAGAGCCGAGGCTCTGGTCTATTTACGGTTCAACGCTCAGCTTAGCTCAGTGCTTTGGCAATGCGAGAGATCGCGTCCTGCAGCACGTCCATGCTGGTGGCGAAGGAGAGGCGCATATTGCCCGGAGCTCCAAAGGCTGAGCCGGGAACCAGAGCAACACCGGCATCAGTCAGTAGGTACTCAGCGAGAGCGATGTCGTCGGCAAACTTGTCCGAGCCATCAATCACTTTCTGGAAGCTTGGGAATGCATAGAAAGTACCGTCTGCTGGGATACACTCAACACCCGGTATCTCATTAAGTGCGCTAACTACAAACTCGTGGCGCTGCTTGAATGCCACAACCATCTCATTGACGCACTCCATACCGCCATTAAGCGCTGCGACTGCAGCCGCCTGAGCGATAGAGCAGGGGTTCGACGTTGACTGCGACTGCACCTTTTTCATGGCACCAATCAGCTTAGCTGGGCCTGCAGCGTAGCCGATACGCCAACCTGTCATCGAGTATGCCTTGGACACACCGTTAAGGACGATAGTGCGCTCGTATAGATCTGGCGCAGCGTTGAGGATGTTCACGAATGGCTGATCGTTGAAACGGATGTGCTCATACATATCGTCTGTTGCGATCAGAGCGTTAGGGTACTTACGCAGCACCTCCGCTAATGCCTTGAGTTCGTCCAGTTCGTACGCCACACCTGTAGGGTTAGATGGGCTGTTGAGAACAACGAGTTTAGTCTTTTCGTTTAGCGCCTCTTCCAGCTGAGCCGCTGTAATCTTGAAGCGCTGCTCCTGAGTCGTTGGAACAATGACCGGGGTACCGTCAGCGACGATAACCATATCGGGGTAGGAGACCCAATACGGAGCCGGGATGATAACTTCATCACCCTCGTTCAGCAGGGCTAGCGCCAAGTTGAAGAAGCTCTGTTTGCCGCCGCTTGAAACCAGAATCTGATTTGCCGCGTACTCTAAGCCGTTATCGCGCTGGAACTTGTCGATAATCGCTCTCTTCAGGGCAGGTGTGCCATCGACCGCAGTGTATTTGGTCATTCCCGCATTGATTGCTTCGATAGCAGCCGCTTTAATATGCAGTGGGGTGTCGAAGTCTGGCTCACCGGCGCCTAGGCCGATAATGTCGTTACCCGCAGCCTTCAGCTCGGCAGCACGGTTAGTGACAGCCAGTGTTGGCGATGGCTTGATGGCGTTAACACGGTTGGAAAGTTGAACGTCCAATCCTAAGTACCTCTGAAGAAAGTCTCTGAAGAGAAAATTAGTGCTTAAAATGCGGCGAAATTATACAGCATCCTCGTAACAGGTATAATCCCTCAGCCTAAAAAGATCCAAATATCTGCTGCCTTAGAGGCGATTTCTCGCCCTTAGGCACAAACTACGATGTTCGAACAGTTGGAGAGTTCATGAAAACACCCTTTGAGGTTCACTCGAAATTTCAGCCAGCAGGTGATCAGCCCACAGCGATAGCCGGGCTGGTAGACGGGTTGGACTCAGGATTAGCAGCGCAGACGCTGTTGGGGGTAACGGGCTCGGGTAAAACTTTCACCATCGCCAACGTAATTGCAAAGGCGCAGCGGCCCACCATTATTTTGGCCCACAACAAGACGCTGGCGGCGCAGTTGTACGGAGAGTTTAAGGAGTTCTTTCCGAACAATTCGGTTGAGTACTTCGTCTCCTATTATGACTATTACCAGCCTGAAGCCTATGTGCCTTCAAGCGACACCTTTATAGAGAAAGATGCCTCCATTAACGATCATATTGAGCAGATGCGCCTATCCGCGACTAAAGCACTGCTCGAGCGTGATGATGCGATAATCGTCGCTACCGTCTCTGCCATTTACGGTCTGGGTGACCCCAAATCATATCTAGCAATGATGCTGCATCTTGATCGTGGTGATCGTATCGACCAGCGCTCACTGTTGAGGCGCCTCGCTGAGTTGCAGTACACGCGCAACGAGACAGAGTTGCATCGCGGAACCTACCGTGTTCGCGGTGATGTGATTGATATCTTTCCGGCGGAGTCGGAGAAGGAGGCGCTTCGCGTTGAGCTATTCGATGATGAGATTGAGCAGTTAGCCTGGTTCGACCCCTTGACCGGGGAAGTTCTGCGCAAGGTACCACGCGCCACGATTTACCCCAAGACGCACTATGTAACGCCGCGTGAAACGCTGCTCGAGGCGGTAGAACAGATCAAAGATGAGCTGCGCGATAGGCTGAAAGATCTCCGTGAACACGACAAATTGGTGGAGGCACAGCGACTAGAGCAGCGGACGCTTTACGATATCGAGATGATTCTCGAGTTGGGGTACTGCTCCGGTATCGAGAACTATTCACGCTATCTCTCGGGCCGCGGACCGGGGATGCCACCGCCAACTCTATTTGAGTACCTGCCCGACAACGCCCTCTGTGTTATCGATGAGTCGCACGTCACCGTGCCGCAACTTGGCGCCATGTACAAAGGGGACCGCTCGCGTAAAGAGACGCTTGTGCAGTATGGTTTTCGTCTCCCCTCAGCGATGGATAACCGGCCATTAAGATTTGAAGAGTGGGAGCGTTTAGCACCGCAATTAATCTTCGTCTCGGCAACGCCTAGTAAGTACGAGGCCGCAAACGCACAGCAGATTTGTGAACAGGTGGTTCGACCAACGGGGCTAATCGACCCGGAAGTTGAGATTCGGCCGGCGCAGACGCAGGTAGATGATCTGCTTGGTGAGATCCACAAAGTTGTTGCGCGCGAGGAGCGCGTTATCGTAACCGTGCTGACCAAGCGCATGGCGGAAGATTTGACAGAGTACCTGGCGGAGCACAACGTTCGTGTACGCTATCTACACTCTGACATCGATACGGTTGAACGTGTGGAGATTATTCGTGATCTGCGTATTGGCGAGTTCGATGTGCTGGTAGGGATTAACCTGCTGCGTGAGGGTATTGATATGCCGGAGGTCTCTCTGGTGGCAATTCTGGACGCCGATAAAGAGGGCTTCTTGCGCTCTGATACCTCGCTTATTCAGACAATTGGCCGTGCCGCACGAAACCTCTCTGGACGCGCAATTCTCTACGCCGACCGAATTACCGGCTCGATGCAGCGTGCCATCGATGAGACAGAGCGACGCCGTACTAAGCAGATCGAGTTCAACAAGGAGCACGGCATCACGCCTCAGGGGATCAAAAAGTCTGTGGCGGACATTATGGAAGGTGCGGTTATCCCCGGTAAGAAGGTTGGGCGTGGTAAACAGTCCAAAGTGGCAGAGCCCCAGGCTGACTATGCGATTGATCCCAGCCGCATGAGTACAGCGGACCTTGCTAAAGCGCTAAACCAGATCGAAGATCAGATGTACGAAGCCGCTCGCAATCTGGAGTTCGAGCGAGCAGCACAGCTGCGCGATCAGCTACAGCAGCTTAAGCATGCACAGCTTGCCAGCGATGACTGAATCGCTGGTATGGAGCTCTCTACCCCTGAGTCGCCAGCGCGAGCTTCATGCCGTAACCAACAAAAAGCGTTCCCGCGCCCGCTTTTGACGCCATAGTCAACCGACGGCGCTGGGCCAGTTTAGTTTTGAAATAGACGGCGATGAGGACCAGGCTCACAAGATAGAGTTGGCTGCAAAGTTGAACGATAGCTCCCAGTATTACAAAGGAGACCAGCGGGTTGGCGTAACTCGGATCGACAAACTGAATAAAGAAGGATACGAAGAACAGGATAGCTTTAGGGTTGAGAAGACTGATCGTCAAAGCAACTTTAAATGGGTGACGGTTGTCAGTGGGTACCTCAATCACTTCAGAACCTCTCTGCCAAACCGAGCGCAACAGTCCCAGACCGAGCCATACCAAGTAGGCACCACCAGCATATTTGAGTAGAGAGAAGAGTATAGGTGTGGTCTGGACCAGCGAAGCGACACCTGCGACTGATAAGATCATCAGTATGAGATCGCCCACGAAAATACCAGCAGCCCCTCTAAGGCCCGCGCCGACACCGCGCCGAGCGGCAACCGTCATAACGTACATCGAGTTGGGGCCCGGCAGCAGTACGATAACAATCGTACCGATGATAAATGTGGTTAGATCAACGATACCGAACATCCTGATACCTCGGTCGAATCATAGCTAAACTGACGTCGGGTATTAGATACCTCTAGCAGTGAAATGCCAATCCTCAGGATGAGAACGACGCAAATTCAAAAAACTACGGTGTTTACCCCTTGCCAACCAGCAACGCCTAGCTATAATACGCGCCACGTTGTACGACCGTAGCTCAGTTGGTTAGAGCACCACCTTGACATGGTGGGGGTCGGAAGTTCGAGTCTTCTCGGTCGTACCA